>ERZ1674288.30-NODE-30-length-24242-cov-15.098317_pt1 | contig 24242 bp, 18 predicted proteins | sample MGYA00581190_ERZ1674288 | MGnify/ENA primary metagenome ERZ1674288 (study PRJEB41354, sample SAMEA4873332) | human saliva metagenome | biome: human-associated habitat [ENVO:00009003]; feature: mouth environment [ENVO:08000002]; material: saliva material...
TGCCGCCGCGCCACGGGTCGAAAGGTTTTTCTTCATTTTCTATCCTCGGTGAAAGATGTGAGAGTAGAAGAAGAGTGAATCCCCTTGAACATACCCGGGATCTGTGCCTCACGCAATCAACTACACCCAGCGTGCAGGCAGATGCGGCGAAAGACACAACAAAGGCGAAAGATGCAACAAAAAAGGGGGCGTGCCCACCGCCTCCAGCACGCACGAAAAATCGCACGAACCAGACACGGGGAACACGCCCCCTACAAAACCGGGTGCACCTAACGGTGCGGCAGCTTAGTGACCCTCAGCTGCGAAACGGTCGATAGCCTCCTGGACCATCTTCTCAGCAGCAGCCAGGTCTTCCCAGCCCTCGCCCTTAACCCACTTGCCGGGCTCCAGGTCCTTGTAACGCTCGAAGAAGTGCTGAATCTCAGCCTTCAGCTGCTCCGGCACATCAGCCAGGGACTTGATGTGGTCGTAGCGCTTGTCGGTGGGAACGCACAGAACCTTAGCGTCGCCGCCAGCCTCATCGGTCATGTTGAACACTGCGATCGGGCGGGACTCAACCAGCACGCCGGGAACCACGTCAACGTCCAGGATCAGCATTGCGTCCAGCGGGTCGCCGTCCTCACCCAGGGTGTTCTCGAAGTAACCGTAAGCGGTGGGGTACTGCATGGAGGTGAACAGCACGCGGTCCAGGCGCAGGCGGCCGGTCTCGTGGTCCACTTCGTACTTCACGCGGGAGCCGCGGGGAATTTCAATAGTGACGTCGAGTTCCATCGGAACCTTCTTTCTCGTGAGTTAGAGTCACTTTCGCGGCGACTTCGGCGCGCAAGGTGCGAAAGTTAGGTGTTGAACTCACCCATTGTAACCCGTTCACGCACACCGAAACCGCGTATTCGGCGCCAAAACCAGCGTAATTTACCACGCTCACACCACTGTTAACGTTCCGCCTAGTCCCACGCCCGCCAGCACACCTCGCCGCCGCACCTCGCCGCCATGCCGGGCAGCCCAGATAGGGTTCGTGAGGGGTAGCAGGAGCGCGGCATGAGCATCCCAGCACCGGCGCGTAAATTCGATAGGCACCCCATCCGCCCGCTATGCTCAAAAGATGCCTTCCAACAAGCACAACACCCAGACCACCATCCTCACCCGCCGTGCCGCCCTCACCCTCGGCGGCATGTTCCTCCTCACCGCCTGCGGATCCGCCGCAACCGAACAGAAACGCCCCGAAGGTTCCGCAAGCCCCAGCGGCAGTGCGTCCGGTACCGCCGAGGCGACCGCCTCCGCAACCCCGAGCGCTACGCCGAGCCTCGCGCCCGCACTGCCCGAAGCGGAACAGGGGCAGCTACGCAACGCCCTCACCGCGCTCTTCGCGGACGGCACCTACCCGCAGTACAGCCTGCTCGTCACCGGCATGGACGGCAACCTGCCCAGCATCAAGGCAACCACCGCACCCGCCGACCTGTACGCCGCCAACGCCGACACCGCGCGCGTGCCCGCCTCCACGTTCAAAATCCTGACCCTGTTCGCGCTCAACCACTACGCGAACCTGCAGGCGCGCCTGCGCACCCGCGTGAACCGCGACGCCGCCGGACTGTACCTCATGGCGGGCGGCGACACCCTGCTCGGTGCGGGCGCCTCCAACCCGAAGCAGATTGTGGGACGCGCAGGCCTGACCACCCTCGCCGAACAGACCATTAAAGCGCTGAACGAGGGCGAAAAGCCCACCGCCGCGCTACCCGTGTACCTGGACGGCACCTTCTTCAGCGGCCCCAGCGTGAACCCCGGCTGGGAAGAAGCCGACGTAGCGTCCGGCCAGATCACGCCCATTCACCCGATTGCGCTCGAATCGCACACCGTGCCGGGCAAGTCGACCGCAAGCAACCCGGTACGCCCGGATGATGCCGCGGTTGCCGCCCAGCAGGCGTTCGTGGATGCGCTCAACACCGCTGGCAAGGAGTCCGGTCTGAGCTTCACCCTCGCGGAGCGCCGCACCGCCCCCGCGGAAGCGGTCGAAATCGCCGCGGTCGAATCGGCAACCCTGCTCGAGCAGGCGCAGCACATGATGCTCGAATCCGACAACGCTCTCGCTGAGGTTCTCGGTCGTTGCGCCGCCATTACAGCCGGTAAGGAAGGCAGCGGCGAAGCGGCACAGCAGACCGTGCGCCAAGCGCTCGTAGACGCCGGCGTGAACATTGAAAACCTGGTGCAGGCGGACGTATGCGGCATGTCCCTGACCGACCGCGTAACCGCCCGAACCCTCGTGCAAGTTGTGGCGCTCATGAACGCCGACGAGCACGCCGAGCAACTCATGCAAACCTTCCCCGTTGCGGGCGTGAGCGGCACCCTGACCGACCGTTTTGGTGCGGCAAACGCCGTGCACGCACGCACCTTTGTGCAGGCGAAGACCGGCACCCTCTACACGGTATCTTCGCTATGCGGCGTGGCAACCCGACCCGACGGCACCCGCCTGATTTTCGCAATCATTCTGAACGACCTGGGCGGCTCGGATGCACTACCCGCCGCGAAGGAACGGGTGGACGCCGCCGCGGCGGCAATCGCGAACCGCTCGAGCGCGCCGAGTGCCTCTGCCGGTCCCTCTGCGGTAGCGCCGGCTACTTCGGTACCCGCTTCGGAGGCGCCTGTGGCGGGTGCAGCCTCCTAGCGGATGCTCCCAGAAAGCCCCGAAAGCCCTCTAAATCATCCTGTGTAGATTGATTTTCTGTAGTGTTTCACGTGAAACCTAAAAATCAACCTCTCGGGGTTAGGGGTGGTTCGGGGTTATTGCAAGCCTCTCAACCGGGGCTCGCACCCACTCCCTACGGCGGGGTATCACACCCGCCCTGTTTCTCTCTCCTCCAGCAGAAAAGTCACCCATGGACCTTACCTTCACCCTCGCTGATCTGACCGCCACCTCCGACTGCGAGCTGCGGCTCTACACCGAGCTTCAGGAACGTGCGCAGAAGCAGACTGGCCGCCCAGCTGAGCCGGAGCTTGAGGCGTACCGCGAGTGCCTGCGAGTGCTAACCGAGGGCGGAATGGTCACCGGTGAACATGCGGGCGGTAAGGCGCACCCGGTGCCCCTGGTGGCGACCTCCGCGGCGGGGCTGACCTACACGGTGGAGCTCGACCGTCTGGAGTACGCAGTCACGAACAGCGCACCCGCAGACAGCACCGCGCACGGGCGTATTATCTGCACCCCTCACCTGGGTGAGGCGGCGCATCGGGCACTGTTGCGCGGTGCCCTGGCGGCGCACCTGCTGACCGCCGGTGCCGCCGAGAGTGCCAAGAATGCAGTCCGTATCGATCTCCATCTGGAGCACGGTGTAGAGAGGCACGGCATGGAATCCGAATCGGAGCCCACCGAGCACCACTCCCCCGTTCCTCAACCTCACCGGGTTGATTCGGCGCGTATTCTGCCGCTGATTCGACTGCAAGAGCAGCGCCTCCTCCTGCTCACCCAAGCCCTGAGCGAGGGTGTGGAACCGGCGGAACTTGCCGAGCGCATCCCGCATTTTCTGACCTGCGACGAGTGCCCGGCATGCCTGAACGCGGCGGCTTCCCTTGCCCTCGCGACCGAAGCCCCGGAACTCGTCACCGAAGACGCCGCTGAAGACGCTACCGAAGACCCCGAAACCGAAGAGCATCCGGTCATGTACCGTGTGCCCGCCGCGGTCGAGAACGACAGCGAACAGTACCGCCTGCAGTGCCTGCTGGACGCCCAGCTCGCCTCCCTGGAGGAGCACGCGGCGGAGCGCGGCTGGGGTGCCGGCGAGCTTGAGGCGGCGATGCTGCTGTCCATGACGAACTACCACCGCCGCGAGCGCGCCCCGTTCTGGCGCGAGCACATTCGCCGCCTGGAGGACGGCCCGACGGCGTGGGTGGCGAGCCGCGATTACGCGTACCTTGACCGGGTGCAGGTGCTCACCACCGAGCATGCGCATGCCCTTCTGAACACCCCCGCCGACCTGGAGGCGCTTGCCGCCGCTATGAAGGAGCCCGCCGAGGTGCCGGACACTCCCGGCTGGTATCGTGTGCGCGGCGCGCAGGTGCGCCTGTTGCGTGCGCGAATTGAGGCTGATCCGAGCCTGGTGATTGCGCCGTCGGACCACGCGGTTTTTTGTGCGTATGAGGCGGGGTTGAGCCCTCAGATTGCGCTGGACCGTATGGAGTCGCAGCTGAATTATTTCCGTGCGTCGAATCCGGGTGAGCGTGTGCCCGCCGAGTTGGCGGCGACGGGTTTCTTTGGCATGCGCGTGTTGGCGGTGGCGCAGGGCGGTTTCAGTGCCAAGCATGAGGATTCTGCAGGTTCCGAAGAGCCGGCTGAGTCGACCGGCGAGTTCCTGGAGGTGCTTCTGCAGGAGCGCATCCGTGTAAAGGATGAGCCGCACCGTGCCCTGCCTTCGGGTATTGGTCCGGGCGATCCGGTGTCTACGGCGACGATTGAAGCGGCTCTGCAGTCTGACGTGCACGGACTGCTGTTCGGCGGCGCCCTCATGCCTGATCTCCCCGTATCCGATGAGTCCTCCGATGCTCCCGCCGCACCCCGCACCCTGCCGAGCGTGCTCGATGCGGCGGTCTCGCTGACGGGGACGAAGAGCGCCTCCGCGGACCTACTGTTCCGCCGCGCGCCGCGCCTGAAGAAGAGCGCCGCAAACACCAAAAATGCAGAAAATCTACCCCGTGAGGTTGATTTTCCCGCCTCCGACCTGCCCACGGTGGATGCCGTGCACGCCGCGGTTCGCGCCCTCGACCGCTCCTATGTGGCGGTTCAGGGCCCTCCCGGTGCGGGCAAAACCTTCCTCGCCTCGCACGTGATTGCGCGCCTGGTGGCGGAGGGCGCGAAGGTGGGCGTGGTGGCTCAGTCGCACGCGGTGATTGAGAATCTCATGGTGGCGTGCTGCGCCCGCGAGGGTTTTGATACCTCCCGCGCGGTGCGTCTGCGCGGCAAGTCGGTGACCCCGGACGCCCCGTGGTCTGAGGTGTCTGATGCCGAGCTGACGGAGCTGATTTCCGGTGAGGGCGGTCTGCTCTTTGGCGGTACGGTGTGGGATTACGTGAGCGAGCGTCGCGTGCCCGCCGAGTCGCTGGACGTGCTGGTGGTTGATGAGGCGGGCCAGTTCTCGCTGACGAACACGGTGGCGGCGGCTCGTGCGGCGCGTTCGGTGCTTCTGCTGGGGGACCCGCAGCAGTTGCCGCAGGTGTCGACGGGCGTGCATCCGTACCCGGTGGATGTTTCGGCGCTGGGTTGGCTGTCTGATGGCGCGGCGGCGCTGGATCCTCGTTTTGGCTATTTCTTGGGTGAATCGTGGCGTATGGATTCGGCACTGTGCGAGCGGGTTTCGTGGCTGTCCTACGATGGCGCGTTGGCGAGCGCGGCGGCGACGGCTGGTCGCACCCTGCAGGGTGTTGAGCCAGGTGTGGTGTCGTATCCGGTGGAGCATTCGGGCTGTTCGGTGCGGTCTGTGCAGGAGGCGCAGGCGGTGGTGGATTGCGTGCGTGAGTTGTTGGGCAGTGAGTGGGTTCCGGCGGCTGGTGCTGAGCCGCGCCCGCTGGCGGCTGAGGATTGCATTGTGGTGGCGGCGTATAACGCGCAGGTTGATTGTGTGCGTGAGGCGCTGGTCGCCGCCGGGCTGGCGGATTCTTCGGGTGCTGGCGTGCGTGTGGGCACGGTGGATAAGTTCCAGGGTCAGGAGGCCGCGGTGGTTCTGGTGTCCCTGGCGTCGTCGCGGGTTGATTCTGGACGCGGTGCCGGGTTTGTGCTCTCGCCGAATCGTTTGAATGTGGCAGTGTCGCGCGGTCAGTGGCGGGCGGTGTTGGTGCATTCGCCGCTGGTGGCGCGTTCGGTGCCGCAGGATGTTGAGGAGGTGCTGGCTCTGTCGGGTTTCGCGGGCCTGGTGGAGTAGTGCCTAGTGCAGCCCTTATTCTGCACTCTTCTACACTCCCCCGCCCGCTGTGTTGCGGGGTCTGGCGGAGCCTGGTAGTGGGTGCCTTTGGCGTACCCTGATTCGGGTTCAGCCAAGGCTTAGTTGGGCGGAAGCACCAAGACTGAATTATAGTCACCCTAACCCTAATGTCAATACTCAAAATGGGGAAAGTTTTTCGACGTGCCCTCATGCATATGATTCACATCTCTCATAGAATCTAAAGTATCGCGCGACACACTTCTTGTGCGGGGGGGGTGGCTCCCGATGAGCCGCTCCGTGCATCCTCAACCACCCTATCGTTACCGGCGGGCGCAGTAGCCCGTCGAGGTATTCACTCTCACGGATTACACACAGCGGATTGCACACCGCGCGACACCATAAACCCCATCGTGGAGGTCCCCCATGAGTGTCAACACCGAGCTACTCAAGAATAGAGATTTTCGAAATACTCTTTTCGCCATTGGAGCCAACCAGCTCTCAGACTCGATGAGCTATATCACCACGCCCATCATTATTTTGGCGCTGACCGGCTCCCCCGAGGCCGCGAGTATCACCCTCTTTGTCGCGGGTGTTCTTGCCACCTGTGCCGGGGCGATATCCGGAACGTGGGTTGATAGAATCGGCCCCTCAAAGTGCCTGGCACTGTCCTGCATTGGCCAGGCGCTGTCCTGGGTGGCGATTCTTCTCTACCTCGTTTTCAACGTCACCAACATTTACGTTTTGGTGATTACGATTTCTCTCGCCGCCATTATTTCTACCTTCGACTACCCGAGTGAGCAGTCCATCATCACCCGCGTAGTCCCCAAGGAACACCTGGGGTACGCCTCCGGTATGGGTGAGACGCGCGAGTCCACCGCTAACCTGCTGGGCGGCCCGATCGCGGGCATCATTATCGGCTTCTCGACCGTGCTCATGACCGCCGTTCACGCGATTGTGAACCTGCTGGCGTTCATCGTCGCACCCAAGAGCTACGGTGCTAGTCGGCAGCCCGCAGAAGAGGAAGAAGGAGAGAAAACCAGCTTCTGGCAGGACTCAAAAGCCGGTTTCGAGTACATCCTGAAGAACAAGGTGCTGGTGTCCATTGCATTCGTTTCAACGCTCGCGAACTTTGGAACGGTCGGTATTCCGCTCACCTTCATCTACTACTACACCCTGGAGGGCGCACACCCGCTCTTCATTGGTATCTTTGCGAGCGCCTTCGGCGTGGGCGTGCTGCTCGGTTCGTTCCTGGTCGGCCCGCTGACCGAGAAGTTTGCGCTCGGCCCGTTGGGTATCACCTCGCTTGCCATCATGTCGGCGTGCTACCTGTTGCTGCCGGTGGTTCATTCGATGCTGTGGGCGGTGTGCCTGCTGATTGTGCTGGCGGGTATTGTGCTCCCTTCCTTCAACTCGAGCATTATTGCGTACATTAACGCATCCACCCCGGAGCATATGATCGGTCGCGTGCACTCGGTGCAGGGCATCCCGAACATGGCGCTGACCCCGCTGGCTGTTCTGCTGGCAGGCTTCCTCATTGTTGATTGGGGCATTACGTACACGGCACTGTTCTACGCGGTGTTCATTTTCCTGTCGCTGGTGGTGATGGTATTCCAGAAGCCGCTGCGTCAGCTGCCCCATATCTCGCAGGTACCGACCGCACAGTAGTTCCGCGGTAGCCCCGTCTATCAACTCATCTCAACGCCCCCGAAAGCGAATAATTCAACGTGCACTTGCATGAAAATTATTTTCCTTTCGGGGGTGTTCTACGTCCTTTTGAGGATTTCTGCACACAGTGCATGCTCATGATAATTCCCCTTATCAATGCGTATTTTTAGGGGTTTAAATGTTGCCGGTATTACGGCGAACCTTACGCCGCTTGTTGAAGGTTTTACGGCATAATAGGAAGGTGTTCGTTCTAACCTTTATTCAACGTTCCGCACAGCACTCACTCACTGCACTGTCGGACGAACTCGCAAAGCTCAACCCGCGTGTTGCCTTCGCCCAGACATACCCTGACGAAATTCAGGGCGCCTTCGACCGCGCCAGCGACGCACTGCACGCGGCGCTCATTGCCGCGCGCGATAACGGCTTCTGGGTCGGCATCGGAATCGGCGAGCTCAACATCCCCCGCTTCGCAGGCGCACTCGGTGCCGTCAGCACCACCGACTGCACCGGCGACGCCCTCGAATTCTCACGCCTCGCCGTCGAAGAAGCACAGGGAGGCGCACCCGTACGCTGCATCAGCGTCAGCGCCGACAACCGCCACCTCGCCGACCTCGCAGCAGGCTCCGCACGCCTGCTCTACCGCGTATGCGCCGACCGCACCGACGCCGAATGGCGCGTCGTCAACCTGCTCGTACCCGGCGTGCGCGGCCAGCAGAAAGCCGCCGCAACCGCACTCGGCATCACCACCCAGGCAGTCAGCCGCACCCTCGTCCGCTCCCTCTGGCATGAGGAGCAGGCGGCACGCGGTGCACTCATCGAGTTGCTGACCCGCATTGACCGTTCGCGCCGCCGCGCCACCTAACGCCGCCGCGCATCCCTCATTCTTTCGCGCTTGCCAGCCTATAGTGCCTACCAGCCTTTCGTGCCTGTCAGCGCGGAACCGAACACCTGATCCCGCCCGTGATGGTTGCACCCCCTGCCAGGGGTGGACCACCGGGCGGGACGCTTTTTAAACTCGGATACTCGCGCTCCCGTAACCACTTCCCCGGCAGGCAAAACTAGAGAAAAGGTAAACTTATCTTTATGCCTCTTTCAGAACTTTCCGTCAGCACCCAGAACTACCTCAAGGAAATCTGGAGCCTCGAAGAATGGGCCAAAACCCCTGCCACCGCATCCGCCCTGGCAGAGCGCATGGGCCTGCGCATTTCTTCGGTATCTGACGGCCTCAAGCGCCTCGCCGCCGCCGACCTGATCGAGCATCAGCCCTACGGTGCTATTGAGCTCACTGAAACCGGCCGTTCCTACGCCCTGGCGATGATTCGCCGCCACCGCCTCATTGAGACGTTCCTCGTTGAGACCCTCGGCTACACCTGGGACCGTGTGCACGACGAGGCGGAGGTTCTGGAGCACGCGGTATCCGACTTCATGGTGGACCGCATCGACACCCTGCTGGGGCACCCGACCCGCGACCCGCACGGCGACCCAATCCCGGACTCTTCGGGGCATATTAGTTTTCCGCAGACCGTGCCGCTGAGCCAGTGCGAACCCGGCGAAACAGTCGTGCTCGAACGCATTAACGATGATGACCCGCGCCTGCTGCGCTACCTGCAGGGCCACGGTTTTGTGCCCGGCGTGCGCCTGCACATTGAGGAGGGTGCGCCCTTCTCGGAGGCGGTGAACGTGAGCGTGGTCGGTGCCGGTTCCGGCAACCTGCACGAGACCGACGCAGAGGGTGCGGTGAAGCCCGGCGGCACCATCATTCCGTTGGGGGCGGAGGCGACCGCCTCCCTGTTTGTGTCCCGCACGGTGCGGTAGATACAGGGCGTTAGCGGCGGGTTTCTAGCCCGGTAATACGGGCGGGAACGCGCCCCAAGAACTTCAGAAGATAGCAATAGGCGGAAAGCCCCACGGTGGGACTTTCCGCCTATTGCTGTATTTGGTGAGTGTGTTCAGTGGGCTTCCTTAGGAAGCTGAGGGCTCAGTTTCTGTTGCAACGGTGCTGAGTCGGCGGGCGCGCATCCTGCCCAGCAGACCGTAGCGCGGGGCGAACACGTACGCAAGGGCGAACAGTATGCCCTGCGTGACGACCACGGCACCGCCGGGGGACACATCCGCGTGGTAGCTGGCGTACAGGCCGGTCAGCGTGCCCACCAGGGAGACTCCCACGCTCACCGCGAGCATGGGCACGAACCGGTCGGTAATGAGGCGCGCGGTGGAGCCGGGGATAACCAGCATCGCCACGACCAGCACCACGCCCACGATCTGCAACGCCACCACGGAAGTCAGCGCCAGCATAATGAGCAGCAGCGCGCCGAGCAGACGCGGACGCAGCCCCACCGCCTGCGCGAAGCCCGGATCGAAGGCGTACAGCACGAAGTCGCGGCGCTTGACCAGCAGCACGGCGGCAACCACCACCGCGAGGATAGCGACCTGCCAGACGTCCGACCAGGACACACCCAGCACGTTACCGAAGAGGATATGGTTCAGGTCGGTATTCGACGGCGTGACCGAAATCAGCACCAGACCGAACGCGAACATGGTCGTGAACACGATGCCGATCGCGGCGTCCTCGCGCACGCGTCCGCTGCGCCGCACCCCGCCGATGAGCGCCACTGCCAGGAGCGCGGCAACGACCGCACCCACCGCGAAGGGGGCACCGAAAATGTAGGCGAGCACCACGCCGGGCAGCACCGCGTGCGAGATTGCGTCACCCATGAGCGACCAGCCGAGCAGCACGAGCCAGCAAGAGAGCAGGGCGCAGACGGCGGCGGCGATGACGGTGACCACGAATGCGCGGAGCATGAAGGGCAGGGTCAGCGGCTCCACCAGAAAGTTGAGGATGTCCATTTAGTTCTTCCCTTCCGCAGAGCTGTTCGTAGTAGTGCCGGAGGCGGCAGCGCTGGAGGCGGCAGTCGGCGCACCGGCGTCCACCTCCATGCCGAAGGCACGCACCAGGTTCTCGGGGGCGAGCACCTTCTCGGGGGTGTCGTGCATCAGAATCTCACCGCGCAGCAGTAGCGCCTCGTCGGCGAACTGGCGCAGGGTCGCCAAATCGTGCGTGGAAACCAGCACGGTCGCGCCCTCGTCACGCAGCTGCTTGATGACCTGCATGAGCATCGCCTCGCTGCGCTTATCCACACCGGCGAAAGGCTCGTCCAGTAGCAGCAGCTGGGCACCCTGGGCAATAGCGCGTGCCACGAAGGCGCGCTTACGCTGGCCGCCCGAGAGCGCCCCAATCTGTCGGTCGGCAAGGTCGGTCAGTTCCACGCGGGCGAGCGCCTCATCCACGGCGGCACGGTCTGCGGCACGCAGGCGGCGGGTGATGCCGAGGTTGCGGTAGCGTCCCATGCTGACGACCTCACGCACGGAGATGGGGAAGGTCCAATCGATTTCTTCGCTCTGCGGCACGTAGCTGACGAGCCCGGCGCGGTGGTGATGCGCGCTCTTGCCGTGGTTACCGCCGACGGGCTGCCCGTCGAGGGTGATGCTTCCGGCGTGCATGGGCACGACCCCCATGATGGCTTTGAATAGGGTGGATTTGCCGGAGCCGTTCATGCCGATCAGGCCGCAGATACGCCCGGCGTCCAGGGTGAAGGATGCGCCGGTGAGGGCGCGGACCGGCCCGTAGTTCACGTGCACGTTATCGCAGGTGAGAAGTGACATTCGGTGGCTCTTTCGGGGTTTCTTCGGTGTGTTAGCGAATTGCTTGTGTTGATGAGTTGCTTGTGTGAGCGGGTGTTAACGGCGTGGGAGGAGCGGAGCCAAGAAGGCGACCGCCCCTCCTATCCTATCGGGGGTTTAGGGTTTACCCGGGGGTATTCAGGGTCTAGGAGTTGCCCTTGAGGCCCGCCACGATGGTGCGTGCGTCGTAGCGGATCATGTCCAGGTAGGTGGGCACAGGGCCGTTCGCCTCGGAGAGCGAGTCCACGTAAAGCACGCCACCAAATCGTGCGCCGGTGGCGTCTGCGACCTGGCGCATCGGGTTATCAGAGACGGTGGATTCGCAGAACACGGCGGGCACCTGGTTCTGGCGCACGTAATCAATCGCGGAGGAAATCTGCGAGGGGGTCGCCTGCTGTTCGGAGTTGACCGCCCAAATGTACTTTTCCTTCAGTCCCGCATCTGCCGCCAGGTAGGAGAAGGCACCTTCACAGGTGACCAGTGCGCGCTGGTTCTCGGGCAGGGTGGAGATTTCCTTGACGAGCTCGTCACGCACGCCCTGCAGCTGCTTCTTGTAGGCTTCGCCGCGGGACTTGTAGTCGGCGGCGTGGGCCGGGTCGAGGGCGCTAAATTCGCGAATCATCACGTCCACGTACTTTTGCACGTTGCTGGGGCTCATCCAGGCGTGGGGGTTGGGCTTGCCCTCGTAGGCGTCCTCGGTAATGGAGATGGGCGTAACCCCCTCGGAGACGGTCACGTGCTTGGCGTGGGACTCTTCCACGAACTTCGCGAACCAGGATTCAAGGTTCAGGCCGTTGTCGAGCACCAGGTCGGCGGCGTGCGCCTTCTTCAAGTCGGAGGGGGTGGGCTCGTACTCGTGGATTTCGGCGCCGGGCTTGGTGAGGGATTCGACGTTCAGGTCGTCGCCTGCCACGTTGCGGGCGATGTCTGCGAGCACGGTGAAGGTGGTGAGCACGGTCTTCTTGCTACTGCTGCTCTTAGCGCCGTCGGTGGTGCTGGCGGTGCTACCGCAGCCGGTGAGTACGAGTAGCAGGGTGAGTGCGAGGGCGGCGCAGAGCGCCTGGACGAGGCGGCGTGCGTTGCTGCCTGCGGGGGTGAGAGCGTTCATGAGGCATCCTTCGTTGGAAGTCACGGGTTTGAGTATGTGGTTGATGTGTGGGATGTGCCGCGCCGGGACGCTAGGGACACGGTGGTGTCTGCGCAGGCATCATAATGCGCTTTTGCCTGTCGTCCCGGGCGGAATTTAACAATAGTTCGGCTAGCCGAACTTTTCAACTAAGCCACACAGAAAACCTTGAAATATTGGCAGAAACCCAGGGGCAGGCATAGGACCAGCCACCCAGAGACAGGCACACAGAAGCACCAGCAGATACAGCAAAGGAGGCGAGGGTCCCCTCCCCCGCCTCCTTACTGCATACCGTTTCTACGGCAAGCTATCTAGTCGGCAATCTCAACCACGACCGGCGTGTGGTCACTCGCGCCTTCACCGGCACGTTCCACCTTATCGATCCAGGCGCGTTCCACGCGTGCGGCAAGCGCGGGCGAGAACAGCTGAAAGTCGATGCGCATGCCCTCATCCTTGGCGAAGCGGCCCGCCTGGTAGTCCCAGTAGGTGTATTCGCCCGGGGTGTGCGGGCGGACTACGTCCACCATGCCCTCATCGAGCAGGGCGGCGAAGGCGTGGCGCTCGGGCTCGGAGACGTGGGTCAGCTCGTTGTTGCGGAAGTAATCGATATCCCACACGTCGGTGTCTTCGGGTGCCACATTCCAGTCACCAACCAGGGCGAGCTGCGACTGCGGGTTAGCGGCAAGCTCGTTGTGCACGTTCTGACGCAGCGCCTCCATCCAACGGAGCTTGTAGTCCATGTGCGGGTCGGTCAGGCCGCGGCCGTTAGGCACGTAGAGGCTCCAGACACGCACGCCGCCGCAGGTCGCGCCAATCGCGCGCGCCTCCAGGACTTCGGGTTCGCCGGGCTTGCCGAAGTGCGGCTGATTGTCGAAGCCGCGCTGCACGTCCTCAAGGCCCACGCGGGAGGCGATTGCCACGCCATTCCACTGATTCAGGCCGAAGTGCGCGACCTCGTAGCCCATGAATTCGAAGAGGTCGAAGGGGAAGGTCTCGTCTTTGGTTTTGGTTTCTTGCAGGGCGAGCACGTCAACGTCGTGTTCGTCGAGCCAGTCTTCGACGCGGTTTTCGCGGGCGCGGATTGAGTTGATGTTCCAGGTGGCAATCTTCATGCTTTCTAGCTTAGCGGGTGCAGCGCAACCGCCTTTCATTACGCGGCGGCGCGGGCGCTCGCAACCTGCCAGAATAGCGCACCGCCCGCCAAAAACAGCGCACCGCCCGCCTGCGCAACCCATTGGGTCGCACCGGCGGGCGGTGAATATATGCGCTAGTCAGCGCTGATTCTAGCCAGCAACAACGTTAGTCGGCATTACTCCTAGTCAACGGCGGGGGTGCCCACAACCTTCAGGCCCTTATCGCCGTACACCTTGAGCATGTACAGGGCATCGGAGAAGTACAGGGGGCTGGCGGGGTCCACCACGTCTGCCGCGTCGTCACCGTCGCGGTCGACTTCGGGGTAGGCACCGAGCGTGCGGGTCGCCCAGCGGTTTTCGGTCTTGAACTGTTCAGTCTTCTTAACTTCGGCACGTAGCGGACGGCGGATCTGGCGCAGGCGTGCGGCACCGTCGGGGCTACCGGCGGCACGGTACAGGAACGCGGCGAGGGTGTGGCGGGTGGCGTAGTCGTCCGGGTGGAAGAGCCCGTCATCCCAGCCGGAGGTGATGCCCGCGTCCGCTGCCCAAATGTAGGCGGTGTAGTCGGGATCGGTGGTTGCCACATCCTTGTAGGGGGAGGTTGTGGGCAGGTTCTTGACGGTCGGCGATCCCGCCATGCGGTAGAGCATGCGCACGAGTTGGCCGCGGGTGACGGTTGCGCTGCTGTGGCGGCGGGTGACGATGTATTCTTCGCTGTCGAGGTAGCCGTGGCAGACCGCCCACACGCCGGGGGTGGCGCTCATGGTGCCGAGGAAGTTGGCGACGCATTCGACGTAGCTGGGGTCATCCTTGGGCTGCTCTGCCTTGATGACGAGCTGCAGGTTCACGACGGGTTTTGCGGCGTGGGCGGCAGGCTGTGCGCTCACTGCGGAGGTGACGGGTACGGCACCGAGGGCAAGCGCGAGGGTGAGGGCAAGGGCGCGGCGTGCGCGAGGAGCGGGTGTGAGTGCTCGGGAGATAACCGAAAACATGGGTTGTCCTTATGTAATTGTGGTTGATAACCGGCCGGAAGGAACCGGTTTTTAGGGTCGAATTTGGGGTCGCTAAATGGAGCGAATAAGAAAAGGGGAAAGGAGTGCGTTGAGGAATAGTGAGAAGCGGCAATGAATAGGGGCTAACGTGCGGCGATGCAGGTTTGTGTGTGCTGCGGGTAGCTATTCCGCATGCTGTCGCACGGCTATGGTGGTGCGCAGTGAATGGACTGTTTTACACCACCATAGAAAGTTTAAAGTACATATTGATATTTTATTCAATATTTAATTGAGACTTTTATCAACTAAAAATTAAACATTGTTCTAAATGACAAAACAGCTGCGAATGGTATGTATTCCATTCACAGCTGCTTTGATTTTTAGCTGATATATAGCGGTATAACGCACCCACTAGGGCACACGCGCCGGTCTACGATTCACAGGAAAGTTCCGAACCTGTTCGGGCGTGTCTGCTAGCCGCCGCCAGTCGCTATTAGCTACTGCTAACCGCGCATCACGTTGTAGGCTTCCTTGGTGAGCTGACCGGCGGGCGAGGTGGAGTGGCGCAACTCTTCAATTTCAATGACCACGTTCGCGCCAATTGCGCCGGTAACGTACACGCGGCGGCCGAGCATATTACCCTCACCAATGCGGTCATCCTTGGCGGTGCCTTCGGTGATGCGCAGGTCGTAAATCTTGTTCTCAATGTAGAAGCCGTACAAGGAGGCGGGCTTCTCCGGCGGGTTGTAGGAGACGGGCGCAACCATGCGGGTACCGCGCGCGTTGCGGCTGATGTACCAGTTTGCTGCCTCGTCGGCACCGGCGGCACCGCTGACGGTGCCAGCCCAGCTGGAGCCTTCCGCCTCGCAGCCGACGAAGATGTTGTGTGCCCACTCAACAATCCAGCCGTGACCCGCGTTCGAGCGTGCGGTGCAACCGATGAACATGTTGCGTTCACCCTGCACGATCCAGCCTGCGCCTGCGTGGCGGGTGGCGGGCTCGTAGAGGGCGTTCTTGTTGCTGGTGCGGTGGTTGCTGTTGCTGGAGCAGTTCTCGAACTTCGCCTGCGCCGCGTACACCTCGATACCGGCGTAGGAGCCGCCACTGAGGTTCGCCTCGGCAACGTCTACGCCGCGCAGCTTATTGTCTGCCGCGCCGGAGTTTTGGCCTTCGTTGGGGCGGCGGGGGTGGCCGGCGGGCTTGCCGAGCAGCAGGCCCTGGTTGAGGGTGCGGCGGATGGTCACGTCGTCAATTTTCATGCCCTGGTCGTCCAGGCCGAGCACGGCAACGCCGATGGCGGTGTCCCAGACTTCCACGCCGGCGATAACGGGCACGATGTCCGGCTCGTTGAGCAGGTCGCCGGTCAGGTGGGTGTGGAAGATGACGCCGGCGACATTGTTCAGCGGGGCGGTGTGCGCATCCAGCGAGTAGCTACTGATGGGGGTGTTGGCGGCGTTGGTGCGGATGTGCAGGTTGCGCACACCCATGCGCATGGGCTTGTTGGCGTTGTAGCTACCGTAGACGGGCGTGGTGTAGCTGCCGACGTGGAACACGCCGGTGTATTCGGTGTGGCCGCTGGTGGTGGTGGGGATGGCGCGGTCGGAGTGCGCGATGACGACGGTTGAGGAGCCGTAGCCGAAGATTTCGACGCGGTGCTTGATGTCGATGAAGGGGTAGGAGACGCGGTAGATGCCGCGGGGTAGTTCTACGGATCCGCCGCCGCGTGCGGCGACGTCGTCGACTGCTTTTTGGATGGCTGCGGTGGAGTCTTTGGCACCGGTGGGGTCTGCGCCGTAGTTGATGGCGTTGATGCTCATGGGCGTATCGGGCATGAGGGGCTCAATTCTTTCGATGGGTACCGCGTTCGGTGCTGAAGGCGGCGCGGGTGAGTGAATTGAGTGAATACGGCAGCGGTGAATACGGTGCTGCGTGGGTGCAGTGTTGAGTTTGTGTGGTGCGGTGTGTTGGGCGCATTTCTGCGGATGTGTTGGCGTGTGCGGGTCTGTGCACCGGCAGACCTGCCCCTGCTCAAGGGTACCGCATTGAGCGTGTGGGGGCGATGACCGGGCACTGTGATGCCCACTCCCCTGCCGCCTCAAGCGGCTCTCGCCAACACCCTCTACCGCCGCATCGTGCGAGGCGTTAAACGTCTGAGGGGCGGGGATTACTCCCCGCCCCTCATGCGTATGCGTTTTAAGATTTTGTGATCACGAGCCTCAGCCCGCAGGGCTCAACCCGTGAGGGTTAGCCCATGAACACGCCGTTGCCGCGCTTCTCCAGCTGCTTCGGCGCAAAGGTTGCGTGGCGGATGTGGTCCACCTCGATGAGCACGTTATCGCCCATCGCGCCAGTCACGTGAACGCGGCGGCCAACCATGTTGTTATCACCAATACGGTCATCCTTCGCGGACGCAGTCGTAATGTGCATATCGCGAATGTTGTTCTCAATGTAGAAACCGTACAGGGAAGCCTTCGCCCAGCTGTAAGGGTTGTGCGAGCGAGGAGCCACGAAGCGGCTACCGCGTGCGTTACGGCCAATGTACCAGTTCGCTGCCTCGTCACCCTTAGCGGCGCCGGTAACAGCGTCCTGGAAGCTGGAAGACTCGCCCAGGCAGCCAATGAACTGGTTGTTGCCCCACTCCACGAGCCAGCCGTGGCCGGCGTTCTCCTGGGCGGTGCAGCCAATGAACATGTTGCGGGTGCCCTGAATGAACCAGCCTGCGCCCACGTGGCGGGTCTTCACCTCGTACAGGGCGTTCTTACCCTGGTTACGCTTGTTGAACCAGCTAGTGGACGCCTCGAACTTGGACTGAGAAGTGTAAATCTCGATACCCGCGTAGGTGCCGAAGCTCATGTTTGCGTCAGAGACGTCAATCATGGAGAACTTGTTGTCTGCCGCGCCAGGGGTGTCACCCTCGCGGGCACGCAGCGGGTGGCCGACGGGCTTACCGACGAGCAGGCCCTGGCGCAGGGTCTGGCGGATGCGCAGCTTATCAATCTTCATGCCCTGGTCGTCCAGGCCCAGGATGGCAACGCCGATGGCGGTGTCCCAGATTTCGATGTTGGACAGGGTGGGCACTGCGTCCGGCTCACCGGGGTTAGCGTCCGCAATGCGGGTGTGGAAGATGACGCCTGCAACGTTGTCGACGGGCTGGGTGTGCTTCTCCAGGAAAATCTGGTTGCTCTTAGAATCCAGCGGCAGGTTGTACTTGTTGGTGCGGATGAACAGGTCACGCACGCCCATGCGCATGGGCTTGTTCTGGTTGGTGCCACCGCTCATGGGGGTGGTGTAGCTACCGGTGTGGAAAACGCCGGTGCATTCGTAGCTACCGTTCTTGGTGGAGGGGATGCTCTTGTCGGTGAAAGCAACGATTCGGGTTGCCTGACCGTGGCCGAAGATCTCGACGCGGTGCTTCATTTCGATGAAGGGGTAGGAGACGCGGTACATGCCGCCGGGAATCTCCACAGAGCCGCCGCCCTGCGCAGCAACATCATCGATAGCCTTCTGGATAGCGCTAGTGGAGTCTCGTACGCCGGTGGGGTCAGCGTTGTACTTGGAATCGCATACGTTCACGCTCATGATGGTAGCCATGGAGTGTCCTCTTTCTTGGCGGATACAGAACAGCGATTAGCGCATAGATAGTGTCTTCTACGCGCGTCATTAAGCTGAGTGTATCCAGTTGTGTTTGAGTGAATAAGTGATTTTGAGCTTCCTTCCGGTTGAGTGAGTGAGTCTCTTCCGGTGTGGGATGCGGTCGGGGAGTGAGTCCGCCGCATCAATGCTCGTGGGTGGTGTGAGGGAGTGAATCTCAACCATTCCCATGTGAGTCATAAATTCTTGCATGCAGGATGCGAATCTGTCTAACCCACGACAAAACATTCTAGGGCAAAATTGGGGATTTTTCGCCGCCCAACACCCGATAGTGTTGATTGTCTCGCTCGTCACTTTGGTGCAATAGAGTGCAGATAACCCACAGAAAACCAACTGACCAGTATAAATACCACATTTTGCACGTAAATGCACTAGTCAGAGAGTTTTTCGATGAGTGCGCGCTATATCACTTCATAGACGGGTCATCCAGACCCAAAGAACCCATTAAAACCCCTCATCAGAGGCTTATCGCACAGGTTCGGAGGTGCCGCACGTATCCGTCGGAGTGCCCGCCGGGATGCCCACCAGGGAGCCCGCTAGCCACCCTAGCAGGCACCCGGCGAGCGCCCCAGCAGATAGGGTTCAAGCCCCTACTGAACTTCCTTCGCGGAGGCGGCACCCACCACATCCAGGCGCGCATAGCGGCCCGCAAGCCAGGTACAAATCATCAGCTGAACCTGGTGGAAAATCATGATCGGCAGCATCATCAGACCCAGCGAACCAGCACCAAAAATAATGATCGCCATCGGCAGGCCAGCCGCCAGAGACTTCTTCGAACCGCAGAACTGAATCGTAATGCGGTCGGCACGGTTAAAGCCCAGACGCTTAGCCAACTGGTCGGTCAGCCACAGCATGAACACCACGATAATCGCCATGAGCACGACCAGCAGCACAATCTGCCACCACGCCACGCGCGTCCACACGCCCTGCACCACCGAGGCGGAGAACGCCGAATACACAATCATCATGACCGAGAACTTATCCAGCCACTTGGTCGTCGGCTTCTTCGCGAACTCCCCCACCCAGCGGCGCGTCAGCTGACCGAGCACGAACGGCAAGAACAACTGAATGGCGATGTCCAGGAAGACCGTGCCGGAGAACTCAATATGCCCCGTGTTCATCAGCAACATGGCGAGCAGCGGGGTCGCCACCACACCCACAATCGAGGAGAGCGAGGCGCTCACAATCGCCGCCGCCACGTTACCGCCCGCAATCGAGGTGAACGCAATCGACGCCTGCACGGTCGAGGGAACAAAAGTCAAGAACAGAATGCCCATGTACAGCCCGTCACCGAGCACAAAACGCAGCGGTGAGAGTGCCAAACCGACCAAGGGGAACAGCACGAAAGTGCAGCTCAGAATCATCAGGTGCAGACGCCAGTGGGTCAGGCCGCGAATCGCCTCCGCGGTGGAGAGGCGGGCGCCGTACAGGTAGAACAGCAGGGCGACCGCGAACTTCGTTCCGGCGCTGAACCAGTCGGCGAAGTCGCCGCGCGCTGGCACGATAATTGCGAGGATGACCGCGCTAATGAGCATGGTCAGCAGCGGGTCGAGTTTGATGGAGCGAAGTGATGAAAGCATGGTTTCCATTCTAGAACTGCACCCCGCGGCGGACGCTGGGGCGGGTGCTTCTTCTCACCTGGGGGTCACGCAGGGAGAGCTTAGGAGTGTGCAGGAGGCGGTTAACAGCCGAACCCGCCGGAGTGCCTTAGCACCCCGACGGGTTCGTGAAGGTTATTGAGCTGTGCGGCTCAGGTCAGGCGTTCAGAGTAGGCTCAGTGGCTACTTCTTATCGCCGTCGAAGCCGTAACCGTACGAGCCGCCCTCAGAGGAGCCGCTACCGTACTGGCCGTAACCGTACTGCTCGGGCTGGCCGTTAGGCTGACCGGTAGAAGGCTGCTCGGGAGCAGGCTGACCTGCACCGTTCTGACCAGCTGCAGGCTGACCGAAGCCGGGCTGCTGACCGTAAGACGGCTGACCCGGTGCGGTCGCCTGCGGGCCACCGGGCGCACCCGGTGCCGGCATACCACCTGCGGCGGCGTACGCATCCCAACGCTGACCGTGGAAGGCACGAGCCTGCTCGGTGAGCCAGCCAGCGAACAGGGTCGAGTTCGCATCGAACTCGGGGGCGTTCTCGGGCTTGGGGTACACGTCCACGGTTTCCAGGGTGTGGTCAGCCCACGCGTCCTGGTGCTCACGCATGAACTCGGTGGACTGAATCGGGTCAGGCCACATGTGCACCGGCTCAGACGCCGGAATCAGGACCGGAACGCGCGGTGCGGTGTCCTTGACCGGGTTCTCAGTCGGACGCCAGAACAGGCGGCCGGGCTGGGTGCGGTCACGCAGCGCGTGCGCACGCCAGGTGAGAATCGGGTGGCTTGCCAGCAGGTTCACGTACCAGACGGCAAGGCCGCGGTCGGTGACGGCACGGTCGGCGAGCTCATCGAAGTTGACCTGCTTGTTCAGGTACTTACCCGCCGCAAGCACCTTGACAGCGCCCTCAGCGCCCTCGGGGCAGAAGCGGTAGCCAAAATTGTCGGCGGTGTACTCCTGCGAGCGGGACAGCGCACTCGACAGCACCGGAATCTGGTTGAACAGCGTAGTGAAAATCAGACGGAAATAACCAACGTGACCTGCGGCGATGTGGCCCACCTCGTGGCCGATAATGAAGCGCAGCGCCTGCGGATCACGGGACTTACCACCGATTTCGAACAGGTCGGAGTACAGGCAGATGTAGCGACGGAAACCGTGACCTGCCGCGAAAGCATTCATCGTGCCGTTACCGAGGATGACGTACGCATCCGGCACACGGCGCAGGCCCGCAGCCTCAGCTGCTTCGGCGAGCATCTGGTACGCCTCAGGGAACTGGGTCGGGGTGATGCGCACACCGTGAACACGCTGCTGCGCGTAGTAGATTGCACGAACGATAAAGACGGCAATCGGGCCCAGGATGAGCAGACCAACCGTCTGGAAAATCAGGTCTTCCAGGCTCGCGGAGGTGCTACCGGAAGAAGGTACTCGAACCGAACCTTCACCGGTTGAGCTGAAGAGGTAACGCATCATCGAGCTGAACAGGTCGGCAAGCGCCATGAACAGCACAATGTAGCCGACCGCGGTGACCGCGTAGGCGGCGACCAGCCACGGAATTTCGGAGGGGTGACGCAGCGCGTGCAGCACCTTCGGCGGCAGCATCGACTGGTAGGCGAAGAGCTTCGGCTGGGGCAGGGGGCTGACCGGCTTCTGGCGCTCGTCTTCGGGGAGCCAGCCGGCGGAGAGGTCCTGCGGGAGGGGGTCACCGGGGGCACGGAATGCCTGCTGGCCGGGCTGGGCGTTGAACTGCCCGCCGGGCTGCTGGTGGTTTTCGGGAGGTTGAGTCATGTCTCGTCCGCTTCGTATCGAGTGTTATCTGATTCCACTCTATCGTTTTTGGGCACTTACTAGTGAATGTGAATGCGCTTTTTCTCATAGAATGCCCATTCGCGACGCTACAGTGCGCCACAGCGCAAGGGGCATACCGCCTCGCGGGTATAAAGTAATCCGCCGCGGCACCCATACAGAATGGGCGCCACGGCGGATCACGTTACGCTGTACCGCCTACACGGCGGGGTGCGCGGGGCTTAGAGGCTCTTGACGAGTTCCTCGGTAGCCTCAGCGATAGCCTTCTCCTCGTTGGTGGGGATGACCAGCACCTTGATAGCGGAATCCTCGGTGGAAATCACGCGGGGCTCGGGGGAACGCTTAGCGTTCTCTTCCTCGTTGTACTTGATGCCCAGGGGGCCGAGGCGGTCCAGGACCAGCTTGCGGAAGTCGCCAGAGTTCTCACCGATACCAGCGGTGAAGATCAGTGCCTGCGCGCCGCCAACGACCAGGTTGTAGCCGCCAATGTACTTCATCAGGCGGTAGGAGGTCATGTCCAGTGCGAGCTGTGCACGCTCGTCGCCGGACTGTGCAGCCTCAACGACCTTACGCATATCGTTGGAGCCAGCCAGTGCGAGCAGGCCGGACTCCTTGTTCAGGATGGTGTCCAGGCGTGCACCGTCGATGCCCTCACGAACCAGGATGGTGGTCAGTGCCGAGGGGTCGATGTCGCCGGAGCGGGTACCCATGATCAGGCCAGCCAGCGGGGTGTAGCCCATGGAGGTGTCGACGGACTTGCCGCCCTTCACAGCGGTCACGGACGCGCCGTTACCGAGGTGAGCAACAATGCCGTTGAACTCGTCGCGTGCAATGCCGAGCATGTCAGCTGCAACGTGGGAGACGTACTCGTGGCTGGTGCCGTGGAAGCCGTAACGGCGGATGCTGTACTTGTCAGCCAGGTCGTAGGGGATTGCGTAGCGCCATGCTTCTTCAGGCATGGTGGAGTGGAACGCGGTGTCGAAGATAGCAACCTGCGGCAGGGAGGGCCACTTGTGCATTGCTGCGCGCATACCCTGAGCGTGTGCGGGGTTGTGCAGCGGTGCCAGCGGGGAGAGGTCGTCGATCTGCTGGACAACTTCCTCGGTCAGCAGGGTGGGGTGGGTGAACTTCTCTGCACCCTGCACCACGCGGTGGCCGACTGCCTGCAGCTCGCGGCCGTGCAGGACGGGCTCAAGCTTCTCAGACATGATGTCGAATGCGACTTCGTGGTTGGGGACGTCGGTGCCGATGTTTTCGACGAGGCCGGAGGTCAGCATCTGCTCTGCCTCGGGCAGGGAGGTGTCACGCACCTGGTACTTCAGGGAGGAAGAACCAGCGTTCACAACGAGAATAAGCATGAAAGTATCTTCTTTCGTAGTTTTCTTTTCGTTCCATTCTCGCACTTTTCGAGCCTGCGTGCGAGACGGCCCCGACTGTGTTTTTGGCGGGGGTTTTTGTCGCGGGCGGTATCAGGGCATTAACGGGGGCAGGAGGCGCGGGGGCTCATCCCCGCGCATACGGGGAACGCTTTCGGTTGAGGATGCGGGTGTGCGTGAGTCGGGGCTCATCCCCGCGCATACGGGAAAACAGTGCGTCACCGAGTACACGATCCCGGACAGCGGGCTCACCCCCGCGCATACGGGGAAAACGCTTCTGCTTTGAAGAACCGTAAGCGTGACTAGGGCTCATCCCCGCGCATACGGGGAAAACATAGACCGGTTCAACCCAGCCTTCTGGCGCACGGGCTCACCCCCGCGCATACGGGGAAAACATGACCCTCTACGACGAGTGGCTGACTGACAAGGCATAATACCCATCCAAAGACCAAAAAAAATATTCAGTTTCCACACGTATACATATATAAAAGGGATGAGTAGACGATTACTCGCCTACGGTGACCCGCCGCCCGTGGCGGCTGGCCTTGACGCATCCAACGCCGCATCCCCCAACACCACCGAAACAGCGGCATCAGAGTCAGCAACTCCGCGTCCATTTAGACTCTCCCCCGTGCCGGGGGCGAGTTGCGCCTCATGCATCCGCACGGCCTCCGCACGGATATTACGTGCCGCATTCACGTCACGATCAATCCGCACACCACAGGCCGCGCACTCAAAGACACGCACGCGAAGGTCGAGCTTGGTTTTCGCTCGTGCTCCGCAGGCGCTACACGCCTGAGAGGACGCAAAGAAGCGGTCAATAATCTGTACCTGCGAGCCGTACCAGCTGGATTTATACTCCAGCTGACGGCGCAGTGTACCAAAAGCGGCGTCCAGAATGGACCGGTTCAGCCCGGCCTTCTGGCGCACACGCTTACCCGGTGCCTCAACGGTACCGGCAGCTGAGGCAGTCATACCCGCCACAGCCAAGTCTTCAAGCCCAATGAGGGTATACCCAGTGCTCAAGCGCTTAGAAACCTGATGCAAACCAGACTCACGGCGCAAGGCTACCAGGTGGTGGTGCCGTGCAATCTGCTGCACGATACGGGCACGACGCTTAGAGCCCTTCTGAGCGCGCGCGAGGGCACGCTGAAGACGCACCAGGCGTTTCTCAGCGGTACGTGCCCAGCGGGGATTAGCCAGGGTAGGGTCACCGTCACCAGTGAACTCCAGGGAAGGGTACCGCGCGAAACGTTGCGGTGCCTGCTCGTCAGAGAGCGCGGCGAGGTAGCGTACGCCCAGGTCTACACCGACAGCACCAGC
>ERZ1674288.32-NODE-32-length-23889-cov-8.257741_pt1 | contig 23889 bp, 19 predicted proteins | sample MGYA00581190_ERZ1674288 | MGnify/ENA primary metagenome ERZ1674288 (study PRJEB41354, sample SAMEA4873332) | human saliva metagenome | biome: human-associated habitat [ENVO:00009003]; feature: mouth environment [ENVO:08000002]; material: saliva material...
CGTGGCGGATTTCATATTCACGGTTTATAATGGGTATGCACGTAAGTGCAACTGACACATGTGATTACGAAGAGAAGAGCATTATGCTTTCAAAATATAACTGGATGTCCTTGGTTACCGGTCTGTTGCTGATTGCAGCGGCAATCTACATGTTCGCCAATCCCGCTATTCCGCTGGTAGTTCTGGGTTATGTGTTCTCCATTTCGGTGTGGCTTGGTGGCGTGTTTGAACTGGTGCGTTACTTCGGCACGCCAAAGCAGGCACGTACCGGCTGGGACCTGGTTGACGGCATCTTGACCGTGGTGGCTGGCCTGATTCTGCTGACTGCCTCGGTGGGTGCACAGGCAACCTTCATCCCGACCATTGTGGGTACGTGGATGATTATGTGGGCGCTGATTCGTCTGATGACTGCCCAGGCCATGAAATACCTGAGCTACGCCGCCGGACGCCACCTGCAGCTCTCTGCTATTGGTACCCTTATTCTGGGCTTGCTCGTGGTGCTGTTCCCGATAATCTACGGCGTGGCGGCAGTATGGATGGCAGCACTGGGTCTTCTGGTGACCGGTCTGGTATTCGTGGGTGACTTCTTTGTTTCCCGCCGCACCAAGAGCACCGTGCACATTTCCCCGGACGGTGTGATTGACGGCGAAGCTAAATAAGAGCTTCTTCGCCCCGTCTAGAACGTACACTAGAACGTAAGAAAGACCGTGTGAGACAACCACCTCACACGGTCTTTCTGTATGCTGTAACGCTTTGCGCCGGAACCCTAGCGGTGCCCGAACTTTAGTAGCGGCACTCTGCTTTAGCGGTACTCGGGCAGGCGGAACATCATTTCCTGTGCCACGGTCGCCACCAGCTCACCGGAACGATTGAAAATCGAACCCTGCGAGAGCATACGGCCGCCCTGTGCGCTCGGAGAATCCAGCACGTACAGCAGCCACTCATCGGCGCGCGCCGAACGGTGGAACCACATCGCGTGATCCAGTGAGGCACTCTTCAGCCCCGGCTCAAGCCAGAACTTGCCGTGACGGCGCAGCGCGGGCTCCAGGGGCAGGTAATCCGAAGCGTAAGCAATAGCGGCGCGGTGCTCCGCCTCCGACGCCTCAGAACCATCAGCGTGTACCAGACGGTCAAAGGTCTTGAACCACACGCAGGCACGCGGCTCCGTCGAGGACGAATCCGGCTGAGTGTACAGGGGCGCATCCACGTGGCGCATATCAATCGGGCGCTCCCACGCGACCGCCTGAGCCACCGGATGCGGCAACTCACCCAGATAATCGCTCACCTTCGGCAGGGACTCGGGGTCCGGAACCTCCGGCATGGTCACCGCGGTGTGCTCCGGACCGCGGCTCTCCGCCTGGAAAGACATAATCGCCGAGAACATGGGCGCCTCATCCTGGAACACCTGCACGCGGCGGGTCGAGAAGGAACGGCTATCGTTCAGGCGCTGAGTAGCGAAGAACAGCTCACGCTCAATATCGCCGGGGCGCAGAAAATAGGCGTGAATCGAGTGGATGTCCTTGCCCTCCACCGTGCGCTCGGCGGCAATGATCGACTGGGCAAGAACCTGACCACCGAAGGTACGCGGCTGCTCGCGGGTGAGCGTCACACCGGTGGACACTTCATCGCTACCGAAGGAGGCGGGTGCCGCCTCCACGGGGGAGAGGTCCAGCATCCGCATGAGGTTTTGAGTCACAGTGGGCTTGGTCATGGTTTTATTCTCGCACGTTTTCAATGGGGCGGTTTCTGGCGTAGAGTGGGAGAGCATACTCTGAGACAACCACGACAGGTTGATTTGGAGTATTGACTAGGAACATTGACCCGGATGATCGATCCGGAACGTCACACACCATCGCACAATATCACCCACCAACTTGCCACCGAGCAGGCCAACGCCGAAAAGGAGCAGAAATGACTACGCCGTCTGAAACTATCCCTGACAATACCCCCGTGCAGGAGAACGCTCCCGACCAGAACAGCGCATCGAACGCGGCAGCACCCATTGAGCTCAAGTACAACCCCCACGAAGGCGTGGAGGAGCCCTACCTGATTCTGCCCGGCGGCGCGCAGGGTGCCGCAGTGGTCAAGGATCTTGCCACCTACATTTCTCGCGCTCTGGCGGTGAACCCGGACGCCGCTATCCGCCTGACTGCGCGTGGCCGCGTGGTGGCGGTATTCGCCTGTTCCCTGGAGCCGGAGGACGCCTCCTCGAACACCCCGGTCATTATGGGTCTGCGCGCCCTGCACCTGCTGGCTGACTCCACCCTGGACATGACCGTTCAGGCGCAGGCGCTGCTGGACCGTCTGGCGCGTCTGCAGAAGCAGGCAGAAGAACAGGGTAACGAAGAGAACCCGCAGCTGGTGCTGTTCATGCCGCCGGTGACCGTCAACGCTAGCTGGGCTGGTAAGTCTGCCCCGCTCAGCGGCTGGTACGAGGTTGGTACCGTCCCGGTTGAAGAATTCCACCGCGCCACCGCAGAGGGCCTGGAGGCGGTAGAACGCGCCCTGCCCGAGAACCCCGGTGCCGCGGTGCTTTCCACGGTGCGCTCGCGTATTTGGTCCTCCGATATGGTGCTGGAGTACCTACCTGAGTTCGATACCGTGCTTGTGCCGACCGGCGCGGCATTCGCCCTGCGCGTGTTTGGTTTCATCCCGGAAGGCTTCACGGGCGATCTGCCGCTGTTCGCTGCGCATGTTGGTTCGGAGGAGTGGCTGCGCATTGTGGCGCCCGCCGGTATGGTGCTGGTGCGCCGCGGTTCCGGTTCGCTACTCTAACTTTCCTCGAGATATTTCTAGACTTTTTACGCTGGTGGTGTGGGCTCTTTGCCTGCGCCACCAGCGGTTTTTCTATGCCGTATGACATCAACGGGGTAGTTGTAATAATGACATTCGATAGGGCATTACTTTACGAAAATAGGGTATTCTAGAGAGACTACGCCCTTTCACCGGGGCGTCTTTGACACACCGATTACCAGCCACACCGCACGGGAACTCTTCCGCCGCGCCCTCACCAGGCGCATTCTTCCCGTACGGATCGAAAGTGAGACCTATATGGATCTGATTGCAGTCGACATTGACGGTACCCTTGCCAGCAACCGAGATCAGATGGACAAGTACCTGACCGGTTTCTTCGCAAGCAACCGCCGATTCTTCAAGGCCATCCGCAACGCCACGGTCAATGTTGAAATTGCCGACCGTGTTCGCGAAATCGCGGCAGACACCGGCGCAGAGGTCGTAGTAATTACCGGCCGCGATGGCACCTACATGAAGGAATTGAACCAGTTCATCGCCCGCGCAGGTCTGGAACCCAAGCACGTGTTCGCTAAGCCCGGCAACGACGGCTCCAACAGCCCCGCATGGAAGGACTCCGTCATTGAGTCCCTGATTGCTGACGGCAACCGCATTATCCACGCTTTTGAAGACACCGACCACGAGGTGTACCTGCGCCGCGGCATTCCCGTCACCTGGGTCGCCCCGATTCGCGACTACATTGGCGAATGGCACTACGAGTCGATTGACATTGACCCGGTCGCCTGGGCTGCCGAGCAGCGTGAGAAGGAAGCCGCTCGTGAGCGTCAGAAGCGTCGCCTTGCGGAGGGCGTGCTCGCACACCAGAAGGCCGAGGCGAAGGAACGCCAGGCAAACGTCGCGGCATAAAACCCGCACACCAACTTGAGAGCTGCGGTGGGTAACCCACTCAAACGAATGAGGCGCCGGAAGGATTCAATCCTCCCGGCGCCTCATTCTAATGCTATATGCGTTGATCGAAGCTGATGTACTCGGCTGATTACACAGTTAGTTTACGCGGTGCCGAGCAGTTCACGCAGACGAGTCGCAAAGGGGCCCGCCAGCTTATGGTGCGCCTTCTCCTTCAGATGCACGCCATCAGCCATGTCACCCTCAGCCAGGTAGAGGCTCTGCCAGCCCGAGGTGTCCATGAACAGCACGCCGGTCTCGCGGGCACCCTGCCTTGCCACCTCGTTTGCCACGTGACGCTTATGCGCCACCTGCTTATCCGGTGCAGACGCCTCATCCATAGACACCACACCACCGAACACAATCTTCGACGACGGGTACATACGTCGCAGCTGCTCAATGACCTGAGTCTGGTGAGCGTTCACGTGCTCGCGAGCCTTCGTCTCATCCTCGTGAATGTAAATGTCATTGCCGGAGGCATCCAGGTAAATCACGCCGGGGTTACCGCTTGGCAGCGCCCAACGGCCACCCATCACACCCTGATAGTAGGAAGGGCACACACCCTCGCGGGCAGTCACAAAACCGATGCCGCCGCAACGGAACAGATACGGGACGAAACCTGCCTGCTTCAGACCCAAACCAACCCAGGAGGTTGCGGTCACCTGCGAGTCACCAATCACCAGGGCATCCTTAGCGCCAAGAACATTGGTGTTACGCGGCAGACCGTTCGCCTTATCCCAGTAGAGTTCAGCCTTCTCAAACTTGGTGTACAGAACGCCCTTCTTGGATCGCCAGCTCACCGGCAGACCCTCCCAACCGGCAAAGTCGCTGTACCCGCGCTGCTTCCACCAGTGCTCGTAGACGCCGGATTCCACCGCAACCGGACCGTACTTGGGGGTGTACATGACCACGCCACCCTTGAACTGCTGAACCAGCATGTCGGCGGCATCAGCGGAGGTGGGGAACGGCGCCTGAATCTCACCGGTTGCCTGCGCGCCCTCCTTGCCGAAGGCGTTCTGCGCGGTGCGTTCCATCTTCTGCGCCGGGGTGGTCGGTTCCGGAGTCGGCTCGGGGGAGGGGGACTCGCTGGGGCTTTCCTGCGCCGACTGGGTAGGCTCGGCGCCCGCAGCAGCGGTAGCGGCGGTGCCACCGGGCGCGATGAAGCCTCCTGCGGAGTACACGCCAAAGGAACCGGCGGCAACCACAGCAAGGATTGTGCCGGTCAGAGAAACTTTCGCGATAGGAGACTTGATAGAAGGCATGCACAACAGTATACGATAGGCGCAACCCCAAGTAGAGAGCTTTTGAGGGATATTCAAATGAAAATAACAAAAAATATGCACCGCAGTGACAATATTTTAGACTCGGTATGCAAACCGGTGTGCGACTTGGGGCGCAACTCAAAATAGAACCGGCATAAACCCCATATAGAAACGTCCCCTCCCACCCCGAATCTCGGGGTAGAAGGGGACGAATAAAAACTTATGAGAGCAGGTGGCGAACCTGCCTCAGCTCACAAGCATTGTTAGATGTCAGCCGCCTGAACCTTCAGCGCACGAGCCACGCCGTCGCGTGCCTCCGCAATCTGACGGTACAGAGCCGCAGCATCCTCAGGCAGAGAAGCCAGGTACGCCTCGGTACGCTCCAGCAGCTCAGCGGTCGGCTCGCTCGGGTACATGCCACCAATAATCTGCATGGAAATCTCGTGCGAACGCGAACGCCAAATACCCTCAATCTGCTCGAAGTACGGCTCATCGTACTGGGCAATCAGTTCGGGCTTGCCGGACTTGAAACCGGAAATAGCGTAACGCTGAATCATGTTCGACAGCTCGCCGGTCACCATGATCTTGTTCCAGTACTCAGCCTTAGCCTCCGCGGTCGGAATCGACGCGTATGCCTGAGCGGCGTACTGCTGGCCGTTTGCGGTGTTGTCGTTCTCCAGCTCCGCAGCAATCTGCTCGGCGGAGAAGCGGCCACCGGTAGCCAGGCGGCACACCAGGTTCCAGCGCAGGTCGGCGTCAATGTCCAGGCCCTCAAGGGTCAGCTCGCCCTCGAAGAGGCGCTGCACGTTGTCGTACTGCTCCTCGGTGCGGGTCTGGTTGATGAACGCCTGCAGCAGCTGCAGCTGAGCATCCGAGTCAGGCTCTGCAACGCATGCCAGCTCCCAGAGACGGTCAGCGGCACGGTGGCGGGTCTCCTCGCGAGCTTCAGGAGCCACGAAGGAGTGCAGGGTAGCGGACAGGTTGTTGATCTGGGTGCGCAGGGCGGTGGAGTTGGTCTCCTTACCGATGTTGTTCAGCACCAGGTCAACGTACTTACGTGCCGGCATCTGAGCGTCACGCACGGTATCCCAGAGCGAACCCCAGACCACGCCGCGAGCCACGGAGGAATCAATGTCGCCCAGGTGCTTGATAGCGGTCTCAATGGAACGCTCGTCCAGGCGAATCTTTGCGTACGCCAGGTCCTCATCGTTCAGCAGAAGCAGGTCGGGGCGCTTCTTGCCGAGAGCCTCCTCAACCACGGTCAGCTCGCCGTCAATGTCCAGCTCGATGCGGTCGGTGCGGGTCAGCTTGCCGTCCACCAGGTTGTAGAAACCAATCACGGCACGGTGCGGGCGCAGGGTCTCGAAGCCCTCAGCGTAGGACTGGCGAATACCCAGCGAAGAAATGTTGCCAGCCTCGTCGTTCTCAACCTCAACGGCGAGGGTGTTCACGCCGGCGGTCTCAAGCCACTTAGCGCTCCACGCACGCACGTCACGGCCGGAGGTGCGCTCCAGCTCAACCAGCAGGTCATCCAGAACGGTGTTGCCCCAGCTGTGCTTATCGAAGTACACCTTCAGCGCAGCCATGAAGTTCTCCTGGCCAACCCACGCCACCATCTGACGCAGCACCGAAGCGCCCTTAGCGTAAGTAATACCGTCGAAGTTCACCTGAACGTCGGCAAGGTCGCGAATCTCAGCCACAATCGGGTGGGTCGAAGACAGCTGATCCTGGCGGTACGCCCAGGTCTTCTCCGAAGCGGCGAAGGTAGCCCACGCCTCCTTCGCGTATCGGGTGTTCTCCGCAGCAGCCAGAGTCGACATGAACTCAGCGAAAGACTCGTTCAGCCACAGGTCGTTCCACCACTTCATAGTCACCAGGTCGCCGAACCACATGTGAGCCAGCTCGTGCAGAACGGTGATAGCTCGGCGCTCACGCAGAGCCTCCGCAACCTTGGAACGGAAGACGTAGGTCTCCAGGTAGGTCACGCAGCCAGCGTTCTCCATCGCACCGGCGTTGAACTCGGGCACGAACAGCTGATCGTACTTCTCGAACGGGTACGGGGTCTTGAACTGCTCCTCGTAGAACTCGAAGCCCTGACGGGTCAGCTCGAACATGTCCTCAGCGTCAACGAACGGCATGAGGGACTTACGAGCGTACACGCCCAGCGGAATCACGCGACCCTCAGAGTTGGTCAGCTCGCTGGTCACCTTCTCGTAGGGGCCAGCCACAATCGCGGTAATGTACGAAGACATGCGCGGGGTCGGCTTGAAGTACCAGGTCTTTGCACGGCCGCAACCGCACTCCTTGTCCTCAACCTTCACCTCGGGCTGGTTCGACACAACCACCCAGTGCGAGGGCACGCGCACAATAAACTCAAACTCAGCCTTCAGATCGGGCTGCTCAAAGACGGGGAACACGCGGCGGGAATCCGGCACCTCAAACTGGGAGTACAGGTACACCTCGCCGTCGGCGGGGTCCACGAAACGGTGCAGACCCTCACCGGTGTTGGTGTAGAACATCTCTGCGTCAATGATCAGGGTGTTCTCAGCCGCCAGGTTCGGCAGCTGGATGCGCTCGCCGTCAGCCAGGTCGGTGCTCAGCTCTTCGCCGTTGAGGTTAATAGACTTGACTGAAGAGGTGATGGCGTCAATGAAGGTGGAGGCACCTTCCTGAGCGTCGAAGCGGATTTCGACCTTCGAGGAGAAGACGTCTTTGTCCTTCGGCAGGTCGAGTTCAATACGGTACGAGTGCACGCGCTTAATAATGGAGGCGCGTTCGATTGCCTCATTGCGGGTTAGGTTCAGGCCGGGCATAAAGCTCCCTCTCCTTAGATGTGAATAGCGTGCCGTGCTGACACGCCCTGTCATGGTGCGCTGGTTCCCGAGGCGCGTGGCTCCTGCGACGCTGCATACGTGGCGCTGGAGGCGTTCAAGCTTGGGCGCGGCGAATCGGGACACCAAAAAGTGCCATATCCCACAGTCTACCGTATAGGTGGGGGTCTAGAAGGCTCCCCATTACCCGAACCCGCGCGAATTCGATACAGTTAAGACAGAAAAAACCCAAACGGGGAGCGTATCCCACCTGATGGATGCGCGGCGCACTCTAGCAACGGCGCTCAGAACTGAGAACCGGCGCCTCCCACGAACGCACAAACGCACGTCACACCAAATGACCAGGAGAGTACCATGCGCGTACACATCGCAACCGACCACGCTGGCCTCGAACTGAGCCACTACCTGATTGAGTCCCTCACCGCTGCGGGCTACGAGATGATTGACCACGGCCCCGCCGACTACGATCCGCTGGACGACTACCCCTCGTTCTGCATTAATGCAGCCCTTGGCGTGAAGCGTGACCGCGAGGCAGGTCTGGACTCCCTGGGTATTGTGCTGGGCGGTAGTGGCAACGGCGAGCAGATGGCTGCGAACAAGGTTGAGGGTATCCGTGCGGCTCTGGCGTGGAACCACGACACCGCGGCACTGGCTCGCGAGCACAACAACGCACAGGTCGTTGCTGTGGGCGGCCGCCAGCACAGCAAGGAAGAAGCACTGGAAATCATCAAGGTCTTCCTGGCTACCCCCTGGACCAACGAGGAGCGTCACGCACGCCGTATCGGTCAGCTGGCTGAGTACGAGCAGACCGGCGACATTGCCGGCAAGCAGATTGACGCTGCCTAAGCTCTAAAATCTGAGGCGCATAGTGCAGGCTATGCGCCTCAGTCGTCTCTGCACTCCAGATAATCTGTACTGTTTACACCCGCGTTATTTCTAGCCGCCGAGTTTTTGAGGGGGACCCGTGCCCGAAGGCCACTCCATTCACCGTATCGCCCGCCAAATCAGCGACGTCTTTACCGGCGAGCGAGTGCAGGTTTCCTCTCCACAGGGCCGCTACGCTGAGGGGGCCGCCCTGCTGGATGGGCACACCATCACTGGCGCGTATGCGCACGGCAAGCACCTGTTCGTGACCTTCGAAAACGACCTGACTCTGAACGTGCACTTGGGCATTTACGGCAACTGGAGCTTCGGCGGCGACGAGACGTTCACGGGTGCCTCGAGCATTGGTGCGCCCCGCAAGATCGGTGAGAAGGAGTATGCGGCGGGGGAGGGGGAACCTTACTCCGGCCCTCCCGAACCGAAGAGCACGGTGCGCTGCCGTATTGTTTCGGAGCACGGATGGGCTGACCTGGTGGGTCCGACTATCTGCCGCACCCTCACGCCGGAGGAGGTGCGCACCGTCCGCTCGAAGCTCGGCCCCGACCCGCTCAACCCGGATGCCGACCCCGAACAGTTCTATCGCGCGGCACGTAAGAGCTCCCGCCCGATTGGCGTGATTCTCATGGATCAGGCGGCTATCTCCGGTGTGGGTAATATCTTCCGTGCCGAGTCGCTCTACCGCCAGGAAATTGATCCGCTACGCCCCGGCAAGAGCCTCAGCGACGATGAGCTGAAGCGACTCTGGGAGGACAATAAGCACCTGCTGGTCATCGGCGTGCGCGTGGGCCGCATCATCACCACCGAACCCGAAGACCGCCCCGGTATTCCTGAGACTGAGGCGTGGCCCGACCACGCGAACTACGTGTACATGCACCACGGCGAGCCCTGCCGCCGCTGCGGAACCACCATCCGAATGGAAGAAATCGCCGGCCGCAAACTCTACTGGTGCCCCGGCTGCCAGAAGTAGCTACAGGAAGAGAAGAACAATGGCTGAGGCTCTATTGGTGGTGGATGTTCAGAGGGGTTTTCTGCATCCGCAGCTACCGGCTAGAAATAATGACGGTGCGGAAGAGAAGATGCAGAAGATTATGGAGGGTTTCCGCTGTTCAGGGCGCGAAATAATCCATATTCAGCATCGGGGAACGGATTCGAGCTCCTTCTTTTACGATGAGGAAAATATTAGGTTCCAGAGCGGATTTGAGCCTCGTGTGGGGGAGAAGGTATTTACAAAAAATGTGAATAGCGCATTTATTGGTACAAATCTGCTTGCCTATCTGCGTGAACGCGGGATTGATCGGCTCACGGTGATGGGTTGTACGCTGCCGCATTGTGTGTCTACCACTGTGCGGATGGCGGCAAATTATGGTTTTCAGGTGACTCTTGTTGAGGATGCCTGCGTAACCTTTGCTCTTTCTGATGGTGCCGGTGATTTTCTTTCCCCGGAGATGGTGCACCTCTACAATATTGCGGCGTTGCGCGATGAATTCGCCACGATTGTCTCGGCGCAGCAGGTGCTTGAGAAGTATATATAAGTTAGGCTGGAGCGTGCGGATTCCGAGCGTGCGAGGAAATAAATCCGCATGCGGAAGCGGTTCCCACGATTTGTTCAGGATAGTTCTCGAGGGGATGACGGGCTGGAGGGTGAAAATCCCGAGCGCGCGAGGGAATGTATTTTTGCCCGGAAGCGATTCCCGGCAACCTTGAGCGGGATTTGTGGAGGGGATGACGAGCTGGAGCGTGCGGATTCCGAGCGCGCGAGGAAACAAATCCGCATGCGGAAGGGATTCCCGTCATCCCCTCGAGGGAAAAAGAAAGGGCCTCGACGCGAACGCGTCGAGACCCTAAGTCTCGAGGGGATGACGGGAATCGAACCCGCGTAATCAGTTTGGAAGACTGAGGCTTTACCATTAAGCTACATCCCCGAATTGGAACTTGACCATAGTAGCGAGGTTCCGTCTGTGCTGTCAAACTCTTTGGTGTGTTGGCGCGGTTTTGTGTGGTGGTTTTGGTGTGTTCTTGCGGGCGCTCGCCTCGGCTTTTTGTACGGGTCTGTGCATCCTTATTAGGGGAGTACGCGCTCAGTGGAAATAAACCGCGCACCAGCCGCTGTGTTGGGCATTTAGCGGGAAAACAGGTAAACTAGGGCACTGACTGTGTTAAACACGCAAGTGCGCAACACGGTCGGTTTCACGGGGCGTGGCGTAGCTTGGCTAACGCGCCTGCTTTGGGAGCAGGAGATCGCAGGTTCGAATCCTGTCGCCCCGACGTGAAACGGTTGCCGCGACGCTACAGAGTCGTGGCGCTCTTTCCACTAAGCAACCGCGGCACACACGATTCGTGCCGCACCGAAACTATATGAGGAGATCACGGACGTGAAGACCGCCGTCGAGAAGCTCAACCCGACCCTCGCAAAGATTGAGGTCGAGGTTCCCTTCGCAGAATTCAAGCCCTACCTGGACCGCACCTACAAGAACCTCGCGGGTCAGATCAGCGTTCCCGGCTTCCGCAAGGGTAAGCTGCCCAAGCAGCTCATCGAGCAGCGTGCGGGCTTCGACTACATCGTCGAGGCATCCCTGAACGACGCTCTGAACGACTACTACGCACAGGCACTGGGCGAGAACGAACTCTCCCCCCTGGCACAGCCCGAGCTGGACGTTCAGTCCCAGCCCTCCACCGAGAACCGTGAGGCAGACGTCAAGCTGACCATCACCGTCACCGTTCGCCCCGAAATCGAGCTGCCCAACTACGAGGGCCTCGAGGTTGAGGTTGACGAGGTAGAGGTCACCGCTGAGGACGAGGTTCAGGCACTGGACGCTCTGCGTGAGCGCTTCGGCACCCTGAAGACCGTTGAGCGCCCCGCAGCTGACAAGGACTTCGTGACCATTGACATCGCAGCTGAGATCGACGGTGAGCAGGTTGACGCAGCAAACGACCTGTCCTACCAGATCGGTTCCGGCACCATGCTCGACGGCATCGACGAGGCTCTGACCGGCCTGTCCGCTGGCGAGGACGCAACCTTCGAGACCAAGCTTTCCGGTGGCGAGCACGCAGGCGAGCAGGCTGTCATCAAGGTCAAGCTGACCGCTGTCAAGGAGCGCGAGCTGCCCGCAGCTGATGACGAGTTCGCACAGCTGGCTTCCGAGTTCGACACCATCGACGAGCTGAAGGAAGACATCAAGAAGCAGGTTGCAGAGGCTAAGGTTGCCGAGCAGGGCACCCAGGCACGCGACAAGGTCCTCGCAAAGCTCGTTGAGCTCGTTGAGATCCCCGTCCCCGAGAAGGTTATCGAGGACCAGCTCGAGCAGCACTTCAATAACCCCAACGCTGAAGCTGGCCACGACACCGAGGAGCACCGCGCCGAGGTTCGCGCCAACACCGAGACCGCATTCAAGAACGAGATGGTTCTCGACGCTGTTGCGGACAAGGAAGAAGTGACTGTTGACCAGGCTGAGATGATTAACTACATCATCACCATGAGCTCCCAGTACGGCATGGATCCCAACCAGTTCGCACAGATGCTGGACGGCTCCGGCCAGGCTGGCGCACTGGTCGGCGAGGTTCGCCGCTCCAAGGCTCTGGCAGCAGTGCTGAAGACCGCAGTGGTCAAGGACACCAAGGGCAACGTTGTTGACCTGTCCAAGTACCTGGGCGAGGGCGAAGAGGCAGCAGCCTAAATCCCCGCCACGGTCCGCAAGAAGCCACCCCGCTAGAGGGCGTGAGCTGATTGCTTGAAACGTGTAGCCTCAGCGAGCATCCACCGAGTTACCGGTTGGGTGCCCGCTGAGGCTCTTTTAGTCCCCAGAATCACCCCCGATTTGCTCCCGAACGCGTATGCAGGCTCGTCAGTACCGCACATGCTGGGCGCTGTGCTTCACGCTGTGCTTCACCCCCTGGCGAACGAACAACGCGAAGGGAAGCGGGGGAGGGCAACTATCGGTAAGGTAGTAGCAACGAAACTTTTCGCGTGCGCTCCGGCGCGTAAATCGCGCAAAGATGCAGCGAAGACCCATTAGAGAAGAAGAGGAAGAATGTCCAGCTACATGCCTCTGCCCATCGGCGCCTCCCAGGCAGCCGGCGTGGCGCCCGCGCCGTCTATGGCAACCCCCATCGTTGGTGCCCAGGAAGATTACGTCTACAACAGCCTCCTGAAGGAGCGCATTATCTGGCTCGGTTCCGAGGTGCGCGACTCCAACGCTAACCTCATCTGCTCGCAGATGCTGCTGCTCTCGGCTGAAGACCCCGAGGCAGACATCTACCTGTACATCAACTCTCCCGGCGGCTCCGTCACCGCCGGCATGGCTATCTACGACACCATGCAGCTCATCCCGAACGACGTGGTGACCGTGGTGACCGGCATGGCAGCATCCATGGGTCAGTTCCTGCTCACCGCAGGCACCATCGGCAAGCGCTACGCAACCCCGAACGCCCGCATCCTCATGCACCAGCCCCTCGGCGGCATTGGCGGTACCGCATCGGATATCCGCACCCAGGCTGAGCTGATTCTGGACATGAAGAAGCGCCTGGCAGAGATCACCGCTGAGCGCACCGGCAAGAGCCTGGAAACCATCCTGAAGGATAACGACCGCGACAACTGGTTCAACGCGGAAGAAGGCCTGGAGTACGGCTTCTTCGACCACATTGCGACCACCGCCGGTAAGCTGCCCGAATCGAAGAACGCATAAGGGAGATGCACATGAACTACCTGCCGAACGATATCACCACCTCGGCGCCGGCTATGCCGAGCAACCGCTACGTGCTCCCCAGCTTCGAGGAGCGCACCCCCTACGGTTACAAGCGTCAGGACCCGTACGCAAAGCTGTTCGAGGACCGCATCATCTTCCTGGGCACCCAGGTGGACGACGCATCCGCTGACGACATCATGGCTCAGCTGCTGGTGCTGGAGGCGCAGGACCCCGAGCGTGACATCACCCTGTACATCAACTCGCCCGGCGGCTCCTTCACCGCAATGACCGCCATCTACGACACCATGCAGTTCATCCGCCCCGAGATCCAGACCGTGTGCCTGGGTCAGGCGGCATCCGCTGCGGCGGTTCTGCTGGCTGCCGGTACCCCCGGCAAGCGTCTGGCACTGCCGAACGCTCGCGTGCTGATTCACCAGCCCGCTCTGAGCGGCCAGCAGGGCGGTCAGGCATCTGACATTGAGATTCACGCGAACGAGGTTATGCGTATGCGTGAGTGGACTGCACAGACCCTGGCACTGCACTCGGGCAAGACCTACGAGGAAGTTGACCGCTCCATCGAGCGTGACAACATTCTGACTGCGGCCGCTGCCCTGGAGTACGGCCTGGTCGACAAGGTGCTGGAGTCTCGTAAGCTGCGTAAGCCTGCGACCAACACCGCTATTTCCCACACTTAAACTTTAGTTTTGAGGAATACCCCGATTTTTCGGGGAGGGGCGGCATCGCTCCGTGTGCGAGCCTTCGGGCTGGTGCACGGTGCGGTGCCGCTCCTTTTTGTGCTTTGCCGCTCCTTTTTGCGCTTGTCGGGTGGGGTGCGGCGAGGCAAGCTGATACGGGCGTTGACCTGCGCTTTCTTTGCGATTTCTTGCGGCGCGTTGCCGTCATATTCCGGCGCGTCAGCTTCCGCCGCCGTCATAAAAGACGCGCTTTGTCATATGCCCGGTAAGTCCGTCCATTTGGGGCGCGTAATTCTTGGTTCCGGGGTGAACTCCGGTAGCCTTAGAGAAGGAGAAAATTCGAGTCTTTCATACCGTTTTCTCGCTCAAACCAGGGCGCCCACCACCCGCCGGTGCCCCTCCTGAGAAATCACCGCAGACACCAGGTCACTGACCCTTCTGTACCGATTTCATCACGCCGATCGAAAGGGAATCTTCGTGGCCACAGACGTCATTGTGCCTCCCGAACAGCCCAACGCCAGCATGCGATGCTCCTTTTGTAAGAAGACGCGCGCGCAGGTTTTTAAGATTGTGCTTGGCCCGAACGTTTCGATCTGCGACGAGTGCGTGGAACTGTGCGAAGAGATCCTCGCTGAAGAGCGTCTGAAGGTGAAGGCTCCCGCCGCTGCGCCCGCGCCTCAGCTGGCTACTCCGCGCGAAATTTATAGCTACCTCAACGACTACGTCATCGGTCAGGACGCAGCGAAGCGTACCCTGGCGGTGGCGGTGTACAACCACTACAAGCGCATCCACGATATTGATAACCCGGTGTTGACCTCCCGCATTCTTTCGGCGACAGCGGGGGAGCAGGTGGAGCTGGGCAAGTCGAATATTCTGATGCTCGGCCCGACCGGTTGCGGTAAAACCTACCTGGCATCGACTTTGGCGAAGAAGCTGGATGTGCCCTTCGCTCTGGTCGACGCAACCACCCTCACCGAGGCGGGTTACGTGGGTGACGACGTGGAGAACATTCTGCTGCGCCTCATCAACGCCGCTGACGGCGATATCGCCAAGGCTCAGCGCGGCATCATCTACATCGACGAGATCGACAAAATTGCCCGCAAGGGTGGCGAGAACCTCTCCATCACCCGCGACGTGTCCGGTGAGGGCGTGCAGCAGGCGCTGCTGAAGATTATTGAGGGCACCGTGGCGACCGTACCCCCGGAGGGCGGCCGCAAGCACCCGGCACACGCGAACATTGAGATTGATACCTCGAACATTCTGTTCATTGTGGCGGGTGCCTTCGACAATATTGACGACCGCATCGCGGCCCGCGTGGGTGCCGGCGGCATCGGTTTTGGCGCCGAACTGGGCGGTTCCGTAAAGAACCCGCTGGACCAGATCATGCCCGAGGACCTGGCGCACTACGGCATTATCCCCGAGCTGATCGGCCGTCTGCCGGTCATCTCGACCCTGAGCGAGCTCAATGAGGAGGAGCTGGCTCGCGTGCTGACCGAACCGAAGAACGCGCTGCTCAAGCAGTACCGTCACCTTTTTGCCCTGGACGGTGTGGAGCTAATCATCGACGACGCGGCAATCGCCGCCATTGCGCGCCTTGCCGCCGAGCGCGGTACCGGTGCTCGCGGTCTGCGCTCCATGATGGAGCAGATTCTGCAGCCGGTCATGTTTGAGATTCCGGACCGCACCGACGTGGTGTCCATCGTTATCGGTGAGGATACCGTGCTCAACGGCGCGGAGCCCCGCTACGTACTGCAGGCGCCCGACCCCGAAGCCGAGACCACCCGCACCGTAAAGGGGGAGGCGAAGACCACCTCCCTGAAGGACGCGGACCGTCAGGCGGCATAACCGAATACTTCCAGCCGACAGGCTAGGGAATAAAGAAGCCGTCGCCCCGGTCATACGGGGTGACGGCTCACTAGCAGGTACCGCTCGGCAACATGCGCTGAAGGGCATGTGCTGAAGAGCGTGTACCGAAGAATAAGCGCCGGCTCATCGAAGCGGCTGGCGCAACCGTATGAGAGAGGAACACTCATGGCTGAGAACGCACCCGCACAGGTTGATTTCTGGTTCGACCCGATTTGCCCCTGGTGCTGGATTACCTCCCGCTGGATTGGTGAGGTGCAGAAGGTCCGCAACGTTGAGGTGACCTGGCGCCCCTTCTCCCTGTCCATGCACAACCAGGGCCGCGAGCTGCCCGCCGACTACCAGGCGATGATGGACCAGTCCTGGGCGCCGACCCGCCTCATCACCGCCGTGCGTGAGCTGCACGGTAACGAGGTTATCAAGCCCCTCTACGACGCTCTGGGCGAGCAGATTCACCACAACAGCAACAAGGCTGATTCCTACCGCGACGCGATCGTCAAGGCGCTGGCTGAGGTCAACCTGCCCGCAGAGCTGGTGGATGTCGCCTTCACCGACCAGTACGATGAGCAGATGCGCGCATCCCTGGACCTCGCCCTGGAGACCGTGGGTGGCACCGATGTGGGTGTTCCGCTGATTTCCATTAACGGCACCGCGTTCTTCGGCCCGGTCATTTCCCCGAGCCCCGCCGGTGAAGAGGCAGGTAAGCTCTTCGACGGCGCGCTGGCGCTGGCATCGTACCCCGGCTTCTTTGAGCTGAAGCGCCCCCGTAACGTGGGCCCGATTTTCCACGGTGAAGACGGCGAAGCCTAAGAACCCTGAAACGCGCTGAGACCCCTGCAATGTGCTGAGGCTCGGTAGAGTCTGCGGCTGCAGAGCATAAAAGTACCGCCCGGTCATTGAACGACCGGGCGGTACTTTATTTCCCAAACTATGCAGAGCTATCGGCGGTGGCTCGCGGTAGCCGCCTTGCGTGGCTGCTGCGCCTTCTGTGCCTTTTTCGCCTTGCGCTGTGCCCTGTGCTCGAGAACCTTCGGGTGCGTCGCGCGCTGCACAATCTTTGTATCGCGCATGTGGAAGGTGCGGGTTGCCGTGTACTGGACCGCCGCGTCCGAAGTGAACGCCAGCATCGCAAACACCGCAACGCCCAGCTGGAAGAAAATCGTGGACAGCGGCAGGGACTGGTGCCCCCACAGCACGCCGCCGGTAATCGCCGCGAAGTTCAGCGCCGTCAACAGCAGAGCCAGTCGGCGAGCCTTCGACGAGCCGCGCAACGTGCTCCACAGCAGGAACAGGTGCACCGCCGAATAAATTGCTACAAAACCCACCAGTACTGTACCGGTAATGGTCAGCAGCACGTCGCTATCCACCTGGTCGAAGAGGTTCAACAACTCAAGATCGTTGCCGGAGCCTTCCTCCAGCAGCTTGGCGCGAAGTGCCGGGCGGCTGAGCGCCAAAATAATACTGTTGACAATATCAGCGAGGGTCACGGCGATGAGCATACCCGAACCGACCAGCAGGCTCAGCGGCATGCGGTACGCCAGGTCGTGCGCGCTGGAGAGGTGAATCTCTTCCTGCTCCTGCGGTTCCAGACCCTCATTGTTGAGAATAACCACCGGCAGCGCGCCGTCGGTACGGATCGCGTCACCACCACCGTTGCGGGCGTGGTAGCCGGAGGAGAAATCGTGCAGAATCTCAACGCGGGTTTCCGGGTGAGCGTACTGGATGGACTCCACAATGTAGTCGCGCTCAAAGTCGGTTTCAGCATCGATGCGGTGCGTGACCTGCAGGGTGAAGAAGCTGAAACCCACACCGGAGTCATACGTGCCCGCCGCCAGCCAATCCACCTGGTGACCGCCAGGCAGAAGCCAGCCGTCCGGGGTTTTCCAGAAGCGCACGTGGTGGCGTTTCTCGGGGTTGCCGTCCACTTCCTTCTGGTAGGCGAAAGCCTGCGTCTTGCCGAAAATTTTCAGCGGGGAGACCGGCGCCTCCGCGTAGGAACGGCGGGTAATAGTGGAGAGAATAATCTTCCACGAGGAGACGAGCGTGACGTCGTCCGCGCGGGTCCAGCCCGCATCCTGCATGACCTGGTGAATCTGCTCCTCGGTACCAATCAGGCCGATATTGACCGGGTCGCCGAGCAGACCGTCTGGGGTGCGGGTGCGCCCAATGAAGTAATCGGGCACGTAGATGCGGGTCATGATGGCGTGAAAACGCGGTAGCGTCAGGTACGCGGTGACCGCCCAGAAGATAAAGGCGATGGGCACACCCCAAAAAGAGTGGCCGACCGTATTCGCCAGAATCATGAAGGTCAGCACGAGTGCCGCGACGCCGGCGAAGATAAAGAAGAGAGTGTCCCAGAAATCAACCCAGAAGCTACGCGGGACGAGGTCCTGCGCCGCACCGCGCGTGTCAATATCGCCACGGTAAACCGGTGGCGAGGTGACTGGGGGAGCAACATCGCTACGTATAGGCCGTAGGACGCGTTTTTGGTGGGACATTCCCGCCCTTTCTGCAACATAGTTAGGGTCTTTGAATATCACATAACTATAGCAAGGGGCAAGGCGTGAGAAATGCGTATTCCGGGCAGGGCTTAATCGCTTGGCTCGATAGCCCCGCCGCGGAATCACGGGCTGTTTCAACGCGCGGAGCGTGAGCTGAAAATGCGTTGAATAACGGGAGAAATGAACAGCAGAAGAAACAGGGGGAGTGTTAACCCTGTTTGTATCTTCCCAGCGAAAGGAAAGGGAGTACAGGGATGTACTGTGCGGGGATTCCCAGCAGCGGGAATTCCTACTCGGGGAGGGGCTTAGCCTCCACCGCGGCGCGTGCCGCCGCAATAGAGCTTTCGTGGTGCAGCATATCGCGGCTTTCACGCATGAGGCGCACCCACTTGCGGGTCAGATCCTCAAGCTGCTGGGCGGTCAACAAACCGGAGGCGATGCTCGCCTCATCGGCGGCGGCACTGGTGGAAATATGGTGATGCCAGAGTTCGTACACTTCGTTGGTGTAGCTGGCGCGTAGAGCCTGGGCATGTTCGCGTGCCTGGCTGATGTATTCGTTCAGGCTTGCACGGTAGTGCTGAAGCTGATCGGGGGAAATGTTTGCTTGCGCTCCTGGCGGTGAGCTCGGGGTTGAGCTCTGCCTCGCCTGGGGTTCGTTCGGTAATCCGGAAGAGGATGAGTATGAATTCATGAGGATATGGGGTGCGCCTACTTTGGCGCGGGTCAGTGTCAGGGTGCATCGCTGCACCTGACGGGTGGTTTCTGTCGTGCGGTTGGTCGGGGTATGTCTTGCTCGTACCGGTGATTTGTCTGTTGCTGAAGTTGAATAGAGGGTTGTTCCTGATGGTAAAACCCTCGCATCAACAATCATACATAAGTGACAGTCAATCTCATAAGGTTGATTATGCTCTTTGCACATTGATGAACAGAAAAAGGGATTGGAAATCCCACATAATCCCTACAGAACAGCAGACTAAAACCCACATTATTAGGGGAGGAGGTTGTGAAGGTTCTAGGGATGGGCGCGGACACCCACGGGTGCCGAATATGTAAAGCCTCTAGTCAGAGTCGTAAAAGCACCCTGCAAAGCACTGTGTGCAGCCGAGCATCACGCTCTCCGGGTACCTTGCCTGCAGAAACCAACGAACCGCAGACACAGAAAACGGGGCGGTACCGTCAATCGGTACCGCCCCGTTATCAACACCAAAGTGGCGTCATAAAATCAAGCGATAAACGCTCAAGTGCGATTACTCAGACGCGATTACTCAGCTGCTTCTTCCACAACGAGCACAACATCGCGAACCTCCAGCTCGCCCTCAGCCGCCACCAGGGACAGCTCACGAGCGTTACCGGCAGCCTTCAGGTCAGCCAAGCCAGCGGCAATGCGATCCAGCTGAGCCTGAGGAGCCGCAATAGTAGCGGACTCAACCTCGGTGCGCTGCTTAACCTTCGCGTCGCTCTTAGCCTTACGCAGGCCGCCCAGAGCCTCAGCAACATCCGGCAGGATCTGCTTCAGCGACTCAATCTGAGCCGGGTCAGCGTCCGCCAGGACCCACTGAGCAGAGATGCCAGCAGTCGGGTTCTGTGCGGAGTACTCAGCCAGCAGGGTACCCTCCAGGATGGGCAGTGCCTGCGGCCACTCGGCGCGGTGTACGCTACCTGCACGCCACCAGGACCAAATCTCTTCGGTCACGAACGGCAGGAAGGGCGCGAACAGACGCAGCAGGGCATCCAGGGTGGTTGCCAGCGCGGCAAGAACGGAAGCCTGCTCCTCCTCACCGCGAGCACCGTACGCACGGTCCTTGATCAGCTCAACGAAGTCGTCGGTGAAGGACCAGAAGAAGCTCTCGCAAATCTGCAGGGCACGAGCGTACTCGTACTTCTCGAACGTTGCGGTTGCTTCCTCAATCAGGTACGCCAGGCGAGCCAGCAGGGAACGGTCCAGGGCGTTGATGAGCACGCGGCCCTGAGCCTGAGAAGTAATCACGGACTTCTCGGTAGCGCCCAGGTTCAGCACGAACTTGGACGCGTTCAGCAGCTTGATGGCAAGGCGGCGGCCAATCTTCATCTGGCCTTCGTCGTAGGCGGTGTCAGCACCCAGGCGAGCCGAAGCAGCCCAGTAGCGCACAGCGTCCGAACCGTACTTCTCCAGAACCTCGTTGGGGACCACAACGTTGCCCTTAGACTTGGACATCTTCTTGCGGTCCGGGTCGAGAATCCAGCCGGAGAGCGCGGTGTTGTACCACGGCACGGAGGAAGCCAGGGTCTCCGCGCGAACAGCGGTGGAGAACAGCCAGGTACGGATAATGTCGTGACCCTGCGGGCGCAGATCCATGGGGAAGGTCTTCGCGTGCAGGTCCGGGTCCACGCCCCAGCCGGTCGCAATCTGCGGGGTCAGGGAGGAGGTAGCCCAAGTGTCCAGAACGTCCGGGTCAGCGATGAAGCCGCCCGCTACGCCACGCTGATCCTCGGTGTAACCGGGAGCAGCCTGAGAGGCGGGGTCAACCGGCAGCATGTCCTCAGAAGGCAGAATCGGGTTCTCGTAGTCCGGCTCGCCCTCAGCGTCCAGCGGGTACCAGACGGGGAAGGGAACGCCGAAGAAACGCTGGCGAGAAATCAGCCAGTCGCCGTTCAGACCCTCAACCCAGTTCTCGTAGCGGCTACGCATGAAGGAGGGGTACCAGTTCATCTCACGGCCGCGCTCGATGAGCTTCTCGCGGCGTGCAGCGTCACGGCCACCGTTGCGGATGTACCACTGGCGGGAAGCAACGATTTCGAGGGGCTTGTCGCCCTTCTCGTAGAACTTCACGGGGTGGGTAATCGGCTTGGGGTCGCCGTCCATTTCGCCAGCCTCAACCAGCATTTCCACGACGGTCTTCTGTGCGGTGAAGACGGTGGTGCCTGCCATACGCTCGTAGCGCTCGCGACCCTCGGCGGAAGTGATCCACTCGGGGGTTTCGCGGGAGAAGCGGCCGTCGCGGCCGATGAGGGCACGGGTGTCCAGCTGCAGTTCACGCCACCAGGTGACGTCGGTGGTGTCACCGAAGGTACAGATCATGGCGATACCGGCACCCTTGTCAGGCTGTGCCAGCGGGTGCGCCTTGATTTCGACCTCAACGCCGAACAGCGGGGAGGTGACGGTGGTGCCGAACAGCGGCTTGTAACGCTCGTCGTCCGGGTGCGCCACGAGAGCCACGCAGGAGGGCAGCAGCTCGGGGCGGGTGGTCTCAATCCAGACCTTCTCGCCGTTGGGGCGGTGGAAGCTGATGCGGTGGTACGCGCCGGGGCGTTCCTTGTCTTCCAGCTCAGCCTGTGCCACTGCGGTGCGGAAGGTGACGTCCCACATGGTCGGTGCTTCAGCCATGTAGGCGTTGCCTGCTTCCAGGTCCTTCAGGAAGGCGAGCTGGGAGACCTTGCGGGAGTGTGCGTCGATGGTGCGGTAGGTGCGCGACCAGTCAACGGACAGACCCAGGGTGGTGAAGAGGTTTTCGAAGACCTTCTCGTCTTCAACCGCGAGCTCTTCACAGAGTTCAATGAAGTTGTTGCGGGAAATGCGCGGCCACTTTGCCTGGCTGCGGTCGGGCTTGGGGGTGCCGTCTGCCTTCCAGGTGATCAGGTCGCGGAAGGAGTCGTTGTCTGCCACGGAGGGGTCGCAGAGAACGCCGTAGTAGTTCTGAACGCGGCGTTCGGTGGGCAGGCCGTTGTCATCCCAGCCGAGGGGGTAGAACACGTTCTTGCCGGTCATGCGCTGGTAGCGTGCAATGACGTCGGTCTGGGTGTAGGAGAACATGTGACCCACGTGCAGGGAGCCGGATGCGGTCGGCGGCGGGGTGTCAATGGAGTAGACCTGTTCGCGAGTGGTGTTCTCGTCGAATGCGTAGGTCTTCTCGTCGGCCCAGCGCTGCGAGAGCTTCTCTTCGAGGCCTTCGAGGGCGGGGCGGTCGGGAACGTTAATCTGTACGGGCGAGTCTGAGCCCAAAATGTTTTCAGCCATAACGGCTATTTTCTCATATTCACGGCATTCTCTCAGCTCCAGGGGAATTCTGCGCTGTGCTTGCCTGTTCGTACTGCTCGATTGCGGCTTCTAGACGTGCCAGGAGGGGCTTGTATTGGCGCACAAATTGTGCCCTGCGTACTGCGGCGCGTACCCCTCTGGAGGCGGTGATTTCCTGCCAGCTGGCGGGGTCGAGGTAGCTCTGCCCGAGCAGTAGGTGAACCTCGGAACTGTAGGGGGTTCCGGTGGTGGCACGGATAGTGCGCGCCCGCTGCTGGAGTGCTTGGCGCTGCTCTTTAAGAGATGTGATGCGCTGGTGCGGTATTGCTGTCATGTGGAGGTTCCCAATATGAGGAGTAATCGGCGATTCAGCGGTGAGCTCAGTGAAAAACGGAAATGGGGAGAGAGCCCCCTAATATGCCGCTCTCGGTTACCTGCAGTGTAGGCGCGAAAATCCGCAGTATCAACAGCCGGCGAATCCTTCTCAGGGGCGCGGGCACGGCGTAGACTGAAAGTACACGACCTTTGAGGAGTTGCCAATGAGTTCTCTGAGTATTTTTGGTTTGGGCACGTCTGAAACTGTTCTGCTGATACTGCACCTGGTGCTGGTTGCGTTGTGCGTCTGGCATTTAACGGTGCGTAGCGGCTATGGTGAGGCGCGTATGCGTTTCGTGCTACCGCTGATTATGTTCATGCCCGGCGCTGCGGTTCTTTATCTGCTGTCTGCGCGTGAAGGTACGGTCCCTCCGGACACGATTAAGACCGGCAGTAGCTCGCCCGTGTACTTTGAGCATCGCCTCGGATTCCGTGACGGCGGCAGGAGCCGCTGGGGTCTGCCGCGCCGCCGCAAGTAGCACGGGTGATGGTGTCTGTATCGTTTGTTCTGAACGGCGGCGGGTACCTATCTCACTATCGAAAATTTCAAAATATATGCCCGCGAGTCTGCTCGAACTGAGCACCCGCGGGCATCACTCTACTAGGATTAAAGTATGACTGAGAACACCCACATTCCTGCATCTCCTTTCCTGCCTCATACCGGCGACGGCAAAGTTGCCGTGGTGACCGGCGCATCCAGCGGTATTGGTCGCGCTACTGTTCAGCAGCTGGTGGCGAGCGGCTGGACCGTCTACGCTCTGGCGCGTCGCACCGACCGCCTCTACACCCTCTACGCGGAGACCGGCGCTCACCCGGTGACCTGCGACGTGACCGACGAGCACTCTGTCCGCTTTGTTGCCGAGCAGATCCTGGAAGAGCAGGGCACCATTGACGCCCTGGTCAATATTGCCGGCGGCGCTATCGGCGTGGACAAGGTCGCCGACGGTAAGACCGTTGACTATCTGAAGATGTACCAGATGAACGTGCTGGGTATTCTGCACATGGTGCGCGCCTTCGCGGAGGCTCTGCGCCTGAACGGTCACGGCACGATCCTGAACCTGACCTCCACCGCAGCCGAGCACGGCTACGAGGGCGGCGCCGGATACAA
>ERZ1674288.33-NODE-33-length-23274-cov-10.883759_pt1 | contig 23274 bp, 18 predicted proteins | sample MGYA00581190_ERZ1674288 | MGnify/ENA primary metagenome ERZ1674288 (study PRJEB41354, sample SAMEA4873332) | human saliva metagenome | biome: human-associated habitat [ENVO:00009003]; feature: mouth environment [ENVO:08000002]; material: saliva material...
ATCACATTCTCATCATCCTCTTAGTATTCGAATGCACAAGCAACCACATGTATAGCCTCCCCTCTCGTTCCAATGAGTGCCCAACTTACAGGCCTTTGACGGATGTCCCATATCTATATCCAGCTTCCAGCTCACCGGTCGGGGTGGCAATGACCACCGGACGCGCGCCTCCTTCTCCGCTGGGTTAGTCTTATAGCATGACCTGGATGAACGGCCTGCGCGCCACTTTTGACCTTGAAACCACCGGTGTGGACGTCACCACCGCCCGCATCGTGACTGCTTCCCTGATCCTGCTGGACCCTCAGGGTAATGTGGTGCGCCGTGGCGAGTGGCTGGCCGACCCCGGCGTTGAGATCCCCGCCGGTGCCGCCGCCGTGCACGGCATCACCACCGAGTACGCGCGTGAGCACGGCCGTCCCGCCCGCGAGGTCGTGTGGGAGCTAGCCGGCGCGATTGGTGCGCTGAACCTTGACGGTGTGCCGATTATTGCGTTCAATGCCGCCTACGATTTCTCGGTGCTGCACCACGAGATGCTGCGCCACAATATTGCCAATGGTGAGCTGCCGCCGGGTGTGGTGCTCGACCCGTATGTTCTGCATAAGCACGTGATTCCGCGTAAGCGCGGCAAGCGCACCCTTGAGGTTCTCGCCGCCGAGTACGGTGTCTCCCTGGAGAATGCGCACACCTCCGCAGATGATGCTCTGGCGGCGGAGCGTCTGCTGGTGAAGCTGACCGAGCAGTTCCCCGAGGTCCTCAACGTGGATGCGCGCCAGCTGCACGAGCAGCAGATTCAGTGGGCGGCGGAGCAGGCGGCGAGCTTCCAGGCGTGGTTGCGTACGCAGCCGGGTAAGGAATCTGAGGTCATTGACGGCCGCTGGCCGGTACGCCGCTAAACCTGCGCCGCTAAACCTGATCCGCTAAACCTGCCCCGAATATAAGCACCCCGCAGCCCCTCCCGTCTGCGCTCAGCATGCCCGTCGCATCCGCCTTTACTGACGGGCTGACACTATCCCCGCTTGGGCTTCTCCCCTATGCTAGAAGGTAACCGCACCTACACGTATAGCACGTGAATAGCACGACCCGGAAGGCCTCTCATGGATGATCAGCCCCGCACTACCGAGCCGTACCCTGACACGAATACGCGCAGTATTTATCTGGGGTCTACCCGCCTGGCTCATGAGCACTTGGTGGCGCAGTCGCAGGTGGTGCTCCGCCTGGGCCGCATCCTGATGAAGTCGGGTGCGAGCGCGTACCGTATTAAGGCGTCAATGGCGCGTTTGGCGAAGGCTGTGGGGTTGAAGGAGCATCACGCGCAGGTGACCTTCACCGAGATTTCGACTTCTTCGTACACTGACGGTAATTTCCGTACCGAGGTGGCTGAGCAGCGCACGATGGGCATTAACGCTCATAAGCTCGATCAGTTGGGTAAGTTCATTTCTGAGCTGCCCGAGAAGATTACCCCTGCGGAGGCGAACGCCGAGCTGGACCTTATCGATTCGGCGAAGCCGCTGTACACCCGCTGGATGCTGGCGTTGGCGTCGGCGGTGGCGTGTGCCGGGTTCGCGTTCCTGAACCGTGGCGGTCTGGTGGAGTGCACGGTGGTGTTCTTCGCGGCGGGTGCCGGCCAGTTTTTGCGTTCGACCCTGCTCAAGCGCGGGGTGAGCCATTTGGCAACGTGGATGGCGTGCGGCTTCCTGGCGGCGGGCCTGTACATTGCGATTGTTAATGTGCTGGTCGCGGTGGGTTGGATTAGCCCGAACCATATGATTGGTTTCATTTCGTCGGTACTGTTCTTGGTGCCCGGTTTCCCCATGGTGACGGGCATGCTCGATATTTCCCGCATGGACTTTTTGGCGGGTATTTCGCGTCTAACCTATGTGGGTTTGTTGTTGCTGAGTGCGTCATTTGCGGTGTGGGTTTTGGGTTCACTCTTCCACCTGCCGTTGGCGGCTCCTGCGCCTCTTAACCTTGACCCGACCCTGTATTTGGTGTTGCAGGTGCTTTCCTCGGGTGTTGCGGCGGCTGGCTTCGCGATGCTTTTTGCCGCTTCTCCGGTGGCGTGTGTGTGGGGTGGCGTGATTGCTGCGGTGGCGAACCCCGTCCGTATTCATATGGTGGAGGCGGGTATGCCCGCGCATATGGCAGCGACGATTGCCGTGTTTGGTGTGGGTATTTTGGCTGAGATTGTGGCGCCGCTGCATCAGCGTAAGTACACGCGTATTTCCCTGTCGGTTCCGGCGGTGGTGACGATGGTTCCGGGTGTTCCGTTCTACCGTTCGATGTCGCATTTTGCTAGCGGTGACATGTACTCGGCGGCGAGCGGTTTCGTGCAGTCCCTGCTGATTTTCATGGCGTTGGGTATGGGCCTGGCGTTTGTGCGTCTGCTCTTTGATAAGAACTGGCTGTTCGATCAGGACACTCAGGTGCTCAACCGCCTGGATACTGACCGGCACCTGCGTTAGCGCGTTGCGCATCCTCTCTGTTCCCTAACTTGTTTGTTGTGTTTTATCGTCACCTTTCGGTACGTTCAGGTGCTTGTCACCTGCGGTTCATCTGTGGCGCCTATGATGGTTAGGGTACGGGACGTTAGTAACGTGCGGGCTCTGTCGCCTGCCGTGCGTCGTCCCTTGTAATTCTTTAGTTCGCCGTCTCGTTTGAAAGGCACCGATACGATGACTCCTTCCTCTACCCATCCGCTGCACCACGAAGCCAGCGAGAAGCTGTTTGAGCGTTCTCGCGCGGTGATTCCCGGTGGTGTGAATTCCCCGGTGCGTGCTTTCAATTCTGTGGGCGGCACCCCCGCGTTTGCGGCGAAGGCTAAGGGCGCGTACCTGTACGATGCGGACGGCAACGAGTACGTTGACCTGGTCTGCTCGTGGGGTCCGTCGATTCTGGGTCATGCGCATCCGCAGGTGGTTGAGGCTGTTCAGCAGGCGGCTGAGCGCGGCCTGTCTTTTGGCGCGGCGAGCGCGCCGGAGGCTGAGCTGGCTGAGCTGGTGGTCAACCGTATTAACGCGGCGATTCCCGGCGCTATTGATCAGGTGCGTATGGTGTCGACCGGTACTGAGGCGACCATGACTGCGATTCGTCTGGCGCGTGGTGTGACCGGTCGCGACAAGATTATTAAGTTCGCGGGCTGCTACCACGGTCACGTGGATGCGCTGCTTTCCGAGGCTGGTTCGGGTGTGGCTACCCTGGCGCTGCCGGGTTCGGCTGGCGTGACTGCCGCAACCGCCGCGGAGACCATCGTTCTGCCCTATAACGACCTGGACGCTGTACGTGAGGCATTCGCGAACCACGAGGGTCAGATTGCCGCAATTATTACTGAGGCGGCGCCCTGCAACATGGGTGTGGTGACCCCCGAGCCCGGTTTCAACCGCGGCCTGCACGAGATTGCTCACGCCAACGGTGCGCTCGTGATTTTTGATGAGGTGCTGACCGGTTTCCGTGTGTCTTCGGCTGGTTACTGGGGTTACGCGGCTCCCGAGGATGGCGGCTGGGTTCCCGATATTTTCACCTTCGGCAAGGTCATTGGTGGCGGTATGCCCATCGCGGCGCTGGCCGGTAAGCGTGAGGTCATGGAGTACCTGGCGCCGGTCGGCCCGGTCTACCAGGCTGGTACCCTCTCGGGTAACCCGCTGTCCGTTGCGGCGGGCATTAAGACCCTGACCCTGGCTGATGCAGCGGTCTACGCGCATCTGGATTCGCGCAGCGCCCAGCTGCAGCAGGCGCTGACCGAGGCGTTCAACGCCGCCGGTGTGGACCACTCCATCCAGAACGCCGGTAACCTCTTCTCGGTCGCGTTCGGCACCTCTCAGGAGGGCGTGCACAACTACGCCGACATCAAGGCCTCGGCAACCAGCCGCTACAACGCGTTCTTCCACTCCATGCTCGAATCCGGCGTGTACCTGCCGCCGAGCGCATTCGAGGCATGGTTCGTTTCTGCCGCCCACAATGATGAGGCGATGGACCGTATCATCTCGGCTCTTCCGGCTGCCGCAGCTGCTGCCGCATCCGCTTAGGGGTTCGAGAGACGTAAGGAGGTGAGCCGCTCATGGATCTGAGCGCTCTGGGACTGCCTATGGAGCAGCTACGCGACGTGTGGCTGATCGCCTTCATGGTGTACCTGGGCTTGTGCCTGCTGGTGGATATCGCCTACCCGGTGCCCATCAAGAAGGAGAAGGCAGCCGAACTGTACCTTGAGGTGTCCGGCTCGCCCGTTAATGAGGCGCGCCGCGCCACCGCGGAACGCACCGCGATGGGTGCGCCGCTAAGCTCCTCCCGTAAGGGTAGCGCCACGAAGAAGGCGAAGAAGAAGCTGGATTCCATTGAGGGCGCCGGCGTGTTTAGCGGCTGGTTCCACGTGGTCATGTACCTGTGGGGCTGGATTGTGGCGGTCTCCACTTTCAGCCTGTACTGGGATATCGTGTATGACGGCGTTGTACTGCCGGCGCTGATTCTGCCGTTCCTCATGGTGTACCTGGGCGCGCGTATTGGCCGCCGTCAGTGGCGTGCAGTTCGCGGATACAGCAAGGACGACCGTGTGCTGGGCATGCCGCGCATCTACTCGGCGACGCTGGGTAAGCTGAGCGCACCGTTCCGTGTGCGCGGCACGGTGCCGGGCGTGGAGCCGATTCGTGACGACCGCACCGCCTACTGGATCCTCGGTGGTATTGCGTTCCTGCTCGCCTCGGTCTTCTTGGTTTCGCTGGCGGGCTGGAGCATCGACGAGGATTGGGAAGCAATCTATATCGGTCACGCTTCTTGGTTCTTGGCGGCGGCGTACATTCCGCTGCTGATTATGCTACTGATGTATAACCGCGATTACGTGCTGTTCAACCCGGATTCGTTCCAGGCTGGGCGTCTGTTCCTTCCGGCGAAGTCCCGCCCCTACTCGGATGTTCGCGCGTTCCGCGTGTACCCGAAGAACCCGGACGCGATCAAGCTGAACCCGAAGGACGCGAGCCAGTGGAGGCTGGAGATTCTGCTTCCCGGCGGCCGCAAGCACAACTATTCGCTGAATGATCACCAGATTGATTGTTTGGTGGCGCAGATTGCATTCAACATTGAGCAGGGACGCTGGGCGCAGCTGGACTCGCCGGCGGACCGTGAAATGTTGGCGAAGTACTTCGTGGACGGCCGCGTGATCTGCACGACCATGGGTTACAAGCCTGCAGGTAAGCATGCGGAGGAGGCGGCACGCCGCGCATCCTTCCAGAAGGCGCAGTACAAGTAAACCTGTAGCCCACATACCGCGAGAAGCCACATGTGTTTCGAGAAGCCACGTTTTATGTTGCTTTTCGAAACACATGTGGCTTCTCAGCACCGTAGACACACCATCACCGATACCCCGTAGAGAGGACAACTCATGGACCTTGCCGCCCTCGGCCTGCCCATGGAGCAGGTACGCAACGTATGGCTAGTGGCGTTCTTCATCTACCTAGCGTGCTGCCTGCTGGTGGAGGTCGCCTACCCGACGATTATTGACGCCGAACGAGCCCGCAAAGTTTATATCTCAGTCATGGGTTCCCCCATCGAGGAAGCAAAGAAAAAGATTGAAGAGCGCGCAGAAGCAGGAAATCCCCTCACCCCCGAGCAGGAAGAAAAAGTAATCCGCAAGGCCGAAGCCCAGTTGGAGAGCATCAAGGGCTCCAGCGTCACTATGGATTTAGGGCACTTCCTCCTGTACGCCGCAGCATGTTTTATCACCTACGCGACCTTCGTCCTGTACTGGACCATGGTGTATGAAGGCAACCTTATCCCTGCCCTCCTTCTGCCCTTCGTCGTGACGTGTTGGGCGGCAGGCTGGGGCCGCCGAGGCTGGCGTGAAGCACGCGGTTTCGACCCATGGGACAGGCACCTGGGCATGCCCGCAATCTACATCAACACGCTGGAGAAGCTGAGTAACCTCTTCCGCCGTGTTATGCCCCGACGTGTTAAGCTCCAGCGGATTGAGGACACGTCGTTGAGGCAGCCGATCACTAGTTTTGGGACGGGGCACATGATTCTTTTCGCTGTGGCTATTCCCGCTAGTGGGTTCTGCCTGATCCTATACCTGAATTCCCTGTTGAAGGTTAACATGCACACGTATACCACATCCGATATTGGGCTGCCTTCTATTCTCATGTGGGTCCCGTACGTTATGGCAGCTTTATGTTTGTGGTCTATGGTCAGCACATACTACTGGTTCACCCTGGGCCGGGTGAAGAGAGGACGTTTCCTGCTACCTGCGAAGGTGTACAAATACTCCGATATTGAGCGGTTCAAGGTGTACCCCTGGTATGGCGAGGACACGAACCCTCAGGAGGACATGCCTAGTGGGTGGCAGTTCGTCGTCACGTTCTCGGATGATTCGTACGAGACTTTTGGGTTCTTCGATAGCTCTATCGACCATTTGATTGCGAACGCTGCGTTCAAGCTGGAACAGGGACGCTGGGCGGATGTGGAGTCCCCTGCCGACCGTGAGCTGTTGGAGAAGTACTTTGTGGAGGGGCGTGCCACCTGCCTCACGCTGGGTTACAAGCCGACGAACGAACTGACGGAAAAGGAGGCGGCACGTATCGCCTCCTTCCGTACCGTGAATTAGCGCCCGGCGAGAAGCCACACATCATCACCGATAACACTGTAGAGAGGACAACTTATGGAGCTAAGCGCTTTGGGGATACCCCTAGAGCCGGTACGCTACATATGGCTCATCGCCTTCTTGCTGTACCTGGTGGTGTGCGTAGCAATCGATATCGCCTACTCCTCAACCATGAGCAAGGAAGAAGCGAGGCGGCTGCACGTTTTCTACAAAGGCTCCCCCGTAGACAAGGCGATGAGGTACGCCGAACGCCGCTCCCTAGACGGTGACCCGCTCTCCAAACATAAGTTGCGTTCCAACCTCACGCGCGCCCGGAAAGAACTCGACAGTATTTCTGGCGTATCCAAATTTGAGGCGTGGTTGCACGCCGTCATGTATGTGTGGGCTTGCGTTGTCGCACGGTCCATCTTTCTGCTGTACAAGGACATTGCCCGTGACGGCATCCTGATACCCGCTCTGATATTGCCGTTCTACATGGTCTATCTGGGTGCGTGCTGGAGCCGCTTCATTTGGCGTAGTTCCCGCTACTTCAACCTCGATAACCACACCACGGGTATGCCCCGAGTCCTGGGCGAAATATTGAACCGTATTGACGCGTTCTTCGTTCCGCAGGACGCTCACCCCCAAGCCAAACCGGTACGTTCGACGCCTAGACTCTACCTGGGGCTCTGCGTGACCGTGGTGGTGGCGTTGGTGCTGGCACTCATCGTTTTCCTCTACTCGCTGGTCGGTTGGACAATTCTGTACACGCCGCCGATGCCTATTGGTGGTGCCTCAATCCTGCTGGCGGTTACTGTCTCCGCGGCGTTAGCGTTGCGTTGGCATTATTTGAAGGTCTACCTGCTGTTCAACCCCGATTCGTTCTACATCGGGCGGCTCTTCCTACCCGCGAAGAAGTACAGCTACCCCGATATTGAGGAGTTCTGCGTCTTCCCGAAGAACCCCGAACAGATCAAGCCGACCTTCTACGAGCCGTCGCAGTGGCAGATAGAAATCAAGGTGCCGTCCAAGATTCCGCCGAACCTCGCCAAGCGCATGCCGTGGCTGCGCAGGCATATTGTGGCGGTGCACGATGAGCGGGTCGTCTGCCTAACCTCCCAGATTGCGTTCTACCTGGAGCAGGAACGCTGGGCTAATCTGCGCTCCCCCGCCGACCGTGAAAAGCTCGCAGAGTACTTCACCAACGGCAACATCGTGTGCACCTCCCTGGGGTACAAACCAGTCACTGAAGAACCGGAAGAACAAGAATAAAACAGCGAAAAGCCACATGTGTTTCGAGAAGCCACCAAAGACGTGGCTTTTCGAAACACATGTGGCTTCTCAGCGTTAAAAGTTGGAGGGTGTTTAGGCGTCCAGCTCACGGAGCCAGCCCGCCGCCTCCGTACCGTAATAAGTCAGAATAACGTCCGCACCGGCGCGGTGAATCGAACGCAACGACTCCAACACCACAGCCTTACGGTCAATCCAGCCGTTCGCCGCAGCCGCCTCAATCATCGCGTACTCACCCGACACCTGATACGCCGCCACCGGCACCGGCGAAAACTCCGCCACCTCACGCACAATATCCAGGTAGCTACCGGCAGGCTTCACCATCACCATGTCCGCGCCCTCCTCCAGGTCGGCGCGCACCTCCAGAAGCGACTCACGGCGGTTCGCCGGATCCTGCTGATACGTCTTGCGGTCACCCTTGAAGGTCGATTCCACCGCGTCACGGAACGGGCCGAAGAACGCCGAAGCGTACTTCGCCGAATACGCCAGAATCGACACGTCCTCGTAGCCTGCCTCGTCCAGGGCGGCACGCATCGCCGCAATCTGACCGTCCATCATGCCCGAAGGCGAGACGGTGTGCGCACCCGCGCGAGCCTGCGAAACCGCCATCTTGCAGTACAGCTCCACCGTCTCGTCATTATCCACCACAAGCGTGCCGTGGCCGTCATCGACCAGCACGCCGCAGTGACCGTGGCTCGTGAACTCGTCCAGGCAGGTGTCAGCCATGACCACCAGGTCGTCGCCAAACTCCTCACGGCACACCGCAATCGCACGGTTCAGGATGCCCTGCGGATCCCACGCGGTCGAGCCGATCTCGTCCTTATCCTCGTCGCGGGGAATACCGAACAGGTCGATGCAGCGGATGCCCGCCTCGTACGCCTCGCGCACGGCGGGAATGATGCTCTCCAGGGTGTGCTGGTGCTGGCCGGGCATGGAGCGAATCGGCTGCGGCTCGGTGATGCCGTCACGCACGAAGAACACCTGAATCAGCTGCGAGGGGCGCAGGGTGGTCTCGGCGACGAGGGAGCGCATGGCTGCGGTGGTGCGCAGGCGGCGCGGGCGGCGGGTGAGGTTCATAATCTCTCCTGAAAATTCTTGCGAAATAATGTGAAGTCTTAGATGAGGGACGCGCCTACAAGAGGGACGCGGCGGCGCGCGCCAAATCCTGTGGGGAGGGCGAATCCGCCTGCACGTGGCGCAGGTTGAGGGCGCGGCAGGCGGAGGCGGTACTCGCCCCAATCGCCACCACCGGCGGCACGGATTCGGGGGCTAGCGCGGATGCGCCGTCTAGTAGGGCGTGCAGGCGGGAGGGGGCGGTCACCACCAGCACATCCGGCGCGCGGGTTTCGGGGGCGCTCGCCTCAGATGTGTTGCCCTGTACGAGTGCGCGGGCGGCGCTGAGGCTCAGCTCTCCGGACTCCACCTGTTCGGCGGGCACCATGTCGTAGAGCACGCAGCGGTGGCTGTCCCAGCCCAGGTTTTTGAGGCCTTCGCGTAGGGTCGGGCGGGCGTTGGAGCCCTCCAGAACCAGCACGGCGGCGGGCACGGTTGAGACGGGCTCGGTTGTAGGCTGCCCGAACTCCGCGAGCATGCCGGCGGCGCTCTGAACGCTCGGCTGAAAATCCGCGGCCAGCCCAAGCTGAGCATGCACAGCGCGGGCGGTTGCCGCACCCACGCAGGCGATGCGCACTCCCCCGCTCGCGCAGGCGCGGGTGAACTCGTCACCCCACAGCTGCGCGCAGGCGCGAACCGTGTTGGCGCTCGTGAAGCTCACCCACGCATAGTGACCGGAGGCGAGCGCCTCCAGCGCGGCGGCGTGTTCTGTGCCCGGCTTGACGGTGCGTGCTTGCTGTAGCGGTGCGAAGAGTACCCGGTACTCCCCCAACCCGTTCTGTGCGCATTCTTCGGTGAGGGCGCGCGCGAAGGCGGCGCCTTGTGCGGCGGAGCGGGTCAGCAGAACCGTGCGCGGGGTATCAATTTCCGGGGGCTCAGTTTGCGCGGACTCAGCTTGTGCGGACTCAGCTTGCGGGCTAGCGGCAGACATGACGCCTACTTCAGGTTCAAACCGGCAAGGGCGGCGGCGCCCATCTGCAGCAGGTCTTCTGCCACGCGCACGCCCAGGCGTTCGGCGCCGGGCACGTCCAGCTCAGCGGTGGCGGAGGTGTGGCGCAGCATGTCGGTGCCGTCCGGGGACGCCACCACGACGTTGAGCACCAGGTCGCCCTCAACCACCTGCGCGTACGCGCCGATGGGTGCGGCGCATCCGGCTTCGAGGCGGCGCAGCAGGGCACGTTCTGCACTGACGGCGAGGCGGGTTTCGTGGTGGTTTGCGGCGAGCAGAGCGCGGCCAAGAGCGCGGACCGGGCGTGCCACCTCGGGGTCGGCGAGTACGGCGGGGTCCGGGTTCTCGAATTCGCTTTCGCGCACTTCCAAGGCGAGCGCACCCTGGCCGGGGGCGGGCAGCATGCGGCTGGGGTCAAGGTACTCGGTGATGAGTTCTTCCTTACCCAGGCGCTTGAGGCCGGATACGGCGAGCACCACGGCGTCGCAGTCGCCGCTGCGTTCGGTGCCTACACCGTGGTCGGCGCGCTCGGAGGTTTCGGTGTTCTGGCGGAGCACAACCTGCTTACCGGCGTGCTCTTCCAGGCCCTTGACGCGGCCGATGCGGGTGCCCACGTTACCGCGGATGTCCACGATTTCAAGGTCGGGGCGTAGGGCGCGCAGCTGGGCGGCGCGGCGCGGCGAACCGGTGCCCACGCGGGAGCCGGTGGGCAGGGTGTCGAGGGTCAGACCGTCGCGTGCTACGAGGGCGTCGCGGGGGTCTTCACGTTTGAGGGTTGCGGCGATGACCAGGCCGGGGCAGGGTGCGGAGGGCAGGTCCTTGAGGGAGTGTACTGCCATGTCCACGCGGTTTTCTTCGGAGGCGTTCTCGCCGTCGAGCAGGCGCTGGCGCAGTGCGGCGGCGAATACGCCGGTGCCGCCGAGGGTTGCCAGGGGCCCGGTGAGCACGTCGCCTTCGGTTTTGACGGTGCGCAGGGTGAAGTCCACGACCTCCGCGGCATCTGCGGTACCGTGGTGTGCCTGGTGTTCGGTGTAGAGGGCGGTGACGGTTTCGGCGGCGATACGGCTTTGGGTCAGGGCGAGGGCAGACCCGCGGGTGCCCAAGATGTACTCGTGATGGCTCATATCTCTCCTTGTCGGTGATGTGTGTGATAGCCCGTAGGTGCGTGTGTCTGTGCGTTGAGCTACGCATGCAGCTGTGTGCGCTGCAGCTGTGTGTGGGCTTGTAGGCAGTGCGGCTCCGACCCGCCCGCACACCCGGTGATGGGGTGTTGGGGCGAGCCGGAGCTACAGGTGGTGTTAGTGGGAGCAGCATCCGCCGGAGCCGCATCCACCGGAGCGGCTGGCGGCGGTGTTCCCAGAAGTACTGGCCTCAGAAGCGGCGTTATCAGCACCGTCAGCACCGGCTGCGTATTCGGCAATAACCGGCTTCTCCGCACCACGGCCGGGCTTGCAGCAGCCCGGCTCGCACTCGTCGAACCAGCCGTACTGGCCGCTCGCACTCGGGGCGAGGACGCTCTCACGTTCGGGGCGCAGGTCGGCGGGAACACCGTTCTCCACGCGCTCCTCAATGAGGCGGCGCAGCGACTCCACGTACGCCGGATGCGTACCCGGAGTGGGGGTGCGCACGGCGACCACGCCCAGGCGCTCGCAGGTGTCCAGAGCCTCGGTGTCCAGGTCCCACTTGACTTCCATGTGGTCGGAGACGAATCCGAGGGGCACCAGCACGACGCCTTCCACGGGGGCTTCGCCGTCCTCCGCCGGGTTGGCGGGGGTGGGCAGCGCCTCCAGGGCGTCGTTGACGTCCGGTTCCAGCCAGGGCATGGACGGCGGGCCGGAGCGGGACTGGTACACCAGCTCCCATTCGACGTTCTGCAGAAGCTGCGGGGCCTCATCGCGCACGAGCGACAGCACGGCGCGGGCGACCTGCAGGTGCTTCTCCACGTAGGCGGAGCCGCCCTCGTAGTTCACGCCGCGAGGGCCAGCCTCGTTCGCCGCGGAGGTCGGCACCGAGTGGGTGCAGAACATGATGCGCAGGCGCGGGTTCAGCGAACCGCTATCGCGTGCGGCAAGCTGCTCACGCACCGTGGCGAGGCCGTCCTTCAGCCCGTCAGCGAAAGCGCGGGAGAAGCCGGGCACGTCAAAGAACTGGCGAATCTTGCCCACATGCACGCGACCTTCCAGACCAAGCTGTTCAATCGCGATGCCGTAGTCCTCGCGGTACTGGCGGCAGCTCGAATAACCCGGGTAGGCGCTGGTCGCCAGCACGAGCACGTTGCGGTGCCCGGCCTCATAAGCCTCAGCGAGCACGTCCTTCACGTAGGGCTTCCAGTTGCGGTTCGCCCAGGTGATCGGGATGTGCGGGCCGCGCTCGGCGAGCGCCTGCTGCAGCGCGGCAAGCAGGGCACGGTTCTGCTCGTTAATCGGCGAGACACCGCCGTTGGCGCGGTAGTGGGTGGCGACCTCTTCGAGGCGCTCATCCGGAATACCGCGGCCAGCGGTCACGTTGCGCAGGAACGGGATGACGTCCTCCTGCCCCTCGGGGCCACCGAAGGAGGAGAGAATCACCAGGTCGTAGGGGCGTGCCTCTTCGGCACGGTCACGGGTGATGCTGCGTTCGCTTCGGTAGTCGCCGAGGGTCTGCTCGTTGAGCGCGGCAGGGCCGTTGGAGGCGGTGTTCGCCGGGTCGGTGCGGTTGGGTACCACGTCGTCCGGCAGGAGCGTGCCGTTGAGGGTTACGCCGTCGTTCGGCTGGTGGCTCACGCCAGAACCTCTGCTACTTCGTCTGCGCCGATGCGGCGGCCGGTGTAGAAGGGGGTTTCTTCGCGTACGTGCAGGCGTGCTTCGGTATTGCGGAAGTGGCGCATCATGTCGACGAGGTCAACGAGTTCGGGTGCTTCGAGGGCGAGGACCCATTCGTAGTCGTTCATGCCGAAGGTTGCGACGGTGTTCGCCAGAATCTGCGGGAAGTCGATTGCCTTCATGCCGTGGTTCTTGAGCATTTCTGCTCGGCGTTCGGGGTTCATGTAGTACCAGTCGTAGGAGCGTACGAAGGGGTAGACGCAGACCCATGCTTCGGGTGCCTTGCCGCGTGCGTAGGCGGGGGCGTGGTTGCGGGTGAATTCTGCTTCGCGGTGTACGCCCATGGTGGACCAGACGATGGTGGTGCCTGCGAAGAGTGCGGTGCGGCGGATCTTGCGGACTGCTGCCTGCAGCTTTTCGGGGGTTGCACCGTGGGTCCAGATCATGACGTCTGCGTTGTCGCGCATTGCGGAGACGTCGTAGATGCCGCGCAGGGTCACGCCGTCTGCTGCGAGCTGCTCGGCGACCTTCTCGAACTCGGCGCGTGCCTCGTCGGTGTTGGATTCTGCGGGGCGTGCGCCGGAGCGTGCGAACACGGTGTAGAGGGCGTAGTGCAGGGTTTCGCCTTCTTCGCGGCCGCGGCGGTTTTCGTCAGCTGCGGAGTGCTGGACTGCGTAGCCCTTGGGGGCGCCGCCGTAGCCGTGGCCGGCGTGGGTGTAGCCGCCCTGACCTGCGCCGTGACCGTGGCCGCCGTGTGCTGCGTGATCGTGAGACATTGTGTGTTCCTTTCTTCAGCGAGGGTTCGCTGTGCTGGAGGCGCGGCTTCCGTAGCCGCGCGTTTTCTCAAATTTTTGGCTTAGTTGTTGGCTGGTTTGGGAGGTTGCGGTGCCGTTATTTGGCGGTTGCGACCTTCGGGGAGGTGACGCCTTCCCAGTCCTGTGCCGCGTGGTAGATGAGGCGGTCCATCTGCTCGTAGGTGTCTTTGACGGTTACGACCAGGCCGGAGCCTGCTGCCCAGGAGCCGACAGTGCTGAGGGTTCCGAGTTCGCTGGCGCGTTCGCGGAATTCCTTGACTCGGTCGCGGTGGCCGGGGGTGGAGGCGGGCAGTACGCCGCGCCAGCGTACGACGTCCGCGTCGACGAGGTTGCTGTGGGTGAGGGCTACATCCATCATGCGGCTTGCGTCGCGCAGAGCGAGGGTGATGAGCTGTTCGTCAGCGAGCGCCACTTCTGAGAAGCGGGCGTCTTCGCCGCCGCGACCGTAGGAGAGGCGCACGACATGGCGTCCGGGGCCTGCGGCGTCGGCTACCCACTGCCATTTGGCGGTGGCGTGGGTGAGTGCCTTGGCGCGTACGGCGGTTGCCTGTTCGGAGACAAGCAGGCCGGTGCCGCGGGGGTGCTTGTCCAGGGCGGGGGCGTCAACAACGAGGGTGACGAGGGCGACTTCGGGGCCGGGTTCCAGGGCGGGTAGTGCGGTGGAGACGTGCGGGCCGATGAGTCGTGCTACGGTCGGACCGTCGGTGGCGAGCACCAGGTAGTCGGCGTAGAGGGGGGTGTTTTCGCCGTCGGTGGTGTGGCGCTGGATGATGAACCACTGGCCGGTGGATTCGTCGCGGTCCACGGCGATGACGTCGAATCCGGTGACGATCCGAACACCGGAGGCGTACAGGTCTTCGACGAGACGTTCGGACAGCTGGTTCATGCCGCCCACAATACCGGCGACCTGTGAGCCTGCGGGGGCTGCCGAGCGGAAAGCGTGCGCTGCGGCGGCGAGGGAGCGGTGCTTGCGGAAGGCTTCGCGCAGACCGGGGATGGTCGCATCGACGTCGAGCTTGTCGGGGTGGGTGGAGTACACGCCGGAGACGACGGGTGCGACGAGGTTGTCGAGCACTTTCTGACCCATGCGGATGCGCACGAGCTCACCGAGGGTCTTCGCGTTCTCGCCTGCGGAGACGGGCAGGAACTTATCCACCTGGGCGCGGCGCAGACCGTTCTTACCGATGACGGGGATCAGCGACTTATCGTTCACGTTGCCGGGGATGCCCATGATGCCGGTGCTGGGGGTGCGACGGGCGCCCTGCGGCAGGTACAGCCAGGAGCCGTAGGAGTTGGGGGTGACGATCTGGTCGCCCAGGCCGAGTTCCTTGACGAGGTCGCTGACAATGGGGCTGCGGGTTGCGAAGGATTCTGCGCCGGAGTCCAGCAGAAGGCCGCCAACTTCGTGGGCACCAACGGCACCGCCGAGGTGGTGGCGCTGTTCGAGCAGGGTGACGCGCATACCGGCTGCGGCGAGGCGGCGTGCGGAGATGAGGCCGGAGGGGCCGCCGCCGATGACGATGGCGGTGGGTGCCTTCTCGTTGCGGGTGAAAGCTCGTGCGTTCTGGGGCGCGGCGGAGGAACTGACCTGTGCGGTGCGGTGCGGTGCCTGGTTGGTGTGGCCCATGGTGGTTCTCCTTTGGTCTGCCTGCAGTGGAGTTGCCCATTGCGGTAACGGGTGTGGTGGTTGGTTCGGGGTGCAGATGTTCGGTGCAGATGCCGGGGGGGGGTGTCCGGCATCTGCGCCGTCTATTTATCGTTATTTATCCTAGGCCTGCGCGGTGCGTTCGTGGATATATGCCACGAGGTCGGTGAGCACCTGCGGGTCGGTGGTCGGGGGTACGCCGTGGCCGAGGTTGACCACGTGCGAGGGGGCGGCATTGCCTTCTGCGAGGACCTCGTCTACGTGTGCGTAGAGGTTTTCGTGGCCTGCGGCAAGCAGTGCCGGGTCGATGTTGCCCTGCAGGGGTACGGCGCCGTTGAGCAGGGTGTTCGCTGCCGAGAGCGGCAAGCGGTAGTCCACGCCGATGACGTCTGCGCCGGCTTCGTGCATGGCGGGAAGCAACGCGGTGGTGCCGGTGCCGAAGTGGATGCGCGGCACGCCGTATTCGCGCACCATATCGAGGGCGGTTGCGGAGTGTGCCTGCACGTAGCGGCGGTAGTCGCTTTCGCCGAGGGATCCTGCCCAGGAGTCAAAGAGCTGCACGGCGGATGCGCCTGCCTCGATCTGTGCGCGCAGGAACTGGCCTGCGGTGCGGGCTGCCCAGGCGGCGAGTTCGTGCCAGGCGGCGGGGTCGGAGTGCATCATGGTGCGCGGGCGCAGGTGGTCGCGGGAGGGGCCGCCTTCAACCATGTAGGCGGCGACGGTGAAGGGGGCGCCGGCGAAGCCGATGAGCGGGGTGTCGCCGAGCATTTCTACGGTGGCGGCGACGGCTTCGCGGATGGGGTCGAGGTCGCTGTCTTTGAGCTCGGGCAGGGCGCGCACCTCGTCGAGGGTGCGCACGGGCTGATCGAGCACGGGGCCCCTACCGGGCACGATGTCGACGTTGACGCCCGCGAGCTTCATGGGAATAACGATGTCGGAGAAGAAGATACCGGCGTCGACCTTGTGGCGGCGGACGGGCTGCACGGTAATTTCTGCGGCGAGGTCGGGGGTGAGGCACGCGTCCAGCATGGGGATGCCTTCGCGTACCTGACGGTATTCGGGCAGGGAGCGGCCTGCCTGGCGCATGAACCAGACGGGTCGGTGGCTGGAGGGGCGGCCGGTGAGGGCGCGGAGCATGGGCGAGTCTGCGGCGGTACCTGCGCGCAGGGGGTGGTTGGCGGGTAGGTGTGCAAGCTGCTCGTCGGTGAGCAGGGGTCGCTGGGCGTCGGTGGGGTGTGCGGGCAGGGCGGGTGCCTGTGCGGCGCCTTCTGCCGACGCGGGAGTGGTGTGCTGGTTTTCGCTCATAGTGTCTAGTGTGACAGGTTTATGTGGGTGTTTTTGCGACACTTTGTCATGGTGACTTTTACCTAATGGTGACTTTCTTAGTGGTGAGGGACACCTTAGTTCGCACCTGCTAGAACTCTGCCGACACCCTGCATATGCCCTATTAGACCCCTTGTTGACGCGAAGAATACACAGGTGAGGCACCGAATACGCCGCATCACATTCCGAGATGTTCTCCCCTCCCCCGCTTTTGAATCCTCATCCCAATAACCCTGCAGGTACCTCCCTCTCCTGTCCGCTATGTGGCACCCGCTAAGCCACGTGGAGCCGTGAACTTAGGTTCTATGAGCTTTACAGGGGCTTAGTCGGCGTGGTTATGATTAATCTCTAGTGAGTACTTATGCATTTGTGGCATCGCACCACACCGTTGATTTGACCACCGTCGCTGCGTTGAGCGCCGGTGCCTCCGGCGTACCCGATGTTCTGGCGGCGGATGTAGCGCGTCAGCTCGGTGTTAAGGGTGCAGTAGTTCTTGCCACCTGTAACCGTCTTGAAATGTATGTTCAGCTGCACGTGTCTGCCCATGTCCCCATGGTTCGTGAGCTGATTGTTGATTCGATTGCGCAGACCTCCGGCCTGGATAAGGAGCTGGTGGCCTCCAGCTTTGACCTGTTCGAGGATGAGGAGGCGGCACGCCACCTGCTGACGGTCGCCTCCGGCCTGGAATCTGCCGTGGTGGGCGAGCGCGAAATCGCCGGTCAGGTGCGCCGTGCTCTGGCTGCCGCTCAGGCGAAGGCTCAGGAGGAGGGCGTAGCTCTTCCGGGTGAGCTGGTGCAGCTGTTTGAGCATGCGGCGCATACGGCTCGTCAGGTGGGTCAGCATACGGCGCTTGGCGCTCAGGGCCGCTCGATTGTGTCTGTTGCCCTGGATCTTGCGGATGAGGTCGCCGAGAAGGATTGGTCGACCCGCCGCGCCCTGATTTTTGGTACGGGTGCTTATGCGGGTGCGACCATTGCGGCTCTGCGTGAGCGCGGTTGCACCGATATTTGGGTGAATTCCCGTTCGGGTCGCGCCGCCGAGTTCGCCGCGAAGCGCGAGGTTTCTGCGGTCCCGGTGGACGGCATGGAGCAGGCGATGGCTTCTGCCGACGTCATTATTGGTTGCTCCGGCGGTTCCGATCCGTTGCTTCCCGAACAGATTCCGGCTGGCCACCACACGATTCTTGACCTGGCGCTTTCGCGTGACTTTGATCCCTCGGTTGCCGACCTGCCGAACGTTGAACTGATTACCCTCGAATCGGTGCGCCTCGCCGCACCCGAGGAGACTGAGGAATCCGTGGCGACGGCTACGCGCATCGTGGAGTCTGAGCTAGCGGCGTTCCTGTCTCGTCAGCGTTCCCGCACGATTGACTCGGCGATTGTTGCTCTGCGCTCGCACACGCTGGATGTGCTGGATTCTGAGCTGGAGAAGGTGCGTAACCAGTTTGGTTGCGGTGCGGCGACGGAGCAGTTTGAGTTGGCGATGCGCCGCATGGTGAAGTCTCTTCTGCACACCCCGACGGTGCGCGCCAAGAAGCTTGCGGCTGAGGGCCGCGCGGAGGATTACGTGCAGGCGCTGGAGACTCTCTACGGTATTCAGGTGGAGGAGTCCTAGAGGAGCCTCAGCGCTCCCCTCCCCCCGCCCTGCGCTTCTGCTCCCCCGCCCTACGCTTTTTGATGATACTTTCGCGCGCGTTTTGCACCGGTTTTCGCGCCTGCTTCTGCGCATCCCGCGGCGAGTATTTTATTAGCCCCCGGCGAAGTACCGCCCGTTCACGGTGCCGACGGGCGCATTCACGCTAGAGTAGATGCTAGATAAGACAGTTCCCATACCCGGCGTGCGCTTGACGGTGACGGACTATTCTGCGAGGAGACTCATGGAAATCAAGATTGGCGTTCGCCACATCGCCCGCGAAATCGTTGTTGAGACCAGCGAGGCTAAGGAAATTCTCACCGAGAAGGTCACCAAGGCCATCGAGGACGGCTCGATCCTGGAAATCATGGACGATAAGGGCAACACCACCCTGATTCCCGGCGGCCAGATCAGCTACGTCGAACTCGGTAGCGACGCCAAGCGCCACGTGGGCTTCGGCATCGGCGCCTAAGTATTCAGCCGACTGAGCCCCTATAGCTTTAGCTTTCCCCCGCATCCGCAACGATGCGTAACCGCGCTTTGTGCGCTGTGTGCGTGCGCTTTCTGCGCCGTATGGTTACGCCGTGCCGAATGCGGGGGTTTGCGTTTTAAACCGCCCGCACAAAATCCTCACGATACCCGGTTTTGGGGCGGTATATCGCCCATCACGGGCGCACACCACAACCGCTTGAGGGTGCGTCGGAAGCAAATCCGGGTTAATATTGAGGGGTTAAGTGAATGACCGGTCGTACCTTTTTCAAGACCCCGAGGCTGCACCGCCTTTTCATCATGAATCAACCGTGAATATGAACCATGTGTGCAGGCGGCGTCTCGGCAAGAATTTCCCGTGTAAGAATTTCCCGCGGCCGGCTTTCGACGCCCGCCCGTCACCGCCTCCACCGTTGGGGCGCTGGCTGGTACACCCCCGTTACGGGGAGAAACACACCCCGAGCAGGGGTAGAAAGATACGGTCCAGTGACTGAAACGAACACGCAGGAAACCACTCAGACTGCAAAGTCCTTCGCCGACTTCGGCGTTCGCCAGGATATTAGCGACGCTCTCGCGGCGGTTGGCATTACTTCTCCCTTCCCCATCCAGGAGCTGACTCTTCCCGTGGCTCTGTCTGGCCAGGACATCATTGGTCAGGCGAAGACCGGTACCGGTAAGACCCTCGGCTTTGGTCTGCCCACCATTCAGCGTGTGGTCGGCCGCGACGATGAGGGCTGGGCTGATTTGGAGTACCCCGGCGCACCTCAGGCGCTGATTCTGGTTCCGACCCGTGAGCTTGCTATTCAGGTGGGTGAGGACCTGGCGATTGCTGCGAAGCTGCGTAACGCCCGCGTCGCGACCCTGTACGGTGGTGTGCCGATTGAGCCTCAGGCTGAGCTGCTGCGCCGCGGCCTGGAGGTTGCGGTGGGTACCCCCGGCCGCATTATCGACCTGTACCAGCAGGGCTTCCTGAACCTGAAGCAGGTTAAGATCGTGGTCCTCGATGAGGCTGACGAGATGCTGGACTTGGGTTTCCAGCCGTCGGTTGAGAAGATTCTCAGCTACCTGCCGGAGGACCGCCAGAGCATGCTGTTCTCCGCGACCATGCCCGGCCCGGTCATTGCGATGGCACGCCAGTACATGACCAAGCCGATGCGCATTAGCGCCGCTGACCCCGAGGACGCTTCGAAGACTAAGGCGTCGATTCGCCAGGTCGTCTACCGTGCGCACCACCTGGACAAGGACGAGATGATTGGCCGCATTCTGCGCGCTACCGGCCGTGGCCGTACCGTCATCTTCACCAAGACCAAGCGTGACGCTGCCCGCGTAGCGGAGGAGCTGGTGAACCGTGGCTTCGCTGCCGCTCCCCTGCACGGTGACCTGAACCAGGTTGCGCGTGAGCAGGCTCTGAAGGCGTTCCGTACCGGCAAGGTCGACATTCTGGTCGCTACCGACGTGGCGGCTCGCGGTATTGACGTTGAAGACGTGACCCACGTGATTAACCACCGCGTGCCCGAGGATGAGAAGACCTATCTGCACCGTACCGGTCGTACCGGTCGTGCGGGCAATGAGGGTACCGCCATCACCCTGGTTGACTGGGATGACCTGCCGCGCTGGAAGGTCATTAACGATGCCCTGGAGCTGGGTGTTCCTGAGCCGGTTGAGACCTACTCTTCCTCTGAGCACCTGTTCTACGACCTGAACATTCCGGCTGGTACGAAGGGCCGTCTGCCGCGCGAGGAGCGTGTGGCTGAGGGCATGGGCGATGAGTTCTTTGAGAGCGCCCGTGACTCGCGTGATGGCCGTCCGGCTCGTTCTCGCGGTGGCCGCGATGGTTCCCGTGAGGGTGGCCGTAGCGGTGAGAAGGGTTCGCGCCGTTCTCGCGGCGGCCGTGACGGCGGCCGCGAGGGTCGTTCCGGTGAGGGCCGCGGCGAGCGCCGTAGCCGCTCCGAGGGTCGCAAGCGCACTGAGCGTTCCGAGCGTTCTGCCGAGCGTGCGGAGCGTACCGAGCAGGGCGCATCCGAGCGTACCGAACGTTCTGAGCGTGCGCCTCGCCAGCGTCGCCGTACCCGCCGTGTTGAGGGTCAGCCGGTGGAGGGTGAAGGCCGCCGCCGTACCCGCCGCCGCGCTGAAGGCTCCCGCGGTGAGGGTTCTCGCGGTGAAGGCTCCCGTGCTGAGGGTTCGCGCGGTAAGGGCCGTGGCGCTGACCGTGCTGGTTCTGAAGGCTAGGGCCGGGGTTGGGTATTTCAGCATCCCCGGTGCCCGCCGTGCCCTCCCCTGCCGCTGAGGCGACCCCCGCGGATTCGGCGCTTTTCGACCCGCAGGGCCCGTCGCTGCTGGTGCAGGCAGATAACCTGGAGTATCTGCGTGAGCTGCCCGATGGTGCGTTCACCGTGATTTACATTGACCCGCCGTTCAATACGGGTAAGAAGCAGACGCGCCGCACCTTGAGCGCGGAGGCTTCTGAGAAGGGTGACCGCACCGGTTTTAAGGGCAAGAGCTATTCGAGCACCCTGCAGACCCTGGCGAGCTATAACGACTCGTTTGAGGATTATTGGGCGTTCCTTGCTCCGCGTATTGAGCAGGCGCATCGTCTGCTCGCGCAGGACGGCACCCTGTACCTGCACCTGGATTGGCGTGAAGTGCACTACGTGAAGATCATGTGCGACATGATTTTTGGTCGTGAGAACTTCATTAATGAGCTGATTTGGGCGTATGACTACGGTGCGAAGTCTACGCGCCGCTGGCCGACGAAGCACGACAATATTCTGGTGTACGCGAAGGATCACCGCAGCTATTACTTCAATACTGCGGAGGTTGATCGTGAACCGTATATGGCTCCGGGCCTGGTGACTGAGGAGAAGGCTTCTCGCGGTAAGCTCCCTACGGATGTGTGGTGGCATACGATTGTGTCGCCGACGGGTAAGGAGAAGACGGGTTATCCTACGCAGAAGCCTACGGGTCTGTTGCGTCGTATGATTGCGGCGAGTTCCCGTCCGGGTGATTGGGTGTTGGATTTCTTCGCTGGTTCTGGTTCTACGGGTGCGGCGGCGGCTCAGTTGGGCCGTAAGTTCGTGTGTGTGGATCAGAATCCGCCGGCTATTGAGGTGATGGCTAAGCGTCTGGGCGTGGATCCGGCGTCTTTTGAGGCGTACCGTGGTGTGCCGCGTGGGGCGAGTGTGCTGTTCACGCCGAAGCGTACGGTGGGCGTGCGCGGCGGTACGAGTCGTGATGCGTTGACGGCGGCGAGCCGTCATGCGTTGAAGGCTGTGTTGGATACGTTGACGGAGACTACGCAGCCGGTTGAGGGTGCGTCGTGCCGGTTTGTGCGTCACTGGTCTATGGATGCGGTGGATAAGAAGATGCGTATTGATGGGCGTGATGAGTTGCGTCGTCAGCGTCAGCATCAGGCGCGGGCTAAGGCTCGTGCGGCGCGTGTGGCTGCTCAGCTGGATGCGGCGGCTGCGGGTGCGGTATTGCAGCATCATGCCTCGCGTGAGAGCGTCTAGGCGGTCTTTTCCACGTGTTCGTGAGAGTTACGCGTTAAGAGTGTGGGGCAGGTTCCTTGAATAGGAACCCGCCCCACACTCTTTTGTTTTCACCTCATTGCATATTCCCTAAATCTCTACCTGAAGGTTAGGATTTTTGATACGCTGAGGATGTTCTACTCATTGGGGCGCACAAAGATTGTGCCCCCCCTTAGTTTGAAGGAGCTATGATGCTTCGACAATTATTCGCCCGCCCCACAAAGCGGGCCATCCAGGCCGGCGGCACGGTACTGCTGGCAGGCGCCATGGTGTGCGGTAGCGTGCCGGCGTATGCCATTGGGTCGATTAAGCCCCATCAGGCTACACCTATCGCACAACCAAACGAACCCGCAGTAACCTGCAGCGACCGAGCAGATTACGGATACGAGAGTAGCGGACCTAGCCGTAAGCTTGTCTTCGAATGGGCTCAATGTGCAGGCCTAATTACCGAATACCAGAAGCATGTGCTTTTCAAGAATGACAGTGTTGTTTCTCGAGGCCAGTTTGTGGAGTATTTGTATCGCCTGTCGGGTTCTCCTGATGTGAAGAATCTTCCGACTCAGTCACCGTATGGTGATATTAAGACTGATGACCCGCGTTTTCCTGTGGTGATGTGGGCTCGTGAGCGGGGCATTACCTGGGGTTGGAGTGATGGGAATTTCCATTACGATGCCCCCGCAAATGATACAACGACAGTAATCATGGCATACCGCCTAGCTGGTAGCCCGAAAGTGAACCTGCCCGATAAGAACCCTCCTGACGCTGTATATCCGTGGGAGGAGCGTCATCACAACCTCCCCTATGGTTCAGAACTGCATCGGGCATATGTCTGGCTGGAATTTACCGGGGATGGCCGAACGTATTTACCTAGTGGCGTTGCAACTGTCGACGATTTGTGGTTCAAAGCTTGGACTTTTAAAGCCACTCATACACAGGCTTTTGAGGTATTGCGCCTAGCTGATATTCGAGGTGCTTTCTAATCTAAAAAGATGGCTCCCTCCACTATTTGCTAGTGGAGGGAGCCGATCTCTATCTAGAGATTAAAACCTTTATCTCCCACGACTATGGGCTTCTCAATAATTATTGATTTGCGCACATGCTCATTAATTTCAATTCTGTATGGATTAT
>ERZ1674288.34-NODE-34-length-23178-cov-9.170047_pt1 | contig 23178 bp, 19 predicted proteins | sample MGYA00581190_ERZ1674288 | MGnify/ENA primary metagenome ERZ1674288 (study PRJEB41354, sample SAMEA4873332) | human saliva metagenome | biome: human-associated habitat [ENVO:00009003]; feature: mouth environment [ENVO:08000002]; material: saliva material...
GCTCTTTAGAAAATCTTCGAGAACATATTCGGTATGATAGGTGTAGATACACCATCTCAACATCCCGATCTCAACACCCGATGGGAGAGAGTCGTTATGGCAGAACACGAAAGCCACGCACCGCAGGAAGCAACCGCACAGGTAGTTGCCGCAGGTGCGCGTCATAGTTCCGAATACCACAGTTTCGAACGTCATGGTTTCGAAGACTCGGTGGAACAACGTCACCGTAAGATTCTCGTCTTCGCCCATGTGGGGCGCAAAGAAGCACGAGATGCCGCCCGACAGGCATGCACCCAGCTCTACGAAGAGGGACTCGCACCCGTCATGACTCGCTCCGATCTGGAAACCCTGAGCGAAAACTGGGACGAGCCCGTCCCCGTGCAGGTCGTCCATGAATCCGTGGCGCTCATCGATATTGAACTCGGTGTGGTGCTCGGCGGTGACGGTTCGATTCTTCGTGCCGCAGAAATGGTGCGCCGAACCAGTGTTCCGCTCATCGGTGTGAACCTGGGGCACGTCGGCTTCCTCGCCGAATCCGAAGAGAGCGACCTGACCGAAACCGTTCGCTGCATCGTCAACAACGAATACACCGTTGAAGAACGCATGGCAATCGACGTGGAAGTCTGGAATGACGGCAAACGCGTGCACAGCGACTGGGCGCTGAACGAAGCCAGCGTCGAAAAGGGCAACCGCGAAAAAATGATTGAAGTCATTATCGAGGTGGACTGCCGCCCGCTCAGCAGCTTCGGCTGCGATGGCGTGGTCATGGGAACCCCCACCGGTTCGACTGCCTACGCTTTCTCCGGTGGCGGCCCGGTCGTCTGGCCCGAAGTTGAAGCAATTCTCATGGTGCCGCTCTCGGCTCACGCGCTCTTCGCGCGCCCGCTGGTGGCGGCGCCGACCTCCACCCTGGCGGTAGAAATGATGCCCGGAAACGGCGCCTCCGGCGTGCTCTGGTGCGATGGCCGCCGAACCGTGGAGCTGGACCCCGGCTCCCGTATTGAGGTGCGACGCTCCGAGAAGTCGGTGCTGCTCGCCCGTATCCATCCGGCTCCCTTCTCTGAGCGACTGGTGCGTAAATTTGAGCTTCCGATCCGTGGCTGGCGCGGCCCGCAGGATACCGAGAAGCACTAAAGAAAAGGAATGAACGTTCGTGATTGAGGAAATCCATATTCGAGACCTCGGCATCATCACCGATGCGAGGCTCCCCCTCGAACCCGGATTCTCCGTGCTGACCGGCGAAACCGGCGCAGGTAAAACCATGGTCGTCACTGCCCTCGGCATGCTCCTGGGCGCCCGATCCGACGCATCCAGCGTGCGCAACGGCGCCAAGAGCGCCCTCGCCGAAGCAGTCATTCGCCTGCCCCACGGGCACCGCGCCCTTGAGCTTGCTGAAGAAGCCGGCGGCACCGCCGAAGACATCGACGAACAGACCTCCGAACTGCTTCTGGCACGCACCGTCAACGCCTCGGGGCGCTCCCGCGCCCACGTCGGCGGTTGCTCCGCACCCATCGGAACCCTGTCTCAGATTGGTCAGACTCTTGTCGCAGTCCACGGCCAGTCCGATCAGTTGCGCCTCAAGTCTGCGGCGGAACAGCGCCAGTCCCTCGACCTGTACGCCGGCGAAGAGCTCGCCAACCTGCTTGAGAAGTACCGCGAAAACTACGAACGATACCGCGCCGCCGCAGCAGAGCTCAAGGAAGTACGCGAAAACTCTCGCGCACGCGCCCTCGAAGCGCAGACCCTGCAGGGCGCCCTCGAAGAAATCAGCGCCGTCAACCCGCAGGCCGGGGAAGAAGAAGAGCTCAAAGCCGAAATGGTGAAGCTCATGAACGTTGAAGCACTACGCATTGCCTCGGCGACCGCCTCCGCAGCGCTCAGCGGTAGCGAATACTCTACCGGTGATGAGCAGAGCGTCATGAGCCTGCTCGATGCAAGCCGCTCCGCGCTACAGGCGCAGGCAGACGCTGATGAAGAGCTTGCCTCCCTCGCGGCGCGCGTCAACGAATTGTTGATTCTTGCCACCGATATCTCCTCGGATTTGTCCTCCTACATGGCCTCCCTGGATGTTGAAGGTCCCGAACGTCTGGCACAGGTGCAGACTCGCCGCGCCCAGCTGGCGACCCTCACCCGCAAGTACGGTGCCGATATTGCCGAGGTTCTCGAATGGGCCGAAGAATCCCGTGCACGCCTTGAGACCCTGGTAGACGACCCGCAGCGACAGGAAACCCTGGAAACCGAACTGGTACAGCTACGTAAGGTGCTCGGCGCCCAGGCAGAAGAGCTGACCGCCCTGCGCCGTGCCGCCGCGCAGAAACTGGCGGATGCCGTCAGTGAGGAGCTTACTGCTCTTGCCATGCCGAACGCCTCCCTGGTCGTGGAGGTTGCCGAAGCTGAAAAGTTCTCGGTGCACGGTCGAGACACCGTGACCTTCATGCTGGCCCCGCACCGAACTGCCGTGCCGCGCCCGCTCGGTAAGGGCGCCTCCGGTGGTGAGCTTTCCCGCGTGATGCTCGCCCTGGAGGTAGTGCTTGCCGAAGTGGATCCCGTGCCCACCTTCATCTTCGATGAGGTGGACTCCGGTGTGGGTGGTAAGGCAGCTATCGAAATCGGTCGCCGCCTTGCCATGCTCGCCCGACACGTGCAGGTTCTGGTGGTCACCCACCTGCCGCAGGTTGCCGCCTTCGCGGACCAGCACATCCTTGTGCTGAAAAATGATGACGCGTCCCTCTCGAAGGTCAAGGTACTTTCCGAAGAGGAACGCGTGGTGGAACTGGCGCGAATGCTCTCCGGTCACGATCAATCAGAATCGGCACGAGAGCACGCCCGCGAGCTGCTGGCAGCCGGTCGAGAAGTGCCGCAGGGGCGCTGAAACTGACGGCAAACCTGCAGGGAAATACATTGGGAAAGTGCTGGCAAAAGCGTCGAAAGATAGCATCTTTCGCACTAAAGACCATCAAAGGGACTGAAGTGCGCGAGCATGCCCCGGAAAGTTGTCAGTACAGCCCAAGCCGGTGACCAACAGTGGTGCATGGAGTGCGGAGGATGTGAGATACTCTGTGCATACTCCTACACCTGCGTCTACACGGCGCGGCGGGAATAATAAATCCCCGGCTCCGTTTACAGTGGTGATAAGGACAAATAGGGGAGGGAAAACCGCCTGAGAGAATCCTCTCGCGGCAAAACCCTCTGCTTGGATAGCAGACAAGAAAATGGTAGGCTTAAATTCCGTGGTGAATGAAAAAAATAACGCTCTGAACGCGTCCTCTAACGACAAGGTAACCCGCCAGATTTTCGTGACCGGCGGCGTTGCATCTTCTCTCGGTAAGGGCCTGTCGGCCTCTTCCCTCGGTCAGCTTCTTCGCGCACGTGGCCTCTCTGTGACCATGCAGAAGTTCGACCCCTACCTGAACGTCGATCCCGGTACGATGAACCCCTTCCAGCACGGTGAAGTCTTTGTCACCGACGACGGTGCTGAAACCGACCTCGACATCGGACACTACGAGCGTTTCCTGGACGAGAACCTCGACCAGTCTGCAAACGTGACCACCGGTCAGGTCTACTCCTCCGTCATCGCTAAGGAACGCCGCGGCGAATACCTCGGCGACACCGTCCAGGTCATCCCTCACATTACTGACGAAATCAAGGCCCGCATGCGTCACGCAGCGGAAATTGAAAACGCACCCGACATCATCATCACCGAAATCGGTGGTACCGTCGGCGATATCGAGTCCCTGCCCTTCATGGAAGCAGCACGCCAGGTACGCCGCGATGTTGGCCGCAAGAACGTCTTCTTCCTGCACGTCTCCCTGGTGCCCTTCATCGGCCCCTCCGGCGAGCTCAAGACCAAGCCGACCCAGCACTCCGTCGCAACACTGCGCGGCCTGGGCATCCAGCCTGACGGTCTGATCCTGCGCTGTGAGCGTGAGGTCCCCGTATCGCACCGCTCCAAGATCGGTAACGCATGCGACGTGGACAGCGACGCAGTCATCTCCTGCGCCGACGCACCCAGCATCTACGACATTCCCAAGACCCTGCACAGCCAGAAGCTCGACGACTACATCCTCGACTACTTCGGCATTGAAGCTCCCGCACCGGACTTCACCCAGTGGGACCGCCTGCTCGACGCAGTGCACCGCCCCGCAGCAGAGGTCAACGTTGGTCTGGTCGGTAAGTACATCGACCTGCCCGACGCATACCTGTCCGTCTCCGAGGCTCTGCGCGCTGGCGGCTTCGCAAACAACGTGAAGGTCAACATCAAGTGGGTTGCAGCCGACCTGTGCGCAACCGACGAAGATGCAGACCACCAGCTGCGCGACATGGACGCAATCCTCGTGCCCGGCGGCTTCGGTATCCGCGGCCTGGACGGCAAGATTGGCGCCCTCAAGTACGCACGCGAGCACAAGATCCCGACCCTGGGCATCTGCCTCGGCCTGCAGTCCATGGTCATCGAGTACGCACGCAACGTACTGGGCCTGCGGGAAGCATCCTCCACCGAGTTCGACCCGGAAACCTCCGTACCGGTCATCGCAACCATCGAAGAGCAGAAGCAGTTCGTCGAAGGTGCAGGCGACCTGGGTGGCACCATGCGCCTGGGCCTGTACAAGGCAAACCTCGTTCCCGGCTCTCAGGTTGCTAAGGCATACGGTGCAACCGAGGTGGCAGAGCGTCACCGCCACCGTTACGAGGTGAACAACGAGTACCGCGAGCAGCTTGAAGAAGCAGGCCTGCTCATCTCCGGTACCTCCCCGGACTCCTCGCTGGTCGAGTACGTGGAACTGCCCGCAGAGGCACACCCCTACTACGTGGCAACTCAGGCACACCCCGAGTACCGCTCGCGTCCGACCCGCCCGCACCCGCTCTTCTCCGGCCTGATTAAGGCTGCTCTGGAGCGCCGCGGCGCCTAATATCTAGGCACAAGCGTTCAGCATCCCGCTCACCCCGCGTAGGGGAGAGCGGGATGCTTCCGTTTAAGCGTGTTTTATCTCGCGGCACCCGCTGACGAGTCAAACGTAACCGAGCAAAGAAGCCGCCTACAATGAAAGAATGAGCAACAACCAGCAGATTATCGACACCCCCTCCGAACGCACTATTCGCACCCGCACCGTGAAGTACAGCGGCTACGTGATTGAAACGACCGTTGAAGAGTACGAACTCAACGAGAAAACCGTGCTCACCCGCGACGTTGTGGAGATGCCCGGCGCCGTCGCCGTAGCGGTTCTCAACGAGAACAACGAACTGCTGATGCTCAACCAGTACCGCCACCCGGTACGCATGAACCTCTGGGAAGTACCCGCCGGGCTACTCGACATCGACGGCGAAGACCCCCTGGTCGCCGCGCAGCGCGAACTCGCCGAAGAAGCAGACCTGCAAGCAAAAACCTGGAACGCACTCACCGACTACTTCAGCAGCCCCGGAGCAACCAGCGAAGCGGGACGCGTATACCTGGCACGCAACCTTTCGGAGCTGCCCGCCGAAGAACGCAGCGAACGCACTGAAGAAGAAGCCGAAATGACCTACCGCTGGGTGCCCCTCACCGAGGCGGTACAGCTGGTACTGTGCGGAAAGGTGCACAACGCGCTCGCTATCCAGGCGGTGCTTGCCACCTACGCGGCGGCGCAGAACAACTTTGAAGGCCTGCGCCCTGCCGAGGGCGGCTGGGAGTTCCACCCCTACATGGGCAAGCGCCGCGAAAAGCCGGAGAGCTTCCGCAACCACTAAGAAGGGCATGCAGAGCAGGGGAGTAGCCCCTACCTGGGGGCAACCCTGAACAACAGAGAGAACCGACAGAGGAGATAGCGTGAAGCAGGCAAAAAGCACGGCGAGCAAAGCGCCCCGCGGTGCGGGTCTGCTTGGCGTGCCTTCTTCTGCCGGTTCCTCCGCGCTGGGTTCTTCTAATCGGGGTTCTTCTGCCCTGGGTGCTTCCCACCAGGAGGCGCAGACCCCGCTCCAGAGAGCAATCGAGCAGTACCTCATCCACCTGCGCGTGGAGCGAGGAAGCAGCGAACACACCATCGCCTCCTACGCGCGGGATTTGCGGCGATACAGCGCCTACATGGCAACCCTCGGCGTGATTGACCCCGAACGCATTACCACCGCGCAGGTGCGTTCCTTCATGCGGGAACTCGCAGCCCCCACTGTGCCCCTTGCCGGGTTCGAAGCGGGGGAGAAGAACAACCAGAACGCGCAGGAAGTTCAAGAAGCACAGGAAGAAGCCGCAGAATCGCTGGCGCTGATGATCGCCTCCGAATCGGGGCGAGGTACAGGAAACGGGCGCGTTGGAAAAAAGAGCAGCGGGCAGACGGAGAAAGCTGGAAGGCCGGAGAAAACTGGGGAACCAGAAACGCCAACCGCAGAAGGCGCGCCGAGCCTGCCCCTGCCGCTGGGTCCGAACTCCATCGCCCGCACCATGGCGGCTGTCCGCGGTGCGCACGCCTTCTGGGTCTCCGCTCTCATTGTGCCCACCGACCCGGCGGCACCGGTCACCCCGCCTAAGAACGTCAAGCGCCTACCCAAAGCGGTTAGCGTTGAAGACATTCAGCGGCTACTCGCCGTACCCGACCGCGAAACCGCCACCGGGCTACGCAACCGAGCCATGCTCGAATTTCTCTACGCCACCGGTGCGCGCGTGAGCGAAATGCTTAACGCCGACATCGACGATGTGCACTTTGAAGGAACCCTCACCGACGAAGACGGCAACCAGATTACACTGCCCGGCTACGTTCGTCTCTTCGGCAAGGGAAACAAAGAACGACTCGTGCCCATCGGTAGCTACGCCCAAAAAGCAATCCAAGACTACCTGGTGCGCGGCCGCCCCTCCCTCGTAGCGCACGGTAAAGGCACCGCCGCGCTCTTCGTCAACGGACGAGGCGGCAGGCTCGGACGCCAAGGCGCCTGGCTCATCCTCAAGGAGGCCGCCGAAGCCGCCGGGCTCAGCTCTGACTTCTCACCGCACTCCATGCGCCACAGCTTCGCAACCCACCTATTGCAGGGCGGCGCCGATATCCGTGTGGTGCAAGAACTGCTCGGGCACGCCTCCATCGCCACCACACAGGTGTACACCAAGGTCACGCCTGAGGGGCTCATGGAGGTGTACCGCATGGCGCATCCGCGTGCTCACGAACGGGGATAAAACCCCGTCAATCCGCGGAACAGCCGCTCTTGAGGTAACCTTATAGACAACGCTTAAACTTTAAAACTTCCAATTCATTGATGAAGGTGAACCATTGACTGAAGCTCAGGCTCAAGAACTCGGCCCCACCGGTCGACCCCTGCGCGTATACCCCGACCCGGCTCCGCTGAGCAGCCACGGTCCCGCCCGCATTATCTCTATGGTGAATCAGAAGGGCGGCGTGGGTAAGACCACCTCCACCATTAACCTGGGCGCGGCACTGGCAGAATGCGGCCGTAAGGTGCTGCTGGTCGACTTCGACCCGCAGGGTGCTCTCTCCGCCGGTTTCGGCGCGAACCCGCACGAACTGGACCTGACCGTCTACAACGTCATGATGGACCGCAAAGTCGACATCAAGGACGTCATCCTGCCCACCGGTGTGGAGAACATCGACCTGCTGCCCGCCAACATCGACCTCTCCGCAGCTGAAGTTCAGCTGGTCAACGAAGTGGCTCGCGAGCAGGTTCTCGCCTCGGCACTGCGCAAAGTCCGCGACGAATACGACGTCATCCTCATCGACTGCCAGCCCTCCCTGGGCTTGCTGACCGTCAACGCACTGACCGCCTCCGAAGGTGTCATTATTCCGCTGATTTGTGAGTTCTTCGCACTGCGCGCCGTCGCGCTGCTGGTGGACTCCATCGAGAAGGTTCAGGACCGTCTGAACCCCGACCTCGAAATCTCCGGCGTGCTCGCTACCATGTTCGATGCGCGAACCATCCACTCCAAGGAAGTTCTGGCACGCATCGTCGACGCATTCGGCGACAAGGTCTTCGACACCGTCATCAAGCGCACCGTGAAGTTCCCGGACGCATCGGTGTCCGCTGAGCCGATTCTCAGCTACGCCTCCAGCCACCCCGGTGCGGAAGCATACCGCCAGGTGGCACGCGAACTGATTTACAAGGGCGGCGCACGCTAAAGCCCCCACACCTATACGCCCTCTGCTGAGGCGACTCTCACCCTTGAGTCGCACCGGCAGAGGGCGTATAATTGTGTGGATTCTAAAGACCCCGCGCACTGCTCACGCCGAAAATAGGCGAAGTAGAAGCCGCATCTGAGACGGCACCAACAAAGCCGGGGAGAATAAACCTAAGGAGAATAGGTCTTTATGACCACGAACGTCGCTGCCGTGAGGGTACCGACACCGAACGCAGACACCGCCGCGAACGCCCGGACTGAGGGCCGCGGCCTGCAGAACCCGGAACGCGGTTTCACCCTCACCCTCAGTAATTTTGAGGGTCCCTTTGATCTTCTACTGACCCTGATTTCGCGCCGCAAACTCGACATTACCGAGGTGGCGCTCGCAGAGGTCACCGATGAGTTCCTCGCATACCTGCACGCCCTCTACGCCGAGGGCACCGAGCGCGCACTCGACGAAGCCAGCGAATTTCTGGTCACCGCCGCAACCCTGCTGGAACTCAAAACCGCACGCTTGCTCCCGCAGCATCGTGAACCCCTCGAAGAGGACGTAGCCCTGCTGGAAGCACGCGACCTGCTCTTCGCCCGTCTGCTGCAATACCGCGCCTACCGCGAAGTTGCCGATATTTTTGCCGAACGCTGGGCGCAGGAAGCGCAGCGTTTTCCCCGTGCGGTAGCCCTCGAAGAACGATTCGCCCAGGCGCTGCCCGAGCTCGTTTTCACCGGAGGCGCCGAAGAGTTCGCCCGCATCGCCGCCGCCGCACTGAGCCGAACCCCCAAAGAACCCGAGCCGGAACCCGAAGAAATCGTTGAAGAACTCAACGACCACCTGCACGTTCCGCTGACCACTATCGCGGCTGAAGAACACTACATTCTGCACAGCCTGCTCGATACCGCGGTGCGGGAACTGAGCTTCGCCGAACTGGTTCAAGGATCCGGCGACCTAGAAATCGCGGTGGTTCGTTTTCTTGCCCTACTCGAGCTCTATAAAGAAGGCGCCCTGCACGTAGAACAGGACGCGCCGCTCGGAGCCATTCGGGTGCGTGCGAGCGCGAGTGCTGCACAGTTCGTAATCCGCGAAGACACCGCAGATGCCGATGAGGCCGCGGAGTCTGAAGAGCCCGAGGGAACTCGCAAGACCGAAGAAACGCACGAGGAACCGGTAGAGGAGGAGCATGAGTAATCAAGGATCACGGTTTGACCGCGAATTTACCGCCGACGACCTTGCCATCGTGAACCTGGGCTACTGGGATCCGAACGGGGATGAGGGCTCTGACCAGAATGACTCTGCGCCGGTATCTGCGCCGGTATCTGCGCCGGTAGATGTAGCGGAGGACTTAGGAGCTGCTGAGACAAATGTTGAGCCTGCTGAAAATCAGGTAGCCGCAGAGCCTCTGGAGGCTGAGGTTGCCGAAGAAGCTGAAGACGTTGAAGCTACTGAAACGGCAAAGGACTCCGACAGCTCCGACAACTCCGAGGCACCTCAGGAACATCAGAAACCTGTGCCTAGTGCCTCGAAGAGCCCGGCAACGAAATCAGCTAAGATTCCGGCGGGAGGCCCCTCCACCGCACCCAGCGTGGCGGTCGATGCTGAAGCCGAGTTTTCCAAGGTTGAGGCAATCCCCGGCGGCGTTAAAAGCGCCATCGAAGCGATTCTTGCCGTTGCGGAAGCGCCCGTGAGCGTCAAAGAACTCTCTGCCGCGCTCATCGTCAGCGAACGAGCCGTCGAGCACGCGCTCGACCAGCTGTACCGCGAGTACAACGGCGAAGAAAGCGGCTACGGAGAAGACGAAAACCGGGTGGCACCCGAACCGCGCGGATTCCAGCTGCGGAACATCGCCGGAGGCTGGAAACTCTACGCCCGCGACGACTTCGCCCCCTGGGTGGCGCGTTTCGTGACCCGCTCCAAGAGCGCGACCCTGAGCAAGCCCGCCTACGAGACGCTCGCCGTAATCGCCTACCAGCAACCGGTGACCAGGGCGAGGGTCGCCTCCATTCGAGGCGTGAACGCGGACGCGGCAATCCGTCAGCTACTGCAACGACAGCTGATTCGTGAGGCGGGTCGAGAAGCCGGAAGCGGTGCGACCCTCTACGAAACCACGGAGCTGCTGCTGGCGAAGCTCGGGTTGAACTCCCTGGAGGAGCTACCGGCGCTCGCGCCTTTCCTGCCCGATGACACGGAAGCCGCAGTGCTTGCCGAGGGCAACGACTAAGACAACGACAACGAACCAATAAGACGAACGAACGTTCGGGAAATGCCTGAAACGTTCGTACTATACGACAGAAAAGAGAAGAACACCATGGCATATGGAAACTCCTCCCGCGGCGGCCGCTCTGCATCCGGTCGCCCCCAGAACTCCCGCGGTGGCCGACCCGGCGCAGGTCGTCCCGGTCAGAGCGGTAAGCCCGGCGCGAAGGGCGCATCCGCACGCGGCGGTCGCCCCGGCGCACCGAAGAGCGGCGCAGGTAAGGGCGGTGCAAAGGGCTTCGGCGAGAAGAAGTTCGGTGACAAGAAGTTCGGCGCAGGCCGTGCAGGTCGCGGCCGCGGTACCGAACTGCCCAAGCGCGAACGCCGCGCACCGGGCCGTCCCTACCGCTCCGGCGAAGCCTTCGCAAACGAGCGCGGCGAGTACCGCGTCAGCAACTACGCTGGCCCGCACCGTCCCCGCCGCCCGCGCAACGCCCCGGTAGACCACTACGAGTTCTACGACCACGACGGTGTGCGCCTGCAGAAGCTGCTGGCTCAGGCCGGTGTGGCGTCCCGCCGCGTGTGTGAAGAAATGATTACCGAGGGTCGCGTCACCGTCAACGGTGAAGTCGTAACCGAGCTGGGCGTGCGCGTAGACCCCTCCAAGGTGACCGTGCAGGTCGACGGCATGACCGTTCAGACCAACGACAAGCTCGTCTACATGGCATTCAACAAGCCCGCCGGAGTGGTCTCCACCATGGAAGATCCCGAAGGTCGCCCCTGCATCTCTGACTTCCTGCGTTCCTCCATGAGCGAGCGCGTGTTCCACGTGGGCCGCCTGGACGTCGAAACTGAGGGTCTGCTGCTGCTGACCAACGATGGTGAACTGGCGAACCGCCTCACCCACCCCTCCTACGAGGTGCCCAAGACCTACCTGGTGCAGGTGCCCGGCCCCATGGAGCCCGGCGTCGGCGCAGCCATGAAGAAGGGTATTCGCCTGGAAGACGGCGTGACTCGCGTTGACGAGTTCAAGCTGGTGGACTCCACCCCCGGCCACGTGCTCGTTGAGGTGACCATCCACTCCGGTAAGAACCGCATCGTGCGCCGCCTCTTCGACGCAGTCGGCTACCCGGTCGAGCGTCTGGTCCGCGTCGAGATGGGCCCGATCCGTATTGGTTCGCAGAAGCAGGGCACCGTCCGTAACCTGTCGAAGGTCGAGATTGGTCACCTGCTCGCTTCGGTGGACATGTAATAACACTAAGGAGTTGTCATGAGCTCGCCCGCTGAGCTTTCCGCATCTGAGCTGCCCATGGACTCAACGCTGACCGGGCCGGTACTTATTATCGGTTCGGGTCTGCTGGGTGCCTCGATTGGTTTGGGGTTGCGTGCGGCAGGATGCGAGGACGTGTACGTCCAAGATATTTCACCCACCGCCGAGGCCGTGGCGCAGGATATCGGTGCCGGTACAAGCTTCTCCACCCTGTCGGAGGAGGAACGCGCCGCCCTCGCCCCGCAGCTGGTGGTGGTGGCTGCGCCTCCGGATAGTGCCGGTGCCGTGTGCGCTCGCGCATTGAACACCTACGCGCCTCGACCGGAGGCGGGCTACCCCGGCGCCGTGGTGACGGATGTTGCCTCGGTGAAGGTACAGCCGCTGGCTGATGTGCTCGCCTCGGGTGCGGATGCGTCCCGTTACGTGGGTTCGCATCCGATGGCTGGGCGTGAGAAGTCGGGCCCGGTGGCTGCTCGCGGTGAGCTGTTCCAGGCGCGTCCGTGGATTATCTGCGAGCACGATTCGGTTCGCCCGGAGTGTGTGCGTCTGGTGCGTTCTGTGGCGGTTGAGCTGGGTGCGATTGTGACTTCTCTGAGCGTTGAGGAGCATGATCAGACGGTTGCTCTGATTTCGCATGTGCCGCAGGCGATGAGCTCGCTGTTGGCTTCGCGCCTGCAGGATACTCCGCTGTACGCACTGTCCCTGGCGGGTCAGGGTTTGCGCGATACGGTGCGTATTGCGGCTTCGGACCCGACGCTGTGGGTGCAGATTTTCGCGGCGAACGCCGACCCGATCGTGAAGACCCTCTACGGGGTGCGCGATGACCTGAACCGCCTCATCGCGACGCTGGAGAATCCGACGGCATCCGGCGCTCGCCTGGATTTGGCGCAGCTGATGAGCGAAGGTAACGCCGGTGTGAGCCGTATTCCGGGTAAGCACGGTACGGCGCCCGCCGCGTTCGCAAAGATGACGGTGCTGGTGGACGATACCCCCGGCACGCTGGCTCGTCTGCTTGCCGAGATCGGTGAGCTGGGCGCGAACCTTGAGGATTTGCGTCTGGAGCACTCGACGGGCGCCCCGGTGGGTATGGCTGAAATCTCGGTCAATCCGTCCATTCATGAGGCGCTGGTCCGCGATTTGTCGGCTCGCGGTTGGCGTGTTGTGAAGTAGAGTTAAAGCTGTATTTTCCGGCATAGAGTTTGAGACGAATTTTAAGGAGTGCTGATGCACGAGAACCCTAAACTGACGATTGCTATTGACGGTCCCTCCGGCTCCGGTAAGTCGTCTGTGTCTAAGGAAGTTGCGCGCCACTTTGGTCTGGCGTACCTGGACACCGGTGCAATGTACCGTGCCGCAACCTACCGCGTGCTGGAACTTGGCATTGACCTGAACGACGCTGAGGCGATCGCGAAGGCTGTCGAGGAGATGCCCCTGGTGTTCGGTACGAACATTAAGGAAGAAGAGATTCTGATGGGCTCGACCGATATCCGTGAGGAGATTCGCAGCGAGCGCATTTCTTCGGCTGTGTCTGCTGTGGCTTCGGTTCCGGCGGTTCGTGAGCACCTGATTGGCCTGCAGCGTTGGATGATTGACCACGCTATTAACGGCATGGTTGCTGAGGGTCGCGACATTACCACCGTGGTTGCTCCCGATGCTGACGCGCGCATCCTGCTGACTGCTTCTGAGGAGGTGCGCATGGCGCGCCGCGGCCTGGAGAACTCCGAGAAGTCGGGTGCTTCGGGCGATTTGAGCAAGCAGATCGCTGAGCGTGATGCGAAGGATTCGAAGGTCAATAACTTTATGGAAGCTGCCGAGGGCGTGACCCTGGTGGACAGCTCGGATCTTGATTTTAATGCGACGGTCTCTGCAGTGATTAACGCTGTGAATGACCAGCTGAAGGCGAAGCGCGAGGGCTAGGCCCCGCCGAAACGCCGGTGGAGTGGGATATCCGCTCCCGATAAGACGTTGAGCCGCGCTCGCGTGCTGACCCAATGGGTTGGGCGCGGGGCGGGTAGAGAAAGGAGCGCGCATGGCTGAGGACGCTATCCGCGACGATTACGAAGAGAAGTACCTGGGCGGCGGCGAGGACGACGTTACCGAGCGCCTCGCTGAGATTGATGATGAGACCGCTGACCAGCGTGCTCAGGCTCTGCTTGAGGGCCTTGAAGACTACGACCTGGATGAAGAGGACCGCGCCCTGCTGGGTGCTTGGGGCTTCGACATTGAGGATGAGGAAGAGCAGCTCGCTGATCCGGTAGTGGCGATTGTTGGCCGCCCGAATGTGGGTAAGTCGACCATCATTAACCGTATTCTGGGCCGCCGCGAGGCCGTGGTGGAGGATAAGCCGGGTGTGACTCGTGACCGCGTGTCCTATAAGGCTGAGTGGCTGGGTAAGAGCTTCACCCTGGTTGATACCGGTGGTTGGGAGTCTGATGCTCGCGGTATTGATGCTCAGGTTGCTGAGCAGGCTGAGATTGCTGTGGAGCAGGCCGATGTTGTGGTCCTGGTGGTGGACGCCCGCGTGGGTGTGACCGCTTCGGATGAGCAGATTGTGCGTATGCTGCGCCGCGTGAAGAAGCCGATCATTCTGATTGCTAACAAGATTGATGACGCTCACCTGGAGCCGGAGATTTACAACCTCTGGTCGCTAGGTATGGGTCAGCCGTTCCCGGTGTCGGGTCTGCACGGCCGCGGCCTGGCGGATGCCCTGGACGAGATCCTGGAGGTCATGCCGGAGCACTCGCAGTTCGCTCAGCCGGAGGCGCTGGGCGGCCCGCGTCGTGTGGCTCTGGTGGGTCGCCCGAACGTGGGTAAGTCTTCGCTGCTGAACAAGCTGGCTGGTTCTGAGCGCGCCGTGGTGAACGACCTGGCTGGTACGACTCGTGACCCGATTGACGAGATTATTGAGCTGGGCGGCTACCCCTGGCGTTTTGTGGATACCGCGGGTATTCGCCGTCGCCAGCACATGGCGAAGGGTGCGGAGTTCTACTCTTCGCTGCGTACCCAGACTGCTCTGGAGCGTTCTGAGGTTGCCGTGGTGCTGCTGGATGTTTCCGAGCCGATCTCTGAGCAGGATGTGCGCATCGTGCAGACCGTGATTGATTCGGGTCGTGCGATGGTCCTGGCATTCAACAAGTGGGACACCCTCGATGAGGATCGCCGCTACATGCTCGAGCGCGAGATTGAGCGCGACCTGGCGCACGTGCAGTGGGCTCCTCGTGTGAACATTTCGGCGAAGACCGGCTGGCACAAGGACAAGCTGGTGCCCGCCCTGGAGCACTCGCTGGAGTCGTGGGATTCGCGTATTCCGACCGGCCGCCTGAACGCGTTCCTGGGTGAGATTGTGGCTGCGCATCCGCACCCGCTGCGTGGCGGTAAGCAGCCGCGTATTCTCTTCGGTACTCAGGTGTCTTCGCGCCCGCCGAAGTTCGTGCTGTTTACCACCGGCTTCCTTGATCCGGGTTACCGCCGCTTCATTATGCGTCGCCTGCGTGAGACTTTTGATTTCACGGGTACCCCGATTGAGATTTCGATGCGTGTGCGTGAGCGCCGCTCCCTGGGTGAGCGTCAGAGCGCGAAGGCTAAGAAGGGTAAGGGCGGCCGCCGCTAATAGCGGGGTGTGCCTGCTTTGAAGCTGTGGTGCTGGGGCTGACCCCCGCGTGCTGGATTCTGCACGGCAAATCTGTACGGAAAATCTGTGAGGAAAAGATTTTTAAGATTTTTTCTAAAAATGCTGAATCTGGCTTGCGTGGGGGTTAAAACCCCGGTATAGTTATTCGAGTGTTCGGGGGAAACCTCGAAAACAATATCGTGAATAACGAATCGGGTTGTGGCGCAGCTTGGTAGCGCACTTGACTGGGGGTCAAGGGGTCGCAGGTTCAAATCCTGTCAACCCGACAGATAAAGCTCCGGAAGGTTTTTCCTTCCGGAGCTTTTTTGTATGCCGTTCAGGGGTGTTATGGTTTGCCCTCTCGATCGAGGAAATGCGGGAGCCGGCGCCAAAAACACGACTGGAAGCACCGAAGTGCACTCTCTTCCTTGAGATACCGGGGGAGTGGCTTGGATCAGCCCTCAAATCGGGGTGGGCTTTAGGTTAGTGTGCAATTATGAGCTTCAATCTAAATGTTGGAATATGCCCGATTTTGTGGGTGACGGGTGGTACATTGGTAATCAAGGAACCGCGTTTTAGGAACCAGAAACTTCAACTTCGGTACTGATTTTTCCTTGACAAATCAAGGATTAATTAGGTTTCTGTGACTAGAACACGGCTTCATTCACACTAAATTTCATAGTCGTAAAACCAACACGAACCCAAGCAAAGGCAAATATCCCCGTGGGGTAGCCTCCCCACCGCACAAAGCAACGGAAAAACACGCCTGATGCATACGGCACACACACCGCCACGCGCACCATTGGGATGGCTTTACGACACAACTCGATCCCGTTCTATATGGACGCGGAAAGGAACACAGTACATTATGTGGCAGCAAGTCTACGACCCGCTGAACTCGAGCGCACTCTCCGCACTCGTGGCAGCAGTCCCGATTATTTTCTTCCTTCTGGGCCTCACCGTCCTGAAGCTCAGCGGTATTAAATCTGCCGTCATCTCCCTGGCGCTCGCACTCGTCATCGGTTGCGCTATCTTCGGCATGCCCGTTACCGCAGGTGCAGGCTCCATCCTCTACGGTTTCCTCTCGGGCATGTGGCCCATTGGCTGGATCGTTCTCATGGCAGTGTGGCTCTACCGCATTTCCGTGCGTTCTGGCGGCTTTGAGATTGTTCGCTCCTCCATCTCCTCCATCTCTACCGACCAGCGCATCCAGATGCTGCTGATCGCATTCTGCTTCGGTGGCTTCCTCGAAGGTGCTGCAGGCTTCGGTATCCCGATCGCTATCTGTGCTGCACTGCTCGTGTCCCTGGGCTTCAACCCGCTCAAGGCCGCAATGTTCGCACTGATCGCTAACGTGAGCTCCGGTGCGTACGGCGCAATCGGTATCCCCGTGACCACCGCAGCAACCCGCGGTGGCGTGGACTTGCACGCACTGTCCATCGAAATGGTCCTGGTTATCCAGATCATGGCAGCGCTCATCCCCGTACTGCTCGTTGCTATTCAGGATGGCATCCGCGGTATCCGCGAGGTCGGTCTGGTATCTCTCATGGTTGGCCTGATCTACTCCGGCGGCCAGTCCGTTCTGCTCGCAGCCCTGGGTAACCCCGAGCTGGTCGACATCATCCCGCCGCTGCTGGCACTGGTCGCTCTGGCACTCATCATGCAGAAGTGGCAGCCCAAGCACATCTTCCGTGAGCCCACCGCTCCCTCCCTGGAAGAAGTTCAGGCTCAGCAGAGCGTCAAGCACACCGGTAGTGAAATCCTCAAAGCATGGAGCCCCTTCGTCTACCTGTCCGTCGTGATTCTGCTCTGGTCCACCGCGATGAAGCCGCTCTTCGCTAAGAACGGTCTGCTCGCCTTCAGCAACGTGACCTTCAACATCCCGGGTCTGCATCAGAGCATCAAGCAGGCGGCACCGATTGTTGCAACCCCCAAGCCTATCGACGTGGCCTTCACCTGGAACATCCTTGGTGCTTCCGGTACCGCAATTCTGGTGGCTACCATCATCACCATCCTGACCTCCAAGATCAGCTGGGGCGAGGCTATCGAGGAACTCGGCGCAACCTGGAAGCAGCTGCAGACCCCGATCCTCATGATCTGCCTGGTCATGTCCGTTGCTAACGTCATGAACTACGCGGGTATGATTACCTCCATCGCACTGGCTGTTGCCGCTGTGGGTGCTATCTTCCCGCTGCTGTCCCCGATCATCGGTTGGATTGGCGTGTTCGTGACCGGCTCCGTGGTGAACAACAACATCCTCTTCGCTGGCCTGCAGGCTACCACCGCACAGCAGATTGGCGTCAGCCAGACCCTGCTGGTTGCATCTAATACCGCCGGTGGTGTGATGGCGAAGATTGTTTCCCCGCAGTCCATCGCAATTGCAGCGGCTGCTGTGAACAGCTCCGGCGAGGAATCCAAGATTACCTCCATGGCGATCAAGTACAGTGCAGCACTGCTGGCTATCACCTGTGTTTGGGTTTACGTCCTGTCCCTGGTCGGCCTGTAAATAGTGTGAGTACCTGATGCGTGTAACCTACCTTCTCTGAAAGGTGAGGTACCCGCGACACGGTTTAGCAAAAGCCCCCTTCTACTTCGGTAGGAGGGGGTTTTCGCATTTCTGTGTTTTGTGCGCTGGGGAGGAGATTCGCGGCTAAGGAGCGCAATTATGCACATAAGTTTCATTTGTGCACACTTAAGGTCGCCCTATCCTGAAGTCTCGGAGAAGACCTGTTAGCTTAGACAGATAAAGTCAAGAGCACCTAGTGAGAGGGAAAGGGTCCCGCTCACCGCCGCCGCGCCACGGTATATGGCCACGGTATATTGCCTCGGCATATCGCCACGTCATACAACCAAACGCCCGGCAGCTCAAGACCATCACGCTTCACCGATGGACCCCTCCACGACGCAAGGACCGGGGCCATCGGTTTTTATGCGGCCTAACGCTTCCATACAGCGCAGGCGCCGTACCGGAAGAAGCGACCGCTAATACACACAGACCGAAAGGAACACCCGCCCCAATGTGGCAGCAAACCTATGACCCGCTGAACTCACCGGTGCTCTCCGCACTGGTTGCCGCAGTGCCCATCATTCTCTTCCTGCTGGGCCTGACCGTCCTGAAACTCAGCGGCCTCAAATCAGCGCTGCTGACCCTCGGCACCACCCTCATCATCGGCTGTGCCATCTTCGGCCTGCCCATCACCGCAGGTGCCGGTTCTATCCTCTCCGGCTTCCTCTCGGGCGCATGGCCCATCGGCTGGATCGTACTCATGGCGGTGTGGCTCTACCGCATCGCCGTGCGCGCCGGTAACTTCGACATTGTGCGGGCATCTGTCTCCTCCATCTCGAACGATCAGCGCATCCAGGTGCTGCTGATTGCCTTCTGCTTCGGTGGCTTCATCGAAGGCGCGGCAGGCTTCGGTATCCCGATCGCTATCTCTGCTGCACTGCTGGTATCCCTGGGCTTCAACCCCCTCAAGGCATCCATGCTCGCGCTGGTAGCCAACGCCGCATCCGGCGCATACGGCGCTATCGGCATTCCCGTGACCACCGCAGCTAAGGTCGGCGGCCTGGACACCGCGCACCTGTCCGCAGGCATGGTTCCGGTACTGCAGATCTTCGTCGCCTTCGTGCCGCTGCTGATGGTCGCAATCCAGGACGGTATGCGCGGCATCCGCGAAGTCGGTCTCGTAGCGCTCATGACCGGCGTGATCTTCTCCGGCGGTCAGGTAGCTATCCTGATGCTGCTCGGCTCGCCCGAACTGGTCGACATCATCCCGCCGCTGCTGTCCCTGGTAGCCCTGGCGCTCGTGATGCAGAAGTGGCAGCCCAAGCACATCTTCCGCGAGCCCACCGCTCCCAGCCTCGAAGAAGCTCAGGCACAGCAGAGCGTCAAGCACACCGGCGCTGAGATCGTTAAGGCGTGGAGCCCCTTCATCTTCCTCTCCGCAACCATCCTGCTCTGGTCCACCGCGCTGAAGCCGATCTTCGCAACCAACGGCCTGCTCGGTGCTGCAACCCTGGCGTTCCCCATCCCCGGCATTCACGAAGCCATCACCACCGGTGCCGGCAAGACCGTGACCGCGATGTTCTCCTGGAACACCCTGGGCGCATCCGGCACCGCAATTCTGGTGGCTGCAATCATTACCGTCCTGACCTCGAAGATCAGCTGGGGCGAAGCCTTCGAAGAACTCGGCGGCACCTGGAACCAGCTGAAGATGCCGATCCTCATGATCTGCCTGGTCATGTCCGTCGCAAACGTGATGAACTACGCTGGTATGACCACCTCGATTGCTCTGGCGCTCGCGGCAGCAGGCCCGGTCTTCCCGCTGCTGTCCCCGATCATCGGTTGGATTGGCGTGTTCGTGACCGGCTCCGTGACCAACGCTAACGTGCTCTTCGCGGGCCTGCAGTCCACCACCGCAGCCCAGATTGCTGTTGACCCGACCCTGCTCGTTGCCGCAAACACCGCCGGTGGCGTGATGGGTAAGATCGTTTCCCCGCAGTCCATTGCGATTGCGGCGGCGGCTGTGAACAGCGCCGGTGAGGAATCGAAGATCACCTCCATGTCTATCAAGTACAGCGCTATTCTGCTGGGCCTGGTATGCGTCTGGTCCTTCGCCCTGTCACTCATGATGGGCTAAAGGCCGATACCGGAATCGGCGTAACCCCGCATAAGAAACCCCTCGATGAGAACCCTGCAATTTTCTCCGCAGACGACAAATCGAGGGGTTTCACGTATATTCAGGGAAATTCCGATAAACCGGGAAGAAGCGTAGAATTACTTCTTGTGCTTGCTCTTGCATGATTCTGAACATCACCACAGGTTGTGCTCCAGAATAAAGAACGGGCAGGTGCCTAATAGAACACCTACTGCTTAAGGAAAAACAATGCAGGCACTCGCAACGATTACTACTGTCTTTGCCTTCGTAGCAATCGCTATTCACGTGTACATCTGGATCATCGAATCCTTCCTCTGGACCAAGACCAAGGGCCGCGAAACTTTCGGCATGACCGAAGAATTTGCCGAGTCCACCAAGGAGATGGCAGCAAATCAGGGCCTGTACAACCTGATGCTCGCCTGGATTGCCGCAACCGGTCTGCTGGCTTTCTGGTTCGGCTCCCCGCAGGTGGGCGTGGCGCTCATGTTCGCAGGTCTGGGATCCATGGCAATCGCAGGCATCTACCTGTTCCTCACCTCCCCGGCAAAGCGCAAGCCCGCGCTAATCCAGCTGACCCCGCCGCTGCTGTCCCTGATTTTCCTCTTTGTGACGATCTAATAGAGCCAGCAACCTAGCTATGCGGAGGGGAACCTCCGAGTTTTTGGGGCCGCGTGCTGCTTCTCAGGAAGTAGCACGCGGCTTTTCTACGCCCGGGTATCTATGCACGGGTTTCTGCGCCCGGGAACGCCATCGCATCAGGCTTGAGGAGCCTAGTTGAAGAGCCCCGAACAGCCGCGCCGATGCGAACCCACCAGGTGAGCGTCCACCATGCCGACCGCGCACATGAGCGCGTAGGCGGTCACCGGCCCCAGAAACACACCTCCTAGAGCTTTAAAAGACTTGGCAAGAAGCGCGGACTCGGGTGTATCGGTCGGAATATCCTCCAGGGTATGCGGAGCGATAGTCTCGCTCGGCGCGAAAGACCACAGACACGCGGCCAAACCATCCGGTACACGCGTGCCGTCAGATAGGATGCGCTCGCGCATCCGGTCCAAGTCTTCGCGGCTTAGCGTACGAACTCGACGGCGGCGAGTGTTTGCCGCCTCGGTACTGTCTGCGTTAGCTGAGGTAGACACCGGAGCAATGAGGGGAAGATGAATACCCTCCGCGGAGGCATCACTCGGCATGGCGGCAAGCTCACGCATCCGAAGGGTCAGCCGTGCATTGGAGATGACCGCGCGAATCTTCCTCTCGTTACGGATAATCTCTTCGTCCTGAAGGAGGCGCGCAACATCCTGATCGGTGAACGCTGCTACGCGTTCGGGGTCGAACCCCTCGAAAGCGCGGCGGAATGCCTCACGGCGGGCAAGAATTGTTCGCCAGGAGAGCCCCACCTGGAACGTTTCGAGGCTCAGGGCTTCGAAGAGCCCACGCTCGTCGGTGACGGGCATGCCCCACTCGGTGTCGTAGTAGTCGCGCAGAAGCTCATCAGTCACCCACGTGGGGTAGCTCGGGGTGTTTTCGAGGGGGTTGGTGGGAATAGCAGGTTGCGAAGTCACGGTTTCTCCTCTCTGAGAAGTCTGTATCTGATTCGAAGTCTTAGGAATCATGTTCTACTTAAACACTAACCCCAACCTGTGGTAATCGCAACTATATTCGATTTCATGTCGTGTTGCAGAGCATCGAAACCGAAAACAGGCACGAAAAAGGGCGGGATACGCATCCGATGCATACCCCACCCCGTCATGAGCTTCGAAGACTAGCCGGGCAGGCGCTAGAAGAGCCGCGCCTCCCGCACCTCTTCCGGCTCCTCCAAATCGAGGAGGAACTGCTTACGCTCAACACCGCCAGCGTAGCCGGTCAAGCTACCGTCAGCACCAATAACGCGGTGACAAGGAATCATAATAGAAACCTTATTGCGGCCGACCGCCTGACCCACCGCCTGCGCCGGAGCGCCCGGCCCAACCGCACGCGAAATCTCGCCGTAGGTCGTGGTGTACCCGGCAGGAACGGTCTTCAGATGCTCCCACACAATCAGCTGAAAATCGGTGCCCTCAGGATCTAGAGGCAACGTAAAAGAAGTGCGCTTGCGCTCAAAGTACTCGGAGAGCTCCACCTCAGCACGGGACAGTAGCTGCGCCGCAGTATACTCGCCGGTAGGCTCTTCATCGTCCGCCGTGTCGTGCTCCCGCAGGTAGGTGCCGGGATTCTCGATCAGTTCACCGAGCTCATGGGGGAGCGGAAAATGCGCCTGGTCCTCGTACCAAATGCCGACAAGAGCATCCGCGCGGGCGGCGATGTAGAGCGTGCCCACGGGGCTTGCGTAGCGCGTGTACCAGCGCGCGAGCGCTTCCGGCGGCTGCGGCGAATCGGTCGCTTTGGTCATGCTCTTCCTCATAGGCTCGTGGGCGTGTACTGCAGATGATGGTAAGGGTAAATATCCCTTTCAACCATCATAGGGGAGGCGCGCCTCCGTACCGTACCCGCAGCGGGTTTTGTCTATAACTAACCGCTATCTATGAGATTTATACGCCGCCCTTGAAATATCTCACGAGGTCCCGCCAATTTTGATTGAGCCCGAAGACCTGGCATTCTGTGAAGTACACACCGATACACCGCAATTCAATACTCCGGCATCTCCACCCCGCACCGGGTGGGGGATGACCTGTGTTTCTCGTGCCCCAACGATGGGATCAACGATGACTGAAATTGCAAGGAGAAACATGGAAGACCTGAAAGACCTCCGCCGGCAACTCAAAGAAAACCCGGAGAGTCGAGAACTCAATAACCGTTACGCGCAGGCGTGCCTCGACATCGCGAAAGAATATACCGTTACGTCCCAGGGGCATATTTTTATTTGCTCGCCCTCAGATTTTGAAGCCGTACGGTACGTCATGGCCAAGATCCCTAACGATTCGCTTCTAGACGGCGAAACCTTAGAGGAATACAAACGCCTGGAGAGAGCCGTTACCCAGGCTCGTATAAATAGAGGTAAACCCGGTAGCAAGATGGGCATTTACTATGCCCTCATCCTTTTTATAGTGATGCCTTCCATGGCGGCACCAGTCCTTCTGCTATGGGAACTCACCGTGCTTGGCTCAGACCACACCCGGGACCCGAGAGCCCTCATTTACCTGATTCCTGTCGCTCTCATTACCGCTGCGCTCCTCTGGGTTGGGTGGCTTGTTGAGCGAATCCCCGGCTGGAAATATAACGCTCTGATCGTCGAAGAGAACAAAAGACTAGAACTAGCCAGAGCCGAAGCTGAAGCGCAGCGGAGCACTGACTCAAACCAGAAATAATTTTGAGTGTAGGGTCGGACTCTGAACCGCGATTTTAATGCAAATGTGCCGCCTCACCGGTATC
>ERZ1674288.35-NODE-35-length-22608-cov-13.432448_pt1 | contig 22608 bp, 20 predicted proteins | sample MGYA00581190_ERZ1674288 | MGnify/ENA primary metagenome ERZ1674288 (study PRJEB41354, sample SAMEA4873332) | human saliva metagenome | biome: human-associated habitat [ENVO:00009003]; feature: mouth environment [ENVO:08000002]; material: saliva material...
CAATAGCCCAGCAAAAAGCTTACGCCCAGGTGACCAGGTCCTCGATGGAGCGGCGGCTCTTCGGCGCGATCTCGCGGGCGCGATAACCGAAGGTCACAGCCACGGACACGCCGTACTCCTCCGGATCGAACAGGCCGGCAGAAGCGAGCAACTCGTTCACCGCATCGTAGTCCATACCCTCGATGGGGCAGGAGTCGATGCCGAGCATAGCGGCGCCGGTCATCATGTTGCCCAGGGCGATGTAGGTCTGCTTGGATGCCCAGTCGAAGAGCGCGCGGTCGTCTTCCAGAACCTTAATGCAGTTCTTCTGGAAGTCACTGTAGCGCTCGAGTGCGGCTTCCATCTGCTCCTCGGTAAGGTTGCGACCTTCGAGGGTGCGGCGCATCCACGGGGTGTCGTAGCGCAGACCCTTCTTCGCCAGCAGCACGACCAAGTGGCTTGCGTTATCGAGGGCACCGACCATGCCCCAGGCGATCGGCTTGAGCTTTTCGCGCAGTTCGGGGTCCTGGATGACCAGGAACTTCCACGGCTCGGTGCCGACGGAGCTGGGCGACAGGCGCGCAAATTCGAGGATTGCGGCGAAGTCTTCGTCGCTGATGCGGCGGTCGGGGTCGTAGGCGCGGGTTGCGCGGCGGCGGGCGAAAATTTCGAGAGCTTCTTCGCGGGTTACGGTCACGGTTTCATCCTTTGCATGAGGGTTTCAATACCCCGTCATGCTACACCCGCGGAGGGTGCCGGCGGTACGAAATGTGGCGAGTTACGCCCGCAGGAAATACTCCGCAGAAAATATGCGCGAGCGCCGGGGAGCCACCCCAACAGGCCTGTTCCAGCCGCCGCTCAGCCTGCTACCTACCCCCTACTCGACACCGGCCTTCATCCACACATCCGAGGCGGCGCGGCGACCGAAAATGACCGCGCGAATCCCCTGGAAGTACAGAATATACGCCGCCCACAAGCCGCAATACCCGGCGAGCGCATCCATGGCACCGGTGCCAACCGCCCAGTGCAGCCCGAGCATGACCGGAACGTACATGACGAGCATAATGAAGCAGCCAATCGCCAGGTATTTCACGTCCTGCGCGCCCATGAGGATGCCGTCCAGGGTGAACACGTACGCGGCGATGGGCTGGCCGAGCGCGATGATGACGGTGGCGATGGTGAAGAGGAACGCCACCTGCGCGTCCTGCGTGAACATCCAGGAGCCGAAGAAGCCGATGAGCGGGCAGATCAGGCCGGTGATGACGCCGTAGATGAGGCTCATGCGGAGCAGCCGGTTTTTCAGCTGGCGCACCTTCACGCGTTCGGATTCTACGTTCAGGTCGCGTTCGCCGAGCTCCTTGCCGAGTAGCGCCTGCGCGGCGATGGCGAGGGAGTCCAGGGCGTAGAGGAAGAGGTTAAACACGCCCATGCCGAGCTGGTAGGCGGCGGTGTGTTCGGTGCCGAATCGTGCCACGACGAACACGGTCAGCAGGGAGGCGATGCGCATGGACAGGGTGCGCAGCATGAGCCAGGAGCCGAGCGAGAGTACCGAACGCATGCCGGCTGTATCGGGTGCCCAGCGGACGGCGTGTTCGCGGGTGCCGCGCATCATGACCACGCCGAGTGCGGCGGCCATGCCCCACTGGGTGAGGGAGGTGCCGGTCGCCGAACCGGCGACACCCCAGCCGACCGGGTAGATGAGCAGCCAGTTCAGCGCTATGTTCACGACGGTGCCGACCGTGGCGACCTTGAGCGGGGTGACGGTGTCTTGCAGCCCGCGGAGCGTGCCGACCTGCGCGAGGATAATCATCATCGGCGGAATACCCCACAGCGAATGGTGCAGGTAGTCCAAGGCGTAGCTCATGGTTTCATCGGTCGCGCCGAGGCCGCGCAGCAGCGGGTCCGCGAAGGCGTATCCGGCGATCATGAGGAGCATGCCGAGGCCGAAGGCAACCCACACGCCGTCCACGCCAATCTGCCAGGCGCGGCGCAGGTTCTTCTCACCGAAGGCGCGCGCCACGGCGGGCGTGACCGAGTAGGCGAGGAAGTTCATGAGGCCCACGACCGTGGTGACGAGCGTGGCGGCGATACTCATGCCCGCGAGCTCCGCCTTGCCGAGCTGACCGATGAGGGCGGAGTCGGTGAGCACGAAGATGGGTTCGGCGATGAGCGCGCCGAAGGCGGGTACGGCGAGTGCGAGGATGCGCCGGTTCAGTGAAGGCTCGGCGGTTTTCACGCTGGGGTTCGCGGCGTTCTTTGCGGGTGCGCCGGATTCAGTACTGCCGGGTTCGGTGCCGCCGGGTTCAGTATTCGGGTGCTTCTGTGTGCTCATCCTTCTAGGCTACTCCCCGCCGCCGCGGCGGGTGCCCGGGCGCGGGGCAGGGTGCACTCTGCGAGATGGGCGCGCGAGATGCACGGTTAGGCGCCTCGGCCGCGGAGTTCATCGAGGGCGCGGCGTTCCTTCTTGGTGGGGCGGCCGCTGCCTCGTTCGCGTTTGGCGACCGGAGGCATGGAGAGGTAGGCGGGGCGCGGGCCGGAGAGGTCTTCGTAGCAGGTAACGGCAATGGGTGCGCCTACGCGCTTGACGAGGAGCTTTTCGACTTTGAAGACGCGTTCCCAGCCGGGGTAGCGCACGCGCACCACGTCGCCCTTCTTGAGTTTTTGGGAGGGTTTGGCGGGGGCGTCGTTGACGCGCACGTGGCCGCCTTTGCATTCGTCGGCGGCGAGGGAGCGGGTTTTAAAGATGCGCACCGACCAGAGCCAAAGGTCGAGCCTGGCGCTGGTTAGTGCGTTGGTGTCTTCTGCGGTCATGTGTTCATTGTGGCGCGAGGCGGGCGGGGCACCAAATCAGGTGCGCCCGCCTATCCTGCGTCATCACCGTGTCTATCGGCAGAGTTCATATAAGGGTTATTCCTGAGACGGTTATACCTCCACCGTTGCGGCGCGGCGCTCGTTGACGGCTCAGTCAATCCCATCAGCAACTACAAGATTAATCACATAGGGTTTTGTGTGATATTTTCAACAAAACACATGCACTAATTTTCCTGCAAATCACTCCCGACTTGGTGTATCTTTGAAATACTTCTCGAGAAGTATTGCAAAAATCACATAAAACATGTGGTTTCACAGGGCAACGACCGCGACGTCTATAGCCCACGAGACAGATTGGAAACACGCAATGCGTCTACGAAAATTGTTGGCAACCGGTTTGGTTGCTACCGCGTTGGTAGGGATTAATGTCCCTGCAAGTCATTCCGCTCAGTTCTTCACCGACGCCCAATGGCAGGGGTTCTTTACCCTGGATACCAAGGGAGATTCCGTCGAAAACCTTGCCGTGTGGTGGGGGTACGGAATTTACAACGATTCGATTAGCTCGATTCGTAGCTACGGTGAGAACTACCGCGTCTGTGAACATGAGAAGTACCGGGGGGCATGCCTTATTACGGATGCACGAGATTTCAATAATCTAAGGGGTGTTCGCGAAGGACTTCAGTGGTGGGACCCGTTTGATTGGAACGACCGCATCAGCTCTCTTGAACGACGCTAAGACCACATGTGGGGGGAGAGAGAACCTCATCTCTCCCCCCCTACTTCTCATATAGATTGGAGGAGCACCATGTCAGCTTTGAAAAAGCTCCTAGCGGCTGCCCTCATCAGCACTGTGCTGTCTTCTTGCTCCTTCGGCCCTTCTCTAGAGAAGGACGAAAGCGCCCGAGCAATCTTCGACGTAGAAAATGACCAGGTGATCCTACCCCTGGATGCATACGACACCACCGGTAAGGACGAATACTTCACCAAGGCCCTTGAGCTGGCACGCAAAAAGTGCTTTGCCGAACACGGGCAGCACTACAAGATGTTTGTCCGCACCGAGGGGGCCGGCAGGAACTACGGCAGGACCTACGGATTCTGGAATGTTGAGCGCGCCCAAAAATACGGCCTCCACGAGCCCAATGAATCGAATACGCTGGATCTGTCCTCCCCTGCGCCCTCCTCCGACCCTGGGAAGGATGTCAGGACCGAATGTTATCAGCGCGCCAGCGATGAGATGAAGCAAATTGGAGAGATACCATTCGGTTCCGCCACGTATAGACGTTTGGAGACCGATGCCCGAGACGCCGCGGGGGATAGGCAGCTCAAAAAATCTCTCGACGACGAGTGGAAGCGATGCGTCAAGGACAAGGGTCTCACCCCCGATAGTGAGGTGACCGTCAAGGAAGAAAAGAATATTCCTCAGAGCACCACCCCCTCAGAAGAGGAAATTCGAATTGCCGTCATCCAGGCGCAGTGCAATCAGGATGTAGGCCGTTCGCAGAAGCTCTACGACCTGGAGGCGCAGTACCAGAAGCCGCTCGTCGCCAAGAACCAGGCTGCCCTGGAGAATGAGCTCAAAGAATTTAAGCGCCGGGACGAGCAGTTCAAGCAGTATGTGCTCGACAACCAGTAACAGCCGGTATGCCGACAAAAAGGGTGTGTGCCGTGTTCAGTGAACACGACACACACCCTTCTTACGTTCTACCGACTAGGTTTTGCCAACTACGTTGCGTCGGCGACCCGACTCGCGGCGAGAGGCTTATGCCTCCACCTTTGCGGTGCGGCGCTCCTTGACGGCCCAGCCAATCACGCCGGTCAGCAGGCCGAACGCAATCCAGGAACCGAGCACCAGCCACTGGCCGCTCGTTGAAGCCTCCGGAAAGTACGCAATCGAACGCAACAGCGTCGAGGAGGCACCCGGAACCATCATCTGACCAATCTGACCCCACGCACCGGGCAGGAACGCGCTCGGCATGGACGCGCCCGAAATCGGGTTACCGATGAACATGGTCACCACGGCGCCCAGACCCAGGCCTGCCAACGGCGACGACAGAGCACTCACGCCCACGATGAAGGACGCGGTAGCCAGGTAGGTTGCGCCGAATGCGGCCCACAGGGTTGCGAAGTCACCGGGGACGAGGCCGAACCACACGTTCAGAATCAGGGCGGTCAGCGCACCACCGATGACGGCGTACAGGGTTGCGGTGGCGAAACGGCGCCACGTGCCGTTCACGCGCAGGGCTGAGAACGAACCGCCCAAAATACCGCCAATGACCAGCGGGAACGCGGAGATAGCAATACCGGAACCGGAGGAGTCACCCTCGCTCAGGGGCACCACTACGGTGGTCTTCACCTCCATTGCGGATGCCTGCTCGGCTTGCGCCTTCATCTGCTCCAGCTGAGCGGCAGCCTGCGCGCCCTGCTCACCGCCGGCTTGCACCGCCTGGGTGAGAGCCTCGGTCTTAGCGGTCAGCGCCTTCTGCTGAATCTGCGCGTTCAGCTGGGTGGCGACATTGTTGAGCATCTGGGTTGCTGCGGTGTTGGCGGCGGGGGCGGTCAGCACCTCGGGTGCGGCACCTTTGGTGAAGACGATTGCGCCGTAGGTTTCACGCTGCTTGATCTGCTGCTCAGCCTCTTCACGGGAGGATGCCTGCTTCAGCTCGAAGGTCTCGATGCCCTTGTCCTTGAGGGACTGTTCGAACTGGCTGACGGTCACCTCGGGGCCCGCGATGGAGACGGGCAGGTTCTTTGCCTCCATGGTCTTGGTGGGCCAGGTGAAGGCGAGAATGACGACCGCGACGAGTAGCGATGCCAGCAGGGAGGTGGTGATGACCGTGAGCCAGGAGGAGCGCTCGGCGGTTGCGGTGCTGGTTTCTGCGGCGCTAGTTTCTGCTGCGGTCACCGACTCTGCGGTGACCGCGGTGGTGGTTTCGTTGTTCACGACAATCTCCAAACAAAATGTTTATTTCGTTTACGAGTTAGCACTCTACCCTCGGTTTTTACTGAGCGCAAACGAAATAGCTATTTTGTTTGCAAGGTTACAAAAAGAACCAGCATTGTGTTTATACCTTCCGGACCCTAAACCCCTAGACTGGAACCATGCCCCGACTAACAGACGCCACCAAAGCCGCCCGCCGAGCCCAAATCATCGAAGCCGCCATCGACTGCTTCCTCGAGCGCGGCTACACCAACACCTCCATGAGCGACATCATCAAGGCATCCGGGCTGTCCTCCGGATCCATCTACTCGCACTTCTCCGGCAAAGAAGACATCCTCATCGGCGCCGTCAACGAACGCCTCAGTTACCTCAAGGAGCTCTACGGCGCGTTCCCCGAAGGCGCCGGCCCCCAGGATCTCCTCGAAGCTATCTACACCAACCAGCAGGTCAACGAGAACTTCTCCGCCATGCTGCGCATTCGCCTCGAATCGCTCCACACGCCCGAAATCGCCAAGGCAACCGCGGACGTCATTCCCCTGTTGCAGAGCATCATTACCAAGACCCTCACCCCCTGGGCGGTCGACCAGCTGAGCGTCTTGCACGAAATCAACCCCGACCCGGCGCAGCGCACCCCCGAACAGGAAGCGCTCATCACCGACTATGCCCGCGACACCGCGGACGCCTTCATGATGGTCTTCCAGGGGTTTATGCTCCGCTCGTTCTTCGGCACCCCCGAAGAAAAGGAAAACCTCTACCGCGTCGCTTTGGCGCTCCTTCCTGAGTAGTTGACCACCCGATAACCCCTAAAAATCACCCCCATAAGGTTGTCTTTTAGGTTTATAGGCGATTTTTGGGTACTTTAGTGCCCCCACAGTCTGCAGGCGTAGAATCGAGGAACTATGACTGAATCCTGCACCCCCGCAACCCCCGAGCCGCGCGCCACCAACCCCGCGGAGCTGAACAATCTGCGTGCCGCGCACGCTGACGAACTCTCCTCCCGCACCCGCGCCACCAAGATCCCCGAGGACTCTTGCTCCCTCTACGACGACGAGGCGCTCGGTGGCACCGCCGGACGCGCCACCGCCTGGCTGGCGCTCGAACACGTGGGACAGTGGGGCCGCGACGTACTGGATGGCTCCGCCCTCGGCGAGGAGCTTTCGGCAGCACTGGGCGAGGCAGTCTCGCAGGCTGGCCTGAAGTTCCTGCTGATCCGCCAGGCGGGCAGGGAGGGGCGCGTACTGCACGGCGCGCCGGATGCATCCGGCACCCCGACCCACCGGGTGCTCTACACGCAGAGCACCCCGGGTGAGGAGAAGCTCTACTCGTTCAGCGTGAGCGCCCCCGAGCAACTGCTCAACCTGCCCCTGGACAACCCGCAGGAGTTGATTCAGGTGACCGGCGCGGAGCTCATGGACTCCCCCGCTATTCTCGTGTGCACCCACTCCAAGCGTGACCGTTGCTGCGCCCTGCGTGGTCGCCCCATTGCGGCGCACCTGGCGGATATTCTGCCGCCGAATGCGGTTTGGGAGTGCTCGCATACGGGCGGTCACCGCTTTGCCCCGGTCGGCATTATGCTGCCCACCGGCTACACCTACGGTCGCCTCTCGGAGCCTTCGGCACTGGCGGCGTACCTGTCGCTGGCGGGTCGTTCCATTCCGTCCCTGCACGGTCTGCGTGGTCGCAGTACGGATACCCCGGTGGAGCAGGCGGCGGAGGTTGCCGTACGCCTTGAACTGGAGAAAAAGGGTGAAGAAGTAACCTCTGGGGGTTTGGTTTCACGTGAAACATCGGGGCGAGAAGCGCTCATTGCACTCCGCGAGGCGGGTGTCGACGTGAACGTCGAGACAAGCACTGAGTTCTCCCCTGAATTTTTTGCGGCGTTTTCCCCTAAAGAATTCACCAAGCACCCCACCATGGAGGCAGCACTCACCTCCCACACCGACGGACGCACCTGGGTCGCCTTCTTCGAGCGGGTCACCCTTGAGCCGCGCCCCAACTCGTGTGGCAAGGGTCCCGCAGATGCTTTCAGCCGCGAACTGCGCGGTCTGTTTCAGCTCTAAAACCCGCGCATGACTTAGACAGCACGAAGCCCCGGCAAGCACCTTCTCGGGTGCCCGTCGGGACTTCACTGTATCCAGGGTTTGCCGTAACCGGCATCTCGCCCTATCCGGCAAACAGCCTTATCCGGCAAACGGGTTCGGCGCGCCGATGTACTGCAGCTCGGTGTACTCTTCCAGACCCTCGGGGCCGCCCTCGCGGCCCATGCCGGATTGCTTCACGCCACCGAAGGGTGCCGCCGCGTTCGAGATCACGCCAGAGTTGTAGCCAATCAGACCGAACTCCAGACCCGCCGCCATGCGCGTAAAGCGCGGGTGGTTGCTCGTGTACACGTACGCCGCCAGGCCGTACTCGGTGTCGTTGGCGAGCTTCAGGGCGGTGCGTTCACCCTCCTCACCGTAGCCGCTGAACGTGGCAATCGGGGCGACGGGGCCGAAGATTTCTTCACGCCACACGCGCATCGAATCGGTCACGCCGGTCACCACGGTGGGGCGAATGAAATTGCCCTTGTTAAGGTTCTTGGGCATGCCGCCGGTATCGCTCGGAACGTTTTCCTCAAGCTCGGGAATGTAACCGCCGCAGGCGAGGAGCGCACCCTTGCCCAGGGCGTCTTCCACCATAAAAAGCATGGATTCAACCGCTGAAGGTTGAATTAACGGTCCGCAATCGGTTCCCTCGACCGTTCCGTCACCTACGACGGTCGCCTCCATGCGTTCCACGAAGGCGCGCGTGAACTCTTCGGCGATGTCCTCGTGCACGATAAATCGGTTGGCGGCGGTACACGCCTCGCCCATGTTCCTCATCTTCGCCGCGTAGGCACCCTCAACGGCGGCGGGGATGTCCGCATCCTCAAAGACGATGAACGGGGCGTTGCCGCCCAGCTCCATGGAGGTGCGCAGAACGTTCTGTGAAGCCTGCGCGAGCAGGGTGCGGCCCACGGCGGTGGAGCCGGTGAACGACACCTTCCGCAGGCGCTCATCGGCCATCAGCGCGGAGACAACCTCGCCGGTGCGGGAGGTGGTCACCACGTTCAGCACGCCGTCCGGCAGGCCCGCCTCGCGCATCAGGTACGCGAAGTACAGGGAGCTGAGCGGGGTCAGGGAGGCGGGCTTGAGCACCACGGTGCAGCCCGCCGCGAGCGCCGGGGCGACCTTGCGTGCCGCCATGGCGAGTGGGAAGTTCCAGGGGGTGATGAGCAGGCAGGGACCCACGGGGCGGCGTACGGTGGTGATTTGCAGTCCGGATTCGGGGGCGACGGCGGTGCGACCGAAGCTGCGGGCAGCTTCTTCGGCGTACCAGCGCAGGTAGTTTGCGGCGTAGGCGACCTCGCCGCGGGACTGATCGAGGGGCTTGCCCATTTCGAGGGTCATGAGCCGGGCGATGACTTCGGTGCGCTGCGTCATGAGCGTGTAGGCGCGGTTGAGGATGTCGGCGCGTTCGCGGGGGCTGGTTGCCGCCCAGGAAGCGCGGGCGTCGCAGGCGGCGTCGAGTGCTTCGATACCCTGTTCGACGCTGGCGTCAGCAACGTGCGCGAGAATCTGGCCGCAGGAGGGGTTGTGCACGGGGAAGGAGCCGTTGTCGCCGGTGACCCAACTGCCGCCGAGGAGCAGGTCGGTAGGCACGTAGAAGAAGGGGTAGGAGGGCCGCTCGTAGGGGTCGATGGGTTCGCGCTGCGGCATGTTGATGCTTTGCATGTGCGGTTCGGTGCGGCCTCGCAGCTGTGCGGACTTTGCAGCGGGCTTTTCGGAAGTAGCGCTCTCGGAGGCGGAGCTTTCGGGTGAGGTGGTCATGGCGTGCCTTTCGGGTTGGGGCGGCCGGTGCGGTCGACTCTGACGCTTTTAATTCTAGTCCCCGTCCTCTCCTCCCCTGCCCCCTCGAACCTGCCCGGCGCCCACCCGTCACCGTGTACCCTCGCCCGTCCTCCCCCCCGCCCTGACGCGACCGCGGGCATGCCAAAGGGGGCCGCATCCATTACAGATGCGACCCCCTTCGGGGTGGATTCTTGCTCGGTACGCGAGCAGCTGGGGGGTTATGGGAGGCCTAGCCCGGAAGGGATGCTCGGTGTGCATCCGCGAAGCCCTGCGCCTCGCTCTCCGCGGTGGTGAGCCGCGAGTTGCGGGATGCTCGGCGGTGGTTTAAGCCCACCTGCGCTCTCAAACCCAGGACTGACGTGCCTCGATTCGGGTCAGCTCCAGGGGGCCGCCATCGTTGGTGCCGTGGAAGCGGCCGAAGTGTACGTACGGGCCGCGGTAGGCGCTGTGGTTGATGGGGCTGGAGTACTGGCCGTTGACGGTGTAGTAGAAGCTGTTCTTGTTCACCACGATCTTGCAGTTCAGTGCCTGACCGGTGGTGACCTTCTGGCGCAGCTTCATGGTGTGCAGCACGCGCGGGCTTGCCTGGTTCGGTTCAAAGCAGAGAATCTGCGCCACGGAGCCACCGCGGTAGTTGGGGCGGATGGCGAGCACGTAGGTGCCGTCTTCCTGCTTTGCGGAGAACTTCTTACCGATGCCGAAGGCGCCGTCGTGTTCGCGGCCGAACGCAATGTAGCCGTAGTGACCATCCTGCTGCGGCAGTGCACCGGTCCACTTCATGGAGAAGTCAAGGGTGTACTTTTCACGGGTGGTGTAGTTCGCCAGGGGGCCGAGCAGTACGGATTCGTCGTAGCGCTGGTTGTGCACGATGGCTGCACCGGTCAGGTCGGGCATGTCTGCTGCGACGGAGGGGTCGGCGGGCAGCATGCCGTGGGGGCGCTGGCCGGTCTTAATCTTGACGCTGGCGTCGAAGGGGTCACCAATTACCCAGTAGGGGTCGGGGCACATGAAGCCCTTAACACCCAGTGCCTTGTACTTTTCGTAGGCGGAGCGGCGGTGGATTTCCCAGACAATGACTGCCTTGCCGAGGCCGGTGAGGGCGCGTACGTTCTCCTCGCTCATGGAGCCCTGGGAAACGCCGGTCGGCTTCTCGTAGTAGGGTACGCCGATGGCGTCCACGTTTTCGTGGCGTGCCATTGCGGAGATCTTGTCGATGGGGTCGCCACCGTCGAAGTAGCACCAGGTGGCGCAGCCTGCGGAGTTAGCAAGCTTCAGGTAGCGGGAGGTGGGCTTGAAGCCACCGTTGCCGTCACGGTACATCTTGATGACGGTGCGGCGCTGCAGGCCGCGTTCGGTGATGAACTTGACGAGGCCTGCCTGTGCGGGGCCGTCCTTCGCTTCGAGGAACAGTACGACCTTCTTGCCGCCGACGGAGGCGTATTCGCCGCCTGCGGGCACGGCGTCAACCGCTGCGATGGCTTCATCGAGGGTGGGGATGTCGTACAGGTCGGTCTTCTCGCCCAGGTTCTTGCGCATGTTGACCTTGTGCTGGCGCAGTTCGGCGAGGGTGTGGCCGCGCACGTCCAGGGCCGCACCGGTGGTGCGCTTGATGTTGGTGTCGTGCATGCAGACGAAGTGGCCGTCGCTGGTGGTGCGTACGGAAATTTCGACGGCGAGGGCGCCTCGGCGTACGGACTCTGCGTAGGCGTAGGCGGTGTGCTCGGGGTTGATGTTGCCGGCACCGCGGTGGGCGATGAAGAATTCATCGGTCTTGTAGAGCAGCTGGTGTGCGGGGGAGCCGCTGTGTACTGCCGCGAGCTGTGCGCGGGTGTTGGCTGCGGCGTGGGCTTCGCCTGCCTGGAGCATGAGCGCGGCGGGTGCCAGTGCGGAGGCGCCGAGGAAGCCGCGGCGGCTCAGATTCTTAGAGGTCTTCGGGAATGCAGTCACCGTAGTAGTCCTTTTTCTTTTATGAGTTGAGCGTAATGTGTGTGGTTGTTCATTGAAGTTTTGGTTTATAGCTGAGGGTCCGGATTCTCTCAACTCAAACTGCAACTCTAAGTAGGATAACGATTTTTTATCGGTGATTCACTGCGTTTACAGGAAAATAGGGTATTATGTGCGCCTCATTCTTACCCGCCGTGTAATGCGGGTGAATGTGTTCCTCCTTTTCCGCCGCTTTTAGTGGCGGCTTTTAATACGGTGTTAAAAAATTTCTCGTGCAACGAAAAAGGCCGCGCCTACAGCCCGATTGAGCCTACAGGACGCGACCTTTTGCGTTAAACGTTTTTCACAGGGTATTCACCCTTATTGAAGCTGAGCTATTTTCGCTGGTTCAGCTTACTTCTTGGATGCCTGAGCGACGCGGTCACCGGCTGCGACGGGGCGGCGGGACTCAGAGTCCTTGGAGATGTTGAACTTTGCGGTGTTGGTGATCATCACCATGGTTTCCTTGGAGGGGATGCGACCCTCGATAGCTGCCCAGTCCACCTCGATGATGGGTGCGCCTGCCTCAACCTTGTCGCCTACGTTAGCGATCTTGGTGAAGCCTTCGCCGCCGAGCTCAACGGTGTCGATACCGATGTGGACCAGCACCTCGCCACCGTTTTCGGTGCGGAGCATGAATGCGTGCAGGGTGTCCTGAATCAGTGCGATGGTACCTGCAACGGGTGCGACGATGGTGCCTGCGGTGGGGTTCACTGCGTAGCCGTCACCCATAACGCCCTGAGAGAAAACGGGGTCGGAGACTTCGCTCAGCGGCAGGTACTCGCCGGTAACAGGTGCGACGTAGACGTCTGCGGACGATGCTTCCTGTGCGGCAGCTTCCTTCTTCTTCTTGCCGAAACCGAACATATATGCTCCTTTTGGTCGTGTGGCGCTATGAATAGCGTGTATTTGTAGCGCTGATGCGTCCGCGTCGGATGCGGGCGTCGTTGCCTTCTTGGTTTCACACCGGGCGGCACCCACATAATTGCAGGGTTCGCACACTCCGGTGCATATGCACTCAGAATACAACACCTGAACCCGCAGCTCACGAGCTGAGAGTCATTCGACTCGAATTCTGCAAATATTCCGCAATTCTGGAACTTCAAATCACACTTCTGCACTCTTGAGGTCCCGAGTACACTTAGTGGAGGACTGGCACCCCTCCCCCGAGCCGGTGCCTATAAGAGAGAAAAGGCTGAAACTGATGACTGAAGCGGCTGAAACCGTTCTTGAAGTATTTATTCCGGGCCCCGGCGAGAACCCGGAGGATCCGCAGGATATGGAGCGCTCCGAGTTCCTGGGTGCCGCGCAGGAGGCGCTGGATGCGGGCGTGGACATTGAGGTGTACTCCACCGACTCCTACCCGTCCGCATTCGAAGAGTGCGCACCCGTGGCGGAGCAGATTGAGATGAACGGCCGCGAGGTTCTGCCGCTCATGCTCGTCAACGGTGAGGTGAAGGTGTCCTTCGCGTACCCGACCGCCGAGCAGATTAAGCGTTTTGCGCGCGCTCACCTGGTCGCCCAGCCGAAGGCGAACGCGGCAGCGGCGGCGTGCGGCCCGTCCGGTTCCCCGGCGGCGTCGATGATCCCGAACCTGAGCCCCCTGGCGGAGCCCGCAGGTTTCGCGGCAACCCTGGCGGGCAAGGCACCCCAGCCGGTTGGCGGCCCCGAGATCGGTAACCGCGTGAACCTCATGGGCGGCGACACCGGCGACGGCATCCCCACCTCCGGTTCGGTGGCTGTGAAGTCCGGCGGCTGCGGATGCGGTGGTTGCGGCTGCGGCGGCAAGTAAACCCGCCACTGCCCTACTGAGAGCCCTGCTGAGTCTCAGTACAGGGACCCAGCACGGGAACTAGCGTGAGAACTAGCCCCGGCAGGCTCTCCCCCGAAATTTAAAAGAGCGGTGCCCGCCTCCTCGTACTGAGGAAGCGGGCACCGCTTTCGCTTAACGAAGCTTAGGTTCACACCCGGCAGCACCTACGGGAGCTGCGGCGGGCGAACAGCACCTTACTTGATGGAGGTACCGACGGAACCGAGCTGCTGGCAAGCCTCGACCACGCGTGCGGCCATGCCTGCCTCTGCAGCTGCACCCCAAACGCGGGGGTCGTAGGTCTTCTTGTTGCCGACCTCGCCGTCAACCTTCAGCACACCGTCGTAGTTGCTGAACATGTGGCCAGCAACGGGGCGGGTGAATGCGTACTGGGTGTCGGTGTCGATGTTCATCTTGATAACACCGTAGGACACTGCGTCTGCAATCTCCTGCTCGGTGGAGCCGGAGCCACCGTGGAAGACCAGGTAGAAGGGCTTGTCGCCCTTGCCGTACTTAGCGCCGACCTCGGTCTGGATTTCCTTGAGCAGCTCGGGGCGCAGGTGAACGTTACCGGGCTTGTACACGCCGTGAACGTTACCGAAGGTCAGAGCAGCCATGTAGGTGCCCTTCTCGCCCAGGCCGATTGCCTCAACGGTCTTGATTGCGTCTGCAACGGTGGTGTACAGGGAGTCGTCGATAGCGCCTTCAACGCCGTCTTCCTCGCCACCAACGGCACCAATCTCAACCTCGAGAACGAGCTTTGCCTTGGAGGTACGCTCGATCAGCTCAGCAGCGATCTTCAGGTTCTCGTCCAGGTCGATTGCGGAGCCGTCCCACATGTGGGAGTTGAAGATGGGGTCTTCACCGCGAGCAACAGCCTTCTCGGACTCTGCCAGCAGGGGCAGGACGAAGCCTTCCAGCTTGTCCTTGGGGCAGTGGTCGGTGTGCAGTGCAATGTTCACGTCGTACTGCTTAGCAACTTCGCGTGCGTATGCTGCGAAGGCCAGGGAGCCAACGACCATGTCCTTCTTGGAAGCGCCGGACCAGTATGCTGCACCACCGGTGGATGCCTGGATGATGCCGTCCGAGCCAGCCTCTGCGAAGCCGCGGATAGCAGCGTTCAGGGTCTGGGAGGAGGTTACGTTCACTGCGGGGTACGCGAAGCCCTTTTCCTTCGCGGTCTGCAGCATTTCTGCGTAAACTTCGGGGGTTGCAATAGCCATATGCTGACTCCTTGGATAGATGCGACCGGTTACCGTTTGTTGGGCCGGTTCACCATTTTTTGTTGGCGCGCGAGACGCCTCCTACTCGCACTATTTTACCAAGATACGACTTATTTATCGTTAATTTTTTGTGGGTTTTTTTGGGTTTACTGCAGCGAAATTTCCGCGAATTACCGCGGTAAAGTAGAGGTGTTAATGACTTGATGTCTTCTGTGCGTGCAGGTCAGCGTACACATGACCCGGACGCAACGAAAGGAACCTCCCATGAGCAAGGCGAGCGCTAAAAATAATCCGAAACAGCTCGACGCGAAGCGTGAGAAGCGTGCCCGCCAGGCGCAGCGTCGTGCTGAGCGTGAGCATCCGAATGCGGCGGCTATTGCGCCCGTGCGTGCCCAGTTGGATGAGGTTCTGGAGCGTAAGAGTCGGCATGTTTTGGGGCATGGCGATATGGCGAAATCCCTTGAGTTGATGGAGAAAATGCGTGATGAGGGCGCGAGCGACCATGAGATTGATGTGGCGCTTGCGGAGGCGAAGCTCCCCTCGGTCGTGCAGGTGGGTCGTAAGTCGTTGATGCGCTGGCCGAGCTGGTGGTGGTTGAATCGTCGTGAGCGCGCGTTGCGGGCGAAGATTGACCGCCTGATGGAGGGCTAGAGTCCCGTTCTGATTAGGTTGCTGGAGCACCCCGTTGTGGGTGCTCTTGTGCTGTGCGGTGGTGGGGTAATTGATTTTTTGGACTCAGGGTTCAATTAATCTATTTCACAAAACAATTAAAACCACACAATACAACATGAACCAAACATATTCATAAGATATGCATTATATGTATATAAATTGTTACGTGACGCGGGTTATATTTACCTAAATTACCGTGCTATAGTCGTTACAACCCACAGACGTGTTCCCAACCACATTTCATGTAACACGTGCTTCAGACGTAACTATCCAAGGAGGTATAGCATGAGCACCTCACCGAACAAGAACCCGCAGACTTCTGCAGCGGATCAGTACACCAAGCCCCCCACAGACGACCCGTTCGCACACGAACAGGAAGGCTTCCACAAGGGGCTTGGCGCACGTCAGCTCCAGATGATCGCCATCGGTTCCGCTATTGGTACCGGCCTGTTCCTGGGCACCGGTAGCCGCCTGCAGGACGCAGGCCCCATGCTCGCCGTCATCTACGCCGTCATCGGCTTCTTCGGCTACCTGATTCTGCGAGCCCTCGGCGAGCTGATCCTTCACCGCCCCTCCTCGGGCTCCTTCGTCTCCTACACCCGCGAATTCTACGGCGAAAAGGCCGCATTCGTATCCGGATGGCTGTACTGGCTGAACTGGGCAATGACCGCCGTTGCAGACGCCACCGCTATCGCTATCTACATCAGCTGGTTTGGTCGATACAACCAGTTCTTCGCAGATATTCCCCAGTGGCTCAGCGCATTCATCGTCGTTGTCATCACTGTGGCCCTGAACCTCATCTCCGTGAAGCTCTTCGGTGAGCTGGAATTCTGGTTCGCACTCATTAAGATTCTTGCCCTGCTGTCCTTCATGGCGGTAGGTATCTGGTACCTGGTCTTCGGTGAACCCATCAACGGCGTCCGCCCCGGCCTTGAACTCATTGCAGCCAATGACGGCTTCTTCCCCAACGGTATTCTTCCCGCTCTTATCGTGGTTCAGGGCGTTGTGTTCGCCTACGCCGGTATTGAGCTGGTCGGCACCACCAGTGGTGAAACCAAGAACGTTGAGAAGGTTATCCCCCGCGCTATCAACACCGTGATCTGGCGTATCGCAATCTTCTACGTTGGTTCCGTGGTTCTGCTCTGCCTGCTCATGCCCTACACCGCATACAAGGATGCAGAGTCGCCGTTCGTGACCTTCTTCGACTCGATCGGCATTGACGGTACCGCACCGATTATGCAGCTGGTCGTTATTACCGCGGCTGCTTCCTCGCTGAACGCTGGTCTGTACTCCACCGGCCGTATCCTCCACTCGATGGGTGTTGCGGGTTCGGCGCCGAAGTTCACCACTAAGGTGTCCCGCTCCGGCGTTCCGGTGGCAGGTATTCTGCTGACCGGTGTGGTTGGCCTCTTCGGTGTTGTGCTGAACTTCTTCGTTCCCGAGCAGGCGTTCGAGGTCGTGCTGAACATCGCGTCGGTGGGCACCATGGCGAGCTGGGCGGCTATCGCAATGTCGCACCAGAAGTACCTGAAGATGGTCGGTGAGGGCAAGTACAAGCGCCCGAACTACCGCGCACCCGGCGGTCGCTTTAGCGACTGGGCTGTGATGGTGTTCCTCGCTGTTGTGCTGGTGCTGATGGCACTGGATTACCCGGTGGGCACCTACACCCTGGCGTCGCTGCTGGTGGTTATCCCGCTGCTGATTATCGGCTGGTACACGGTTCGTGACCGCGTCAACGAGATTGCTCGCGTCCGTGAAGGCTACACCGGTTCCGTGCCTGTGATTGCTGCCCGCCCCGTGGTGAAGAAGCTTGTTTCGGAGCCTCGTACCCACATTGACCTGGGTGAACTGGACGCTGAGGACGAGGACAAGCCGAAGGGCAGCTAACCCGACGGCAGCTTCCGATCCCGGTGGAATCCTGGCGGAATCCCGGTGAAGGCGATGAGGGGGTTCTAGGCCCTAGTCCTAAACCCTAGCCCGTAGGTTCCAGGAGTTCTAGAACCCCCTCCCTGCACGTCTTTTCGTGTTCGCTCCGTATTACATCCGTGTAATACATAAAGCAAAGTACATATTTACAGCATTTCTAATACGGTGTGTCCTGCAATATATTTTGAGATAATAGATATCCGCAGTGACCACCAGATGCACAAAGAAGTTTTGTGCAGATATTCAAAGGAGAAAATCATGACTGAACGTCCTAGCGCACACGCGGTGGAATTTGTTGACGTCGCCTCGATGGCGAAGTGGATTCAGAAGGACGGCGTAGGCAACATCATTGCCGGCATGGTCGACTTCCTCGAAGAAGACTTCAAGAAGTGGCAGAGCTTCGACAAGATCCCGCGCGTCGCCTCCCACACCCCCTTCGGTGTGATTGAGCTGATGCCCACCTCCGACAACATCACCTACTCCTTCAAGTACGTGAACGGCCACCCGTCGAACCCGGCACGCGGCTTCCAGACCGTGACTGCGTTCGGTCTGCTCGCTGACGTGGACAACGGCTACCCCGTGTTCCTGGCTGAGATGACCCTGCTGACCGCGCTGCGTACCGCGGGCGTGTCCGCCATGGTTGCTAAGCACCTGGCACGCAAGGACTCGAAGAAGATGGCGATGATCGGTACCGGCTCACAGTCTGAGTTCCAGGCGCTGGGTATGCGCGCGGTGCTCGGTATTGAGGACCTGTCCGTCTACGACGTTGACCCGCACGCGATGGAGAAGTTCCGCCGTAACCTGGAGCCGCTGGGCTTCCGCATCCACCTGGCTAAGGACGTGGACGAGGCTGTTGAGGGTGCCGACATTATTACCACCTGCACCGCCGATAAGCAGCAGGCGAAGGTTCTGCTGGACCGCCAGGTGAAGCCCGGCGTGCACCTGAACGCTATTGGTGGCGACTGCCCCGGCAAGACTGAGCTGGAAAGCGAAATTCTGGACCGTTCCACCGTGTTTGTTGAGTTCCCGCCGCAGACCCGCATTGAGGGCGAGATTCAGCAGAAGGACCCGGACTTCCCGGTGGTGGAGTTCTGGAAGGTTCTGACTGGTGAGGAGCCGGGCCGCGTCTCGGATGAGCAGATTACCCTGTTTGATTCGGTGGGCTTCGCGATTGCTGACTTCTCGGGTCTGCGTTATGCCCGTGCTGCTACGCAGGATACCGACCTGCAGCAGTTCATTGACCTGGTTGCTAGCCCGGATGATCCGAAGGATCTGTACTCGCTGGTGAACGTTAACGTTCCGGTGGGCTAAAGGACTAAGTAACCTGACGCTGAGTGGCCTTGAGCTGGCGAGCCTGTAGGTGCGCCAGCGTAGGCTGCGAGGTTGAGAGTGAATAAAGTGAGGGCCGGGGAGTGGTGACACTCCCCGGCTCCTTCTTTGTGAAATTTTCGTGTGCACGGATTTTCTATGGGCAACTTGTGGGCATTCTGCAGCTGGTTCGCCCGTTCTGCCCTTCAGTCGCTGATATCTACTGGCGGATGCGGCTACTGGCGGGTGGCGATAATTTCGCGTGCCTTCGCCACACGCTTTTCTTTCTCTTCTTTCAACTGGTTAAGCTTCGCCTGATTCTTCTCAATGAGAGGCCCCTGATAGGACGCCTCAATATCACCCAGACGCTGAGCCATACCCACCTTCTGGTTACATTCCGCCTCAATCGTTGCGAGGCGAATTTCCTCCGGCTTAGCTTCTTCGTTGCCTTGGGAGGAGGTCATGAGATGTACGCTTTCTTCGGACGTCCAGTCGCTCTCTCCTTCCCTGGGGGTTAGTCCGCGTTCACGCAGGCAGGTCCACCATTCTGAGCGAATATTTTTCCACTCATCGGTTTGGGAGGCGTAGGTGTATGCCTGTGAGTTCAGCTCTCCTACAAACCGGTATTCTTTTTGATCAAGTTCAACATCAGAGAATACGGTTTTCACCTCTTCTTGGCACCGGGTGTTGATGTCGTCCGATGCTGAATCTTCTGGGCCCCGGGATTCCTTCTGGGAGTACCCGTACTTTTTGGCGTACTCGACGTTCCAGCTGCCGTATAGGCCTCCCGGTTGCGGGGTGTCTACTGAGGGCACGGCGTAGGACTGCCCGTGGTGCGCGTAGCACTCGGACATGAGCGTGTGCCACGCCGTGCTCACCGTACGGACTGTTAGTTCATCGAAGGCATACTCGTCCAGTGGAAGATGTATATAGTTCTTTGAATAATCGAGAACAGCTTTTCGTGAGGTGTCCCGCTCGGCGCTGTTGGAGCAGGACACGCACGCCCCAAGCAGGCAGAATACTGCTACCGCAGAGAGAGCCTTACGCATAGGCTTTTCCTCCTCCATACCTCGTTGTAGCGTTCAAACGGAGTTACCCCAATTATCCCAAGGGATCCTATCTGCTTGCCGCTGATATCTACTGGTGGGTGGCGATAATTTCGCGCGCCTTGGCTATCTTCGCATCACGATCGGCCTTCAATTCATTCAGTAGCGCCTGATTCTTCTCAATCAAAGGACCCTGATAGGACGCCTCAAGATCACCCAGACGCTGAGCCAACCTCACCTTCTCACTACATTGAGCTTCAATGATTGCCAGGCGGATAACCTCCTCCAACATTTTGGGATCATCGGCATTCAGATTGGCCGTTTCTTTGCTCGTCCATTCGCCGTCCCCGGTGCGAGGCGTCAACCCTTCCTGACGCTGGCAGTCCCACCAATCTGAGCGGGCTTTCTTCCATTCAGGGTCACCCTGCGCGCGTTGGTACGCTTCACTACGGATACGCTCGACGGGGCGGTACTTTTTCTCATCATCCTCATCAAAATAGAGCATATCCAGTTCTTCCCGATGCTCTGCGCGGCAGCTGGCCCTGACGTCTTCAGGGATGCTCTCATAAATCCTTTCCTGCTCTTCTCTGACTTTGATGGACGTAAAATGATTCGCCGCATGCTTCACGTTCCAGGAGCCGTACTGGGAGGCGTTGCCAGAAACCCAGCCGTTTTCTAGAATTTCAAAATCGTATCCTTTTTTCGCATAGCACTCTTTAAGAATCAACAAATACGCCCTATATGTTATATCTTCGGCCTGGTCACTCATGTCGTATTCATCGAGCGGAAGAGTAATATAGTTATTTTCAAAATCCAGCTGGGCTTTGAGGCTAGTATCTTTAGGCGCAGCGGCACAGGAACTTAAAGCTAAAGCAAAGCAGGCGAGTAGGGCAGCAGATTTCTTCATTGTTACCGACTCCTTTCAGGGGAATGACGTCGCGGTCATTCATACCCACAACCCGCAACCATTAGCGAGCCGAAGTCAGGAAATCGAGAGTGCAATTCTCATATTCCCTGTGACTTGCGTTAACACTAACACGCCTAGGTAATTCCATGCGTGGTTTAAGCCACCCCAACCCCCAACAAAAAAGTTCCGACGCGCACACAACGCATCGGAACCTCTAAACACCTAACAAACAGCCGCCAAACTACGACGGAATCTGACCAAACACATGGCGGCGAACCCACGCATGCATCGCAATACCCGCAGCCGTCGCCGCATTCATCGAACGCGTCGACCCAAACTGCTCAATCGACAGAGTATCCCTAGCCGCCGCATGCAACTCCTCCGACAGGCCCGGGCCCTCCTGACCAAAAACCAGCACACACTTCTTCGGCAGGTCATAAGTCTCCAGGGGTACAGAGTCCGGGAAAATATCAATACCAATAATCTCCAGACCCTCAGCCTGCGCCCACGCCACAAAATCCTCAATCGTCGGATGATGACGCACATGCTGATAACGATCCGTCACCATCGCACCACGACGATTCCAGCGGCGACGCCCAATAATATGGACCTCCTTCGCCAACATCGCATTCGCGGTACGCACCACCGTGCCAATATTCAGGTCATGCTGCCAATTCTCAATCGCCACATGAAAATCATGGCGGCGCGTATCCAGGTCAGCAATAATCGCGTCCATCGACCAGTAACGGTACTTATCCACCACGTTACGGCGGTCGCCCTCACGCAGCAGCTCCTCATCCCAGTGGTCGCCCTCGGGCCACGGGCCCTCCCACGGGCCCACACCCACCTCAAAACGGGCAGTACCCTGCTCAGTACCCTCAGCAGGTACAGCCTCAGCAGGTACAGCCTCAGCCGCCTCACGATTCTCAACCATCACAACCACCTTCACGCCAACAACCAGCGCCACTCCGGCGCCCACAGAGCCATCTTACAGACAAAGACCCGCGCCACCAGCCACACACAGTAGCCAGCGGCACGGGTTTACCCGCCGCAACGGGAATGTCTTAAAAATTCACGAGGTCCTAGTCCAAGCCAGTAGAGACTAGTCCAGGCCCAGCTCATCCTTCGAGTACGCGTACAGGCACGGGACGCCCGCAACCTCTTCCACATGCTCCTTAGCGCCGGTCGCACGGTCAACAATCACAGCAACCGCCACAACCTCAGCGCCAGCCTTACGCAGTGCCTCAACAGCAGTCAGCGCAGAACCACCGGTCGTGGAGGTGTCCTCAACAGCAACCACGCGGCGACCCTCAACGCTGGGGCCCTCCACCTGACGGCCCATGCCGTAAGACTTCTGAGCCTTACGCACCACAAACGCGTCAATCGCACGGTCCTGATCACCAGCGGCACGCATAATCGCGGTACCCACCGGGTCAGCACCCATAGTCAGGCCGCCAGCAGCCTCAAACTCGATGCCGTTCTTATCCAGCAGGTCCAGCATGACCTGACCGACCAGGCGAGAAGCCTCGTGGTGCAGGGTGATGCGGCGCAGGTCAACATAGTAGTCGGCTTCCTTGCCGGAGGCGAGGACCACGTGCCCGCGCACCACAGCCAGCTCCATAATCAGCTGGCGCAGGCGTTCACGGGCTTCTTCAATGGGGAGGTTTTCAGAAAGCTTAGTCATAGTTCAAGTGTAGCGGCTCACGTGCAGGCGGCGCAGGCTATTCCCTGTGCTATTCCAGCGCTAGGCTATTCCACCACGCGACCCACCGACGGCGGCAACGCGGCACGCAACTTCGTCAGCATCTCCTCATACTCGGCGGTCGGGTCAGAATCAGCCACGATAGCGCCACCCGCGGCGAGAGTCACCGTGCCCTCATCGTGCGCCACAAGCGTGCGAATCACAATCGACAGGTTCGCCGAACCATCCGCCGACACAAAACCCAGAGCACCCGAATACACGCCGCGAGCGCGACCCTCCAGGCCCTCAATAATCTGCATGGTCGAAGGCTTCGGGGCACCCGTCATTGAGCCGCCCGGGAAGCACGCCCGCGCGGCAGCCACCGCGGAAATTCCCTCGCGCAGACGCGAACTGACCGTAGACACCAGCTGATGCACCGTCGAATAGCTCTCCAC
>ERZ1674288.36-NODE-36-length-22557-cov-11.040530_pt1 | contig 22557 bp, 15 predicted proteins | sample MGYA00581190_ERZ1674288 | MGnify/ENA primary metagenome ERZ1674288 (study PRJEB41354, sample SAMEA4873332) | human saliva metagenome | biome: human-associated habitat [ENVO:00009003]; feature: mouth environment [ENVO:08000002]; material: saliva material...
ATGGGGAAAACAGTTATAGGGAGTTAGCCTGCGAAGTGGCCGGTCACCTCCGCCAGACGCGCCGGATTCACCAAATCAGGGTGCGTACCCTCCAGCAACACCGAACGGAACGACGACGCATGCGCCGCCCAACCCGCCGCATCCAGATACGGCTGATCCTCATGCGGCACACCCACCAGTAACACATCACCATCAAAGAACGCCTGCTCAGCACCACGCATGAGCGCCGCCGAAGCACGCATACTACCCAGGCACACGCCCAACTTCTCCTCCGGCAGGTAACCCATCGCCGAACCCGCCCGCTGCAGACGCTCCAGAGTACCCGGCAGGTCAAGCTGCTCATCAGCGGCAGGCTCCGGCAGGCCACCCATACGCAGCAGCGCGCGGAAGCTCTCCTGCTCATCCGGCGCAGGCACACCCTGCCACTGCTCCGAAGGATACGCGTCCAACAGGATGACACGCTCAACCTGCGCACCCGCAGCCTGCGCCAAAGCCGCCACCTGCACCGCGGCAGTACCGCCCACAGACCAGCCCATCAACGCAAAACGACGCGGCAACGAACGCTCCGCCAGAGTCTTCTCAATCAGCTTCAGGTAGCCCTCAGCCAACTCCTGCAGGCTCGACGCAAACCCGGCATGCGGGTCAGAGAACGCCTCAGCCTGCAAAGCATACACGCCCTGCTGAGCCGGAAGATGCGAGAGGTACCCCGCATAGCACCAGCCCAAACCACCCGCGGGCGGCAGAATAAACAGCGGCGCGGGGGCTTCGTCATGCGCGGCAGGATGTTCACGCAAGGGTAGAACCGGCGCGAACTCCGCACCCTCGCCGCGCTCGCCCGCAATGGATGCCGCCAACGCCTGCACGGTCGGATGCGCAAACAGCGCACCGATGCTCACGCTCAGCCCCAGTTGCTCCTCAACCGCGGCAATCACCTCAAGAGCCGCCAACGAATGGCCGCCCGAAGCGAAGAAATCCTCGTCCACGCCGAAACGCTCACGACCCAGCACGCCCGCAATAATCGAGCACAGCTGCTGCTCCAGCAGACCGTGCGGGCCCTCGGCATCGGAAGTCTGCGGGGTCAGGTCGAGGGTCGCCAACAGCTTGCGATCTGCCTTACCGGAGGGGCTCACCGGCAACGCAGGCAGGGTGTGCCACAGGGTCGGAACCATGTAGTCCGGCAGAACCTGCGCGCAATGCTCACGCGCCGCCTCCACCAGCTGCTCGGCACGCTCGGCGGGAACCTCGCCCACCTCCAGCACCGCCGCCAGGGCGGGCTCACGCAGACCGCGGTACAGCAGAGCCACCGAAGCGGTCACGCCCTCAACCGCGGCAAGAGCCATCTCAATATCGCCCAGCTCCAGGCGCTGACCGCGCACCTTAATCTGATAGTCCGTGCGGCCGCGGTAACCAATGACGGCGCGGCCATCGGGAAGAATCTCCCAGCACGCCAAATCGCCCGTACGGTACAGGCGCTGGCTCTCGCCGTTCAGCAGCGCGAGCGCACCGGCGGGAGCCTGCTCCACGAAAGCCGCCTCGGTTGCCTGCGGGTTGTTCTTGTAGCCGCGCGCCAGCTGCACACCCGACAGGTGCAACTCACCCGTCACACCCACCGGCACGGGGTGGCCGGTCGGGTCAAGAATCAGGGTGCCGGTGTTCCAGACCGGCTCGCCAATGGGCACGCTCTCACGCTGCGGGTCGGTGGACGTCTCCCAGAAGGTTACGTCCACCGCCGCCTCGGTCGGGCCGTAGAGGTTCAGCGGGTACACGCCCAGAACCTCGCCCGCGGCCTGCACCTGGTCCTTCTGCAGCGCCTCGCCCGAGCAGACCACGTAGCGCAGGGGCTGGTCTCGGTCCTGACCGAAGCCGGCCTCAGCCAGGATGCGGCGCGCCGCCGGCGACGAGGTCAGCGCCGAAAGCATGGTCGGCACAAAGTGAACCGCTGTGACGGACTGCTCGGCGAACACGCGCGCCAGGTAGGCGGGGTCGCGGTGACCATCCGGGGCGGCAATGACCACGGCGGCACCCTCAGCGAGCGGCCAGTACAGCTCCCACACGTGCACATCAAAGGAGATGGGGGTCTTGTGCAGAACGCGGTCACCCTCCCCCACCGGAATCTGGTGCTGCTGCCATCGCAGGCGGTTATCAATCGAGCGGTGGCTAATCGCAACGCCCTTCGGGCGACCCGTGGAGCCGGAGGTGAAAAGCACGTAAGCGTCCTCGTCCAGGCCGGTTTTTACGCCCGGAAGCTCCTCGGCGGCGGGTGCCTGTACAGGTTCCTCGATGCTCAGCTGCGGTAGGGTGTGCTGCGGCAGGTTCGCGTGACGCGCAGGCTCCTGCGGGTTCAGCTCCTCCGCGCTCAAAGGGCGCAGACCGGGGCCGTGCAGAAGCAGGGAGCACTCGGCGTCCTCCATCATCACGCCCACACGCTCGGCGGGCAGATCCGGAAGCACCGGCACGTAGGTGGCGCCGGCGTAGAGCAGGGCGTACAACGCCACGTACTGCTCGGCGCCACGGTGCACGTGCAGACCCACCGCATCACCGGGGCGAACGCCCCAGTCCAGCAGCTGCGCGGCAAGCGCGCGGGCGCGCTCATCCAGCTCAGCGTAGGTGAGGGCGCGGTCAAAGGCGTAGGCGCGCTCCGACTCGGGGGTGAGCACCTCACCGGGTGCGGGGGCGGAATCCAGCACGGCGAGCGCCTGCGGATGCGCCGCCACCGCGTCGCGGAAGCGGCCCAGCAGGGTCTTGTACTCCAGCGGATGCTCGGTGCGCGCCGGGGCGGTCAGCTCGCGCAGGGTCGCCAGTTCAGCCTCGGTCGCCAGGCCCAGGTTGTTCAGGGAGGCACCCTCGCGCTGCGCTTCGGCGGCGTAGGCGGGCAGCCACTCGCTCAGGCGGGCGGCGTGGCGCTCCAACTCCTCGGCGGTGTAGAGCGCCGGGTTCATGTCAATCTCGCAGGAGATGCTGTTGCCGCGGCCGGGCATGCCGCGCAGGGTGAAGGTCGCATCAGCAACGGGACCGGCAGAGATATTGTGGATGCGCGCCGTCGGTACCGGGGCCCCAGACTCATCCTTGGAGGGAGCCGCCAGCGGCAGAACCGCGTCGAAAGGCACCACGTTAATCTGCGCGCCAAACAGCCTGGACTGGGCGTTACGTGCGGTACGTTCCAGGTCTTCCTGACGAGCCAGCGGATGCTCGGCGTTGCGGGCGTACTGCTCCTTCACCGAGTGCAGGGACTCCGCGATGGGGCCGGTCGCCGCAACCTGCACCGGCAGCACGTTCACCGCGGTACAGCCGGTCTGCGCGCTCGCCGCACCCAGGGCGCGGGTCGCCTCCGGCAGGATGCGTGCGAACATGCGGTTCATCTGCGGCACGCCAAACGAAGCCTGCGGGTAGCCACCCACACGCGCCAGGTACGAGCCGACAGCGGCGGCCGCCAGCACGGGCCAGGAGACACCGTGCTGCTTTGCCGCATCCAGCAGAGCCTGCTGGGTGGGCACGTCAATGCTGAATGCCAGGCGTACAGACCGCGCCGACGGGGAGGCGGTACGACCCGCCAGGGAGGTGTCTTCCTGTTCCAGGGCGCCGCTCGCCTCCCAGAAGGCGACGTCTTCGTCACGTGCGGCGGAGGCGGCTTCGTCGGCATCGAGCAGCTGTTGCAGGCTCATGCGGCGGGTTTCCGGGACCGGCTGACCGGCGGACAGGGTGCGGTATATCGCCGCCACGCGGGAGAGGCCGTTGAACGCGGCGAACCCGTCGGCAACCACGTGGGAGAAGGAGTGGTAAACCCAAAGGAACCCGCCGTAACGCACCACTGCGCTGCGCACGGTCACGCCCTCATCGGTGGTGAGGGGCTGGGCGAGCAGGCGCTGCGCCCAGGCGCGCACCGGCGCGGGCAAGTCAGAGTCAGGCAGGTCAGAGATGTTCTCCTCCCCCGCCTTCGCGGTGTCGCTCAGCTCCCCCTCATCCATCAGCTCCCCCTCGTCCACGAGCAGGTCAATGCCCGCGAGGAACGCCTCAAGCGGCAGAATCTGCTGGGAGGCGGCACCATCGGCAATGCGGGTGCGCACGCGGAAGCCCTCGTTCTCGCGGTAGAGCTGCACCAGCGCCTCACGCAGCAGGGCGAGGTCGGTGTCCGCGGGGCATTGCATAACCTCCGCGGTGTTGTAGCAGGGGTTCGACGGGTCAATCGCGGCGGCAAAGTAGATGCCGCGCGCGTTCGTGGTCAGCGGCAGCCAGGGACTGTCAGCGCTGTGCGATGCGGGGTCAGTCGCGGCGGTGCGAAGGTCGGAAGCAGTCTCGGAGCTAGCGGGTGCGGTAGTATCAGCTACGCCCATGGTGGCCTCTCTGAGGGGGTCTCAACGTTGAATGTGTGGGTTTGCGCAAGTCCATACAGTTTTGCGCGAGGTTGCGCCTGCAAAAGCGCTAAATCCGGCAGCAGCGCCGAACCAGATAGCAATGCCAATCACGGTGGAGTACATGCTCAACGCCCCGGACACCCGCAGAACCGGCGGCACCCTACAGTGCCTACCGGCGTGACGAGCCTCCGGGGCGCTACACGTATTTAGCCCAGGCGGGAGGCGATGAACTCCACGGTCGGGTTCTCCACCAGCTCGGTAAACTCAATCACGGCGCCCTCAGCGGCAAGGTCGTCGAGCAGGGCGAAGCAGCCCATCGAGTCCATGCCCAGGGAGAACAGGTCGGTGGTCGGCTCGTCAAAAGCGGTCTGCAGGGAGTCGGGCTCGACGATGTACTTTTCCATGATGGGGCGCAGGGTCTCAAATGCGGACATTTTTCTCCTCAATAGGGGTAGGGGCGTAAGGTTTAGCCGAAAATTTCGGCAAGCTTGGCACGCAGTTCGCGGCGGGAAATCTTACCCACGTTCGTGGTGGGCAGCTCCTGCAGAACCTGCACGCGCTCGGGAATCTTGAAGTCGGCGAGCTTCTTCGAGGTGAAGAACTCGTGCATCGTGCGGCGCGGGTTTTCGCCCAGGTCGGCGCCTTCCTTCGGCACAATGACCAGGCCCACGCGCTCGCCCACGGTCTCATCCGGGATGCCCAGAACCACGGCATCAAAAACGTCGGGGTGGGTCAGCGCCAGCTCTTCGATTTCATCCACGGCAATCTTCTCGCCGTTGCGGTTAATCTGGTCCTTCGCGCGGCCGGTCACCTCAAGGTACTTGCCGGCGACCAGGCGCACAATGTCGCCGGTGCGGTAGAAGCCGTCCTCGGTGAAGCCGTAGCGGTTCGCGTTCTCCTCCAGGTAGTAGCCGCGAATCGTGTACGGGCCGCGGGTCAGCAGGTGACCGCTCTCGCCGCGCTTGACCGGCTGGTCCTGATCATCAACGATCAGGATTTCGTCGTCGGGGCTAATCGGGTAACCCTGGGTCCTCAGGCGCAGCTCAATCATGTCGGTCGAGCGGGTGTAGTTCACCAGGCCCTCAGCCATGCCGAACACCTGCTGAACGGTGCAGCCGAGCACCGACTCAATCTTGCCCGCAACCGCCGGAGCCAGCTTCGAACCGCCCACCTGCAGGGTCTGCAGAGACGGCAGGGACACGCCGCGCTTCTCCGCGGAGGCGACCCACGCCTGAGCCAACGGCGGCACCAGCGCGGAGGTGGTCACACCCTCCATCTCAATGAGGTGGAACGCGGTCTGCGGGGACGGATCCGCCGCGAACACGAGCTTGCCGGAGGCGCACATGACGCCCAGAATACCGGGTGAGCTCATCGTGAAGTTGTGGGCGGCGGGCAGTACCACGAGCATGGTCGTGTTGTTGTTCAGCTTGCAGATGTCGACCGAGCCGCGCACCGAGTACAGGTAGGCGGCGTGGGTGCGGGGAATCAGCTTCGAAATGCCGGTGGTACCGCCGGAGAGCTGCAGGAACGCCACCTGCTCGCTCGCGCGGGTCTTCTCGGTGTTCTGGATGACGCCGGGCACGAACTCTTCGGCGAGCTCTTCTTCGGTCAGCGGGGTCAGCGGCTCCGCAACGTCAATAGCAACCGGCGGCTCCAGGGAGTTCTTGCGCAGTTCGGCGGCAACGTCCTCGTGCAGGGCGGTGAAATCCGCGCCGGGGGTCAGCGAGGAGAACACGTGCGCCGCCGCGTCGGTGCGGGTCGCAAAGTGCACGAGCTCGGTGGTGCGGTGCTGCGGCAGGCAGAACACCGGCAGCGCAGCCGCCCAGAAAATACCCAGCAGGTACACCAGGTACTCGGCGGTGTTGCCCAGCTGCAGCAGCACGCGGTCACCCGGCTGCACGCCAGCCTTCACGAGGCGCGCCGCAGCGGCACGACCTGCCGCCTCCAGCTCACTGTAGGAGAGGCGAATCTGCTGGGGCTTGCCGTCCTCATCGAGCTGCGCGTGCGAAAGCGCGACCAGCGCCGGGAAGTGCGGCTTCGCGCGGCAGGCATCGAGCAGGAACTCGGGGATGGTCTGGTCAATCCAGTAGCCGGCTTCGCGGTACTTCGCAGCAAAAGACTCGGGGATGAGCGGCGTGGGGGCCAGGGGGCTACGTTCTACGGTCATCTTCTCTCGATTTCTGTGTCGTTTGCGGTTTCTATAGCGCTCACGTTGTGTTCGCAGCGTGATGCCATCTCGTCAATGAGGGCGGGTGCGCAACCTACGCCGGGTACCTTTCGGTACCCCTCGCGGCTCGGTAGTGCTGCACATCTCTTAGGCTGTACTTCTCTAGGATACGGGCGAGGCGGTGTTTACCCTAACGGGAACCCCGCACGCCCACCACGCGGGGCGGGCTCTAGCGGGGACCCACCCCCGTAGAAGCTTAGGCGGCATCTCGCTGATCCTCCGCGGAGCCTGGCTCAGCGTCAGTCTCCTGACGGCAAGAAGCAATCATGCGCTCCAACGCCGGCACAATCGCGCCGCGCCAGCACGCATAATCATGGCCACCATTGAAGGTCGTACAGCGCGCGTTCTCCAGGCCCAGCTTCTCCAGGCGCGCCTTCAACTCGCGGTGAGGCGGCACCAGAATCCACTCCTGCTCCCCCACCTCAATCTCAAGCTGCAGGTGGCGCAGACGGTCAATCTCGCCCGCCGCCTCCAGCTCGTCCAAGCGGTCCATGACCTGCGGCTGCCACAGCGACGAAGACTGCGCAATCGCGCCGCCAAACGCCTCCGGACGGCTCAGCACCGCCAGCAGGGAGGACAGGCCACCCAGCGACTGACCGTTAATCACAATGTTCTGCGGGTCGGTCTTAATGCCGTGCACCGCTTCCAGGTGCGGGAACGCAATCTCCACCAGGTAGTCGGCAATCGGGTTGCCACCGTTCAGTTCCTTCCAGCGGTTCTCACGACCGCCAGAGTGCAGGAAGAACACGTGCATCGCCGGAATACGGCCCGCCTCATGGGCGCGGTTGAGGGTCTGCTCCATACCCTGGCTGAACCACATCTCACCATCAAACTGGATGAACAGCGGCGCATCCGGGGCGGGGTCACCCACGCGGCCGAGCACGTACTGGTGACCGTCAGAGGTCTGCATCCACTCGGGGGCGGGCAACGCGTCAATCTCTTCCTGAGTCAGGATGAACTCCTGCACCGGGGCGTGCTCAAGCTGCACCACACCCATGCAACGGCCAATACGGTTGCACACGGTCTCGGGGTTCAGCGGGTCGCCCTCACCGGAGTCCAGGGCGGCGCGCAGGCGCACCTGATCGTCGTCACCCAGCCAGGCGGGGCGCTCGCCGGGCAGCGCCGGCAAGAAGTTGTAGGAGGCACGCCAGGTGGTTTCCATCTGCATGCTCAGCTGCCACCAGGCGGTGCCCTCAATGCGGGTCATGAGGGAACGGTCAAGGTTCTTCTCATCGGTCAGGCGGTTGATGAACATGAGCACCTGCTCCGCCTGCTCGTTGTGGTACAGGAAGGTGACGATGCGCTCGTTCTCGTTAACGGTGCCGTCTTCGCGGAGCACCGGCTCAATAATCGGGGTGCCTTCGGAGACTACCTCAAGGATGCGGGCGTTCAGCTCTTCGGGGCTGACCGCCTCGGCGATGAGGGCGCTAATGAGGGGGCTGTCCACGCGCGGTGCCGGTACGGGGCGCGGGGTCTTAGGAGGGGTCGGGCGCACAGCCGGCGCAACGGTACGCGGCTGCGCAGAAGTAGCCTGGGCAGAAGCAGTCTGCACAGAAGTAGCCTGTGCGGGAACGGTCGCGGTGGGTTCGTGCTCGCCCAACGGTTCCTCCTTGGTCTGTTGAAACACTCAATCGGTGAGAATCGGTGAGGAGGCGCATTATCATTAGTTAGCCTCTACTACCTCACTCTATGGTATCCCTTACCCAAACTCTAGCCAAAGGAAAAAGCGAAAGAACCAAAACATGACAAGATGACAGCGAGCGCGGGCAGCTTTCTCGCCCCCCCCTCGCCCCCCTCCCCAAAAACGGGGTCGAAAATTGGGGCGCCAGAATAGAGTGTACGAATAGGTTGCACGAACCGGGCGGTTAAATGAGATGAGGCACCGAGACCGTGCATCAAACCTCTCAAGTCGCAACTCTCAAGGTCTCATGCGGCAGTCTCGGTGCCTCATCTGCGGGTTCCCAAAATGGAACCTACCCAGTGCTCGTTTCCGTTCATGCGTCAAAGACGGGCGAGCACCGGGTAGGCGCCCTACGCGCAGGGGATCCTGGGTCCCTCAGATCCTAGCGTTCGCTGCTTGGCGCAATGCCGAGCTTTTCCACCCGTACTGAGACAGGTGGCGCAAACTCCCACGCGGCTTAGGGGCGAAAACTTATTTGCTTTCGCGGGCCGCCGAAATAGCGTCAGCGGCAATATGAATTGTTTGGTTCTCCTTAGGAATCACCAGAGGAGTACCAGTGCATGGATCAGGAATAATGACCGATTGCAGGTCAAAAACTTCCTGAATAAGTTCCGGTGTAATTATCGCACGCGGATCGCCCTGAGCGATAATCCGACCCTGCTTCATTAACACAACATGAGTAGCATACCTGAAAGCAAGGTTCAGGTCATGCAACACCACGGCTACCGTTCGACCTTCGGAGTGCAACTTCTTCGTCAGGTTCAGCACCTCAATCTGGTGCGTGATATCCAGGTAGGTGGTCGGCTCATCCAGCAGAATCAGGGGGGTCTGCTGCGCCAGGGTCATGGCAATCCACACACGCTGACGCTGACCGCCGGACAGCGCCTCAATGGGGCGTTCGGCAAGCTCCAGCACGTTCGCCGCCTGCATCGCCTCCACGCAAGCTTGCTCGTCCTCATCGGACCAGGAGCGCAGCAGCGACTGGTGCGGGTAGCGGCCGCGCGCCACCACATCCGCCACGGTCACGCCGCTAGGCGCCTCCGGGGTCTGCGGCAGCATCGCCAGGATCTTTGCGATAGCGCGGGACTTCATCTGCGGCAGCGGGGTGCCGTCCAGGCGAACCTCACCCTCCTTGAGCGGGTTCACACGGGCAAGAGCCTTCAGGGTGGTCGACTTGCCGCAGGCGTTCGGGCCCAGGATAACGGTCAGCTCCCCCTCCGGCACCTGAAAATCTACCCCGTTGAGCACCGTATGCTCACCGTAGGCAACCACCATGTTCTCGCCTTCAAGGCGGGTCGTCACACTAGTGTTCACTAGCCCTTCTTCCTTTCGAGGTAAATCAGGTAAATCAGGTACAGGCCGCCAATCGCGCCGGTCACCACACCCACCTGAATGATGCGTCCGGGAACAGCGAATCGGCCGATTAGGTCGGAGCCGAGTACCATGAGTGCACCCATGAGTGCCGCGGAGGTGAAGCCCACCCCGCCGCTACGAGACAGGGTCTTCGCGATGTGCGGTGCCGCCAGGGCGACGAAGGCAATCGGGCCGGTCGTCGCGGTCGCCAGCGACACCAGAAGCACACCAATAAACAGTGCCGCCACACGGTACGCATTCACGCTCACACCCAAACCGGATGCCACCTGGTCACCAAAACGAATCGCGCCCAGCGGGCGGACCAGCATCAGCAGCAGCGGAGTCACCACGAGCAGCAGGCCCAGCAACGCGTAGGTGCGCTCCCAGGTGATGTCATTCAGCGAACCAGCCAGCCAGGACGCCGCGGTCTGCGCCTGAGTCAGGGAAGCACGCACCACCAGCAGGGCGTTGAACGCCGCCAGGGTTGAACCCACACCAATACCGACCAGTACCAGACGGAAACCGTGCAGACCCGTGCGGCGCGTCAACAGCCACACCAGCACCGAGGTCGCCAAGCCACCAACCACAGCGCCCAGGGCAACTTCAACGGGGCCGGAATTGAACACAATAATCTGCAGCAGCGCACCGGTCGCGGCACCGTTCGTGAAGCCGATAATATCCGGCGAACCCAGGGCGTTACCCGAAATCACCTGGAAAATCGCACCCGACAGACCAAGCGCCGCGCCCACCAGAAGCGCCGCCACAATACGCGCCGCACGCTGCTGAGCGAAAGCCACAGCAATCTGCTTGCCCTCACCCATCAACGCCGGAATAACCTTCTCCGGGGCGATCTTATAGTCACCCTGCAGCATGCCCCAAAACGCCAGTGCCGCAATCAGCACCACCAACGCCACATTCAGAATCAGCACACGCCACGGCACCTGAGCACTCACAGGACCGCGCACCGTCAGCACCGGGCGGCCACCCAAATCACGGCCGCGACGACGCACCGAACGGTTCACGGAGGCGGTTGCAGTCGAAACAGCGGAAGAATTCGACATTAGAGAGCCTCCACCTTACGACGAGTCATCAAGAACAAGAACACCGGGGCACCGGCAAGAGTCGCCACAATACCCACCTGAGTCTCCTGCGGAGCCACCAGCACACGCGCCAACACGTCAGCACACAGCAGCCACACCGGACCCAACAGCGCCGAACCATAATTCACCCAGCGCACATCATTACCGAGCAGAGCACGCACCACAAAAGGCACCGCCAAACCCACAAAACCAATCGGACCCACCGCAGCAGTCGCCGCACCGGCAAGCACCGTCACCGCCAGAAGAGTCAGGTTCTGGGTCGTACGCACGCTCACGCCGAGGCTGGTCGCCGCCTCCTCGCCCATGCTCAAAGCATTAATCGCGGGAGCCACAAAGAATGCCACCAGCACACCCAGCACGATCACCGGGCCCACCGTCGACGCGATATCCATGCCGCGGCCCTCCAGCGAACCGGCAACCCACACGCGGAACTCGTTATACGCATCCTGATCAGCCAAAATCAGGCCCTGCGCAATCGCAGACAGAGCAGCAGAAATCGCCACACCCGCCAGAGCAAGCTTCACAATCGAGCCATCACGGCCACGACCCAGCGTGTACACCAGCACCGCAGCCAACGCGCCACCAATCGTCGCAGCAATCATGTACTGCCAAATACCCATCACGCCGAAAACCACCACGGAAGCAATCACAGCCACCGCAGCACCGGCATTCACACCCATCAGGCCGGGCTCAGCCAACGGGTTACGGGTCAGCGACTGCATCAGCGAACCGGCAACAGCCAACGCAACACCAGCCGCAAGACCCACCAGGGTACGCGGAATACGCTGCTCCATCACAATCGTCTGCGCCTGCTCAGAAGCAGTGCCATTGAAAACAGCCAGAACCTCATCCGGCGGAAGATTATTCGATCCGAACAGCAAAGAAGCAGCCACAGCACCTGCCAAAAGCACCGCAAACAAGAACAGAAAAGCCAGGCGCTTACCCAACTTCTGCCCCTGAATCACAGACCCCTGACGGGACGTACTCTCCTGCTGAACACCTCGGGACAATGAGCTCGTGCGGGCCACTATGCTCCTTATGCTCGATACAAGAAAACAGGGAGGCGCACCCCGGCACCCCACTGAAAGAGGGGGCACCCGGCACACCGGTAGATAACGAGAGAAACGCCGGAGCGGGCGGGTCACTCCCCCACCCGCATCCGACGTTAAGTCTTAGCGCTTACGGGCCAGCAGCAGCGCAGCGGCACCCACAATGCTTACGCCCAGAACCACCACGCCAACCCACGGGAACGCAGCACCGTAAGTCACGGTCTGCACGGTGGATGCGGTGTTAGCCGCGCCCGAAGCCGAAGCGCTCGGGCTCGACGCAGTACCGCGCGCAACAGCCGCAGAGGACGCGCTCGCCGAAGCGGTCGCCTTCTTCTCGCCCGCAGCCGCAGAAGCCGAAGGCGCAGAGGAAGCGTTAGAAGAACCAGAGGTAGTACCCGAGGAATCAGCCTCCGAGTTCAGGCGATCGTACTCTTCCTTGGTGATGGTGTTGCCATCAGCATCGGTGTACACGGTCTCAGCCTCAGCCGCACCGTTTGCGGAACCATTGGAGGAGCCGTTCGAGCCGCCGTTGGACGAGGACTCGTTGGAGTCGTTAGAGCCCTGAGCGTCGTCTGCAGAGTCGGAGTTGTTAGAGCTCGAACCGCTATTCGAGGAACCGCCGTTGCTCTTCGAGCTGGAAGAGCCACGGTTCGAGGAAGAACCCGAAGAGTTCGAGGAGGAGTTATCCGAACCGCCCTCCCCCACCACGGTGAACTCGGGGCTACGGTTGGTGTACGCCTCGGTACCCAGGTACTTGCCGTCCTTATCGCGCTTCTCGCCGGTCGCGAGGAAACGCAGGGTGTGGGTGCCAGCGCCAACATCCGGCAGAACGAAGGAACCGGAGACGTTGCCGTTGCTGTCGGTCTTCTGGGTGTGCACCACGCAAGCGCCCTGAGCTGCATCGGAGGGGCACAGATCGCCGTCATCCACCTTCACGGACACCACAGTGTTCGCGGGGAAACCGCTCACGCTAAAGGAAATCACTCCGTGCTCGCTCACCGAAGAGGAGACAGTCGAGGAGGTGCCGGGGGTCGAGGGCTTCGCGCCACCCGGAGGCAGAGCGGATGCGGTGCCAACGCCCAGGCCCAGCGCCAGGGTTGCGGCGGCGCAGGCGGTCAGCGCTTTAGAGGTCAGGGAAGCCTTCGGGGCTCCCGAAAAAGGTGCACGCATGGTGGTCCTTTCAAAAATTACCGGGGTCGAGCTGAACGCTACAAGATTCGTGTAAGTGCAGTTCAGAGGGTCTTGACCCAAGTGGTTCGTGGGGCATCCGGCCCACACCCCTGTTCAAGGGTGCGGGGCGTGAGCCGGTGCCGGTGTGAATGTGTGGTCAGAGAGCTTACTTCTTGGAGGTGCGCAGAATCAGAGCCGCAGCCAAAACCACCAGGCCAGCCGCCGAGAGCAGCAGGTTGTTGGCGTTGTTGACCACCCATTTGGTCAGGCCGGTCAGCTCAGTGCCTTCAATGACCGGGCCCTGTGCCTTGGTGCCTGCGGCGGAGTTCTGGGAGCCCTGCGTGTTCTGCGAGTTCTTCGAACCGGATACGCCCGCAGCCTTCACAGCCTTCTTTGCGTTAGCCTCGGTCTTCTGCAGATTGGTTGCCAGGCTCTTTTGCGCGCTCTGAACCTTCGCCTTCGCCTGCACACGGTTCACGACCGGAGCGGTGCTCTGCGAGAGCGCGGCGAGGGATGCGTCCACATCGGTGGCGCGGGTGCTGATGCGGCCGCCCGCGTTACGCATGGGAACCGGCGCGGTGGAGGTGCTGGTTGCGGGGTTCTCGTTCAGCTCTTCGACCAGCTGGTCGGTGGCGTCCTGCTCATCGCGGGAAACTTCCTGACGAGGGGTAACGGCACGTTCCACGGTCAGCTCTGCGAAACCGAGCACCGCATTTTCAGCGCCCTGGTTGCCGTTGTGAACGACCACGCGGTAGGTGGCGGCGGGCATGCTCACGCTGGTTTCGTAGCTGAAGCTGCGGTTACCGTCGAGGCGCTTCCAGCCGGAGCCGTAGAGGGTCTGCGGGGAGTTACCGAGGTAGGTTGCGGCGTACACCCAGGTGCCCGGCTCGGCGTTCGGCACGGTCACGGTCACGATGGAGCCCTCGCGGCTCACCTGCACGCCGTTACCAGCGGTCAATTCGGAGGCGTTGACCGGCTCGGGCGCATCACCGGGGGCGTACTCGCCAATGGTGAAGGTAGTGTTGATACCGCCCTGGCTGTTGGCGCCGCCGTAGGTTCCGGAGCGGTCACCGTCGCGCAGGCTACCGGTCAGCAGGCGCAGGGTGTGCTCACCGGAGGCGTACTTTGCGGCGTCTTCGTCATTCTTGAAGGCTGCGTTGTCGCGGGTGGGCAGGTCAATCCAGGTGTCGATGTGGCCGTTTTCGTCGGGGGTGACGATAGCCCAGATGGTGCGGTTGTCGTTGACTGCGGTGGCGTCGTTGCGGGACACCTTGCCGTCGTCAATCTTCAGACCGATAACGGATGCCTTCTTGTCCTCGGGGTTGCACCAGCCGTCACCGGTCAGGTGCAGCTTGCCACCCTGAACAGCCTTCGGGTTCTCGATGGTCAGGCGCGGGGTGAAGGAGCCGTCAGCGGGGGCGCAGGTTTTCGAATCTGCGCTGGGTTCGGGGGTCGGCTCCGCGGTAGGTGCGGGGGTCGGTTCTGCAGTTACGCTGGGGTCCGCAGTAGCAGAGGGGTCTGCGGTAGGTTCAGCGGTTGCAGAAGGCTCTGCGGTGGCGCTGGGGTCAGCAGTCGGTGCCGGGCTGGGGTCGCTCAGCGTAATATTCTGCGCCACAGATGCACGACGGTCGTAGGTGTTGCCGTCCGCATCCACACCGCCCAGGGAACCGGAAAGCACCTGAATACGGTGGCTGGTGCCCTCCACGGTCCAGCCCTTGTTCTTCAGCTGCTCAGCGGTCAGACCGGTGTTTTCGGGGGTCGGCAGAGCAACCTCAACCTCGAAAGTGCCGTCCTCGTTGGCGGTTCCCATGAAGTTCGCGGGCGAGTTGCCGCCCTGCTTAGTGAGCGGGTTAATCGCCTGGTGAGCCTCGTCAGGCAGGGCATCGAGGAACTTTACAGCGAACACTGCGCCGCGGCCGGATGCGGTGCTGGTGAATCCGGTTCCGCGCAGCACGAGCTTGCCCTCGCGCCACTTCTCGGTGGAGATGGTCACGGTAGCCTTAGCGTCCTGCTGGGTAGCGGCGGGGGTGTCCGCGAATGCGATGGTGGTGCCGGTCAGTGCCGCTCCGGGGGTGATGAGCGCGCCGGCGAGCGCCACGACGGCACCGTAGCGGGCTGCGGTGCGTGCGGGTCGGGTTTCGGTCATTGTGGTCCTTGAGGATGGTGTGGTGGGTCGTGCATCCCCTGCCCGCCGCTGGGGTTTAGGTCGCGGCGAGCAGGGGTTCAGGAAGCCTCGGCGGGTGATTACTTCACGCGGGGCGTTTAGAGCGGAAGTGCCTTCTTGACGTCCTCGATGATGCCGTTGAGCAGCAGCGGGCCGCCGGTGGAGGTCCACTTGGAGCCCTCAACCAGGATGACGTGGTCGTCCTTAACAGCCTTCAGGTTGGTGAAGCCGGAGGTTTCCTTCGCCTTCTTCAGTGCCTCTTCGGCGCCCTGCAGACCCGCGGTACCCTGGGCGTTCGGGTTCTGCTGGCTTGCGCCGCCGAGGGTACCGAGGAACATGTAGTCCGCGTCGATGGTTGCCAGGTTCTCCAGAGAGACAGGCTCGGAGTGGCCCTGGCCGTTGCGGTCCTGCGCCTCGGGGCGCTTGAGGCCCAGGTCGGTGAGCACCTGACCGGCGGGCAGTTCCTTCAGAATCAGGGCGGGGCCGTTACCTGCCCAGCGCACGATGGAGAAGGTCTTGTCGCCGTACTTGGGTGCCAGCTGCTCCTTCAGGGTTGCGGCGCTTGACTCGTATGCCTTGATGACTTCTTCGCCCTTGTCGACCATGTTCATGGCGTTAGCGACGTTGCGGAAGTTGATGCGCCAGTCGCCGCCCGCGTAGCCGCAGTAGACGACGGGGGCGATCTTCTTGAGGGTTTCGTAGGCGTCGGAGCGCTTGTCCACGCCGGTGGAGTCGACCAGGATCAGGTCGGGCTCGAGGTTGCCGATCTGCTCGTAGTTGACCTGCGCGACGGTGCCGATGATCTGCACGCCCTTGGCGCGGTCGGCGAGGTAGTTGGGCACGCCGGACTGGCCGCGGCCGGAGACGGAACCGATGGGGGTCACGCCGAGGGCGAGCAGGCCGTCGAGGGTGGGTTCGGAGAGGACAATCACCTTCTGCGGGTTGGCGGGAACTTCTACGTTCTCGTCGTCAATATCCTTGATGGTTCGGGTGCCGCCGTTACCGCCGGAGGTGGAACCGCCGGAAGTGGTGGTCGTGGTGGTCTCACTGCTGCAGGCCGCGAGGGCAAGGGCAGCCGAGGATGCGAGAGCCAGACCGAAGAAGGCGCGGCGGTTAACGCCCGATGCGCCGTGGTTCTCGGCGTCGGTCAGCTCGAATCGGTTGAAAGACATAGTTCCCCCTATAAATGACTAAACTATACCTAACCTTACAGATATCTGAGTGTTACATCAAGGCGGTTTCAGTTTGGCTTCTCTGGCCGTCGCAATGCCCGGTTTTACCGCGGAATTCCGCGGGTTAACATATTTCACGCTTTGTCATAGTCTTGCTGACACTATGTCACTTAAAAGGGGTGATTCTCCCCCCTCCCTACGCCCTCTCGGCGGTGACCTCATATATGCACCCAGGCACACAAAACGCCCCGCCGCGAGAATCCGCAACAGGGCGAACTCTTCACAACGGGGCGCATGAGGTTTTACAGATGCAAAGTTATAGGTGCGGGGTTATAGATGCAGGGTCATAGATACGGGGTACCATTCCCCGCGTGCACCGCTAGCAGCCGCAACCGCAACCGGCGCCGGAACGCTTGACCGATGCGGCCGCCGCACGCAGGGAGGCGATTGCCGCCTCCGGACCGCCGAGTGCCTCATCCACACCGTAGACCGAGCTACCGGCAACGAAGCAGGTTGCGCCCGCCTCCGCGGCACGCAGGATGGTCTCTTCAGTGATGCCGCCATCCACCTGCACGGTCACCGGCAGGTTCGCACCCTCAATCGCCTTGGCGGCGCGGGCAATCTTCGGCAGGGTCACGTCCAGGAACGCCTGGCCGCCGAAGCCGGGTTCCACGGTCATGATCAGCAGCATGTCCAGTTCGCCGAGCATGTCCAGGTAGGGTTCCACAGCGGTTGCCGGGCGCAGCGCCATACCCGCCTTCGCGCCCTCAGCACGCAGGGTGCGCGCCAGCTTGATGGGGGCGATAGCCGCCTCCGCGTGGAAGGTCACCGACTCGCATCCCATGCTGGCGTATTCGGGTGCCCAACGGTCGGCGTCCTCAATCATCAGGTGCACGTCGAACGGCACCGGCGATACCTCGCGCAGACGCTTGACCACCGGCGGGCCCCAGGTGAGGTTCGGCACGAAGTGGTTGTCCATCACGTCAATATGCGCGGCGTCGGCGGTAGAGATGCGTTCGAGCTCGCGCTGTAGGTTCGCGAAATCCGCCGAGAGAATCGACGGGTTAATGGCAATGCCCATTGTGTTGTCCTTACGTTGCACTCCCCCCGCGCTCGGCCCGCGCTCCGGGGAATGGAGCATGGGCCGGGCGGGGCGAGTGACGGTCTAATTTTGCGCGGGTTCGGGTCTGCAATTCCGGATCTGCGGGATTGAAACGCCCGGGTTTACGCCCGAGGCTTCCGGAGCCTAGTTCTTGCGCAGCAGGGCCAGGAACATGGCGTCGGTCCCGTGCACGTGCGGCCACAGCTGAGCGGTGGTCGCCGAGGCGTTCACGACCGGGGCACCCTTCTTGACCTTGATTTCGGGGGTGTGGCCGGGGTCCTTCTCCCCCGCCAGCACGCTCACGGGCTCGCCGTTCGAGTCCTCGGTGTGCAGGGCCACCTCGCGCAGGATGGCCGCCGAATCGAGCAGGCTCACCGCACCGCTTTCGAGCGCCTCGGCCACGATGTTCTGAGTCTCCGCCGCGTGCGGGGAACAGGTCACGTAGGCGATCACGCCGCCGGGGCGGGTCACGCTGATGGCCGCATCCAGGAGCTGACGCTGCAGGGGCAGCAGCTCGGCAATATCGCGCGGGGACTTGCGCCAGCGCGCCTCTGGACGGCGGCGCAGGGCACCCAGACCGGAGCAGGGCACATCCACCATCACACGGTCGAAGAGCTGACCGGGCTCAATGGATCCGGGCAGGTCGGAGGCGTTCTTGCGCAGGGTCTCGCGGATCTGGCGGCCGTCGCCGGTGAGTACCGTGTAGCTGTCCTCGGGCAGCGGTCGCAGGGAGCCTTCCACTAGCTGGGCGCGGTGGGCAGCTGCCTCGTTGGCAATCAGGGATGCGCCGCGCTGAATACCGAGCGCGCCGAGGAGCGCCGCCTTACCGCCGGGGCCTGCGCACAGGTCGAGCCAGGCGGTGTCGGTGCCGTCCAGGGGTGCTGCGGCGAGCGCGCGTGCTACCAGCTGGGAGCCGGCATCCTGCGCGCGGACGGTGCCTTCACGCACCGATTCGAGGCGGGCCAGGTCGCCGGATGCGTACAGCGCCGAGCCCTCGACCAGCTCGCCGTCGACGGCGCCCTGTTCGCGTGCCTCATCGAGGCTACCCAGGCCGGGCAGCGCAACCAGGTTCACCACGGGGGCGAGGTTATCGGCCTCAAGTAGTTGCTCGATTTCGGTGGCGGGGCGGCCGTGCGCGACCAGTGCCTGACGCATGGAACGCACAATCCAGGCGGGGTGCGAGGCGAGCAGAGCCATGCGCTCGGTGTCGTCCTTAGCCTCCTCGATGATGAGCTCGTACCACTCTTCGGGGGTTCGCTCGGAGACGCGGCGGAGCACCGCGTTGATGAAGCTTGCCGGGCCCGCACCGATCTTTTCGCGTGCCAGGGACACGCTCTGGTTCAGCGCAGCGTGGGCGGGAACGCGCATGTTCAGCAGCTGGTGCACGCCCATGCGCAACACGATGAGCGTGGTCGTGCCGACCTTCTCGAGAGGGCGGTCCACGCAGTGGCGCAGGATCGCGTCGTAGGTGCCCTGGTGGCGCAGCGTGCCGTAGGTCAGCTCGGTTGCGAAGCCCGCGTCGCGGTGGTCGAGGCGGTGGCTACGAATCGCCTTGGGCAGCACGAGGTTCGCGTAGGCGTCGGATTCCGCCACGGAGCGCAGCACCTCGAAGACGGTGGCGCGTGCGGTGTCTGCGGTGCGCGAGCGTGCGGAGGGTGCCGCCGCGGAGAATTCGCGGGCAGACATGGAGCGGCGGTTGCGTTCGTGGCCGCTCTTATTGCGCTGGGAGGTGCCGCCGCCACCGCGTTTGGTGTCGTCGTGCTCGGTCTTGGCGCGGCGTGCGGCGCGTTCGACGCTGGTCAGGCCGTCAAAACGGCGGCCGGTACGGGATTCGCCGCGGGAGTTGTCATCCCACTTCTGGGGGCGGCCCTGGGATCGCTGATTCTGGGAGCGCTGGTTCTGCTGGCGGTTCTGCTCATTCACACCAGCATCCGAGCCGGAGCGGCGACGCTTACGCTTCGCACCGCCCTCGCCGCTGCCCTGATTGAACTTACCCTGACCGCCGCCCTGGCTGAACTTGCCGTTGCCGGGCTTGCCATTGCCAGCGTGACCGGGCTTGCCGTGTCCTCCCTTGTAGGGGCGCTTTTCGTTGCTCATGCGAGTACCACCAGGCCTTCCGCCATGTCCTTGCCAGCGCCGCGAGCCCACGCGGGCGCATCCATCATTTTCTTACCGGCAGGCTGAACCTGCAGTAGCATCAGCGGTTCGGTACCGGTGCCGACCAGTACCTTCTTCGCGTGCAGACGCACCGCACCGGGTGCGAGGGGTCCGCCGTTCGCCTCGGTCAGGGACTGCACCAGGCGCTCATCGGCAACCGCGAGGCCGCCAATCTTGAAGCGGTTTTCACCCAGTTCGCACCATGCGCCGGGTTCGGGGGTCACGCCGCGGAAGCGCGCCAGAATCTGTTCGGCGGGTTCGGTCCAGGTGAGGCGGCCGTCGGCAATGCTCATCTTGGAGGCGTAGCTGACCGATTCGTCCTCGACCTGCACGGTGCCGCTCTCGCCGGCCTCGAGGCGTTCGAAGGTGCGCTCAAGCAGTGCGCCGCCGCTGGTGGCGAGGCGCATCAGCACGCTTCCTGCGGTGTCGTCGGCGACTACGGGGGTGGATTCCTGTTCGAAGGTGGGGCCGGTGTCCAGGCCCTCCTCAAGCAGGAAGGTAGTGGAGAAAATTTCCTGCTCACCGGCGATGAGGGCGCGCTGCACGGGGGCGGCGCCGCGCCATGCGGGCAGCTTGGAGAAGTGCAGGTTGACCCAGCCGTAGCGCAGGGATTCCAGCGCGGACAGCGGTAGCAGGGCACCGTAGGCGACCACGGCGGCTGCGTCAGCGTTCAGTTCGGCGATGGCCGCGGCGGCTTCGTCGTTCCAGCGGTTTGCCTTCACGACGGGCAGGCCGAGCTCTTCGGCACGCTGCGCGACCGGGGAGGGGGTGAGCACGCGCTTGCGGCCCACGGGGGCGTCCTCGCGGGTGAGCACGCCGACCACGCGCACCTTATCGGAGTTCGCGAGGTAGTCGAGCGGGGGCACGGCGACGTCGGGGGTGCCTGCGTAAATAATGTTGAGCATCTGAGCCTACTTTCCGAAGCTACCGAAGGAGGAACCAGCAGAACCTGCACCGAACGCGCCACCGGCACCGAAGGCACCGCCCACGCGGGTTGCACGTTCGGTCACGGTCTTCGCGGCGACAGTGTTGTAATCTGCGGCGCGCAGGGCACGCATCACGCGCTGGCGGTCTTCACCCACGAGGCGGTCGATAAAAAGCTTGCCGTGCAGGTGGTCGGTTTCGTGCTGCAGCATGCGCGCGAACAGTCCCTCACCCTCCAGCACGAGGGGCTCGCCGTGGCGATCCACGCCGGTCACGCGCGCCCAGTTCTTGCGCGGGGTCGCGGACTTCTGACCGGGCACGGACAGGCAACCTTCGCCGCCTTCCTGGTCTTCTTCGCCGATCTCAAGCACGGGGTTGATGATGTAGCCTTCGCGGTCGTCAATGCCGCCGAAGGTGAAGATCTGCTTGGAGATGCCAACCTGCGGGCCTGCAAGGCCCACGCCGCCCACGTCGTACATGGTTTCTAGCATGTCGTCGATAAGTCGTGCCAGGTCGTCGTCGAAGACGGTGATGGGGTCGCAGACGCTGCGCAGCACCGGGTCGCCCACGGTGCGGATGCTCAGGATGGTCATGGTTCTCCTCTGCCGGCAGGTGCCGGGAATGTGCTTACGGATTTCTTTGTGGTGGCAGAACTGCGCTGGCGGTTTTTCCCAGCAGGCGCATTCTTCACAGCGGGCGCGCGGGCGCCGTTCTGTCTTGTGTTCTATTGTCGCCGATTCAGTAGCGCGAATCTAGAACGAATCGAGGCGTTGGGGTGAGGGCTGAGCCTCGCCTCCCTGGGCTCACCTCCTCAGGGGGTTTGAGCCTCTCCCCTACGCCCGCTACTCCCCTATGCCGCCCAGTCTTCTAGTCGGCGGGGGTACTACGGGCATGAGTGCGGGGTCTTCAAATTCTTGGAGCTGTCGATCGAATTCCCAGACGCGGCGCAGCGCGCAGAATTTGTACCAGTTGCGTTCGAGTACGGCGGGGTTCGCCTGCTGCGGTAGCACCTGCGTTTCGCCGAGTGCCACGCCCATGAGGACGGGCGCGTCGCCGTATTTCCAGGGTTCCCAGGTGCCCTCGTCGGGGTCAACGATGGATTCTTCGGCTTTGAGTCCGGCGACGAGCTGCATGACGACTTTTTCGTCGAGTGCTTTGACTCGGCCGCGTTTGTCGGTGCCTTTGGTTTTGTAGTCGATGATGCAGGTTCGGCCCGCGATTTCTGCGACGAGGTCGAGGGTGCCCGCGTAGCCGACGGTGTCGTTCCAGATGGTGACTTCGGCGGCGAGGGGGCGGGGCTTGAACGCTTCCCACCATTCGTCGAAGCGGTCGGCGTAGGCCTGTTCGCCGTTGATGATGAGCTGTTCGCGGCTTTCGTCGAGGTTGTGTTCGCGACCCATGGCGCGCAGTGCGACGGCTTCGGCGTAGTTGTGGACGCGGTCGCCTCGGGCGGCGGCTGCGTCGCGGTATCGTTCGGAGGCACTGGCTGCGTCGCGGATGATGGCGAATTTGAGGCCGTGGGATCCGGTGGCGCGGTAGGCGCGCTGGTCTTCGAGGGCGGCTTTGGCTGCCATGTACCCGTGCCAACCGCTGAGGTCGCTGGCGTGCTGTCCGATGACGGTGGTGATGGAGGGGACGAGGAGTTCTCCTCCGCGTTTGCGGGAGTACATGCGTCCGTAGTCGGTGGCTGCGGCGAGTTCGGGTGTTGTCACGGGGTACCTCATTCTCGGGTGGTTGTGTCCGCTGCGGTGGACTGTTGCCGGTGGGTTTGACCCGGTGGGCATAATAAAACCCCCGTTCCTTGAAACGGGGGTTCTTTGGTGCGTGATACTGGGTTCGAACCAGTGACCTCTTCGGTGTGAACGAAGCGCGCTACCACTGCGCCAATCACGCTTACGGATAAGACTATACCGAGGCTTGGCGTGAAGGTCAAATTCTGCGCTCCCCTTTTTTTTACTGCCGCCGAGAAGCCACTTGTGTTTCGAGAAGCCACCACTTTGGTGGCTTCTCGAAGCGCTTGTGGCTTTTCGAGGCGGTTCTGGCGGCACCATAGAATCTAGAAGGTTTTCGGACAGATGCAGATATAAATAAAAAAGCTCCCCAGTC
>ERZ1674288.37-NODE-37-length-22263-cov-11.271164_pt1 | contig 22263 bp, 22 predicted proteins | sample MGYA00581190_ERZ1674288 | MGnify/ENA primary metagenome ERZ1674288 (study PRJEB41354, sample SAMEA4873332) | human saliva metagenome | biome: human-associated habitat [ENVO:00009003]; feature: mouth environment [ENVO:08000002]; material: saliva material...
TTTCCCTCGAAGAGCTTACCCTATACTGAAAAAGTATTATTCTCTCAACTAACTACATCAAATAACTCTTTTAGGTAGGTTTCACGTAAATCTACCTAAAAAGTGGAACAAACACCGATTTGCGCACCATAGTGCGAGCATACGAGAGAAAGAACGACGATGTTTAACAATACTTCCGGCGCCTCGGCGGGAACGCTGGCACCTCAGGTGCCTCAGCCTAATACCGCAGTACCGAACTTTCCGGCACCGAACTTCGCAGCACCCGCAGCAGTGGCACCTCAGCCTCCGGTTCCTACTGGTGCTCGACCCGTACACGGTGCGCCTAGCCCTCAGGTAACCAGCAATCTTCCCCCGCGCCCCCTCGCCATCAAGATTGTATTCATCTTCATGATAGTGTTCCTGTCTACGTATCCCCAACAGCCTATTGTGGGTCTAGAGTTCACGTTTGCGTATATGCTGGCAGGCATGACTGGGGGGCTTACGATGATCTTCTATATGGTTTTTGGAATATTTGCTGCCGGGCGCCTCAACGAGGGCTATGAGTGGGCACGAGTAGTGATTATTATCGAGGGCGCGCTACGCATGCTTCTGGATATTGTGGTTGTAGCTTTCTTTTATCACGTCTTTTTGACCGAGGACTATAGTACGCAAGCGGCCAGAGCTATGTTTTTTGGCCCGTTTATGACTCTTCACGTCTTCTACGCGAAGATAGCTTTTGATTTCATCAGCCGCATCCTCATCATTGTTCTTCTCTGCCAGCCGCAGGTGGGACGCTACATCCAAATGCGTGGAGACCTGCGACGCATGGGCGTGCGCTAACTCGTGTTGCAGAAGACATAACCAATCGGGGCATACCCCGCCCACCCCTAATGCAGGTTTCGCATGAGCCAGCAGGGGGATAGAACAATCACTTGAACAATCACCGGCTCACGCATCAGCGTGGGGCACATACAAGAAAGAACGACGATGTTTAACAACGCTCCCAACCCGCCGGGCGCCAATCCGGCACCGCAGGCAGCTCAGCCCAATAACGCTATGGCACCGAACTTTCCGGTTCCGGGCGTACCCGCTCCTTCATACGGAACACCGGGCCCCTATGGGGTAGTCTACGTCCCTTCACAACCTGCCGCTCTGCGCGCTGCGATGGGCTGTGCAATCGCTGTGATGGTATTGGCAGCCCTATCATCCCTCTACATGATGGCCTGGGATGGTGTGGATTTTAATGATTTCTCATGGATTGGCTTTACCGCTATCGGCGGGCTCGTCATCTGGCAGCTCTGGCAAGGAGCCCGCTGGGCGCACATACTGGTCATCGTTGACTGTGTGCTATACATCCTCCTCACCCTATCGAGCGTGCTGATGCTCCCTGTTTTGAGCCGGGCTGGTATGCCCATCCTAGAAGTGGCGAGGACAGCAGGCGCATACCACTATGGAGATCCCAATGTCATGGTTCTGCTGGTTCTAGGTAAGACCGTAATTGATGTTGCCCTGCACATCGCCATCATTGTTCTTCTGACCCGACCGCAGGTCTTGCAGTATTTCAAAGCTCATGAGGACTTTAAAAGCATGGGCCTAAAGTAACCCCGCGGAGGTAGTAACCTTGCGGAGGCGTAACTCGCTTCCGGGGTGCCACCTCCACCGGGCTTGAGAGAACGCAAAAAGGTGGGGATACCAAACGGTATCCCCACCTTTTCTCATCCCCGGCTCAGCAGCCGAGAAGGACTCACGTATTACTCAGCAGATTCCTGCTTCGCCTTCGAACGGCCACGCAGGTACTCGATAATAACCGGCACCACAGAAACCGCCACAATAATCACAGCAATGTACTCAATGTTGTTGTGCACGAACGGGATACCGCCCAGCAGCACACCCGCCAGACCAATCGAACCAATCCACGCAACCGCACCAACAACATTCCACAGGTGGAACTTCTTACGGTCGTACGAAGAAATACCCGCCGCAAGAGACACAAACGTACGAACAATCGGCACAAAACGGCCCAGAACCAGAGCCAAGCTACCGCGCTTCTGGAAGAACTCCTCAGTAGTGTGCAGGTTCTTAGTGCTCAGAATCTTCGCGTCATCCTTGAAGATCTTACGGCCGTAACGGGCACCAATCTGATAGCCAACCTCAGCGCCAGCAATAGCAACCAGCACCAGAACCGGGAAAGCAACCCACAGGGACAGGCCCATCTGCTCATGAAGCATACCCAGAGCAAAAATCAGGGAGTCACCCGGAAGAATCGGGAAAAGAACACCGGACTCAATAAATACGATAATTGCCGAAACAACCAGAACCCAGGGGCCGGTATCGAGCAGGAACTGCTCAAGGTCAAAGCCCAAGAGCGCAACCGGAAGATGCGCCAAAGCGGTGGCAAGAAAAGTCATGAAAAATCCTGAACTGTGAGTGGACCGCACACACGGATCGGCGGCGGAGTAACACCAGCATAGAAAGCGTACCTATGGTGAACATTGCGCATAACTATGCGGAGGCTGTGTATTACTGGCACAATTCTACCGGCATTTACGCCGGATGCACGGGTGAGCGAGGCGTAAATCTCCCCACCCGCACGGCGAAACTACACGAGGTGACGCGGCGCTCGCACGCCTCCCCAAGAAATGGCCATCCGCAGAGCCGAGCGATACGGGGTGTGACATGATGGGAAGAGAGTACGGCGCGTCGCGGCGTAGCGATGACCCCAACCACCCACCGTTGGAGAGAACCATGAACCCCCAGCAGTCAGCTTCCAGCCCCGCGGATTCCTTGCGCACCGATTCCCTGCGCGCTGACCCTCTGCATGCTGAAGCCCGCGAAGTGTTGCGCCGCCTCACCGGTGTCGCTGATGCTGAGTTCCACGATGGCCAGTACGAGGCGATTCGTGCCCTCGTCGCCGACCGAGCCCGCACTGTGGTGGTGCAGCGTACCGGCTGGGGTAAGTCCGCTGTCTACTTCATTTCTTCTCTGCTGTTGCGTGCCCGCGGTATGGGCCCGGCGCTTATTGTCTCCCCGCTACTTTCCCTGATGCGTGATCAGGTTGAGGCTGCATCCCGCGCGGGAGTGCGCGCTGCAATGGTGAACTCCGCGAATGTCACCGAATGGGATGAGATCCGCACCCGCCTCGAAGCTGATGAGCTTGACGTGCTGCTGGTGGGCCCCGAACGCCTCAATAACCCGGCATTCCGCGAGCAGTGGATACCGTACCTGCTGCCGCGCCTGGGTCTGCTCGTCATTGATGAGGCGCACTGTATTTCTGACTGGGGCCATGACTTCCGCCCCGATTACCGCCGCATTGGTTCGCTCATTAAGTCTCTGCCTGCAGGGGTTCCGGTGCTGGCGACAACCGCGACCGCGAATGACCGCGTCAGCCGCGATATTGCCGAACAGCTCAGCACTGACACCGCCCCCGTGCACGTAATCCGCGGCCCGCTATCCCGCGAGTCCCTGCGCTTGGGTGTGCTTACCCTGCCTGATGAGGCACAACGCATCGGCTGGCTGCTCACCCACCTGAACGACCTGCCCGGATCCGGCATTATCTACACGCTGACTGTCTCTGCGGCAGAAGATACCGCAAACGCTCTGCGCGCCAGCGGCTACGAGGTGCTCGCCTACACCGGCAAAACCGACCCGGATGAGCGCCTGGTTGCAGAGCAGGCACTCAAGGAAAACCAGGTGAAGGCTCTTGTGGCAACCAGTGCCCTCGGTATGGGTTTTGATAAGCCTGATTTGGGTTTTGTGGTGCACCTGGGCGCGCCGTCTTCGGCGGTGAGCTACTACCAGCAGATCGGTCGTGCCGGTCGAGGCGCCGCCAACGCGGATGTTCTGCTCCTGCCCGGTCGTGAAGACCGCGCCATTTGGGAGTATTTTGCGACCGCCTCCATGCCTAATGAGGAGCAGGCGCTGGCTGTTCTTGATGCGCTGGCTCAGGCCCCGGAGGGGTTGAGCATTACCGCTTTGGAGGCGCGCGTTCAGCTGCGCCGCTCCACCCTGGAGCTTCTGCTGAAGGTGCTGGACGTTGAGGGTGCCGTTGTGAAGGAAGGCAACTATTGGCGCCGAACCTCTTCGCCGTGGCGGTACGATAACGCCCGCTATGCGGCGGTGGCGCAGGCGCGTGTGGCGGAGCAGAACGCCATGCTCGAGTATGAACGTACTAGTCAGTGCCGCATGCTTTTCCTGGCTCAGCAGCTTGATGATGTTTCCGCTACCGCTTGCGGTCGTTGCGATGTGTGCGCGGGCCCCTGGTACCCGGCGGAGGTCCCTGCTGAGGCGCTACAGGCGGCACAGAATAGCTTCAACACGGTCGGTGTACCGTTGCAGCCGCGTCGTATGTGGCCGAGCGGTCTGGATCAGCTGATGGGTGCGGATGCACCGCGCGGTCGTATCCGCCCGGAGGAGCAGGCTGAACCCGGTTATGCGTTGGCGCGTCTGAGCGACATGGGGTACGGCACTCGCCTGCGTGAGCTTCTGGCGACGAATGAGCTGGGTGAGCCGGTTGATTCTGAGGTTCCTGCCGAGCTGGGTCGCGCCTGCGTGAAGGTGCTGGCGGCGTGGAAGTGGGGTGCCGCGGGTCGCCCGGTGGCGGTGCTGACTCTGCCTTCTCCGGTGCGTCCTCGTCTTGCTCAGTCGTTGGGCCGGGGGCTTGCATCAGTGGGTCGCCTGACGGATTTGGGGCAGGTATCTCTGGTGGATGAGCCGCGTTTCTTTGGCGGTAATAGCGCGTTCCGTTGCGCGGACGTGTTGCGCTCGTACCGGGTGCCTGCTGAGGTTCTGGACTACGTGCGTGAGCATCAGTGCCCGGTTCTGCTGGTTTCTGATGTGGTGGATTCGCGCTGGGTGTTTATTGCGGTGGCGCGTGAGCTACGACTGGCGGGCGCTTCCGCGGTGTATCCTTTCTCCTTGGCAGCTACTCACTAGGCTCGCACAATAATGCTTCATTTATTCCCCTGACGAGGATTTATGTCATATTCAGAATATTCAAAATTAACGGTCACTGACGGTTCCTCCGCTGTGCTCAGCGATATTCCCACTCGCCCTGAACACAGCGAGTGGATGGCGCACGCCCTCGCTGAGGGCGCCGCCGCAGGGGAGCGTGGAGAGATTCCTATCGGTGCCGTGGTGGTGGATGAGCGGGGCATCATTATCGGTTCGGCGGGCAACACCCGCGAGCAGGAGCATGACCCTAGCGCCCATGCTGAGGTGAATGCGATTCGTCAGGCGGCGGCGCATCGTGGGCAATGGCGCCTGGACGGGTGCACACTCGTGGTGACGGTTGAGCCGTGCCTGATGTGTGCCGGCACGATTTTGGCGTCACGCGTTTCGACGGTGGTTTTTGGCGCCTGGGAGGAGAAGACCGGTGCCGCCGGTAGCCGTTACGATGTGCTGCGTGATGGCAAGGTTGCCCCGGCTCCCGAGGTGTATGCGGGGGTGCGCGCCGATGAGTGCGCGCAGTTGATGGTGGACTTCTTTAAGGAACGCCGCCCCTAACCGTCACCCGTGGTGGCGCTTCAGGAACTGTTTTGTATAACGTGGAAAGCTGCGTGAGAACGCGTGGCTTTCCGCGTTATTTGTACGAAACCCCCCATTTATTTGAAAAATACTTCAAAAATTTCAAAATTGGTACCCAATTTCAGGCAAAAAGCCCACTACATCACACATGTCTGGGTCTACCATATATAGGCACTGGAGCCTCCGTCTGCCCGTGACTGAAAATAGATACCCCACGCAACCTGCGGAGTGCTCCCCGAAACTCACCTGAACCGTCCTGTAATCGAGGGGATTTACTCGTGCTTCGCGTTGACAATATTTGGGCTAAGGGGCGTCACCACGCCCTTTTTGGTCGTACCTCTTTTTCTGTAAATCAGGGCGAGGTCATCATTATTCAGGCGGATAGCCAGATGGAGCGCACCTCGCTGGGTTTGGCTCTTACCGGCCGTTTGCCCCTGTCGGGTGGCGAGATTTTCTGGAGCGCCGGGGATGGTGAGCCGCAGCCGATTTCGATGAAGAAGCTGCGCCGCATCAGTGACATTGTTGATTCTCCCGATGTGACTGCCCCGGAGCAGCACATGCGTGTGCACGATTACGTGTCTGAGATGCTCTCCTATAATCTGCCGGTTTTTGGTCGTCCCCGTGCGAGCCGCTGGCTGAAGGAACGCGGTCTTGAGGACCTGGACGGCCTGTGGATGGATGAGCTGGATGGTGAGATGAACATTGAGCTGATGGCGGCTTTGGCGCAGGCGAGTCCTTCGGACCTGCTGGTTTTTGATACGCCCTCCCGTCATTTGAATCACACCTATATGTGGCTGCCTTACCTGGAGGAGCTTGCCACTGACGAGGATCGCCCGCGTACCGTGGTGGCGATTGTTCCGCATATTTCGGAGTCTTGGCAGGGCGCCCGTGCTGTGGTGGGTAGCGTTCATATGGATCAGGACGGCGAGTTTGAGCCGGCTGAGGAGCCTGCGGAAGAGCTGTCCGAGACGGAAGAGCTGACTGAGGCTGAACCCGTGAATGACGTGATTGAGATGCGTGAGGTGGAGGAAATCCCTTCGGCCTCTTCGATTTCCTTCACCCCCGCGGCATCCGGCGCGCTCGGTCAGGCCACTGACCATAAGACTGACAACCAGAAGACCGGCAACCAGAAAACTGTTGCCCAGAAGACCGCTGAGAAGGAGTAAGAATGACTGTTCTGCGTGTGGCTCTTGTTGAGCTTAAGCGCCTGACCAGCGGTGTTTTGCCGGTTCTGGTGCTGCTTGCAATGTCCTGCATCCCGCTGCTGTATGGTGCCCTGTACCTGTACGGTAACTGGGACGCTTACGGCAATGTGAATGGCATTGTGGGCGCTCTCGTGGTTGAGGATGAGGGCGCGACGGATTCTGAGGGTCAGCAGGTGAATACCGGCGCTGACGTGAAGAAGAATCTTCTGGATGCTGGCACGTTTGATTGGCGTCAGGTGCAGACCCGTTCTGAGGCTGTCGAGGGCGTGGAGAAGGGCACCTATGACTTTGCGATGGTGATCCCGAAGGATTTCTCCCGCAATTTGCAGAGTGCCGGTTCGTTCAAGCCTGATGCTGACGGTAAGACGGGCACTATTGATGCGCGTTCGGCGGGTATTGAGGTCATTACGAATGACGCGAATAACTATGTGCTGACGAATATTGTCACGAAGGCGGGCACTGCGGTCCGTGATTCGGTGGCTGAGAAGGTCGGTAATTCGACGGCTAATTCGCTGTTGGCTAGCTTCACGACCATCCATTCGAAGATGGGTGAGGCTGCTGATGGTGCCTCGAAGGTGAATAACGGTACGGTGAAGCTGGCGGACGCTATCACTCAGCTGAAGGACGGCACCGCCACGGTGAATGATGGTGCCGTGAAGCTGAAGGATGGCACCTCCTCTTTGGCTGATGGTCAGTCCCAGCTGTTGGACGGTCAGAAGCAGTTGGCGGAGGGCGCCGCGAAGCTTGCTGATGGTGTGTCGACTTTGGATTCTGGTGCGGCGAAGCTGGATTCTGGTGCCGCGAAGCTTGCCGATGGTGCTTCGAGCTTGAAGGATGGTTCGTCGACGTTGGCTTCGGCGGCGGCGTCTGCTTCTGATGGTGCGGCGAAGCTGAAGGACGGCTCAGCGACTCTGGCTGAGGGTACTGCGAGCTTGAAGGATGGCTCTGCGGCGGTTGCGAAGGGCGCTAATGATTTGGCGTCGGGTATCCATCAGATGCGTGAAGGCATGGATCAGGCGGGTATTCGTGAGTTGCCGGCTGAGCTGAACGCGATGTGCATGCGCCTGCATGAGACGGATACTTCTGCTGGTAGTGGCGATTTTGGTCGTGACTTGTCGAATACTGTGGTGTCTGCGAGTGCGCAGAAGGTGCGTGCTCAGGTGACTCCGCTGGTTGAGGCGGGTACGTTGACTCAGGAGCAGGCTGATCAGCTGGTGGCGGCTGTTGATTCTGAGGAGACGAAGAATGAGGTTGCTGAGCTGAATCAGAAGGCTCTGCAGTCGCACCTGGCTACTCGTGATGCTGCCGCTGCTGATGCCCTGTCGAAGTTGAGTGCGTTGAAGTCGAGCCATTGTGTGTCTGATGGTACGTCGTCGACTGCGGCAAAGATTCAGACTTTGGTGGCTGGCGTGGATTCGCTGGATTCCGGTGCGTCTTCGCTTGCCAAGGGCGCTTCGTCGGTGGCTGATGGTGCCGCTCGCGTGGATGCTGGCGCATCCTCGTTGGCGTCGGGCTCGGCGACCTTGGCTGATGGTAATTCCAAGATCGCTTCGGGTGCTTCGAGCCTTGCGAGTGGTTCTGCGACTCTGTCCGGTGGTGCTTCTGAGCTGAAGGAGGGTACTGATTCTTTGAAGAACGGCACTGCCGAGCTGAAGGATGGTAGCGGTACTTTGGCGGAGAAGGAGCAGTCTGCGGTTGAGGGTCAGCAGAAGCTGGCTGATGGCGCGAATGAGCTGAAGGATGGCGCGTCGCAGCTTTCTGACGGTACGGCAAAGCTGTCTGATGGTTCGACTCAGCTGAATGATGGTGCTTCCGAGTTGAAGGATGGTACTTCGTCGCTGGAGAGCGGTCTGGCTTCTGGCGCTAAGCAGGTTCCGAGCCTTGCGCCGACCGATCAGGCGAAGGTTGCGGATACGATGTCGAACCCTGTGACTTTGTCGCAGGAGTCGTTGGCGTCGGCTCGTAACTATGGTGAGGGTATGGGTCCGTTCTTCATGTGCTTGGCGCTGTGGATTGGCGGCCTGATGCTGGTTCAGACGCTGCGTGTGATGAATAACCGTGCGCTGGCTTCGCATGCTCCGTCGATTCGCGTGATGCTCGGTAGCTGGATGCCGTTCGGCCTGGTGGGTATTGCTCAGGCGACTCTGATGTTCGCGGCGATTAAGTTTGGTTTGGGCTTTGAGATGGCTCATCCGTGGCTGGTGTGGCTGTTCCTCTGCTATGTGGCTCTGGTCTTTACCGGTTTCATTCATGGTTTGACGGTGATTTTGGGTGCGCCGGGTAAGCTGGTTGCTTTGGTCATTCTGATTCTGCAGCTGATTACTGCGGGCGGCACGATGCCGTATGAGACTCTGCCTGAGTCGATTCGTTGGATGCATGACTTCTTCCCGATGGGTTATGCGGTGGCGGGTACGCGTCGTTTGGCGTACGGCATTAATGAGTCGAGCCTGTGGGGCATCATGCTGGTTTTGACTCTGTGGGGTCTGGCTGGTCTGGTGTTGGGTTACATTGGCACGCGTCGTGATCGTACGTGGTCGCTGAAGAAGCTTGCGCCGGAGATTACGGTGTAACAAACCCTGTTTAGTCGCACCGGGGAAAACTGTCTAATAAAATAGAGATATATCTGCAAAAAGGGAGGGAGGACTTCTGATGTTGCAGCGCCCAGTCGCTGAAGCTGCAAGTCGTCGTCCCGGCCGTACTGGTAAAACTCAGTTGAAGTTGTTCAACGCTGCCATGGATATCATGACCCAGAAGGGGCTTGAGTACGCCACTGTTGAAGAGGTGGCTGCCCGGGCGGGGGTTTCTAAGGGAACTGTTTATTACAATTTCGGTTCTAAGAAGACCATGGTGGATCAGCTGGTCCAGTACGGCACGCAGTTGCTGCTGAGCGATGCGCGTCGCGCGGCGTCGGTTCATTCTGATCCGCGTGAGGCGTTGCGGAGTGCTATTCGTGCCGCGTTCCAGTATCTTGAGGACCGTCCGGGTTTTACTCGGATGTGGCTTGCGGAGGCGTGGAAGGGCGCGGATGGTTGGACCGAGGCGATGAGCGATAACCGTCTGGATCTTCTGAATTATTTGGAGGAGATGACGGAGGCTGTGGCTCGCCGCTATACGGTTGATACCGCTCAGAATCCTCGTGCGATTGCGATCTCTATGTTCGGCGCGATTTATATGCTTGCCATGGATCGTGAAGTGCATCAGGCGGAGCGCAATGCTGAGGATGCAACGCGTGCTGTCATGCTGGTTGTAGATGGGTATATCCGTCATTAGGCGGACCTGTTGGGTCTGCAGACGTAGCCGGGACTTCGGTGTCGGGTGTCGAAAAGGGCACGGTTAAAGGGGCCGTGAAAGAGGCGACACCCGGCTGCCGTACGCGCACGATATGTAGGCTCGTTCTTGCCCTCCTGTTGGGGGGTGTGCTATAGTTTTCCACTGTTGGTGGTGTGTCCGAGCGGCCGAAGGTGCATCACTCGAAATGATGTTTGGTGTAAAAGCCAACGGGGGTTCAAATCCCTCCACCACCGCACCAACGAAAACCCGTCGAGATTCGTCTCGGCGGGTTTTTGCATGCCCGGATTGTTCTGGGGTGGTGCTGGCGGGTGTTTGTGCGGCGTTATTTGCTGTGTTTTATGGGGTGTGTGCCACTTCCGGGGCTTTGCCGGTGCTTGCGGTTTCGGGGCTGGGTAAAATCGTATTATGCGTATTAAGATTCTTGACCACCCGCTGGTCTCTCACAAGATTAGTGTTCTGCGTGATAAGAACACTCCGTCCCCGATTTTCCGTCAGCTGGTTGATGAGCTGGTGACTCTGCTTGCCTATGAGGCGACTCGCGAGATCCGCGTGGAAGAGGTTGAGGTTGTGACTCCGGTGGCGACCACTACCGGTGTTCGTATTGCTGATCCGAAGCCGCTGGTTGTTCCGATTCTGCGTGCTGGTTTGGGTATGCTGGAGGGTATGACTCGCATGGTTCCGACCGCTGAGGTGGGCTTCCTGGGCATGGCTCGTAATGAGGAGACCCTGGACATCGTGACCTATGCTGAGCGTCTGCCGGAGGATCTGACTGGCCGTCAGGTGTACCTGCTGGATCCGATGCTGGCTACCGGTGGCACTTTGATTGAGGCTATTAAGTTCCTGCGTAAGCGTGGTGCTGAGTCTGTGACTTGTGTGTGCCTGATTGCTGCTCCTGAGGGCATTGCTGCTCTGGAGAAGGGTGTTGAGGGCATGGAGAATGTTGACCTGTTCTTGGCTGCTCGTGATGAGCGTCTGAACGAGAAGGCTTACATTATTCCGGGTCTGGGCGACGCCGGTGACCGCCTGTACGGTCTGGCTGAGTAATAGCCTGGCTGAGCGAGCTTATTTGCTTACGGTGAGCGGGCGCCTCTGCATATGTATGTGCGGGGGCGCTTCGCTATGTCTTGTGGGTATTCGGTGGGTTGCGTGCCGCGGTGTGGCGGTGCGTGTCTAATGTGTCTGGGGCTTGGGTGGCGATGGTGCGGCTGGGTGTTGGTGTAGGCTTTTGCAACACCCTCCCTATATGTGATTAGGAACACATTAAAGCATTTGAGGGCGCTTCAAAACTTCAAGCATATTCACAGTCTCACATGAAAATACAGGGCATGACCCATACATAAAAGAAACCGTGAATATTTATGTGAGAAAAAAGCTGAAAGCCTCAGGTTCCGCATGAAACCTCCCAAAATAGCGGAAGGGTATTGTACTCCTATTGGCCTCAAGGGGGTATCCATTATGCTGAATCCGCTTGATTTATCTGCCAAATAGGAGAAATATTAAGTAAGAGGATTGAGGCTCAACAGGTATTGGGGACTGTTCGCCTCGGCGTCACTTCCGGCGCACCCCACCCCATGTACGACTGGGATCCCGTACACAGACTTTGAGAGAAGGTTGAACCATGTCAGGCGCTGTACCTGGATATGTCCACATCTCCCAGCGCGGCCGCGCCGCTAAGCGTCAGGCCGTGCAGCCCCAGCGTCCCGCGATGCCGGCCGCAACGTTGCGCCCGATGACATTCTCTGCCGGGGATTCTGCCCATAAGCAGGCTCAGGAAAATGAGGCACGTGGCTTCGTGCTGTACGTGGGTCTGAATGAGGAACTTGCCGCCGCAAACGGTACCTCTCTGGTGCGTATTGTTCAGGATTTGCGCACCTACGCACACCACCTTGCTCCCGAGTCGGAGTCGTACGCTGCTGTGGCGTTGGCTCCCGTGAATGCTGAGGGTAGCGACCTTGAGGTTGTGCGTAATGCGTTGGGTGATCCGACCGCAATGTACATGCATCCGGAGGCGAATGTCGCCCGCGAAGCAGAGACCACGAACAGCCACTCTTCGGGCGTTCTGATTGACCTGGCGCGTCGCGAGGTGTTCCTGGACGGTGAGCCGCTCATGCTGACCTTCAAGGAATTCGAGCTACTGGCGCACCTGGTGGAGAATTCTTCCCGTACCGTGGGTCGTGAAGAGCTACTGAAGGCGCTGTGGAGCTCGGGTGACGAGCATCCGCACGAGCGTACGATTGACGTGCATATTCGTCGTCTGCGTTCGAAGCTGGGCCGCCTGTCGGGTACCGTGCGTACGGTGCGCGGTCAGGGCTACCGCTTCTTTGAGCACCCCGAGGTTGTTGTCTGGGCTGCTCCGGAATACTCGATTTAGCGTGTACAGAATTTAGTCTCTGTAGAGTACACCCCGGTGTGCTGGCGTGATGCCGGTGTGCCGGGGTTTACTTATGCCTGCTTACTTGTGTCTGCGGGGCTTGTTCACGTGGCGGTGTGCGGCACGTTCCGGCGCCCTCTAGATAGAATGGGTGTATGGCTGAAAATTCTTCCAACACTGCATCTGGCTCGCACCGCCGCGGGGTTAAGCGTCTGATTATTATGCGCCATGCGGAGGCTGATTGGGGTCTGAACGATTTTGATCGCCCGCTGACGAAGCGCGGTCATGAGCAGGCTGCCGCTGCTGGCGCTTGGTTGGCTTCTCGCGGTTATATTCCGGAGCAGATTATGTCGTCGTCGGCTTTGCGTACCCGCCAGACGACGACCTGGGTTTCGGATGGTTTGGGGGCGAAGGCGCCTACTGCTCATCTGGATGAGGGCCTGTATGAGGTGTCTGCGTCCCGCATCATTGCGCGTATCAACAGTGTTTCTGAGAATGTTCATTCTCTGATGGTAGTGTCGCATCTGCCCGGTGTGCAGGATGCCGCGCAGCGTCTGATGAGCCCCGATTCTGACCCGAATGCGTCCATGGATGTGTACTATGGCTTCCCGCCCTCTTCCATTGCGGTGTTTGAGGTGCCGGGGGAGTGGGCTCTGCTGGATGGTGCGGATGCGCGCCTCGCGGACTTCAAGAGCTTCTAGGCCAGGAGCTTCTAGACTTCGCGCCCGAATATAGTTGGGCATAGCAAAAGCCCCGTACCAGCCGGTACGGGGCTTTTAGTGGCGGAGACGGGGGGATTTGAACCCCCGGTCGAGTTTAACCCCGACCCTTCATTAGCAGTGAAGTCCATTCGGCCGCTCTGGCACGTCTCCACGGTGCGCTCGTGAGCGCATCCCTATAAGAATATAGGCTGTTTTGCGCTTGGTCAATTCGACCTGTGTAGCAGGTGAGGCGTAGGCAGGGGAGGTAGGCCTCTAGGCGTGGACTACCGGTCGTAAACATTGAGGCTCATACACATTTTCGATACACTGCATGTGTCCAACCGATAAATAGAGGGCGTCTCTGGCGTGTGATTTTTTCATACAGTGTTGCCAGAGTTGTCTTATTTACTCAACGAAATGAGAAATCATGTCTGAAAACCCCAACAACCCCCAGCCCCAGTTCAACCAGGATCCCCAGTTCAGCCAGGATCCCCAGTTCAGCCAGCAGGCTCCGTACGGTCAGCCGGTCCCGACCCCCGAGCAGCAGGCTCAGATGAAGAGGGCGAAGATTCTGTCGATTCTCGCTATTGTATTTGGTGCTGTTGGTTTGGTTCTTCTGAGCCCGCTTTTCAGTGCATTGGGCCTGGCATTTGGTTTGGCGGCTCTGCGTGTCCCTGAGCTGCAGACCCGTGGTCTGGCACTGACTGGTTCCATCATCGGTGGTGCTGCTCTGGTCCTGAGCATTATTGTTGTGGGGCTGGGTGCTATCAGGAACCTGGGCTAGAACCCTATAACGTTTTAGTCAGCATCCTCCATGGACACTGGCTACAGAAAGTCCGTGAGCGCTCCGTGCGCACGCGGGCTTTTGTGCGCTCTGTAAAGCCCGTGCCCAGTGCATCAAGGTGCATTGTGCGGGGTTGCATGACGGGCTTAGTTGTACCTGTCCCATTCATGGGTTAGGGTGAATTAGGTTTAATGCACACCAGCCGTACGAAAGTGAGATGCCATGTCTCAGACTCCTCGGGGCTCAGACCCCTACGACTACAACCCGGACTACAACCGTCTGAACGAGCAGTACAACCAGAACGGTCAGTACGGGCAGAACACTCAGTACGGCCAGGGTTCTTACGGCCAGTACGGGCAGGGCTCCCACGATCAGTATTCCTATGACCAGTACGGTCAGAATTCGTACGGTCAAGACTCGTACGGCCAGAACCAGTACGACCCGTATGGCCAGCAGTACCAGCAACCCGACCAGTACGGTCAGCCCATGATGGTTCCTATGGGCTTTTTGCAGAAGACTCCCGAGCAGATTGCTGGTGAGAAGGCTGCTCAGACTTCTACGGTGCTCGGTATTATCGGCTTGATTTGTACTCTAACGTTTGGCTGGTTCGTGCTGGGTCTGCCCTCTCTGATTCTGGGTGTTATCGGTGTCTCTAAGGCTAATGAGGCTGAGCGTTTCGGTGTGGCGGCTTCTACTGGCCGCATCCTGAACTGGATTAGTGTAGTCGTTGGTGGCATTTTCCTGGTGTTTTACGGCGGTAGTATTCTGCTGTTGATTCTGCTGGCTTCTTCAGATTCCGCAGCCAATTCCAGACTGGTGGATGTTGCGCAGATGCTGGCGCTTTTCTAAAAACTTTGCCCTCGCTGGAGGGTACGCATAGGCCCCGTTCCTCGACGTGAGGAGTGGGGCTTTGCTGTATGTATGCCGTGTGTTTCCTGGATTGGGCTCGACATGCTTGTTCCCTCGGCGGGGGAGGGTCTAGGGTGAAGTTAACGCCCCTTGCGTGTGGAATGTGAAAGGTTGTGGATGCAATGTCGCAGCTACCCCAAAACAATGAAGATTTTGATAACAACCCTGAATACGCCCAGCTCTACCAAGCGGATGACAGCCAACAGTCGGAGGCTGACGACACGGACGACTGGGAGCAACTTGCGAGCGCGCAACCTTCCGACGGGCAAGGGACACAAGACGGTAAAAGGGCAGCGAACCTCTCCCTACTTTTCGGCTTCCTCAGCCCGCTGTCTTTCGTTCTAGGGTTTTGGTTGCTTGTCCAGGGTCTTGGAGAAAGCGGTCTGCAGGTAGCTCTCGCCGCGCCGGTGCTGAACATCCTGGGTATCTGGCAGGGGCGGGTAGCGCAGAGGCATGGTACGCGCGCCCTCGAAGGTCGTATTCTCAACGGGCTGGGGCTATGCTTTTTCATCGGTATCGCCGCCCTCTTCATGTATATTGCGAATGCCTTGTCACAAATCAACTAACGACGCCCCCGATAACTCGAAACGGCATATGTGAAAAGCCCCGTTCCTCATGGTGAGGTGCGGGGCTTTGCTGTATGTATGCCGTGTATTTCCTGGAATGGGTCCGACATGCTTGTTCCCCAGGTGGGGGAAGGTCTAGGGTGAAGTTAACACCCCTCGCGTGTGGAATGTGAAAGGTTGTGGATGCGATGTCGCACCTACCCCAAAACAATGAAGCCTTCGATAACAACCCCGAATACGCCAAGCTCTACCAGGAAGATAACAACGAGCAGCCTAGCCCGGATACTTCTGACGAACAGCTACTACCCGCAAATGAGTCTCCGGGTGAGTTTTCAGATCAAGCGGCGGGTAAAAGGGCAGCGAACCTCTCCCTACTGTTTGTCTTCCTCAGCCCGCTGTCTTTCTTTCTAGGGTTCTGGTGTCTTGTCCAAGGTCTTGAAGAAACTGCTCTGCAGATAGCTCTCCTTGCCCCAATCCTGAACATCCTGGGTATCTGGCAGGGGTTCACAGCAAGGCGGCGCGGTACGCGTGCCAGCGGTGGCCTGATTCTCAACGGGCTGGGGCTATGCATTTTCATTGGTATCGCCGCCTTCATCATGCTGATTGTGAACGCCTTGTCAGGCATCAACTAATGACGCTGGCTCGATGGTGAGCTCAGATGCTCTCCCGAGTCGCTAGACACGTAACACCCGGTATTGAAAGGTTGTGGATGCGATGTCGCAGCTACCCCAAAACAACGAAGATTTCGATGACAACCCCGAATACACCAAGCTCTACCAGGAAGATGACAGCGAGCAGCCCGAGGTCGACGATACGGACGACTGGTCGCTACATGAAAGCGAGCTACCTCCCGACGTGCGGAGGGCACAAGCCGGTAAAAGAGCGGCGAACTTATCCCTCCTTTTCGGTGCCCTGGGCCTGCTGTTTCTCTTCCTGGGGATTTGGCTGTTTGCCGAGGAGCTTGAAAACGGTATAGTCCTGGCTATTATTGCCCCATTACTGAGCATCCTGGGCATCTGGCAGGTGTTCGTGGCACGCCGGTACGGCAAGCACGCCTTCGGAGGCCTAATCCTCAGCGGGATAGGAATCGGCATTGTCATTGCTATCGTTGCCCTCATCATATTGATTCTGAACGCCTTGTCACACATCCACTAACGATGCTCCCGGTAACTCAAAACGGCATATGCGAAGAGCCCCGTTCCTCGCGTTGAGGAACGGGGCTCTTTGCACTCCGCACATGAGGCGAAGCAGAAGCTATAACGCGGATGGTAAGGGATTTGAACCCTTGAGACGGGGTTACCGCCTACTGGTTTTCAAGACCAGCTCCTTCGGCCGCTCGGACAACCATCCATGCACTCCAGAGACCGGCATTTTATGGCAATACCGTGCCGCAGGGCACTAAGAGATTATCGCACGTTGTATGCTTTCTGTAAATCGCGCACCGACGATGGTGCTTCCGGCAATGAGGAGGACTCATGAGAGCAATTATCGAGAAAAACCACGGTGGACCTGAGGCTCTGACCATCACCAAAGTACCCGCCCCCGTGCCCCGCTCCCACGAAGTTCTCATCCGTGTTCACGCCGCCGGAATCAACCGCGCCGACGCTCTGCAGCGCCGCGGATTCTACCCGCCGCCCGCTGGTGCGAGCGCCATCTACGGCCTCGAAGTAGCCGGCGTTATTGAGGCGGTCGGTGAGGGTGTCTCCGTGGAGAACCGTGGCACCTCCGTCATGGCGCTCCTTTCTGGAGGCGGCTATGCCGACTACGTGACCGTCCCGGTCGACCACGTGCTGCCCGTACCCGAACAGCTGAGCTTCGTAGAGGCGGCAGGTATTCCCGAGGTTGCCGCGACCGTCTACTCGAACCTGGTACTCACCTGCGGTATGAGCATGAACCCCGCCGAAAACCTCAAGGAAGACGGCGAACCGGCGGTGGTGCTCGTGCACGGCGGCACCGGCGGTATTGGGGTGCATGCTATCCAGCTGGCGCTCGCCGCCGGAACTCGCGTGTTTGCGACCGTCAGCAGCGAGGAAAAAGCTGAATATGTGCGCTCACTAGGTGCGGAGCCCATTATCTATACCGAACATTCGTTCCGTGAAGTTCTGTTGGCTGAAACCGGCGGCCGCGGCGCCGACTACATCCTCGACGTAGTGGGCGGAAAGTACCTGGACGACAACCTGCACACCCTCGCCGACGGCGGCCACCTGTGCATTATCGGCCTGATGGGCGGCGCCAAAGCGGAATTGAACCTGGGCTACATGCTCTCCCGTCGCCTGTCGGTGCACGCCACGAGCCTGCGCACCCGCTCAGACCGGCAGAAGGCCGAGATCCTGCGCGGTGTACGCGAGCACGTGCTGCCGCTGATTGAATCCGGCAGGATCGGTGTGGGGCTGGACCGCGTTTTCGACATGGAGGAGGCGGTTGCCGCCCACGAGTACTTCGACTCGGGCCAGCATCGCGGCAAGATTGTGCTGCGCATGGTCTAGAAATCGCTGTGCTCCCCGCGGTGCCGCTTCACGTGGGTGCCGCGGGGAGCGTCGCGTGAGGGTCGCGTGAGGGTCGTGATGAAAATCCGGGTTTGAAATAATCAGCTGACTGCTGACATCTCGTCACCAAAAGAGATTTAGGGTAACCTAAGTATAAGGAGGTTTGCGGGTTGTCGCACAGCCCAACACCGGCAACCTCCACCAACCAATAGACACGGCACACACACCACGCAGAGGAGGACATATTGGGACTTAAAAGCTACCTGCAATCGCGCCGCGACGACGCCGAACTCGGCAAAGGCATCTGGCGCCGATCCCACGACCGGTTCATCCGCGGCATTGACCGCTTCCACCAGGTCCTCGAACGCCTAGCGGCAACCGATTCGTCCACCTCCATGATTGAGCTCATCGTGCCGGACGCAAACGCGCTCGCCGACCTGATTCCGCGCGTGCGCGCAGTCGCCATGGAGGCGCACCGCCTCGCCCCCAGCGACGGCGATATTCCCGCCTCCCCGTACGGCACCTACTCGGATCTGAACCGTGCCCTCTCCAAGGCGGGTAACGCCGTCGCCCTCTGCGCTGAAGCGCTCGCCATGGCACGCTGCTTCGGCGAATGCGCCACCGGATGCGACCGCCAGGTGAGTGTACACCGCCGCGTGGAAACCGTCCTTCAGCACATTGAGGAAGCCGAACGCCTCATCCAGCGCGCCCAGAAGGAAGCCGCCGGCGAGCTGACCTTCGACGACGGAATCCCCGTAGGCCGCACCGAACTCGTCGAAGCCTAACACCAATCGCGTGACCCGCCCGCAGCACCCACACCGGACGCTGCGGGCAGGCTCATTTAAACCGCCCACCGTGCCGCGTCCGCCAGATGAACACGGCCAATCTGAACGGTGCCGAGAGGGCGGGTTAGTTTGATGTGCACCTCAACAGGCGATACGCTTAAAGAAGGGGTGTAGGACACTTCTTATGCGGTTCCGTCACAATGGAGGTGACGACACAACGCGATGGTACGCGCGGAAGAACCGCAGGCTTTTTCCTGCCCCTCTACGGCACAACCCAATGCACAATAATTCACGGAAGAAGTCACACACCATGTTTGAATTCCACCGCAACGAGCGCGCACGCCAGCTGCGCCCCAGCCTCTCTCGTTCCTGGCTCCTCGTGCGCGCCAACTCCACTGAAGAAGTTTTTGAAGAGGCCTTCGAATCCGAGGCCGACTCCATCATCATCGACCTTGAAGACGGCTGCCCGCCCGAAGAGAAGGACACCGCCCGCGAACAGGTTGTCCGCATGCTCAACTCCGGCGTGGTCGCATGGGTGCGAATCAACGCCATCACCACCGAACACTGGTGGAAGGACGTCAAGGCTCTCAAGAACGTGAAGGGCCTGCGAGGCGTCATGCTCGCCACCGCAGAGCACGCCACCGACATCGACCGCACCGCAGCAGAGCTGCCCGCCGGTACCCCCATCATCGCGCTGATTGAGTCCGCACTCGGCGTGCACCACTCCGTCGAGATTGCCCGCGCAATCGGCACCTTCCGCCTCGCATTCGGCGCAGGCGACTACCGCCGCGACACCGGCTCCTCCGCAACCCCCATGGCGCTCGCCTATGTGCGTTCGCAGCTGGTCATCGCCTCCACCCTGGGTGGTCTGCCCGGCCCCATCGACGGCCCGACCCTCGGCGCATACGGTGCTGACCTCTCCAAGGCGTGCGGCTTCGCAAACGACCACGGCATGACCGGCAAGATTACTCTGGACATCCGCCAGACCGAGACCATCAACGCGGCATTCTCCCCGAGCGAGGTCGAAATCGAAGAAGCACACCAGATGCTCGACGTGCCCCTCGACGGCCCCCGCGACGGCTCCTACCTGCCGCGTTACCTGCGTGCAAAGAAGGTCAAGGAACTCGCCAAGGTCTACGGCCTGTGGGGCAAGACCGACAGCGACTTCCAGCGCGCATCCAAGTAAGGTGATCGCCTAAGGTACACGCGTAAAAAGCCGCGCATCCGAACCCCGAACGGGGAACCGGATGCGCGGCTTTTATATGCTCTAAAACCTCTGGCGCGCTACAACTTAGATGCTAGTTGCGGGGCGACTTGCCGCCCGTCAACGCATGAGCACACACATACGAAGTCACCAAAGAAATCACAATCGGCACCAAGAACGAGGTGTCATCCTCATACACGGAACGGTAGAAGAACCACACCGCCAAGGAAACCACCAGCGCCAGCACGTACACCAGCGCAAAACGCATCGTGGGGCTCATCGGACGCGAAGAACCCGCAGCGGCACGACCGCCCTGCGAGCGGTTCTGCAAACGCTGAGTATTTGAGGAGTGAGAAGACATGAGAATCTCCTAAAAATCGACGGTGACATCTCTCAAGACAATGACATCTCGCAGATGCTAAAAACCGCCGCAACACACCGGAAACCGGCACGCGTTACGGCGGATGTGGAGCCCCCAGTGGGATTCGAACCCACGACCTTTTCTTTACGAGGGAAATGCTCTACCCCTGAGCTATAGAGGCACATATGCTGTCATCCGTAGCCGCCCGAAAGCAACTGACGAACAGTGCATACCCCGCAATAGTACCAAAAAGGCGGGGGAGAGGCTAATTACTTTCAGCACCGAGACCGCAGCTGAGAGCCCGCGGCAGAGAACCTATGGCGTGCACTGCATTCACCCCACAAACCCGCCCGCAGATAGGGAATGTTCAGGGCAGAGGCATACAATAAACCCTATACCCACGGCGGCTGACAGCGCCTCACAGCGCCCAACAACCACTGGCACATCAACCACAGATGTATCAACCACAGACCAGCCCGCCACCCATAGAGAGAGGAACCATCATGACTTCACCCCTCAACCGCCGCACCCTTCTGCTGGGCGTAGTGCCCGCCGCCGCCCTGGGACTGAGCGCATGCGGTTCCAGCTCCTCCCAGTCTTCTGCGACCGCATCGGCATCTGCGAGTGCCTCGGCAAGTGGTTCGGCAAGCACCGCCGCTACCTCGGCGAGCGCCACCGCGAGCGCTTCGGCATCCGCTTCCGCGACCGCCGACGACGGCTACGTCGGCTACCGCCTCAACCGCGAAGTACCCGGCGCAGGCACCGCAACCCTGTACACCGACTACCAGTGCCCCTACTGCGCCAAGGCAGAACCCAAGTTCGAAGAAGCCGCCAAGAAGCTCGACGGCGTGCTGAACGTGACCGTACGCCACATGCCGCTGAACATGCACGTCAACGCCGTACCCGCCGCACTCGCAGTGGAAGCCGCCGAGGCACAGGGCAAGCACCTCGAAATGGCAAACAAGCTCTTCGCCACCCAGAACGACTGGAAGGGCATCAGCGAACGCGACAAGCTACGCACCCTCTTCAACGACTACGCCAAGGAACTGGGTCTGAACACCGAAGAATTCGACAAGGTTCTGCTCGCTTCCGATACCGTCAAGCCCATCCAGCGCGACTACGATCACGCCGTGAAGATTGGCGTGAAGGGCACCCCCACCTTCGTCGTGAACGACAAGGTCGTTGAGGGCCTGGATTCCTCCTCCTCGGTGGATGACCTGGTCAGCACCTTCAAGCGTGAAGCTGGCGTGAAGTAGTGGCGCACATTCAGCTCTCCGGCGGCCAGCGCGCCGAAATCCACCCGGACGGGTTCAGCGACCACGGCTACGTTCTCGAAATCGGCGGTGCCGAACAGTCCCACGTGGATATTGCGGACCCCTCCTACGTGTTCTACGAGTACCTGCGCCGCATCGCCAACACGGTGGATGCGCTCGCCCCCGCCGGCGAACCCATTACCGCCGCACACCTGGGCGCCGGTGCGTTGACCCTCGTGCGCTACATTCAGGCGACCCGCCCCGGATCCCGCCAGGTTGCTGTCGATATCGAACCCGAGCTTATGGGCTTCGTGACGGACCGCCTGCCGCTGCCTGTCGGCACCGACTGCCAGCTGGTAGTCGGTGATGCCCGCGAGCAGTTGGCGAACCTGCCCGAACTGCTGGGCGTACCCGGCTTCGACGCGATTATCCTCGACATCTTCACCGGCATGGACGCGCCCGCGCACCTGGCGAACCGCGACTTCTACCGCGAACTCAAGGACGCCCTGAGCGAGCGCGGCATGGTCGCCATTAACGTGGGCGATGACGCGGGTCTGCCCTTCTTCCAGCTGCAGGCAACCGCCATGCTGGAAGTCTTCGACCACGTGTGGTGCCTGTGCGAGAGCTCCATGCTCAGCGGGCAGAACGAAGGTAACCTCGTGCTGGTTGGTACCTCCCGTGAGCTGGACGAGGACACCCAGGACCGGCTGTACGCGATGGGCCCGCATCCGGCGGAGGTGCTCACCACCGACGAGTTGCGCGATCTGCTGGACGAGCTGGCCGAGAGCTAAAACTGGAACATAAAACCGTTGAGGCGGGTACCAACCAGGTACCCGCCTCAACGG
>ERZ1674288.40-NODE-40-length-21371-cov-8.635157_pt1 | contig 21371 bp, 13 predicted proteins | sample MGYA00581190_ERZ1674288 | MGnify/ENA primary metagenome ERZ1674288 (study PRJEB41354, sample SAMEA4873332) | human saliva metagenome | biome: human-associated habitat [ENVO:00009003]; feature: mouth environment [ENVO:08000002]; material: saliva material...
GAGATAGCTTCAGGTGACTGGAGTTCAGACGTGTGCTCTTCCGATCTCACTATGAAGGCGCAGCTCAAGGATGGTGGCTACCTTCTGCGCTGGACAGGCTTCCCTGAGGGGCTGGAGGCTTCCAGCGTGCTGGTTGACGTGAACTTCTACACCCCTTCCGGTGAGTACGGCGGCTCCATCCTGGAGAGCCCGACCCTGTCCGAAGGTGCCAAGGAGGGGGAGTTCCGCCTCCTGATGAGCCCGGCGACGGACTCGAACGTCGTGTACGTGATCGTTCTGGAGGACACCGCGCACGGTGTCTCCTACGAATTCTTTGTGACCGAGCAGGGCAACCGCCTGGTCCAGACCGCTGATCCGCGCAACGGCAAGGCAAAGCCCACCGAACCGCCGGTCGATATTGAGCGTGAAGAAGCAGAAACCGGCGAGGCGACCACTCAGCCGACCCCCGAAGCGGTGAACCTGCCGTCGCCCACCGCTACGTCATTCACCGATACGAGTGATGGCACGGTTCGCCGTACCGTGGACAACCCGCAGAACCATGATTCTGGGCAGTACGTTATCTCCGAAGACAACAGCGTGTACGATCCGATGAACCAGAGGGATGGCAAGGCACACCTGTCCATTCAGGACTCGCAGGGCGACTCTCAGGATGACACGAAGCCCGTCACGGTCCGTGCCACGAACTTCCCCCAAAATGCCAAGGGCTACGACCTGATCGTCATGGAAATCGACTCCAACGGCAACACCGTGGGCGATGCGCTCGCCATTGTGCATGTTGGCCCGGAATCCATTTCTGCGGGCGCTTTCGAGGCTGTGATTGGCGTGCCCGGTGCGTCCCTGCAGATCGGTAGGACCTACTTGGTAGCGGCTTTTGACGCTTCCGGTGACGGCAACCTTCAACTCAATACGGTGCGTTTTACGGTGACCCAGGCGTCTGCTGAGAATGGCGGGTCGTCGTCCGATTCTTCGTCTAAGAGTGAGGGGAAGCCGGTTGCGGCTTCTTCCGCCTCTCCTGCGGCTGATGCCGATACTGCGGGCGCATCCGGTGGGAAGGCACCCGCCGCAGGTTCCAAGTCTAAGACCCGCGGAATTCAGGCCGACAGCGCTATGGCTCCGGGCACGAACGACGCCACGATTTCTGTTCCGCGCGCCGGCGACTCTGACACTGCGTCTTCTTCGGCGTTGGGGTACCGCACTGAGGAGGCGCAGCCTGTTGAAATGGTGACTCCCGAGTCTAATCTGCCTTCCGGCACCGATTCGGCGGCTCAGTCTCGCCGTGCCGCGATTCTGAATGGTTCCTCCTCGCAGGTGCGTACCGATCCCGGATCGCCGAATGGTGTGAAGGCGTCGGAGGCGCAGATTACCCGTAACATGGATAAGAGCTCGCCCCTTCTGCCGATTTTGGTGACCCTGGGTGGCGGCCTGATTCTTGGTGCCCTGGGCATGTCGCGTATGCACACCTCGAAGAAGGATTAGCGGCGGTAGGGCCGGGGGAGTAGCGGCCTCTGTTGACTGCTGAGGTGTGCTGGCGTGGGGTGGGTGTATTGCCCTGTCAGTGTGCTGTGAGGCGCTTTGTCACAAAACGGTTTCTTGGAACCTGATGTTGAGAAATACTCACGCTATCGATATAGTAAGCCTGTCCTAACAATGTCGATAGCATGGATACACACCAATGAAGATTTTCACATCTGGCACCCGCCTCTCCAAGGGAGCCTGCGCCCTCGCCGTCGCTGGCGCTGTCGCCCTACCTCTGGCACCCGTCCTCGCCGAGAACATTAATATCGCCGCACAGAATGTTGCCGCACAGAACGTCGCAGCAGGCGACCAGGCAAGCACCGGCGCATCCTTCGGCTGGGGCGTACGCGCCTCCTTCCTGTCCTACAACGGTATGCCCCGCGAAATGACCGACGGCGCAGCCTGGGATGCAACCGCAAAGCAGTTCACCTTCACCCCGACCTCCACCACCGTCTCCGAAGACGGCAAGCAGGTTACCCTGCAGGCTGCCGGCCGCCTCTGGTTCACCGGCCACTGCGCTGAAGGTCAGGACCCCGAAACCGGTTGTGCCCTGAACCTCACCTTCTCCAACCCCCGCGTGGAACTGAACCTCGCGGACGGCACCGGTTCCCTCTACATGACCGTGCGCACCAAGAACTACGCTTCCGGCAAGTTCGAGGGCCCCATGGAAGTCAAGATGGCGACCCTGAGCACTGGCACCGCCAAGCAGAGCGAGAAGGACGGCGTAGTTAGCATCAGCGGTATCTCCGCGAACCTGACCGCCGACGGTAACCACGCCTTCTCCGACTTCTACAACGAAGGCGCCAGCCTCGACCCGCTGAGCATCTCCTACACCGGTAACGCAGCCAACACCCCCAAGAGCGCCTACAGCGTCGCAGAGTCCTACAACACCGGCGCGGGCGTGAACCTGCCCCAGAACACCGCACGTCTGGGTAAGAACCACATCGTGCACGTGGCACCCCCGAGCTTCAGCGGCGACACCACCTACACCGTGCTGACCAGCTCCAACCTGAAGATGACCGACACCGGCGTCCTGAAGGCAATCAAGGGCGTTTTCGCTGTAGACGCTGACGGCAACCGCATGCTCGTCATCGGTAGTGAAACCAACAAGCCCGAGCTGTACACCGTGACCGCCGAAGGCAAGCTTGTATCCTCCGGCACCTACTCCGACGCAGACCTCGGCACCACCACCGTCAAGGCAATCGGCTACAACCCCGCCAACAACACCTGGGGTATCGTCAGCATTGACGGCCAGGGCGGCGGCAAGCTGACCATCATTGACGCATCCGGCAAGGCAACCTCGCAGGCTCTGCCGAAGCCCGATTCTATCGACCCGCAGGCCGTGAACGCCTACTCGGTCGACGAGTACTACGGCGACTCGTTCTCCACCAACACCGTGACCCTCGCGCCGCTGCCCGACGGCAGCTTCGTGTACGCGCCGTCGACCTCCATCTACGATGCGGCCGGCGAAAAGGTGGTTCAGAAGGGTCACCTGCTGCACATGAGCAGCAACGGCGTGTCCCTGGTTCCGAACTCTTCACCCGCAGGCTACGACACCGCCCTGCCCTCGACCCTGGTCAGCCCCAAGGGCTACATTTACCGTTGGAACAACTGGTACGGCGGTAAGGTGCAGATCCTCAAGTACGAGAACGGCACTTTCAGCGTGGTCCGCGAGTCCGCAACTCTTGAGGGCTTCGAGAAGACCGAGGTTGCCACCATGTTCCTGACCCGCGCGGGCAACGTGGTTGTGGTGGATGCTTCCGGCTCCCGCCTGGTGTTCATGGATGACACCCTGAACAAGGTGAACGAGGTCGTGCTCTCCTCGATGCGCAAGACCGACAAGAGCGGCGGCTACAACGCCCTCGAGCTGCCCAACGGCGATATTATCTACCCGACCAGCTTCGAGAACCCGAACACCTACGAGGATCAGCTGTGGCTGAACCGCCTGGCAGCAAACTCGGCACCGGAACAGACCCCGGCACCCGAGCCCACTAAGTCTGCTGAGCCGACCGTTGCTCCCACCGTAGCTCCGACCGTGGCACCGACTGCTGAGCCGACTGCCGCGCCTTCTGCTGAGCCTACCGTCACTGCGGAGCCGACTGTTGCTCCGACCGAGGCACCGACCGCAGAGCCCACTAAGTCTGCTGAGCCGACTGTTGCTCCCACCATGGCACCGACTGCAGAGCCCACCAAGACTGCAGAACCGACTGTTGCTCCGACCGAGGTTCCCTCTGCAACTGCAGAACCGACTGTGGAGCCTTCGGCAACCGCAGAGCCCACCGCGACCGCAGAACCTTCTGCAGAGCCGACCGTGGAGCCCTCCGCAACCGCTGAGCCCACCAAGACTGCAGAACCCACCGCAGTTCCTTCGGAAGAGCCCACCTCGCCGTCTCTGCCGACCGCGTCCGTGGCACCCAGCGCCTCCGTGGCTCCTTCTGCAACCCCGAGCGCTTCTGTGTCCCCGAGCGCATCAGTGAGCGCATCCCCGACCGCGGTTCCGAGCGTTCCCGCCGTGACCCCCTCGGTGAGCGCGTCTGCATCGGCGTCCGCTAGCGTGTCTGCATCTGCGAGTGCATCCGCGTCCGCGAGCGCATCCGCAAGCCAGTCGGCTTCCGCAAGCGAGTCTGCTTCTTCGAACGCAACCGCGAGCGAGTCTGCATCCGCCAGCGCGTCCGCATCTGAGAGCGCCACTGCCGATCAGAACGCTGCCGGCCACAAGGGCGGCTCCAACGGCGGTTCTGACGCTGGTTCCGGCACCTCAGACAACTTGGGTGTGAGCGGCTCCAACGGTGGTTCCTCTAACGGTGGTTCCTCCGTCGGTGGCGGTTCTTCCGCAGGTAGCTCCTCGACCTCCGGTAGCTCCTCCTCGAAGCTGGCGCAGACTGGCGCATCCGGCGCAATGTTCGCCGCAGCAGCCGGTGCCATCACCCTGGCGGCTGGTACCGCCCTGGTCGTGGCACGCCGCCGCAAGAGCTAAGATTTAGCCTTCGCGCAACACCCCGCTTCGCCACTCGTGTTCATGAGTGGGGAAGCGGGGTGTTCCTTTCATACAATGGAAATATGACTATTCTGAATGTAATCGCAACCTCGCACGGCACCGACTCCGCTGCTGGCCGCGAGGCTATCACGCTGATTCGTGAGCAGATTAAGTTCTTGCTCGCTCAGCGTAACGACGGCGTGGAGTACCGTGTCCACGCCGCATATGTGGATGTGGAATCTCCCAGCGTTGATGATGCCGCAGCCTCCCTGCCCAATGATGAGCCCTGCGTGATCGTGCCGATTCTGCTGTCGACCGGCTTCCACACTCAGGTGGATTTGCGCCGTGCCGCACGCAATAGCGGTATTGAGCGTATTAGCATTGGTGAGTCGCTGGGCCCGGATGCGCGCCTTGCCGCTCTGACTCGCGCTCGCCTGGAGGAAATTGGCTGGACTCCCGGCGATGGCCCTGTGGTTCAGGGTGCTGCGGGTTCTTCTCGTGCAGATGGTCGCGCGGATATGAGCCGTGCGGCTGAGCTGCTGGCTGAGGAGTTGCACGTTCCGGTGCATCACGGCTTCGTTGCCGCGATTGATCCGAAGTTCCACGAGGTTGTTGCCGAGCATCAGCCTAAATTTGCTGCGACCTACCTGCTGGCGGAGGGTTTCTTCTCCGGTAAGATGCGCCGTGACGCTGAGTCGACCGGTGTGCCGGTGAAGGTTGCCGCGCCGCTGGTGAACGCGCAGGGTGGTGCTTCTGCTGCCGTGGTGGCGGAGTGCTTTATTGACCGCATGGATGCGGCTATCGCCCAGCTGGACGCCGCCTAGCTGTTCGCCCAATTTAGTTTGGGGCTTCTAAAAGCACATACAAAAAACCTCGGGAGGTGATTCTCCCGAGGTTTTTTGTATGTAGCTGAAGTAGCTGAGTGCTTAGGCAGTCTTGAGGTAGACGTCGCCGTCGCGGACCTCTACGGGGTAGACCTTGATGGAGTAGGAGGGGTCGGAGACGCACTCGCCGGTGGTCAGGTCGTAGACCTCCTTGTAGAGGGGGGAGGTGATGGTGGGGTTGCCGTTCTTCTCGCCGACGATACCGCGTGCGAGGACCAGTGCCTGGCTGTGCGGGTCGAGGTGGTCGCCGGCGAAGATGCCGTGCTTGGTCTTGTAGATGGCGTACTGGTAGCCGTCGACCAGGGCGACTTCGCCCCAGTTTTCTTCGAGGTCAGATTCAGCGCAGATGCGTACCCAGTTCTCAGCCATGGGGGTTTCCTTTCGAAGTGGTGGTCTGCGCCGCGCGGGGTGCAGGACACAATAGCGGTTCGTGTGTTCTTTGTTTGGAGTTTACCTTATGAAACCCACATTTGGAAATGGGGCACGCGGAGGGTGCTAAAGGTTATTTTTACCCTAAAAGATGATCTCAAATTTTATAGATTAGCCTTACCTAAATTAGGTTTAGATAAGGTAAGAATACCCTATTCCAGCCCGGTATTCCGCGGATTTTTTGGAAAATTTTCCCAAAAAATACGGATTTTCGATACTTCGACCCCGCGCTAGAGTGTACGATAAAAGTCGTAGTTTAAAACGCCTTTTGACTGCCTGAAGAAAACAACATAATCCCACACAAAAATGTTTCGTAATTTTCAGATGCATTCTAAAGAAGCGGGCGCTCCAACTACTCGGTACGCATCAGGTACGAGCCCAACGGTACGGAAACTAGGAGTTCCAATGCGGGGCACGATCCAGTCGCACACTGAGGGTAGATAAGTGCCATGAACTACCTGCATTACAACTAGGAAGGAAAATCCATGTCGCACACCCCCCGCAACATTCTCGTTGTCGGCGCAGGCCCCGCTGCGTGGCGTTTTGTACGCGCGTACCACGAAGGCGCTGAAGCTGCCGGTCGCGCAGCGGACACCATCACCGTCCTCAACGATGAGCCCTACATCCCCTACGACCGCGTTGCTATCGAGAAGATTTTCAAGGACACCGAGAAGGACCTGACCCTCGGTGACCCCGAACTGTGGAATGCAGAGAACATCAACCTGGTCAACAACTGCCACGCAGAGAAGCTTGACCGCACCCGCCGCGTCGTCACCGACACCGAGGGCAACGAGTACCCCTACGACGTACTGGTCTTCGCGACCGGTTCCCGCGCGGTTCGTATCCCCATTCTTAACTCGGACGCCGCACACGTCTTCCGCACCATTGACGACGTGAAGAACATGGTCTCCGAGGTTAACCGCCTGCAGGACACCCTCGGCCGCGCACCCCGCGGTATTGTCGTCGGTGGCGGTCTGCTCGGCCTCGAAGCAGCTGAGGGTCTGAAGGACCTGGGCGCAGAGCCCACCATTCTGGATGTGGCTCCCTGGTTGCTCTCCGTTGAGGTTGACCAGGGCGGCGGTTACGCCGTGAATGCCCAGATTAAGGCAACCGGCATTGAGATTGAGACCGGCGTGTACATCTCCGGCATCAACAAGGATGCTGACGGCAACGTCGTCTCCGTCTCCATCGCAGATTCTCCCTCTGAGGATGCAGAAATCCGCACCCTGCCCGCCGACATGGTGGTCTTCGGTGCCGGTATCCGCCCCAACGACGAGCTGGCACGCGACGCTGACCTGGCACTGGGTGAGCGCGGCGGTATTCTCGTCAACGACGCATGCCACTCCTCCGACGAGCACATTTGGGCTATCGGTGAGGTCGCCTGCGTACTGGGCCGCACCTGGGGTCTGGTCGCACCGGCTAACGCTATGGCTGACGCTGTTGCAGCTAACCTGCTCAACGACAACGAAGAAGCTCAGGTTGAAGAGTTCGACATCGCAACCAAGCTGAAGTTCTCTGGCGTTCAGGTCGCTGGCTTCGGTGACCGCCGCGGCACCACCGAGGGTTGCCTCGAGGTTCTGTTCGCAGACCCCGCACGCGGCATGTACCAGAAGATCGTGACCAGCGGCGACGCAAAGACCCTGCTCGGTGGCGTGTTCGTCGGTGACACCGCTCCCTTCGACTCCCTCAAGCCCCTGCTTGGCCGCGAGCTGCCCGCTGAGCCGAACGTTTACCTGACCGCAGCTGGCGGCGGCGACGGCATCCCCGACACCGAACTGCCCGACGACGCAATCCTGTGTTCCTGCAACAACATCAGCTTCGGTGCTGTCCGCGAGGCAATCGTTGACGGCAACCACGATGTTGCGTCCCTGAAGTCCTGCACCACCGCGGGTACCCAGTGTGGTTCCTGTGTTCCGATGCTGCAGAAGACTTTGGAACAGCAGATGAAGAAGATGGGTCTGACCGTCTCCAAGGCACTGTGTGAGCACTTCGACTTCTCCCGTGCAGAGCTGGCTGAGGCTGTGCGTCTGACCAACCTGGACGACTTCGACTCCGTTCTGGCACGCTTCGGCCGCGGTGGCGACGGCTGTGCTATCTGTAAGCCGACCGTTGCATCGATTCTTTCCTCCTTCCGCAACTCCTACGTCCTGGACGCAGGCCGCGGTGGTATTCAGGAGACCAACGACCGCGCACTGGCGAACATGCAGAAGAACGGTACCTACTCCGTCGTTCCGCGTATTCCCGCAGGTGAGATTCCCGCTAAGAAGCTGGGTGTCATCGCTGAGGTTGCTGAAGAGTTCGGCCTGTACGTGAAGATTACCGGTGCGCAGCGTATCGGTATGTTCGGTGCTCGCCTGGAGCAGCTGCCCTACATTTGGGAGCGTCTGGTGGATGCCGGCTTCGAGTCCGGTCAGGCATACGGTAAGTCCCTGCGTAACGTGAAGTCCTGCATGGGTTCGACCTGGTGCCGCTTCGGTGTTCAGGACTCCACCGGTATGGCAATTCAGCTGGAGAACCGTTACCGCGGTCTGCGTTCCCCGCACAAGTTCAAGTTCGGCGTTTCCGGTTGTAACCGTGAATGTGCTGAGGCGCAGGGTAAGGACGTTGGTCTGATTGCAACCACCAACGGCTGGAACCTGTACTTGGGTGGTAACGGTGGTGCGAACCCCGCTCACGGTCGCCTCTTCGTCAAGGACGCCTCCAGCGAGGACATCATCCGCTACATCGACCGCTACCTGATGTACTACATCCGTACCGCAGACAAGCTGCAGCGTACCGCTCGCTGGCTCGAGGATCTGGATGAGGAGCACGGCGACGGTCTGGCACACCTGCAGTCCGTCCTCATTGAGGACTCCCTGGGCGTGTGCGAGGACCTGGAGCGCGACATGCAGCGTCACGTTGACTCCTACGAGGACGAATGGGCAGCAACCCTGCGTGACGAGCGCCGCCTGCGCCGCTTCCGTGCCTTCATCAACGAGCCCAACGGCAGCGACGAGGGTTCGCACCTGTACGTGCTGGAGCGCGAGCAGATTCGCCCCGCAACCCCCGAGGAAATTGCGGCGGCAGAAGCTGGCGAGTCCGACACCGTCCTGCTGACCGGTACCAAGATTCCCGTGGGTAAGCCCAGTGACCTCAACCCGGTCCCGGCAGCATAGTATGTGCCCGAAGATTCCTCCGTTCCCGCCCCGCGAGTTCGCCACTATCGACGAAGTACTCGCGGGCGGGGCGCCCGGGCACAGCCTGGACGATAGCGTGACGGAACGCGGCATTCTTCTGCCCGGCGAGCCTGCTGAGAACCCCGGCAAGGTCTACATTGTGGGTGGCGGCCCCGGTGCCGCTGACCTGCTGACCCTGCGTGCGGCACGTGCCCTGAGCGAGGCGGACGTGGTCCTTCTGGATCACCTCGCCCCGCAGGAGTACGGCGAGTACGCACCGAACGCCCTCATCGTTGATGTGGGCAAGGTTCCCGGTAAGCACGCTGTTCCGCAGTCCCGCATTCAGCAGCTCATGATTGATTACGCGCTCTCGGGTAAGACCGTGGTGCGTTTGAAGGGCGGCGACCCGTACGTGTACGGTCGCGGCGCTGAAGAGCTGGATGCGTGCATCGCCGCCGGCCTGGAGGCTGAGGTTATCCCCGGCATTACCAGCGCCATTGCGGTTCCTGCGCGTGCTGCGATTCCGGTGACCCTGCGTAAGGTATCCTCGATTTTCACCGTCATTTCTGGTCACTCCGGCCTGTCGGAGACCGAAGTGTCGGCGGTTGAGGCGACCCTGCGTGCCCAGGGCACCGTGGTGCTGCTGATGGGCGTTCGTACCCTGCCCGATACGGTGGCGTCTCTGCTCTCTCGTGGGATTGAGGCTGACACGCCGCTGGCAACCATTGAGAACGGTTTCTCTGAGAAGGAGCGCGTGACTGTCACGACCCTTGAGAACGCTCAGGTAGATTGCGCATCGGTTAAGGCGCCGGCTATTACCGTCATCGGTGAGGTCGTGCATTATGCTCGCGATAATCAGAACCGCTTTGTGAGCGAGGTTCACGAGCGTCTGCGTGAGCGTTCCACCTCCTAGAGGCGGTGCGCCAGATAGTATTGCACGGCCCCGCATCCTTGGTTTTCCTAGTTGCCAAGGGGCGGGGCTGTTGCTGTGCCGGGTTATATTGCTACGCCGGGAGCGCCGCGGAGCAAAAACAGCGGCACAAAAACATACGAAAGCGGGGCGGGTATCAGTTGATACCCGCCCCGCTTTCGTCAGGGGTGCTGCGCTCAAATCCTAATCTTGGAGTTTAGAGTCTCAGCGCCTAGATCTTGAAATCGCTGCTGCTACCGGAACTAGAGCTACCGGAGCCGCCACCACTGGACTTGCTTGCCGAAGCCGATGAGGAGGGACCCTCAAAGACCTGGCGGAATCGGTCGCTGTACTCCGACACGAAGTACTCGCGGCTAGTCACGCGCCACTTGCCCTCGGCGTACACCACGTAAATCACGACATCCAGGGTGCTTGCCTTCTGAACCTCACCGGTGCCCTTCTGGTAGATGGTGTATTCCTTGACAACATCCCGGCAGGGGAACGCCACAACAGCCAAGTCGGTAGAGGCAAGAGCCTTCGCATCCTTGTCGTCACGGATGCTCAGCTTGCTCTCGTAGTCCTTAGTCCAACCGCCCGCGGCGTAGAGCTTGGCAATAGCCTTCAGGTTGTTGACCAGACCGCTGTCAGCGCCGTGGACCAGACCCTTGAGGTACTGCAGGTCGCCGTTGTACATCGCGGCAATGTACGCGCTCTGATAGCCCGCCAGGGTCTTGTAGGCGCCCTCGAGGCTGACGGTACGCTGAGCCACCGTATCAATGACCGGGATCGGGACGTTCTTCGCGGGGGAGGTGTCGGTCGGCTCAACATAGTGTGCAATGGCGGGCTTGTACTCGTACTTGACGTCGCCAATGTACTTCTTATAGTCCTTCAAAAACTCGTCGGACGGAATAATCTTCGCGCTACTACGGCTCGACGAGGACGAAGACGACGAAGCGGATGCCGAAGCCGAGGCAGACTCAGAAGGTGACGCAGACGCCGAAGCCGAGGGGGAAGCGGAGGTGCTCGGGGAACCGGAGAAAGTATCACCGGTACCGGTGGGGCGAATATCCTTGTTGAAAGCGCATCCTGCCAGCGCGAAAGCGCCGGCGGTCAGACCGCCAAAAAGAACGGCGCGGCGGGTCAATCCGTTTCGGTCGTTAGCAGAGAAGCTGGTGTGTGCACTCGGCCGGAAGGACATGGTATCTCCTGAAAGTGGTTGATTGAGGTAGCTCGCAACGCTGCGGTGCGTACGAGAGACTCTTCCTCATCGTTTTGTATGGTGCGCGGTACAGGGGTACCGGGATACGAGTGTGCCGAAGCGTGAACTGCGGCGGTATGAAGTATCCACTTCTTACTATAGAAGACTGGTTTTAAAACTTCGTCAAAAAACCCTGGACATTGTCTTTAAGGCACAATAACCCAAAGTTGGTGAGGTGCTGAGGGAGCACCTTCACGACTTTGGGTTCGTGCGTATGGAATTGATGAGGCGGGGCTACTCTCGACCGGCGGAGGCGAAATTATGCGCCTGCAGAATTAGACCTGAGGGATTTAGACCTTAGTAGAACCGCGGCCCGAAGAACCGCTAGAACCTCCGGAACTAGAAGAGCCGGAAGAGCCCTTGCCGCCGTTCAGACGCTCGTTCAGATAATCGTTGCCGATTCGCCACCACTTACCCTCGGTGTAGAGCATCACGTGCGAAACGGATACCTGAGTAATCGCCGGAACCTTGCGCTCGGTACCATCCGGCTGATGGATGGCGGTGGCAGAATACTCGGCATCCATCACGATTTCTACGTAGCCGTCACCGTTCTTCAAGGCACTGTCCGGTTCGGCGTTCTGCATGACAATGCTGCACGTGAACTCCATGTACCAGCCGTTCTTCTCGTACAGTTCCTTGATTGCCTTGATCTCATCAATGGCGCGCTTATCAGCCGGGTAGGTCAGATCAATCGTCTGATCCGCGTAGCGTCCATCCTTGAGTGTGGCAATCTGGGCGCTGTAGTAGGCGCGCAACGTCTCGTAGGCACCCTGGAAGGTCGGTTCTTCACGGTGCGGAACGGTCTTGAGGGGCTTGGGTACGTTCTTCGCCGGGGAAGAAGCAGTTGCGGGCTGGTACTCACCCATGTACTCGCCGGTCAGCTTCAGGGGACCGGGGTACTTCTTCCAACCCTCGACAAGCGCATCCTCAGATACGGGTACGCGTGCCGCACTGGACGAGCTGCTCTTGGCACTTGCCGAAGCGCTCGCGGAGGAAGCAGCGGTAGCAGAGGGCGAACTAGACGCAGAAGGTGAAGCGGAAGTGCTCGCAGAAGAAATGGGGGAGCCGATCTTAGCCTTCGCCTCTTCGCTCAGCGGGCGAATATCGGAGGCGCAACCCGCCAGCAGAGAGACCGCGCCGCCCAGCAGTAGGGTGCGGCGGCTCACAAGGCGGGAAGCGACAGAACGGGTGCTCGAAGAGGGTGAGAACATCGGTGAACTCCTTGATTATTCCCGAGGCGGGCTCGGGGCACCCGGCGGCGGGCGCGTGGTTGTATGGCGTGTTGGGTGAGGCTGCATAGAGGGGCGAAACCTTGCGTTGTCTGCCGTGGTTTCAGGCCCTGTCAGGTTTAATCCCTGTCCGGAAGGAGCCTCGGGTGCGTACATGCTGCCGGTGGAGCGAACGGATACGCGGTGAACTCATCGTTGAGACTGCTGCGTTCGCACCCCGGTGAGAGGGTAGATGCTATCGAATCATCATTGATGTGTTGCACGATTCATTTTAGACTATTTTGAGCTCAAAATGCACGAAAAGGCACCTTAGTAATTCCTGGGAGCCTATCGAAGGTTGAATATATCAATCACCGTAAAGTATTACGACAAAATCCTGATAACGGGGAGCTATTTGATGGAAATGGTTGATTGGTGAGGGGGTGTGCGTATATCCAATTAAGTGATTTCAGTCATATTTATGACTTGAAAAATAAAAGAGCTGCGCCTCAGTATTTCCAAAAGGCGGGGGAGAGGAGGGTGTTTAGTTTAATCTTCTGACCGTAAGGAAGTCTTCAATAGTCCAGAAGAAATACCCGATTCAATAAGGGGAAACCCGCTCGGCAATCCCCAAATATGCACTCTATTCACCCGCTATGCATTGCTGAACCATCCGGAAAAACCGGTTCCCACACGGAGTGCCGAGGGGGTGAAAACTTTCAAGGGTGAACATCTAGTGGAATTACATCGGTGTTCACCCCATATCTTGTGGTTGCACTGACTGCAATCCCATGGGTTCTCCCGAAAAAATCGAAACCCACTTAAAGCAACACCGAGGAAATGTAAAAACATACATCCTTAAACACGCCCGAGTGCGGGGTGGGGCAAGGCCCCTTAAGCCCCCTACTCGCTCTAGATATCGCCGAACGAAGAACCATTCTGTTTTGCGCACCCGCGCATCCGCCGCCCGCCCGGAACTATTCAAACCCACACCCCGCGGGGTTGCATACAGACACAAAAGCCACATAAACTATTAGTGTTTGCAACGACCCGGCCATCACCGGCGAGCAATTCGGAAGAACGGACCGCACCTGCGGGCACCCGCCAATCGCTGCGGCGAGGGTGTCTTAGCGGAAGAGATGTAGTCCCAGTAGAACCGGACGGTTAAGCCCGATATAGCTGTAATAAGCGACTGATACCCGCCCAACGCGCCGCTCTTCCGGTGGCTAGGTATCGCGGAAACACACCGCGACACCCCGCTAGCCCCGGGAGGGTTCGGTGCGTTGAGCTGGTTAACTCAGTAAGCAAGGTGGTACCGCGCCGCATCCTGAACCCCCGGCCCAGCCCGGAACAGTCAGCGATGCCCAGGCGTCCTTGCACCCGTCATGTCAACCCTCACCCGCTGAGAGGTGACGAGTGCACGCACCCGCGTACCGCGCCCGTCACCCACATCTCAGCGTTGAGAACAACAGATAAGGGCGCACCCAATGTCTAACGTATACCCCAAGGTGAGTGCCTTCGAAGCCGCAGGAAGCGGCGTCACCGCATCGCCTAAGTTCCCCGCTCTGGAAGAAGCAGTCCTCGACTACTGGAAGAAGGACGGCACCTTCGCCGCATCCGTCGAGAACCGCCCCGCAGGCGAAAACGGCGAAAACGAATTCGTCTTCTACGACGGCCCTCCCTTCGCCAACGGCCTGCCCCACTACGGCCACCTGCTCACCGGCTACGCCAAGGACCTCGTCGCACGCTACCAGACTCAGCGCGGCCACAAGGTAGAGCGTCGCTTCGGCTGGGACACCCACGGCCTGCCCGCAGAACTCGAGGCAATGAAGCAGCTCGGCATGACCGACAAGCGCGAAATCCTCGAAATGGGCATCGACAACTTCAACGACGCTGCCCGCGCATCCGTGCTCAAGTACACCAACGAGTGGGAAAAGTACGTTACCCGCCAGGCACGCTGGGTCGACTTCGAAAACGACTACAAGACCCTGAACGTTGAGTACATGGAGTCCGTCATCTGGGCGTTCAAGCGCCTCTACGACAAGGGCCTGACCTACCAGGGCTTCCGCGTGCTGCCCTACTGCTGGAAGGACGAGACTCCTCTCTCCAACCACGAGCTGCGCATGGACGACGACGTGTACAAGGACCGCCAGGACCAGACCGTCACCGTCGCATTCCGCCTCACCGCAGACACCTCCCTTGGTGCTGACGAGAAGGTTGCCGCAGAGCTCGACGGCGTCGAAGCACTCGCATGGACCACCACCCCCTGGACCCTGCCCACCAACCAGGCGCTCGCCGTCGGACCCGAGATTGAATACTCCGTCGTACCCGGCGCAGGCAAGTTCGAGGGCCGCTCCTTCCTGCTCGCCACCGATCTGCTCGGCTCCTACGCCAAGGACCTCGGCTACGAAGGCGACAAGCCCGCCGAGGATGCTGCCGCAGCCGTCACCGCACGCTACACCGGCTCCCAGCTCGAGCACGTGCGCTACACCCCGCTGTGGGACTACTTCGCAGACACCGAAAAGTGGGGTACCGAAACCTCCTGGCAGATCCTGGTCGCCGACTACGTCACCACCGGTGACGGTACCGGCATCGTCCACCAGGCACCCGCCTACGGTGAAGACGACCAGAAGGTCTGTGAAGGCTACGGCATCCCCGTGATCCTCTCCCTCGACGAAGGCGCAAAGTTCCTGAACCTCTTCGCCGAGCCCACCGCCTCCGGCTCCACCGCCCTGGCTGAGATCGCGGGCGTGCAGGCATTCGACGCGAACCGCACTATCATCAACGCCCTCAAGGCAGATGATGTGCTGATTCGCGAGAAGTCCTACGTGCACTCCTACCCGCACTGCTGGCGCTGCCGCACCCCGCTCATCTACCGTGCGATCACCTCCTGGTACGTGAAGGTCACCGACTTCAAGGACCGCATGTACGAGCTGAACAAGCAGATCAACTGGATCCCGGAGAACGTGAAGTACGGCCAGTTCGGCAAGTGGGTTGAGAACGCACGCGACTGGTCCATCTCCCGTAACCGCTTCTGGGGCTCCCCGATCCCCGTGTGGGTTTCGGACGACCCGAACTACCCGCGCATCGACGTGTACGGCTCCCTCGAAGAGCTCAAGGCAGACTTCGGCCGCCTGCCCCTGAATAAGGACGGCGAACCCGACCTGCACCGCCCGTACATTGACGAGCTGACCCGTCCGAACCCGGACGACCCGACCGGCAAGTCCACCATGCGCCGCGTGGAAGACGTGCTCGACGTCTGGTTCGACTCCGGCTCCATGCCCTACGCACAGGTGCACTACCCCTTCGAGAACCAGGAATGGTTCGAGAACCACTACCCGGCGGACTTCATCGTCGAGTACATCGGTCAGACCCGCGGCTGGTTCTACGTGCTGCACGTGCTGGCGACCGCGCTCTTCGACCGCCCCGCGTTCAAGAACGTCATCAGCCACGGTATCGTGCTCGGCTCGGACGGCCAGAAGATGTCCAAGTCGCTGCGTAACTACCCGGACGTCTCCGAGGTCCTCGACCGCGACGGCTCCGACGCGATGCGCTGGTTCCTGATGTCCTCGCCGATTCTGCGCGGCGGCAACCTGATCGTGACCGAGCAGGGCATCCGCGAGGGTGTTCGCCAGGTCATGCTGCCGCTGTGGAACGTCTACCACTTCTTCGCCCTGTACGCTAACGCCGCCAACAACGGCGAAGGCTACAGCGCAAAGCTCAAGTACGACTCGCAGCACGTGATGGACCGCTTCATCCTCGGTAAGACCCGCGAACTCATCGAGCAGGTCACCGCAGCGATGGACTCCTACGACATCTGGAACGCCTGCGAATACCTGCGCCAGTACGCCGACGCACTGACCAACTGGTACGTGCGCCGCTCCCGCGAGCGCTTCTTCAACGAAGACACCGACGCATTCGACACCCTCTACACCGCACTGGTGACCGTGTCGAAGGTCGCCGCATCTCTGCTGCCGCTCAGCAGCGAGGAAATCTACCGCGGCCTCACCGGTGAACGCTCCGTGCACCTGGCTGACTGGCCCGAGGCATCCGCTTTCGCTGATGAGTCTGACCTGCTGGCTCTCATGCAGACCGTGCGTGAGGTCTGCTCTGCCGGTTCGGCACTGCGCAAGGAGAAGAAGATTCGCGTGCGCCAGCCGTTGCAGAAGATGACCGTTGCGATTGCTCCCGAGCAGTTCGCAGCACTGGGTACCGCCTTCGGCGAGAAGGGCGCGGAGTACTTCGCGAACATCGTCGAGGACGAGCTGAACCTGCGCCAGGTGGAGCTGGTCAGCGCCGACACCGTCGACCCCGCCGACTACGGCATCTCCCAGCAGCTGAAGGTCAACGCACGTGCGGCAGGCCCGCGCCTGGGCAAGCAGGTGCAGGTTGCCATCAAGGCATCCAAGTCCGGTGACTGGACCGTGACCGAGGACGGTACCGTCCTGGTCGGCGTGGCAGCTCTGGACGGCGGCCTGGCTCTGGAAGAGGGCGAGTACGAGCTGGCAACCGTGGTTGCCGCTGACGCTGAGGGTGCTGAGCACACTGCGGCTGCGGTTCTGCCCGGCGGCTTCCTGGTCCTCAACATTGAGCTGACCGACGAGCTGGTTGCCGAGGGTATCGCCCGCGACACCATCCGCGCTATTCAGCAGGCACGTAAGGACGCCGACCTGAACGTGGCGGACCGTATCAACCTGAGCATCGCGGCACCGGAGGAAACTCTGGCAGCTCTGCGCACCAACGAAGCACTGGTGACCGGCGAAACCCTCGCCGTGTCCCTGCAGCTGAGCGAGGCTGACGAGCTGAGCATTAGCGTCGCCAAGGCATAAAACGCCTGAACCGTACGGCCGTCCCGCCCCATTACCGGGCGGGGCGGCCCGTCGTCTATCCCGCCGCACGGCGGGCCCCTGCCGGCACCGGCTGGCTATCCCAGTGAGGAGAACAATGAGCGAGAAGAACTACCCCGCAATTCCCGACCCCGAGGGCGTGGAACGGGTCTACGGTGAACTGCTGGCGCGAGCACCCGAAAACAAGATGGCGCCGCGCCTGGACGCCGTGGCGCGCGCCGTCGAAATCCTCGGCGACGTGCACCGTGCCGCGCCGGTCATCCACATCACCGGCACGAACGGCAAGACCAGCACCGCCCGCATGATTGAGGCGCTACTGCTCGGCCATGACCTGCGTGTGGGCCGCTTTACCAGCCCGCACCTCGAAAGCGTCACCGAACGTATCTGCATCAACGGTGCGCCCGTACCGGACGCCACCTTCGTGCGCATTTGGGAGGAAATCGCCCCCTACCTGCAGATTGTGGACGCCGAGATGACCTCCCGCGGCGAGCCCGCCCTGACCTTCTTCGAGTCCATTACCGTGCTCGCCTTCGCGATTTTCGCGGACGAGCCGGTGGACGTGGTGGTGCTTGAGGTCGGCATCGGCGGCACTTGGGACTCCACGAACGTTGCCGACGGCGTGGTCTCTGTGGTCACCCCGATCGGTCTGGACCACACCGACATGCTCGGCGAAACCCTCGCCGAGATCGCAACCGAGAAGTCCGGCATTATCAAGCCCGGCGGCTTCCTGATTTCTGCCGCACAGGACCCCGAAGCAGCGGACGTGCTGCTCGCCTCCGCCCGCGAGAAGGAGGCATCCTTCGCCTTCGAAGGCGTGGAGTTCGGCGTGGTCTCCCGCGAGCTTGCGGTCGGCGGTCAACTGCTGACCCTGCGCGGTCTGGCGGGGGAGTACCCGGACGTGCCGCTGTCCCTGCACGGCGCGCATCAGGCGCAGAACGCTGTGGTGGCTCTTGCCGCCGTGGAGGCGTTCTTCGGCGGTCAGCGTCAGCTGCCCGAGGACGTCGTGCGTGCCGCGTTTGAGACGGTGCGCTCGCCGGGTCGCCTGGAGGTTGTGCGCACCGAGCCGCTGACCATCCTGGACGCTGGCCACAACCCGCACGGTGTTCGTGCTTCTGCGGCCGCGCTGACGGAGGCGTTCAAGCTTTCGCACCTGCACGCCGTGGTCGGCATTCTGGGTGAGAAGGATGCCCTGGGCATGTTCGAGACCATGCGCGAAGAGTACGTGGACGCTTCCGACGGTACCTTCCGCCTGTACCTTGCGGCCTCGGACTCGCCGCGTGCGATTGCCCCGGAGCGCCTACACGAGCTCGCCCTGGACGCTGGTCTGGATGAAGACTCGATCGAGGTGTTTGAGCACCTGGACGAGGCGATTGCTACCGCCATGGAGAACGCCCTCTTTGAGCAGGAGTCGGCGGGCGTGCTGATTACCGGTTCGATTACGGTCATCGGTGAGGCGCGTACCCTGCTGGCTGCGCATGAGCAGGCGAAGACCCCCGGCGCTGAGGCTGAGGAGCTGCCGGACGAGCTGCCCGCCGAGGCTGGCCTGTACGCCGGTTCTGCGGGTGCCGCCTCTGCGGCGACCCTGGCTGCCGCGGCCGCTGAGGCTGCCGCCGCCGAGCCGGATGAGCTGCTGAACGACATCATGGCCGAGTTGGGTGGCGAGTCTGCGCCGGGTTCTTCGCTGGAGGACTCGCTGGGCCTGCCGCTGGGTGATTCGTACACTGAGGACTTCTTCGGTGACGATGACTCCGAAGACGAATAAAGCCCACTGAGGTTATTGATGAGAAAGCGGGGCGCCGCCCTTGGCTGGCATTTCTATTTGCTGGCTGGGGGAGTGGCGCCCCGCTTTTTCACGCTCTGCCTTTTTCGCACCCGGCCTTTTTGTGCCTCCGCCTTTCTGCCTTTTTGCCTCTGCCCTCGCGCTCCCACTCGAACCCACGTTCCCTCACGCATTCCCAGGGGCTCTCACGCAACCCCAATCGCCCGATTTTCTTCGGCATACCCAACCCTCACCCACCCAAAAATCGAAAATAACGAAAATTTTTGGGCACCGAGCACACAAAACCGGGCGCGCCTGCCCGCCACGGTGCTATATTCACTGAGGCGCCGGCCCCAACGTTCGAGGCTGCACCAACACACCCGCACACATACGCATACCAGCGACGGTATGCCACATAGCGAAAGGCACCCATCATGCCCGCACCCTTCACCGATTTGATCGGCACCGATTCGTTCACCGAGTCCCTACGCCAGGAGAACATTGCCACCTGGCTCTCCGCCACGAATCACCGCTTTGTTGCTGAGCTTTTTGACGGCTCGATTGCCCCGCAGGTCATGGCGGGCTACCTGGTGCAGGATTACCGCTTCCTGGACACGTTCCTCGCCCTGATTGGTGGCGCTATTGCCAACGCTGACACTCTCGCGGGCCGCCTGCGCCTGGCACAGTTCGCCGGTGAAATCGCCGGTGACGAGAACACCTACTTCCTGCGCTGCTTTGAGACTCTGGGCGTGACCGAGCATCAGCGTGAATCTATGCCCGATACGGAGGCGACCACCGGCTTCAAGCGCCTCTTCCTGGATGCGGCGGCAAGCGGCAGCTACGCGGCGATCCTGTCGGTTCTGGTGGTTTGCGAGGGCCTGTACCTGGATTGGGCGTCGAAGGCTCCCGCCAAGCGCCCCGATTCGTTTGTGCACCACGAGTGGATTACCCTGCACGACTACCCGGAGTTTCGTGAGCTGGTTGATTTCCTGCGCCGCGAACTGGACCGTGTGGGCCCGTCGGATGCGCAGCGTGCCCGCGAGTTCTTTAGCCGCGCGGTGGAGCTGGAACAGCTGTTCTTTGATGAGTCGTACACCCACCCGCTGCCCTAACGCACTGCCCTCACGTGCCGTCTGTGCGCTCCACGGTAGTTGCCGTGGGAGCCGCCGCGCGTCGATGAGGCGAATGCCATAGAAAACATGCGCACCATGCCCCGGAAGGTCCCGCCCGCCGCTACGTTGCGGGCTCCTTCCGGGGCTTTTGTGTTTAAGGTACGTCACAAAAATGCGCCTATTTGCATGATTTGAGGCGTCATATAGTAAATGTAGAAGCTAATGGCGTGCTATTGAGCAATGTGAGAGGCTAGGATAAATGGGGTACTGCTTCCGGGGTGCTGGCTATGCCGCGCCGGTGAGTACCACCGTAAAACACTATCTAAAGGAGTCGTATGAGTACCGCCGCATCGAGTACTACCGAGCCCGTCCACGCTGAGGCTGAGAACGAAGCGCAGCACGGGCACGCGGGAACCCCGGGCAGCTACTCAGACCGACAGCTCGGATTCTGGCTGGTTGGCGCCGGCCTGATCGCACTCATTTCTTCAGCGATTCTGGTGTACGAGCGCCTGCAGATTTACATTGATGCCGGCCACTCCACGGTCTGCGATATCAACGCCCTGCTCAGCTGCGGCACGGTGATGCGCACCCCGCAGGCGGAGGCGTTCGGCTTCCCGAACCCGTTCATTGGCCTGGTGGGCTTCTCGATTGTGGTGACTATCGGCGCCGCGATGATGGCGGGTGCACGCTTCAAGAAGTGGTTCTGGGTGTGCATGAACATTGGTTTGGCTGCGGCAACCGCATTCATTATGTGGCTGTGGTACCAGACGACCTTCCAGATTAACGCGCTGTGCCTGTTCTGCATGATTGTGTGGGTTATGACCATCACGCTTTTTGTGAAGACCACGGTCCGCAATATTTCGGCGGGTGTTATTCCGGCTTCGCAGTCGATGCGTGAGAGCGCTCGCGGCTGGTCCTGGTTTGCGATTAGCCTGTGGCTGATCCTGATTTTCGGCATTATTGTGATCCGCTTCTTTGAGGTCATTGTGAATATGATGCGCTAAGCGTTCATCTCTGAGCTTGGTTTGAGGGCTGATGCCCCGAACGTGCAACGCCCCGGTGCCTGTTGGTGCCGGGGCGTTGTTGCGTCTGCGGGTGGGTGAGGCTGCGCAGAATACGCCGGGCTGATCGTGCCGGGCAGAATACGCCGGGCTGGGGCGCCGGGTAGCGGGGGAGGCGCCGGTGACTTTGCCGGCGGCGGTCAGCGGGGAGGCGGCGCCGGTGCGTATAATGGTCAGGTATATTCTTGAGCGGCGTCAGCTGGAGCCGTCCGCGGGGTTTGCCTGCGGCGTTGACTGCCAGATCGGAAGAGCACAC
>ERZ1674288.41-NODE-41-length-21319-cov-14.894846_pt1 | contig 21319 bp, 18 predicted proteins | sample MGYA00581190_ERZ1674288 | MGnify/ENA primary metagenome ERZ1674288 (study PRJEB41354, sample SAMEA4873332) | human saliva metagenome | biome: human-associated habitat [ENVO:00009003]; feature: mouth environment [ENVO:08000002]; material: saliva material...
GAGGGAAATAGGTTTTTTATAGGAAGAATGGAACCTTTTAGGCAACTCAAAGGGTTTTACCAGCTAGAAGATTGCGATGTTTAACGCGAAAGGGTGGGGATACCGTTTGGTATCCCCACCCTTTTCATACTCTGAGTCTTTTGGTGATAGTGGTGTCGTCTGAGGCAAACGCCCTAGTTGAGGCGGTTCCCGCCCTCGTTGGAGTTCAGGTCAGGTGCCGGCGGATTCTGGCCGACCACCTGGCTATGCGACGTGCTGCCGGCAGTCGTGTACGCCCAGACAGGGGGACGGGTCAGTAGCACAATAATCCGGATGTAGAGGATAGTAAGGACAACACCAACTGCGGTACTCAAGAGAAGAGAAATCGCCAGGTCCATAGAGTCGTAGGACTGCAAATATTCCATCAGCCAGGTGAGATATCTGGAATCCATGAAGAAATCTTGCGCAAACCAATACATACGGCTCAAGACCTCGTAGGCGCTACACACGAGGATAAGTATGTGCGCCCATCTGTGCCCTTCCCAGGTCTTCCAGAAGAGGAAAATCTGGATAAGAATGAAGATGAGGGGGAAGCCCAGCGTGAAGAGAAGAGACAGCGCCCCCAAGCTGGAGGTTAGATTCTTAAGGAGTATGAACGTTTGAATATTCCTGAAGAGCAACAGAATAATGATGACGGTCATGCACCGCTTAGCGCTGCGCAGGGCCTTCGGGCGTACCCGACCTGCATGTTCGGAGGCGGTAGGGGCAGTGTAGCCGACGGTCGCCTCCCGGTAGCCGGTAGTGGTGTGTTCAGTACTGGCGTGCCCGGAGGCGCTGCCGCCGGGTGTGTTGTCCTCTGCCGCGTTATTGCCCACCGCACCGCTGCTGAGGGCGGTGCTGTTGGAGGCGGCGTTACTCTCTGCCGTGCTATTTTCAGCCTCGTCGGAGGGCAACAGCACACTGTACTCGGGAACCGTGTACTCCGGGTCATTCAACGGTTGCTTCGGGGTACGTTCTGACATCGTCATTCCTTTCTCCCCTGGCACCCACCCCGCGCTACAGTGCACGGGGCGGGCATTAAAGAGTCTTACCCCAAGGATATAAGGAGGCGCGCCGCACCCCAGGAAGACGTTACCCTTTCTCAGCGTATTCAGAGGTACCCGAGTCACCACGTGCACCATTCCGAGAGCCAGCCTCGGAACTCCTGACGTTGGTGCCCCTATTCTATGTGCCCCATCCAGCGCTACGGTGAGGGGGACGAGGGTTGTTTCTCTCTGATGAGGTACGTTCGCCGTCCTCATCATCAGCGAAAAGCTCTCGAAGTTCCGCCGGGACCTGACCGGCAGCCTGTCTCGTCTCAGACATCATCTGCTGGTGTTCTAGTGCACGTGCCCCGCTAACGATTTGGGTGTACGTCCTAATAGGAGCACGAGTCAGCAGCACAATCATCAGGAGGTAAAGAACGAGAGTAAAAACGCCGCTTACGATACGCACCAGGCTGGACGCCGCAGCCGCTCTAGAGCTTAACCCCGAGAAATTATCCGCAAGAATAAGCACACCGCTAGCAGCCGCGAGAGCGCAGTAGATGATGGTAAGTACGCGCGCCCACTCGCGGCCCTCCCAGATCTTCCAGAGAACAAAAATCGGGATGGCGGAGAGGATGAGGGTAACCACCAGGGCAGAGAAGAGAACACTCACCACCATCTCAAAATCGATATACGACCGGCTGAGAATCGGCAGAAAATTACTCAGGGGCCCCAGCACGATAATGGCGGCAGCGCACCACATGACGCTGCGCATAGCCTGCGGACGCTCCGGAATTACCTGCTCGGAGGCGGCAGCATAGCCGGCGGTCGCCTCCCGGTAGCCAGTAGTGGTTTGCTCAGGGGTGCTGGCGTGCTCGGAGGCGCCGCCGCCGGGTGCGTTGTCCTCTGCCGCATTACTCTCTGCAGTGCCGCTGGGGGCTACATTATTGGAAGCATCCGGGCTTGCCGCCGTGCTGTTTTTAGCCTCGTCGGAGGGCAGTAGCACGCTGTACTCGGGAACCGTGTACTCCGCGTCATTCAGCGGCTGCTTCGAGTTACGTTCTGACATCTATATTCCTTTCTTCTCTTCGCACCCCGCCCCGCACGCTGTAGCACGGGGCGGGTGGCAAAGAGTCTCCCCATGGGGAGGGGCTTCCCGCCCTAGTTGAGGCGGTAGCCTTCCTCGGTGTACACGGAAGTATCCTTGTAGCCGCGCTGTTCGTTGCGGGAGTTCTTCCGCGCACCCGCACGACGGGGCGTCTTGTACTGCTGGGCGACAGCCTCTTCAGCCCGTCGGTTAGCTTCCTTTTCTTCCCTGCGTGTCTGCTCTTCTTCCAGGTGAGTACGCGTTTCTGCGTCTGCGCTCTGATGACCAATGACATGACCGTCACCGGCGTTCGCCTGCTCGCGTGCTTCCATCCGTGCCAACCTCGCGGTAACCATAAACAACCTGGTGGGGCGGCTCAAGAGCAACACAACTATCAGAAGGGAAAGGAGCGTAATCAAGGTATCAGCAACATTCTCAGACAGCACAGCTGCCGCGTAGTACTGAGAACTCCACGTCTGTGTGCCATCCAGCAACCGGGAAAGATAACCAGTTGTCAGGAAGGTGTTCACAAAATCTATCAAGCCCCTGATAGCTATAAAAGCGAAGCTAATAAAGATGACGACATATGCCCAGAATCGGCCCCTCCACAGTCGCCAAAGGACAAACATCGGTATGGCGTGCTCAACGAGGAGGAGCACTACACCGGGGATGATGAAACCCACCCATAATTCGACGCCACCGGCTGAACGCCCATCAATCATATGTAGGAAGATTTTATGGATTGCTTCCACCGCCATAATGGCGACAAAGCATCGCATGACGCCGCGCAGCGCCTTCGGGCGGGGCGGGAGCACCACCTTAGGGGCGGCAGGCGCGGTGGAGGCGGCAGTCGCCTCCGCACCCTCGTGCGCTTCCTGTTGGGGCTTACCCGACCTGCCAGCGGACGCGCCGCCGAGGTTAGGCTTTACACCCGCCTTCTGGGCGCGCTGAACCTGCTGTATCTCAGCCAGCAGGCGGTTCTTCTCCGCCGGGTCCTTCGACAAAGCATAATCGGCGGAAAGCTCACGCAGCAGCTGCTCGGTAGATTCCTTAACCGGCCCCTCGTCTTCCTCGAGCTGGCGAAGAACATCCTCACGGGTCGGTTCTTCCTCATCATCCGCCATGCTGTCCTTGATGATCTGCATCTGCTTCCGAATCGCCGCGGGGCTCGGGACCACGCCCACAGCCGGGCGAGTCAGCAGGAACAGGAGAACAGCGCTACCCGCCGTAATCACCCCGACCAGAGCCTGCGACACCATAGACGAGGCGGCATCGGGATGCGATACAGGGTCAAGGGCGGTAAACGCGGGGAAAAGCACCTGCGCCAGACCAAAAACGCCGGCAAAGGCAAGAACACCGCTCAAGGAGCACAGCAGAAGGTACAGCATTATCAAGCGGCGCGGATTAATGTACCCATCCTTGACCCAATCCAGAACAATCCAGAGGAACGGCACCACCAAAATAGCGTCAGGTAGAACCTTCGGCAGGGCATAGCTAAGGAACGAGCCGACGTTCACACTACGACCCGCAGTAACGAGAATCTGGTACGCGTCCAATAGGAAGTACACCAGAATGAGCATCATCGCGATGGAATACGCTTTACCGAGAATCGCCATTCCCCGGTCGAATTGCTGCTCCTTATCGCCAACTATGCCGAGGTTTCTTTTCGCCTCTTCAAACGCCGCCCGCTCATCATATGTGCGCTTAGCAGCGCCGTGGGTAGTCTGCGATGTGGATTCGTGCGCAGGTTCGGAAGTAGGGTGCACGAGTCATCCTAACTGTGGTTGGGTGAATAAAGTTATCGGTGAGCCGCAGGTCCGGGACCCGCAGCCAGAATCTATAGGGCTAAATCAGGTAGTCCTCGCTGCGGCGCAAACGCCAATCACGGCGCGCCTCCATGTAAGAACGCGACTGACGCGACCACACCAACGCCAACGCCACCACACACACCAGCATGTACGGCGCAGCAATATACACCGGCGTGTACAGCGGGGAGGCGCTACTGAGCAGCAACTCAACATCCTGGCTCGGCGCACCATTCAACGTACCCAGAAGAGCCGCAACCGCCAGCATAATCAGCAGGGACGCCAACACACCCAACGCCAACGCCACCGACAGCACCAGCGCCGCCCAACGGTAACCGCGCAGGTACGCCACAGTGCAGAAACCGTGCAACGTCACGTTACCGAAGGCGCTCACCAGCAAGAACATCACCGGATAGTACGCCTGTGCCTCCACCAGCGACTGGGCGCGCCAGGTTGAAAAATGCGACAGCTGCGTCGTCGCATACGTGACACCCGTGTACCCGATCAGCACCAGCCAACCCACGGCAATAGCGAGCAGAACCCAACCCGCCACAGACACGAGAGTCGGAGTGGCAGGCTTCGTAGGATGCGTGGTGTTCGGGGCGGATGGCGGAGAGGACTCGACGGCGGACATAGCGGAATCTTTCGGATGTCGGCTGATAGTGTGCGGAAGATGTATGAGCGAGTGTGTGGTGTGTGGGTGGCGGCGCGGCATTCGTCTACCGCGCCGCCTCAAAAAACTTTAGGCAGAAATAGACGGATCAACCGTCGCAGAAATACTGTCAGGTAACGACGGCGAATCTGCCTGATTCGCCATCGCAATCCGCAAGTTATTGAAGCGGTAAATGGTCAGCAACGATAAGCCAACCTCGCTCAACCAGACCAGGCCCAAAGCAACAAGTATCAGTAGGGGGTCTAGGCCCATGGAAACCCCAGCCCAGTCAAGCATCAGCAGCAGGAACGTAATCGGTGAAAGCACCAGCCCCACCGCCACATACCCAATCAGGGAGCAGATAGCCCAGACGCTATACACGGAGGCGTCCGCCGAATCACGCGGAGGGCGCATCAGCGGCCACATCTGAACCACCAGGTAAAGCGCCGCCACAAAACCAAAGCAAATCGCCAACGGCTGCGTGTACTGGGAAATAATGAGGCCTTCAACGATGCTCAAGATGCACAGAATAACGGCGCGGACCAGCAGGTTCTTCTTGAGCTTCTGCTTGCGCTCCTTCACCTCATCGGCGGTGTAGGTGCGCAGAAAAGCGGGCAGCTGACCCTGCCCCGGGAACGGCGGTAGAGGACCCGTCGGATGCGTACGCACCACAATCGGCGGGTTCGTACCATCCTGAATGATGACGGTAGAAGTAGCCGAAATAACCGGATGCGAACCAGTCACCACCGGCGGCACGTTCAGCGGAACGGACACCTCCGGCGTAGCAGGAGTCGCGTGGCGAATAGGCGCCTGATAGCGAGTCTGCACACTGATATCTTCATCCGGATGTTCTGCGGATGAAGCGGCATCTGTGTTCAGGTGTGTAGCGCCCATGGGTGACCTCCTGGCAGGTGCTGGTCGTGTTTCTGTCTCTACCGTATCACGCGTACTTTAAGGGAATCTGAGCAGTAGCTGGGCGTCGCAGGCAACGCCGCCCAGCATCATTACTTGCCCCCGTTGAGGCGCAGGTTAGCCCTGCTCCGCCGCCTACGAAACCTCCGCGTTCGGCTCTGCTACCTTCTGCTCTTCTGCATTCTGGCGCTCTTCTTCCGCCTTCTTCCGCTTGCTACGGCGCAGACTCCTGCGAACCGCCAAACTATAGAACAGCGAGAACAGGATCTCCAACGCGAAGGACCCCATCACCGTCAGCAGGCTCACCGTATAGAACATGCCCACACGGTCCAGCAAAGTCTGCGGGCCGTGCAGGGTCACGAGTACATAGGTGAAGAACGCCGTCATGATGGCAGCCGCAACCCCGGATGCCACATTCGCAAGCAGCACCAACTTCACCGAACGGTTCGCCCGGTAAATCATGGCAAGCCACATGTGCATCACCAGGTACACCAGCGGCACCGCACCAATCGGAAAAAGCGTGACGCGAATGAAGTAATAAACAATAATCAGCGAAGGAACCACCAGCAGGAGCACACGCACCAGGTAAAGGTTCTTAGCCGGCAGCGGGTACTCACTGGCAACATTCCAGAACTCGTCAGCCTGCTGCTCCAGCTCCTCAATCGCCTGCAACTGCATGAGCTGCGCCTGCGACATGTGCTCCTGTGACATATGCTCCTGCGGCACAAGATCCGAGGAACCCGCCACCGGCGCAAGCTCAGCAGCAGAAACCGGTTCGCCCCTCCGCATACGAGCGGAATCAGCCATACTAGCCCTCAAAAATACCGCGCGAACGGTCCTTACGCACGCTCTCAGCAGGGAAAATACGGCCGCTCATGCTGATGTACACACCCGGCTCCAGCAGGTTCAGGGCGGCAATAGCGGCACCCAGGTTGAAGCCGGCATCCGAACGAGCCATCACGGCGGGCTGCATCGCACCGGTCAGCACCACAACCTTATTACCGAGGTTGGCGTGCTCCACCAGGTAGCGGGCGGTCTCCGGCATAGTGTCGGTACCGTGGGTGATGAGCACCTGGTCGTTGGTAACAGCGTTCAGCGCCTCGGTCAGCTCGGCACGATCCTCATCGGTCATGTCCAGGCTGTCCTTGCCAATCAGCGGGCGAATATCGAAACGCACATCAGTGATAACGCGGTCCAGCAGGTCCTTAGCGGCAGGCTCACCAATATCCATGGTGCCCGCCACCGAATAGAACTTATCGATCGTGCCGCCGGTGGCAAGAATCGTAATCTCTTCAGGGTTCTTAATGGTGACGCTCACGGGGGTTCCTCATCTTTTCAGGTCAACGTACACGAATCAAAAACTGCCAGACCAACCCGGCAGGACACGCCCCACCACACGGAATCAACACGGGGTAAAAACCCCGCACACGAGGGTGAAGACGCAAAAACCCGCCGACCCCCGCAAAGCGGGAGGCGACGGGTCGGCTAGTGCGCCCTGTGGGGCTCGAACCCACGACCTGCGGATTAAAAGTCCGTAGCTCTACCGACTGAGCTAAAGGCGCTCCTATCCACACAAAACTGAAAGTGTGCAGATAGAAATACTATACACTACCGGCTCCCAGCCAATGAACGGTACACTGGAAAATCCTATGTCTACACCCGCATCATCAACCGGCGCCTCCGGACGCTCACGACACCGCACCCACCACCGCCCCGTCCTCTACTCCGTCGAAAAGTTTGAACGCCACGAAGGCGGCATGGACCCCGCCGCACGCGAGGAGGCGGCACACGCCTCCGCACGCATCCTGCTGATGCGCGGACGCGGCACCGACGAACAGATGACCGAGCGGCTCGTCAGCTTCACCGACGACTACGGTATCGAGATGCTCGCCGAACTCTGGTCGCACGCGAGCGCCCACTCCCTGCCGGGTGCGCTGTGGCGCATGTACTGGCTGCGGGATACGGTGCACCGTTCGCCTCGCGGGGTGAGCCGTGCCTTTGAGATGGGCATGGCGGAGGATTACCGGTCGCACGTGGTGGCGGGTGTTCCCGACCCGCCCGGTGCCGATGAGGTAGTTCGTACGATTGATGAGATTCTGGCGGGCCTGTACACCGGCGATATGGACATTGCGATGGAACGCTGCGCGGCGTTTGCGCACGTGGTGGCGTTGGGTATTCGCGCCGACTATGCGCGTTCTGCAGGGCAGGATGGTGCGGTTCCGGGTAGCCACGAGGTGAAGCGTGAGGCGGTGGAGCGTCGTGCTCGCCTGCCGCGTCAGGCTCAGCAGATGGAGCAGATTGCGCACGATTTGGAGGCGGTCGCCGCCCAGCTGCGCGCCGTTGAGGCTGGTCAGCAGGCTAACGAGGGTTCGGGGGCTGATTCTGTGCAGGAAAAATCGCAGACCAACCTCGAAGCATTCTAGTCTTCTGCACCGTTTAGCCGCCCAAAAATGCGGGTTCGTGCCGCGAATTGGCACAGGTTCCACATTGGGTCGCACAGGCGTGAAAAGCCTGTTTCCGATTGACTCTGCGCCGGGTGCGGGTGGATAATAATTACAAGATGTCGGGTTGCTAATAGGTAGCCCCGGGCTCCAAATCTTTAGCCGCTTCGAGCGGCCTTCCGCCGAGAGGCGCTCCCAACCCGACATCCCTAAACGTTCCGGTGGGGGTCGAGAAATCGACCCCCACCGTTTTATGTTTAACTCCGGTCAAGAAGCCGCTGTCAGCTTGGCACGATTGCGCATAAAAACCGGGTGCCCGTGAGATACCCAGGAGCTACGCGCACCCGCAACCCCCAATACTGGTTAGACTGGGAACTATGCTGCACCGACTTTTCCCCCACGCTAACGAATCCCTCGCCTCCCTCGCTGAAATTTCAGCGCAGGTCGGTGAGGCCGCCGCGTTGCTCTCAGAAATGGTCGGCTCCCCCGTCGCGGAATACCCCGAACTCTTCGAACGCATGCTCACCCACGAAGCGGACTCCACCAACCTGCTGTTCCGCACCCTCACCGAAGTGCGCAGCTCCTTCTCCCCACCGATTCCGCGTGAAGACCTGTACACGCTGGCACGCAAGCTCACCAACGCCGTTGAGAAGCTCACCAGCGCCGCGCACGTACTGTCCCTGCACAGCATTGACGGCTTCGCCACGCACATCACCTCAATCCTGGACATTATTCAGCGTCAGGCGGTGCTGACCGCCGCCGTCATCCCCAAACTCGCCGATATTCGCGGCCTCGACAACTACTGGATGGACATGCTGCGCATCTCCCGCCAGGCACTGCGCACCGCCGAAGAATACGACGCGTACATCGCCGAACGCTACACCCCCGAACGGTACCGCCGCTACGCCACCTTCCTGGCGCAGCTGACCGCCGCCTCCAACGCTATGCGTGATGTGTCCGCCGAAATCGGCCGCATTATCGTTCAGGAATCCTAATGCTCCTGGGTCTTCTCGCCTGCTGCGCTTTTATTGCCGCGGTCTACGTCACCGGTGTGCACGACGCCTCCAACTCCGTCGCTGTTCCGGTGCGTACCCGCGCCCTCGGCGAGCGCTCCGCCCTGTATCTTGCCGCGCTCTTCAACGTGCTCGGCGTGGTCGGTGCGTTCCTGCTACTCGGGGAGTATTCCGCCTCGTGGGTGAGCGCCCCGGACGGTACTACCGGCCTGAACGGTATTGTTGCGGCGCTGCTGGTCTGCGCTATTTGGGGTGTGCTCACCTGGTTCCTACGGTTGCCGTCCTCTTCAACCCACGCGCTGGTCGGTGCCCTCGCCGGCGTGAGCTGGTGGACTCAAACGAGGATTGACAGCGCCGCTGAAGGCTTCGGGTCTCTCTCCTTCCTGCCGCATATTTTCGGGTCGACCCTGCTGCCGCTCTTCTACCTGCCGCCGCTGATTTTTCTGCTGTCCTGGCTGATGGTGGTACCGTTCTACCGGCTCGTGGTGGGGCATAACCCGCGCCTGGTGAATCAGCACGCCCGCGAGGTGCTGGCGGTGTCTGCCTCCGCGATTTCGCTGCTGCACGGCCTGCAGACCGGCTACCTGTACTTGCTGCTGTGGGCGCTGCTAAGCGAACGCATCATGGACCCGGCGCTACTCCAGTCCCTCACCAGGGGCGGGATGCTGCTGGGCGCCCTCATCATTGCCCTCAGCCTGGGTGCGGGCACGCTGACCGGTGGCCGCCGCATCGGCTACACCTTCGCCTACAAGATGGTGCGTCTGGATCCCTTCCGCGGCGCGGTCGCCCAGGGCACCACCGCCGTGGTTCAGGTGCTCGGCTACTTCCTGCTGCAGGTGCCGTTCTCCTCCTCGCACCTGGCGACTGCATCGGCGCTCGGCGCGGGCGTGAACCAGCGTTTTAATGCGTTGAAGTCCAGGATTGTTCTGCAGATTCTTCTGGTGTGGCTGGTAACCATTCCGGCGTGCTTTGTGCTCGGAGTGCTGGCGATGGTGGCGCTACAATCCATCAGCTAGTTTTTAGCGGCGGTGCATGCCTCTGCGTGCATGCTGTTGCGGCGTGAACGGGCGGCAGGTTGAGTCTGAACGGTGGACACCTTCATAATGGGTTGAGTTCTTGGGCTGGCACGCGCCCATTCACCCTCGACTGATTGTGGTTATGTCTTCTCCTACCGTAGCTATTCTGGTCCGTACAAAGGACCGCCCCCGATTCTTGAGCCGCGCCCTGGAGAATATTGCGCAGCAGACCTTCACCGACTACACGGTCTGCGTGATCAACGACGGTGGCGACGAGCAGGCAACCCGCGCCGTCATTGAGGCATCCCCGTTAGGTTCCAGCCGCGTGCAGCTACTGACCACCGCCGGCGGCAACATGGAGGTGGCCTCCAACGCCGGTTTGGCGGCGACCGTCTCCAAGTATGTGGCGATTCACGATGACGACGACCTGTGGGCACCCGAGTTCCTGGAACGCACCGTCGCGGCGCTGGAAGAGAGCGGCGCGCTCATGTGCACCACCCGCGTTGTAGAGCGGTACGAGCGTGAGAACGCCGACGGCGAGTTCGAGGTGTACGAGGAACGTATTTTCCACGACGGCCTGCCCGGCATGGGTTTGCAGTTCCTCTTCCGCACGAACCGTGCCGTGCCGATTGGTATTCTCTACCGCCGCAGCCTGCACGAGCTGGTCGGTTTCTATGACGAGTCTCTGCCGGTGGTCGGCGATTGGGAATTCAACATGCGTGCCGCCAAGGTTGCCGACATTCTGCTGGTGGATGAGCCGCTGGCGTACTGGTCGCTGCGCCCCGACGCGGAGGGTTCCGAGGCGAATAGCGTGAAGCGCCAGGCTGATCACGCCCGCTTCGATTCGATGGTGCGTGCCCGCGCTATCCGCGAGGATCTGCAGGCGGGTGCCCGACCGGGCGCATACCTGTACCAGGCGCATTTGGCGGCTGACCTGGAGCGCCGCGTCATTGATGGGCACGATCTGACCCGCGAATCCCTGGACATTCTGCGCTCTATTGAAAGCCGCCTGGAGCGTATTGAGGCTCGTCAGCAGGCTATTGAGTCCCGCCAGCAGAGCATCGAGGAGCGCCTGCGGGTTCTAAAGTACCTGCGCGCGCCCGGCCGTGCACTGCGTTCCTTTGCGCAGCGTTCGCTCAATCAGCGTTCTCAGGCTCGTCGCGCTGACGGTGCTAGCGAGGCTTGTTCCACCGGCAAGAAAGGCTCATAGCCGTGACAGAGAATAACCGTTCTACTAAAGCACCGCGCGTGCTCGTCATCGGCGATATCGGCCAGCACACCTACCACGTGGGCGACGAAGCCATGACCATCGCGAGCGCCCAGGCGCTTTCCGAAGGCGGCGCGGCGGTCACCCTCATGACCCGCGATGTGGACCATTCGGCGCGCTATATCGGCGCGGCTGCTCATGAGACCGGCGAGCCTTACAAGTACATGCCGTTCTTCCTCTTCCCCTGGGCGCCGGCTGAACGCGAGCTGACTCTCGCGGCACTCGAGAGCGTCCTGGTGGAGCTACACGCTGACCGGGAGCGCCCCTCCACCGCCGAACTGGTGACACTACCGCAGGTGCAGGCGCTACCCGAGGTGCTGCATCCGCTGGAGCAGACCGTCGAGCGAATGGTGGGCTTCGCGGACGCGATCGCCGCCATGGACGCGGTCGTGGTCTCCGGCGGCGGCAACCTCAACTCCCGCTACGGTTGGCTGCTCTACGAACGCGCCGCCGCGGTGTGTGCCGCCGAGCATGCGGGCGTACCCGTGTACGTGACCGGCCAGTCCCTGGGCCCGGTCCTCAACCCCGAGGACGCGCAGGTTCTGGAGCGCATGCTGCGCACCACCCACTCGGTAACGGTGCGTGAACGTTCTTCCCTCGCTTGGTGCCGTGAGCGGGGTATTGACGCGCGCCTGAGCGTGGACGATGCCACCGACTACCCGGTGGCTTCTCCGGCGCGTACCCTGCACTATGCGGAGGGTATGTCCGCAGGTCAAGCGCTGGATGAGCTACCGGAGCACTACGTCTGCGTGACCGTCAACGAGTGCACCGACCAGCAGGCGCAGCAAATCGCGCGTCTGCTCGACGGCATGTGGCGCGAGCACGGCTATGCACCCGTCTTCCTGAGCCACTACGGTGACCCGCAGGCCCCGTCAAGCGGCGATATTCAGGCGCACCAGCGCATCGCCGAGCAGCTCAGCGCCTCCACCCCGGCGACCCTGCTGCCGATTCTGCACGCCGACCAGAGCATCGCCGTGCACCGTGCGGCGGCATTCACTCTGACCAGCCGCTACCACCCGGCGGTCTTCTCAGCCGCGGCGGGCATTCCCGTGCTCGCCCTCGTGCCCGACGCGTTCACGCAGATGCGCGTGGGCGGCGCCCTGCGCCAGTACGGGCTGGGCGAGTTCACCCTGCCGTTGGGCATGCTCGCCGGTGGCGTTCCCGAGTTGATGGTTGCCGCAGCCCTGCGGCACGCGGCGGTGGCATCGGATGCGCGCCGCACCGAGCTGCTGGAGGTTCTGCGAGCCGAGCGTGCCTACCTGCTGGCGCAGATTCTTGCACACGGTGAAGAAAAGCCGGGTGAAAGCACGACACCGGCACCTTTCCCCGCCGTGGAGCAGGTTCCGGCGCTCCCCGAGCCGCTGGGTGCGACCGTCCGTGCCGCCCGCGAGCTCTTCACCGAAACCTCCCTCACCGCGGGGTTCGAGTGGGCAATGTCTGACCGGGCGCACTCCTGGGATGCCGAGCACCGCCGGCAGCTCGAGCGCGTCCGCAACGACCTGCACGGCATTCTCGGTATTCACAGCGCGCACGGTGTACAAGAAACGCACCCCGTAACCGTTGAACCTGATGCACCTTCCGAGGCACCCACCGCCCGCCCGGGCCTGCTGGCGAAGGTGGCGCGGCGCCTCCGCGGCTAGGTTGCGTAACGGGGCTCGTGCAGCGGTTTTGGAGCTAGGTTTCCTCGGAAAACGCGGCTCCAGAGCGGGTACGGGGCGCGGGGTCTCTCACACTTCAACCCAACACTCCCCTACCCCCTTGTGCACCGCATATGCGCCGGTATGATGGTGCCCATGGCACGATTCGCAGACATTCTACGCACTACTGAACAGAACGCCCGACAGTTCGTCCGTGAGGGTGTTCATCGAGTCCAGGCTGATTTCTTTCAGTCCGTGCAGATTACTGCGGCGTCCATGGGTGCGTGGCTTTTCTCCGAGCGCGTTTTGGGCCACAAGGAACCCATTTTTGCGGCGGTTGCCGCCCTCGTATCCCTCGGCTACGTGAGCGGCGCGAAACACTCCCGCCGCATCCTCGAGGTATCCTTCGGCGTGACCCTCGGCATTCTCATTGGTGACCTTCTGCTAATCCTGCTCGGCCACGGCACCTGGCAGGCGGCGGTCGTGCTGTTCCTGTCCGTGATTATTGCCCGCTTCATTGATAAGGGCATTATTTTCACGATTCAGCTGAGTTTCCAGGCGTGTTTTGTGCTGCTTCTGCCGGTGCCTGATGACGCGTTCACTCGCAGTTTCGACGGCATTGTGGGTGGCGCCTTTGCATTCCTCGCCATGTACCTGATGCCGCGTGATCCGCGTAAGAACCCGCGTGCCCGCGCACAGGCCCTCATGGATGCGTTCGCAAAGGTTTTCCAGCTCTCCTCCGAAGCGATTCGCTACTACGACTACAACAAGGCGTACCAGAGCCTACTCGATGCGCGCGCCCTGCAGCCGCTCTACGATGCGTGCCGCGGCGACCTGATTACCGCGCAGGGCATGAGCGAGCTGTCGTGGAATAGCCGCAAGAGCAAGGGCGAGCTGGCGCGCATGGCGAAGACCCTCGCCGCGGTGGATTTGGCGATTCGTAACGACCGCGTGCTCAACCGTCGTATGGCGTCCACGATTCACCACGTGCAGCTGCGTACTGCCGCGCAGCTTTCGCTCAGTGACGCACTGACCGAGCTGTCGTTGGCGGCGCAGAGCCTCGGCCTGGGCATGTCTGCACCGACCGAAGGCGAACGCGAGCACTACATGATGGCGGCACGCGAGCGCATGATCAAGCTTGCCGGCACCCTCGAGCCGCGCACCATGGGTGTGGCGACCTTTGAGGGCGAGTCGCTGGTGCTGATGCTCCGCCTGATTGTGGTGGACTTTTTGGAGGCGACCGGCATGTCCCACAAGGACGCCGTGGCGGTTCTGGTGCCCCTGGGCGAGGCAGTCACGAAGCACGCACCGCGTACCTCGGCAATCCCGATTGTTGACGCTGACATGGACAACTCCACGGTGGTTGACGGCGTGACCGATAGCGCGGTGAACACCCACCACACGAACAAGCTCAACACCCGCTCGATCAACATTATGTTGCACGAGAACGAGGAGGAGAGCCGCTCCTCCTAGCGGGTTTCTGGAGGGTTTCTAGCTGGGTTCTAGCTCGGCTCTAGCGGGGTCAGCGGCAACCCATCAAGACGCAGTAAAGGGGGCTCCCGGCGGCATTCACACCAGCCGGGAGCCCCCTCCTGTGCTGTCTCTATGCTGTTTATGCGCGGGTGGTTACTTCTGCGGGAAGAGGAGCGCGAGCGCCTCACCCAGAGTGGTTACCTCACGCACGGTAACGCCCTCGGGCACGTCCCCCACGCCGGTTGGGGAGGCGGGCACCAGCACGTGCGTGAAGCCCAGGCGGCCCACCTCCGCGATACGCTGGCGGATGCCCGGCACGGCGCGAACCTCACCCGCCAGACCGACTTCGCCGAAGACCGCGAGCTTGCGCGGTAGCGGCTTATTCTGCGCCGCCGACGCGAGCGCCATGACGCACGCCAAATCGGCGGCGGGCTCGGCAATTTTCGCGCCACCCACCGTCGAGACGTAGCAGTCAAGCTTGCCCACGTTCAGCCCGGCGCGGCGCTGCAGCACCGCCAATAGCATCTGAATACGTGCCGAATCCAGACCCGAAACGGTACGGCGAGGGGCGGGTGCCACCGCCTGATCCAGCAGTGCCTGCACCTCCGCGAGCAGGGGGCGGCGACCCTCCATCGTGACGGTCACGCAGGTGCCCGCCACCGGGTGCGGGGTGCTCGAAACAAACATGCCGGAGGGGTCCAGCACCGGTGCGATACCGTCCTCGTGCATGTCAAAGCAGCCCACCTCGTCGGTGGGGCCGAAGCGGTTCTTAATAGCGCGCAGCATGCGGATATTCGAGTGCTTATCGCCCTCAAACTGGCAGACCACGTCCACCAGGTGCTCGAGCAGGCGCGGGCCCGCGATGGTGCCTTCCTTGGTCACGTGGCCCACGAGCAGGGTGCACATGTTGCGTTCCTTAGCCGCGGCAATCACGGAGGCGGCAACCTCACGCACCTGGGTCACACCGCCGGCGCTACCCTCAACTTCCGCGGAGGCGAGGGTCTGCACCGAGTCGATGACCAGCAGGGAGGGGTTGATCTGCTCAATATGCGCTAGGGCGGTGCCGAGGTCGGTTTCGCTGGTCAGGTAGAGGGTGTCCGCGATGGCGCCGATGCGGTCGGCGCGGAGCTTGACCTGCGCGGCGGATTCTTCGCCGGTAATGTACAGTACCGGGCGCGGCGGCTGGGGTGCGCTATTCTGCGCCGGGTTGTTCTGCGCGCCCTTCTGCCCCGCAAATCCGGCGGTGCCGCGGGCGAAGGTGGCGGCAACATCCAGCAGCAGGGTGGACTTACCCACGCCGGGTTCGCCCGCCATGAGGATGACCGCGCCGGGTACGAGTCCGCCGCCGAGCACGCGGTCAAATTCGGGGTTTCCGGTGCTCATGTAGGCGGCTACGCGCGAGTCGACTTCTGCGATGGGCTGGGCGGGTTTCTGCACGCTGGATGCGGCGCGGGTGCGCGCGCGGGTGCCCCCGGCGGCTTCTTCGACGGTGCCCCAGGTTTGGCATTCGCCGCAGCGGCCTACCCATTTGGCGGTGGTCCAGCCGCATTCGGTGCAGCGGTAGGCGGGTGCGGTTTTGGTGTTTTTCGTACGCGCGGTCATGGGTCTATTTTAGGGTCTGGGGCGATATGGTGCGCGGTGTTTGGTCACGGCGAAATGGGGTGCCACAGAACGCATTTTTACTCTTAAACGCAGATAGTTTAGCCCGGTGCACTCCCGTATAAATATCGAGAATATCCGTTCGTTTTTGAGGCACTTTAGCCCGCCGTTCCGCCCCTGACCTGGCTCAATAACCGCCCTTACGGGTACAATGGTTTTCGTGCAGATGAATTATAGTGACCTATTGCTTAAAACTATTGCCCGAATCGCCCCCGGCACCGAGCTCCGCGAGGGCCTGGAACGCATCATGCGTGGCCGTACGGGCGCACTCATCGTACTCGGATCCGACCGCACCGTATCCTCCCTGTCGTCGGGCGGTTTCAATATCGACACTGAGTTCTCGGCAACCCGCCTGCGCGAGCTGGCGAAGATGGATGGCGCTATTATCTGCGACCGCGACGCCACCCGTCTGTTGCACGCCGGCGTGCAGCTCATGCCGGACGCCTCCATTGAAACGAACGAGTCCGGCACCCGCCACCGCACCGCCGAGCGCACCGCAATTCAGACCGGTTTCCCGGTGATTTCGGTGAGCGCGTCGATGTCCGTGATTTCTGTGTACGTTGACGGTACCCGCTACATGGTTGAGGACAGCCAGTACCTGATGGCTCGCGCAAACCAGGCGATTCAGACCCTTGAAAGCTATAAGAAGCGTCTGCGTTCGGTGCTCTCTAACCTGTCTGCCCAGGAGATTGAGTCGAACGTTTCCCTGAGCGACGTGGCGATGACCCTGCAGCGCATGGAGATGGTGAACCGCATTATCCGCGAGGTCAGCCACTACGTGCTCGAGCTCGGCGTGCACGGCCGCCTGATTGCCCTGCAGCTGGAGGAGCTGCGCGCCCCCGAGATGACCGCCAGCGACCTGATTCTGCGCGACTACCTGCCCGAGGTGAACGACGAGCTGATTACCGCCGGCGTTGAGGCGCTGCAGAACCTGGACGATATGGACATCGTGGATCTGCGCACGATTGCCCGCACTGTCGGCTTTGGTGAGAACCCCGACCTGGAGCTGCCCCTGCAGCCGCGCGGTTTCCGCCTGCTTGCCGGCATTCCGAGCATTCCGAACGCTATTTCTGAGCGTCTGGTGGAGCGCTTCGGCAGCCTGCAGGCTCTCATGGCGGCGTCCCTTGAGGACCTGCGCGCCGTGGACGGTGTGGGTGAGGCTCGTGCCCGCACGGTGCGTGAGCAGCTGTCCCGCATGGCCGAGAGCAGCCTGGAGAAGTACCTCTAAGAAGACCTATACGAAAGCCCCCGCGCCGGAGACTATCTGGCACGGAGGCTTTTTTCTGACCTCGCGAGAACCTTTTGCATTATGATGTAGTGACAGTGAAGCTTACCCTTCACACCTTGACACCCCAAGGAGGTCACAATGTCGTACTCACGAGCTAAGTATCCGTCGGCCAAGCGCCCCGTCCCGTTCTTCGTGTGGGCGTCCCCCATTCTGTTTCTGATTTACCTGCCGCTGCTGTGGTTCAAGGTCATCCCCAATTCTTTTGAGGTGACCGACCTGTCCACCCTGCTACTGGCGGCACTGCAGTGGACCGCTTTCGGCAGCCTGCTCGGGTACCTGGGCGAGCGCCGCCTCGCTAAGCCGCGCGCTTCCAAGTAATAACCAGATAAAAGCTAAAGCCCCCGTGCCGGAAAGTATCCAGCACGGGGGCTTTTCGCGCCCATTCACGGGCAAAAACTATGAAAGTTCAGACGTTGTGAACATCAGGTAGGCGAACTACTGAATAACGAAGTTCACCGGAGCCGAGCTCACACCATTCACCGTAGCGGTCGCCCAGTAAGAACCCTTCTGAGCGGTCGAAGCGGAAGAGCAACCCAGGACGTTGATCTTACGGTCCCACGCCAGGTCGGTTGCCGCTTCGGCACCTGCGGCTACCTCAGCCTTCTGAACGGCGGTCGCCGCGCACAGGCTGCGGGTGTACACCTGAGCCGCACCGGAGGTGATGTTCAGGTCCACGCCGGTGTTCGCACCCTCGCCACCCACAGCGCAGGGGGTCTTCGAGGAGTTCGTGTAGGTCACATGGAAGGACACCTGCTCACCGGCTGCGAAGGTACGCTTCGCGGGGGTGACGGTCACCTTCAGGTCGTTCGCGGTACATGCCGCAACAACAGCCGCGGTGGTCACGCTCGGAGTCGGTGCGGGAGCAGTCGGGGTCGCCGTGGGGGTGTTTGCCGTAGTGGGGGTCACGCTTGCGGTGGGTGCCGCAGAAGCGGTCACCGAAGGAGTTGCCGAAGCAGTAGCACTAGCCGACGCAGACGCGGTTGCAGAGGCAGTCGCGCTAGCGGACGGGGTAGCCGAAGCAGTTTCGGAGGGGCGAGCGCTGAAGCTCTGGAAGGGTGCACCGGAAGCCGTCGCAGTGGAGGCTACAGTGGCGTCCTTCTTGCCGTTAATCATGCCGACCATGGAGGTCACGCCGGCGACCAGCAGCAGAATGACAGCGAGCAGAGCAATGACCGCCACGATACGACGACGGCGGTACACTTCGGGAGGCAGAACGGGACCATTTTCAGACATACCTCAAGGATACCGGGTTTAACCCTGAGATTCACAGTGAACTCTGTTCATGCAGTTTTGGGAATATATGCCCTGTGGCGTAGGCTTTTCGGATGACCTCAGAGCCCAAACGCACCACACGCACACGCCCCGAACCGACCCTGCCTGAAGGCGCCAACGTCGAGGCGCTTCACCACCGAATCAATGGGTGGTTCCTCGACCAGGCACGCGATTTGCCGTGGCGTCGCGACGAGTGCACCCCCTGGGGTGTGATGGTCAGCGAGTTCATGCTGCAGCAGACCCCCGTCAAGCGCGTGCTGCCCGTGTGGGAGGAGTGGATGCGCCGCTGGCCCACCCCCGCCGACCTTGCCGCCGAGCCCGCCTCGGAGGCGGTGCGCGCCTGGGGCAGGTTGGGTTACCCGCGCCGTGCGCAGCGTCTGCATGGTGCCGCTGTGGCGATTGTGGAGCAGCATGGCGGTGAGGTTCCCGCCGACTATGAGGCGCTGCTGGCTCTGCCGGGCGTGGGCTCCTACACGGCGGCGGCGATTAGCGTGTTTGCGTTCGGTCTGCGCGCCACCGTGATTGATACGAATATCCGCCGCGTGCACGCGCGTGCGGTCTCCGGCAAGGCGTTGCCTTCCCACTCGTTGACGGCGGCTGAGACTCGCCTGGCGGAGGCGCTCATGCCCGCGGACACCCCCACCTCCTGCCTGTGGAATGCGGCAACTATGGAGCTTGGCGCGCTGGTCTGCACGGCGAAGTCCCCGAGCTGTCAGCTGTGCCCGGTGGAGGATCTGTGTGCCTGGGTTGCGGCGGGCAAACCGGAGGCGGACTACACCCCCAAGGGCCAGAGCTGGCACGGCACGGACCGTCAGGTGCGCGGCGCGGTGATGGCGGTGCTGCGTGCGGCGCATGAGCCGGTGGAGCGCGACCTCATCCTGGGTGCGTCTTCGGGTGCAACTTCAGCTAGCGATACAACTTCGCCCGATCTGGCGTTCCCCGCGGATGCGCCCGAGGCGGTACACCGCCCGCTCAAGGCACTGTACGCCCTCTCCCCTGCCGCGGAGCAGCTGCAGCGCTGCTATGCGGGGCTGCTGGCGGACTCTCTCGCCCGCGAAGTCGCCCAGGGCGATAGTGTGCTCGTCTCGCTCTAGTACCCGCCGCAGAAAGGCTCCTAGAGGCTCCTGAAGGCTTCTAGAGCTTCCCAAGACCCAGCCTCGCAAGAACATAGAAACGCCTGAGGGGCGGTACCAGAAGTATCCGGTACCGCCCCTCAGGCATTTAGCGTGCTAGAGCCTAGCTATTTAGGGCTTATTTCAGAGCCTAGTCGTTGCCCTGACCCTCAGCGGCAGGCGCCTCAGCTGCGGGAGTCTCAGCGGGAGCCTCGGAGGAATCACCCTCGTTCAGCTCCTGCACCGAGTCCAGAGCCAGTTCCTTCATCGGCTGAGAAGAGAAGACGAACTTCGCGGAGTCGCCCTCGCCCTCAACGTCCACGGTGATCTTCTCACCGGGCTTGATGTCGCCGAAGAGGATCTTCTCAGACAGGGCGTCCTCAATGTTGCGCTGCATCTCGCGGCGCAGAGGACGAGCACCCATGGACGGGTCGTAACCCTTAGCCGCCATGAGAACCTTCGCAGCGTTGGTCAGCTCAATGGACATATCCTGCTCCGCCAGGCGCTTAGCCAGGCGACCCACGAACAGGTCCACAATCTGCAGAATCTCAGACTCGGAGAGCTGCGGGAAGACGATAATGTCGTCCACACGGTTCAGGAACTCGGGGCGGAAGTGCTCCTTGAGGTTCTCCATCACGCGTGCCTGCATGCGCTCGTAGTCGGCTGCGGTGTCGTCCATCGCCTGGAAACCAACCGGGATGCGGCGGTTCACATCGCGCGAGCCCAGGTTGGTGGTCATGATGATGACGGTGTTCTTGAAGTCCACCACGCGACCCTGCGAGTCGGTCAGGCGACCGTCTTCCAGGATCTGCAGCAGCGAGTTGAACAGGTCGGCGTGAGCCTTCTCAACCTCGTCGAACAGGACCACGGAGAAGGGCTTGCGGCGGACCTTCTCGGTCAGCTGGCCGCCCTCATCGTAGCCAACGTAGCCGGGAGGCGCACCGAACAGACGGGAGACGGTGTGCTTCTCCTGGTACTCGGACATATCCAGGGTGATGAGCGAATCCTCATCGCCGAACAGGAACTCGGCCAGAGCCTTAGCGAGCTCGGTCTTACCCACACCGGTCGGGCCGGCGAAGATGAACGAACCACCGGGACGGCGCGGGTCCTTCAGACCTGCGCGGGTACGGCGGATAGCGCGGGACAGCGCCGCAATAGCGTGCTCCTGGCCGATAACGCGCTTGTGGAGCTCCTGCTCCATGGTCAGCAGGCGGCTGGACTCTTCCTCGGTAATCTTGTAGACCGGAACACCGGTGGAAGCGGCAAGAACCTCAGAAATAACCTCGGGGGTCACGGTGCCGAATGCGTCGCCGCCTTCGCGCCATGCCTTCTCGGCTTCTTCCTTCTCAGCCAGGACCTTCTGCTCCTGATCACGCAGGCCTGCGGCCTTCTCGTAATCCTGGGAGTTGATGGCGTCTTCCTTCTGCTGGCGCAACTTGGCAGCCTTCTCGTCGAGCAGCTTGATTTCCGGGGGTGCGGTCATGCGCTTGATGCGCAGGCGTGCGCCCGCCTCGTCAATCAGGTCGACAGCCTTATCCGGCAGGAAGCGGTCAGAGATGTAGCGTGCCGCAAGGTTCACGGCGGTCTCAATCGCCTCGTCGGTAATGGTGACGCGGTGGTGTGCCTCGTACTTATCGCGCACACCCTTGAGGATCTGCACGGCGAGCTCCTGGGAGGGCTC
>ERZ1674288.42-NODE-42-length-21023-cov-12.945059_pt1 | contig 21023 bp, 16 predicted proteins | sample MGYA00581190_ERZ1674288 | MGnify/ENA primary metagenome ERZ1674288 (study PRJEB41354, sample SAMEA4873332) | human saliva metagenome | biome: human-associated habitat [ENVO:00009003]; feature: mouth environment [ENVO:08000002]; material: saliva material...
TCAAAGCAAATTTAAGACAGCTCTTCGGCACAGCAAAACAGGGCGGCCCCGGACGCACACGCATCCGGGGCCGCCCCCCTACTTCTGAAAGCTACTTCTTAGAGCCGAACACTCGCGTCCACGCCCAGTGGGTCAGCACCGCCGTACCCACCGCAACCGCCATCGGCAGCCACGCACTCGCACCCTGACCCGTAAAACCAATCAACAACGTCAACGCAGACAGCGGCGCATTCATCGAAATACCCAAAAACGCCGCCGTACCCGTCAGCGCCGCCGCATACAGCACCATCGACGCGCCACCCGGCACCCCGTCCAAAGCCGGGAACGCCCACAGTACCAGCGCCGCCACACAAAACGCGGCCGCCGCACCCAACGCCAAACCAGGCGTCAACGTACCACCATACGAACCCGAACGCAGACTCAACAGCACCACGGCAGCCTTCGCCACACACAACGCCAACACATATACTGCCGCCGCCGCAGACAAGCCGCCCGCCGCCGCATCCAGCGACACATTAAACGTGTGCTGAGTCAGCAGACGACCATTACCCAGAATCTCCGGAAGCCACAGCGAAACCACCGCGACCAGCACAAACGCCACCGGAATACGCCACAACAGAGAACGGTCCTTCGCCTTAATCTTCTCCGCACGCTGCGACAGCGCCCTAAAACCCAACGCCAGCGGAGCCAACACCACACCCGTCAACGCCGCAACCGTCAGCGTCGTCGCATCCAACGGAAGCTGCGGCACCGGGTAGGTCGGCGCATTCGAAATCACCAGATTCGCCGTGACCGTCGCCGTCCACACCGTTACCGCACCCACATACAGCGACCACAGGCTCAAACCCGCAGCCATCGCCTCCACAAGGTACACCAGGCCACCAACCGGCACCTGATACACCGCCGCCAAACCGGACGCCGCACCCGCCGCCACCAGTAGACGACGCTCACGATCACCCAGTAGCGGCGAACCATCCGGGCGAGTGCCACCAATGCGCTCCAGTAGGCGCGCGCACCGACCCGCAGCCAGGGCGCCCAGCTCACGCGGTGCGACCTCCTTACCCACCGGGGAACCCGCACCCACCGCAACAATCTGAATGACCGAATGCGAAATCTGCCGCCACAGCGACGGTGCGCGATCCTCCTCGGTAGCACCGGCAATCTGCGACTTCACGCCAACCACGCGCCGACCGCCCGACTGCAGGTAATACCAAACCAGCGCCACGAACGGGCCCAACGCCGCGAGCACCAGCGCACGACGCGCCGGGTCGGCACCGTCAGTGACCATCGGGTGATGACCCTCAGAATGACCAAACGCTAGCTCCTGCATAAAGTCCAGAACATAGTGCAAGGCAATCGCGCCCAAACCGCTGAATACGCCCGTGACCAGTGCGGCAAGAGTCAGCCCCAGCAGGAGGCGAAACGAAAAAGAACGGGAACCCGCAGGAATCTGCGGGCTATCAGAGGAAGAACTCGAGGAAGAACCAGTATGAGAAGACATAGAAAAGGGGTTTTGTGTGTTGCGTGCTGTGTGGTGTTGGAGGCTCCATACCCGGCGAAAATCGCCGCAGCTGAAGCCGATTTAATTCTACGCCCGCACTATTTGCCCTCCCAGCGGTGTGCCAAAGATTGAGAGACGAAACGGCACAGCAGGGGAAGGCGCCCCGGAGAACGCACCCCAGAAAAGCGCATACAGAAAAGCACATGAGGCACGAGCCAGGTCACACGCCCCTCGCCGCACCCGCTATGCTGGAAGGGTACGCCTCCACGCGCCCGCCGCACACCGTGCAAAGTAGCCGCCGGGCGCAGGCACCCCACTCGGAAGGATCAACGATGACCGCAACTATTGCTTTTCTCGGCACCGGCTCCATGAACGGCTCCATCGCCGCGGGTCTGCTCGCCGCAGGCCACGACCCCGCCCACATCCGCGCCACCGTGCGTAGCGAAGAATCCCGCGCCGCCCTCGCCCAGCGCCTCGGCGACAAGGTAGAAATCATCACCACCGGCGGCGAAGCTGACGGCAACCACAAGGCAACCGCCCACGCGGACGTCGTGTTGCTCGGCGTGAAGCCCTACGGCATTGTCGAGCTCGCCCGCGATATTGCGCCCGCCCTCGCCCCGAACGCCGTCGTGGTGTCCGTGGCCGCTGGCGTGACCCTCGAAACCCTCGCAGAGTGCCTTCCCGCAGGTCAGCCCATTGTTCGTTGCATGCCGAACACCCCCTCCTCCGTGGGCAAGGGCGTGCTCGCCATCTCCACCACCGACACCGTGAAGGACGAACAGAAGAAGCTCGTCGAAGAGGTCCTGGGCACCGTCGGCACGGTCGTTGAGGTTCGCGAAGACCAGATGGATGCGGTCACCGCCGTCTCCGGCTCCGGCCCGGCATACGCGTTCCTGCTCGCGGAGGCGATGGCAGCCGCCGGCGAAAAGCTCGGCCTGGACGCAGACACCGCCCTCAAGCTCGCCAGCGCAACCGTTGCCGGCGCGGGCTACCTGCTCGACACCAACCCGGATGCGCCCGCCCTGCGCCGCGCGGTGACCAGCCCGAACGGCACCACCGAGCGTGCGCTGAACACCTTTGTTGATGGTGGCCTCTTCCAGCTGACCGAGGAAGCGATGCGCGCCTGCGCGGCACGTTCGGCGGAAATGAGCAAGCTGTACACCGCTGACGAGGACTAATACCGTCTGGTAGTATCCCTCTGACTAGGTGAAACTACAGAAAAACAGCCTCCTCCCGGCAGAACGGGAAGAGGCTGTTTTTCTATGTCTATTTGCAGGTTCCTCAATCGCGGGCTCCTCAAAACGAGCAGAGCTGGGGAAGATAACCGCCGCAGCGAGGAAAAGTGCTTTTAGGGTCGCGCCGCAAAACGCTCAATCAGGTCCACCTGACCGGACACAATCAGAATGTCACGCGAGTGAATGCGGGTGGTCGCATCCGCGTAGGTGAAGTCCTCACCGGGGGACTTGATACCGACCACGGACACGCCGTACTTGGAACGGATATCCGACTCCGCCAGGGTGAAACCGTGGGTCTCCTTCGGCGGGCGCATCTTCGCAATCGCGAAGTCGTCATCAAACTCAATGTAATCCAGCAGTCGACCCGAGACCAGGTGCGCGGCGCGGCGGCCGGCGTCCGCCTCCGGGTAGACCACGTGGTGCGCACCAATACGCTCCAGGATTTTGCCGTGCGCGGGGGTGATAGCCTTCGCCCAAATACGCTCCACACCAATGTCCACGAGGTTCGCGGTAATCAGCACGGACGCCTCAACGGAGGTGCCCACACCCACCACAGCGGACCCAAAATCGTCCGCACCCAACTGGTGCAGGGTGTCGATATCGGTCGCATCGGCGGAGACCACGTGGGTCAGCACGCCGGACCACTTCTGCACCAGCTCGGGGTCCTTCTCAATGGCGAGAACCTCCTTATTCTGCAGGCGTAGCTGGGCGGCGACCGCGGAGCCGAAGCGGCCCAAACCAATCACGAGGACGGGGGCGTTATGTGCACTAGCCAATGGTGGGCCTTTCTTCGGGGAACTTGTAGAGGCGGCGGCGTGAACGCAGCGCCAGGCCGGTTGCGGCGGTTGTGGTGCCCACACGGCCAATGAGCATCAGGCCACTGAGCACGTAGATACCCGCCGGCGGCAGGCTGGAGGAGAGGCCATTCGAGAGGCCGCAGGTCGCGAAGGCGGAGATAACCTCGAAAATGACTTCTTTGAGGTCCGCGCCGCTAATAATCAGAATCGACGCGGCGCCAACACCTACCACGGTAGCACCCATAACAATCACGGAGATAGCAATGCGCAGGGAAGATTCGGGGATGGTGCGGTTGAACGCGACGACCTTCTGATCGCCTCGCGCCTCGGCAAGAATGGACAGGGCAATCACGGCGATGGTCGTGACCTTCACGCCACCCGCGGTCGAGCCGGAGCCGCCGCCAATGAACATGAGCATGTCCGTCAGTAGCGTGGAGACGGGGGTAATGCTGCTCATGTCGACCAGATTGAAGCCGCCCGAACGCATCATGACGGAGGCAAAAATGGCATTCAGAACCTTGTCACCCGCAGAGTAGTCGCCGATAGTGGCGGGGTTATTCCACTCGAAGAGACCCCAGAAGAACGCGCCAAAGGCGAAGAAAAACAGGGTCGTGACGGTGGTCAGCTTCGCGGTGAGCGACCAGTGGCTGGGGCGGAAAGGATGATGCTGAATCGCAATGAAAACGGGGAAACCGAGCGAGCCCAAGAACACCGCAACGCAGATGGGCACGAGCAAGAAAAGGTCGTGACCGTAGGGCACGATGCCGTCCGAGTGCGGGGTGAACCCGGCGTTATTGAACGCCGAGATGGAGTAGAAGATGCTGTGCCAAATCGCCTGGAACGGGTCTTCGCCCAGGGTGAGGAAGCGCGGAATCAGCACGAGGGCAATAATCGCCTCGATGGAGAACGAGGCGTAGGAGACGCTCTTGATGATGCCACCGACCTCACCGAGGCGGCTGATATTCAGGTCTTCCTGCGCAATGAGCTTAGTGCGCAGACCCATCTTACGGCCGATAGCCAGCGCCAGCAGCGAAGTAATCGTCAGAGTACCCAGACCACCCACCTGGCACGCCACCAGAATCATTGCCTGCCCAAAAGTAGACCACTGCTCGGCGGTGGAGACGGTAGTCAGACCGGTAACAGTCACCGCGCTCGTAGAGGTAAAGAACGCGTGGTGGAAGGGCGCGGGCTGCCCATCGTTAGAAGAGATAGGCAACAGCAGGGTAAGCGTGAAGAAGATGATGACCAGGAAGAACGCCGTAATCGCGGTACGCGAAGGGGACGCAAGCACGGTCACGTCAATGAAGTCGCGGAACCGTTCGAGGGTCTGCAGATTGAAGCCAATGGGCGCACGCTTGCGCTGAGCCTCGGAGTCCTCGCTGGCGTGGTCGCGCAGGGCGGGCAGGCGGTCAAGATCAATACCGGGCACACTCGTGAGGATGCTCAGGTTCTCTGCCTCGAGGCGGTCGCGTCGGCTACGGCGAACCTGCTGCTTCTGCGGCATGGAGGTAGTGCCGCTGAGGGTGTCCCAGCGGCGGTTGAGCTGGCCCTGGGGGTGGTGATGTCGGCGCCGGGTGCGGCGGATTATGCGTCCCATGCGCCTCCTTCATGTTGTGCCTGGGTGTTGGGCGTGGGGTGCCCGAGGAATGGTGGTTTGTGCGCGGCGGTTTTTGCCTGTTTTAACGCCTTCTAGTGTATCGCGCCGGGTGCCTTGAGAGGGGGTAGGGTGTTGATCGCTGGACGCTCAATGTGTGAGCTGGGTAAGGACGCGTGGGCGGTTTTTCGTGTGAGCCACAGAAAAGCATATATTCTCTTTGTGGTATATATTCGGTGGCGGGTTGAAAAGCTGGCGTATGCTCATCGTGTGATACAGCTATATACCGTCTAATGTGATGGACACTTCATGCTTTTATCCCCTTCAATGCTTCATTTTGAGCTAGCGTTCAGGAGTCTTTCAGAATTTTTGAAGGTAATTTCTGTATCAGCCTCATTCTAAGCTTGAGGCGCCTCTTTATATGTCATAATCGCTATATGCATTCTGATGTTTTTTCTGTCATCGCGGATCCGACTCGCCGCCGAATTGTGCGTATTCTCGCTGAGCAAACCCACACGGTGGGTGCTGTGGTTGAAAAGCTGGGCATGAGCCAACCGACCATTTCGAAGCACCTGAAAGTCCTTCGCGATGCAGATGTGGTCTCCGTGACCGTGGAGGGGCAGCGTCGCCTCTACTCCCTGAACCCGGATGTATTCGCCACCGTTACCGAGTGGATTAACGAGACCGTTCAGATTGCACGCCAGTCCAGTCGGGCGCATGTGCCCGTGGCGCTACCCGGTGGGGCTACCGCGCCCGCCGATAACAAGGTTGCGGATAAGGCTCCCGAGAAGGCTGTTGCCGAGAAGCCCGCTGTTGAGAAGGTGGCGGCTGAGAAGCCCGCCGCTGAGACCGAGAAGAAGGAACCGGAGGCTTCCTCCACTGAGGCGCCCGAACCCATCGCCGTTGAGGCTCCCTCCGCTGAGGAAATTGAGCAGGCTCGTATTCAGCGTGCCCGCGCCCAGTACCTGACCCCGAGCGCACGCATCTACTCGCGTCCGGCGGAACACGCTTCCGAAACCGCCACCTCCGAGGCAGCTACTTCTGCATCCGCTGAGAAGGCTGAACCCGTCGCACCCGCTGCAACCGAAGAGGTTGTGGAGCGTACCCCGATGCGCCCCTTTACTCCCGCATCCTATGGCTACGATGTGGGGGCTACCCCCGCGGCGTCCGCAACTCCCGCTCAGCCTGCCGCACCCGCTGAGGCGAAGCCTGCCGCGACCAAGCCCGTTGAAGCGAAGCCCGCTGTGGTTGAGGAGCCCGTGGTGACTGCTCAGCCTGTCGCTGTGTCTTACGGTATTGACCCGGCTGCGGTTGTGGGCGGTTCGATTCAGCCTATTGCGGTGACCCCCGAAGCTCCTGCTGCCGAGGAGTCCACTGCGGCTGAGAAGGCTGTTGATGAAAAGCCTGCGGAAAAGCCCGCTGAGAAGCCCGCGGAAAAGGCTGAGGAGAAGACCTCGGTTGAAGAAACCGTAGCTGTTGAGAAGCCTGCAGTTGAAGAATCTGCCTCCGAGAAGGCCGCTGTAGAAGAGTCTGACAAGGCTGAAAGCAAGTCTGATACTTCCTCTGAGGAGACCGAGTACCAGACCATGCCCGCCTACGATTCGGTGTACCGCCCCAGCACTGAGACGACCAGCGCTGAGGCGAAGGATAACCACCGCGGTGGTCTCTTCGGCTTCCTGCGTGGCCGCCGCCGCTAGGGCGTGCCCTGACGTTGTTCAACCTCCGGCATCACTCTGTATAAAGCACACACACTCTCACTCACTTTTATCTAACCGAAAGACGCATTCACGTGGCTATTCATCGTAAAATTCTGCGCTGGCTTGAGAACGAACTGTTCGAGGGCAATATTCAGCTGGGTCAGGACCTGCCCAACGATAGCGAAATTGCGCGCGCTATTGGTGTGGGTCGTTCCCGCACCCGCGAGGCTCTGCGCACCCTGGAAGATATGGATCTGGTGCAGCTGTACAACGGCCGCGGCAAGGAGATCCTGGTGCACCTGAGCGATGAGCCTGCCGCCGCTGCGAGTGCCGCTCTGCGCCTGCACATGTCCAGCTCGCGTTACCCGACTCGTGACCTGGTGCAGACCCGTATTCTGCTGGAGAGCTGGGCGATTGCGCGTATTGACCCGAAGACTGCCTCCTTCGCGGAGATGGATGAGGTCTTGGCGCAGATGGAAGACTTCGACCTGTCGATTCGTGACTTCTTGGAACTTCTGCTGACGTTCCACCACCAGGTGATGCGTTGCGCCGGCAATGAGCTGCTGGTGGGTCTGCTCGCGTCGGTGCGTCAGCCGAGCTTTGAGTCGATGCTGTCGCTGGTGGGTCGTATGCCGCTGTGGAGCAGCGCTGTGGAGCGTCTGCGTGCTGAGAGCCGCGCTATTGCGGAGGCGCTGAAGGCGGGCGACGCTGCGACTGCTCGCGCCATGGTGATTGGCCAGTTGCGCGGCATGTATGCCGATGCCGGTATTGACCTGGAGCAGGAGGCGACCTCAGCGAATGGTCTGCCGGGTGAGCCGATTGCGTCTGAGTTTGCGCCGGTTGACGTGGATGAGTTCGCCGCAGATGACTTTGATGATTTGCTGCAGGACGACCCGTCCTTCGCTGATGCGGAGGCTCTGCCCGCCGCGGATGCGCCCGTTGCGGCACCCGCTTCTGCGGTGCCCGCTTCGGAACCTGATCAGGCTTCTGCACAGTCTTCTGCCGTGGAGTACACGGTACCTGAGGGCGATATCGTCTACATTGAGGAGACCGTTTCTGAGGCTCCTGCGGAGCATGTCGATGAGCCTGCCGAGGTTCCTTCTGCCTCTGATGCTTCTGACAAGGCAGAACATGTCGTTCCCGTACCCTCTCAGCCTGCCCCTGCTGCGGCTCCCGCAGCCCCCGCTCAGCCTGCTGCCGCTCAGCCTGCTGCCGCTCAGCCTGCTGCTCATTCGGTGAGCGCGGATGTGCCGCTGAGCTTCGGCACCCCGCGCGGCTTCAGCCCGTCTGCTCAGGCTACCCCGGCTGCTTCGGCGGCTCCGGTATCTGGCGCCCAGACCCTCAATTCGCAGACTCCCAGCGGTCAGCTGCCGAGCGTCCCTGCCGCCTACGCGCAGGAAGAGGCGGAGGGCCCCGCGAAGGTTCTGCGCGCCTCCACGGCGGCTCCGCGTCGCCGTAGCGGCCAGATCGTTTCCCCGGTGCGTGCGACCATCATTAAGCCGGTGGATCGTAGCCAGGTGCTGACTGCGCCTGCCCGTACCGCGCGTCCTGCGGCTGTTGCGGCGCCTGCTGAGTCTGCGTCTTCTGAGAAGGTTCTGCGTGCCCCGGCGCGTCCAGAGGAGCCCGCCGTTCAGCCTGCTGAGCCTACCCGTCTTGAGGCGGCAGCGACCATCCACGACACCTATGAGAAGCTTCCTCACGAGGAGCCGGTGCAGGAGCGCCGCGGCATCTTCTCGAAGATGAAGCGTTTCTTCGGCGTGGACGTGTACGAGCCTGAGCACGATGAAGCCCAGGAGAGCCCTGAGAAGGAGCAGGCTGTGAAGGAGCAGGCTGTGAAGGCTGGAACAAAGCCTGAGCCCCAGCCTGACCCTCAGCCTGTCATTGACGAGGAGGCGCTGGCTCGTGCTGAGGCTGAGCGTGCTGAGCGTTTGAAGGCGCTGCACGCGGCGGCTGAGGAGAGCACCGCTGAAGAGGTTTCTGTAGAAGAGCCGGTTGAAGAACCCGCTGAAGCTTCTGAGCCTGCGCAGGAATCGGCTGATGCCGCCTCCCCGGCTGAGGAAAGCACTTCTGAGGGTGCTGTAGCTTCTTCCGGTTCGGTGCTGTCTCATGGCCGCGGTAAGGGCTCGAAGAAGTCGAAGAAGAAGCGCCGTTAGGGTTACTGAATCCCCATTTTGGCCCCGATATACCCCGGATATACCCGTGGGAAATGCGGATTTTCAGGGAAAAACTCCTGAAAAGCGGCTCTCGAATGGTGAAAATGGGGGTAAACCTAGTACTCTAGGTAGGTAGCGCTCTAAAACGCAAGGGTATTTCTGTGCCTAAAATGCGTTTTGGATCGGTTATACCGGTATAAATATCCCCGGGTAGCTACCGAGTCGAATGGCTCGGCCGGGTACGAGTAAAGTGAGGAAATCCTATGGGTTCCGTTATCAAGAAGCGCCGCAAGCGTATGTCCAAGAAGAAGCACCGCAAGCTGCTTCGTAAGACCCGCCACCAGCGCCGCAACAAGAAGTAAATAGACTTCTTTCGCCCCGCCCTCCGCTTGGAGAGGCGGGGTTTTTGCGTCCCTGCTGCCCTGCGTTTCTATAGAGCTTGTGCGGGCCGCCTGTTTGGGGTGGGGCGCGCTATCTGAGAGACTGGGATTATGACTGAAACTTCCACCATTAAAGTTCACCTCATGCGTCACGGCGAGGTGCACAACCCCGAGCGTATCGTGTACGGCCGTCTGCCCGGTTACCGCCTGTCGGATAAGGGTCAGCAGATGGTGCGTCTGAGCGCTGAGGAGTTCGCCGCTCGTGCTGAGCGAGGCGCCCGTTTCGTGCACCTGGTTTGCTCGCCGCTGCAGCGTACCCGCGAGTCTGCCGCCCCGGTTGAGGAGCTGCTGGGCCTGACCGCGCAGCCGGATGAGCGCCTCATCGAGGCGGATAACTACTTTGAGGGTCTGCACGTGAACGCGCAGGAGCTGCTGCAGAACCCGCGTCACTGGACGAAGCTGTACAACCCGGCGCGCCCCTCCTGGGGTGAGTCGTACCTGGATCAGGTGCGCCGTATGGCGGCGGCTGTTCAGGATGCGGCGCGTACCGCCTACGAGCGCGGCGGCGAGGGCGCGGAGGCGATCATCGTCTCGCACCAGCTGCCGATTTGGATTACTCGCCTGGGCGTTGAGGGCCGCATGTTGCAGCATGACCCGCGCGCCCGTGAGTGCAACCTGGCGTCAATTACGACTCTGGCGTTTAGCACCACTGATTTTGAGCATGAGATGCCGCGTTTTGTGGGGTATTCGGAGCCTGCCGCGCCGCTGTACGGCGGTGTGATTCAGCTGCCCGGCAGCTAAACACCCTGTGGCTAATTTATGAGGCTTTTGTGCATAGAGAATTTGTGCATAGAGAAGAGGCTGTGAGCCCATCCGCATTGGATGTGCCCACAGCCTCTTGCTGTAAACCTTAGGGGCGCGAGCCTCGCCACCCTGACTAGTTCTGCCCGCCGCCCTGATTCGGGGTGCCGTCCTCGGGGTTCTTGTGCTCGGGGTCTTGCTTGTTGTTTGATTCTGCCTCGCGGCTGCGGCGTTCGCGTTCTGCTTTTGCTTTGAGCCAGCGCAGGTACTCTTCATCGTCGTCGGGGGAAGAGACCGAGGGCGCCGGGGTACCGCGTCGCTGACCGAAACCGGCGCGAGGAGTGCCTGCTGCGGGCTGTGCCTTGGGGCGGCCCAGGATGAGCCACATGATGGGGCCTACCACGGGGAAGAGCAGGGTGACGAGAACCCACAGCCACTTGGGCAGGGTGCGCGCCTCGTGTGCGGGGGTGCGGACGGCGTCCAAGAGGGTGTAGAGGGTCAGACCCACGATGAGGGCGGCGCCGCCAATAATCAGCATGGCTCGAATCATAAGCACTACTATGACATACCGCCGCGTTATCGTGGAACTATGAACTGGGTGCCCGCTAGCGGCTTAACGGTACGGCTTAACGGCGGGGCGTCATGGCGCGCTGAGCTACGACGCGAACCGGCACAGTACAAGCCGGCGCAGATCCGGCGCAGATTCGTACGTCGGCTTAGTAGCCGGTCTTAGTAGCCGGTGAACACCTGAACTTCGTGGCTAATAATATCCAGCGAGCCCAGCCACACGGCGAGGGCAAGAATAACCGAGTACACGAGTGCCACAATACCCGCCTGCTTGAGCACGGGAATCAGGTCGCGGCCGCCGCGCGTCCACACGGTCACGCAGGAGTGGATGGTCGGGCCGACCAGCAGGAAGATCAGCAGGAACCAGGGGTTCTCATCGAGCAGGAGCACGCCCAGGCCCAGTGCCAGCGCCATCTCCACGATGTAGGTGATGCACGACCAGCGTTCACCCAGGCGGACCGCCATGGTCAGTTTGCCCGCCTCAATGTCGGTGGGGATGTCACGCACGTTATTCGCCATGAGCAGCGCACAGGAAATCAGGCCGATGCCGATAGCGCCGACCCAGCCGAGCAGGGTCAGGGTGTGCGCCTGAGTGTAGAGGGTGCCTAGGGTTGCGACCAGACCAAAGTAGACGAAGACGAACACGTCACCCAGACCCATGTAGCCGTAGGGGTGCTTGCCGCCGGTGTAGCCCCACGCCGCGAAGACGCTGGAGGCGCCAATCGCCAGGAACCACCACTGGTTCGCCAGCGCCACCAGGGCAAGACCGGCGAGCATCGCCAGGCCGAAGCAACCGAAGGCGGCGTACTTGACGGAGCGGGGGCTAGCTACGCCGGAACCGACGAGGCGCAGCGGGCCCACGCGGTCTTCGTCGGTGCCCTTGATGCCGTCGGAGTAGTCGTTGGCGTAGTTCACGCCCACCTGCAGGAAGAACGCGACGAGGAACGCCAAGAACGCGTAGAGCGGCTTGAATTCGTTGACCTCGTAGGCGGCAGCTGAACCGGCAATAATGGGGGCGACGGCGAGCGGCAGGGTGCGCAGGCGAGCGCCTTCAATCCATTGGGCGGCAGTTGCCACGGGGGTTCCTTCCGGGTCTAAGTGCGTATGATGCGTGGGTGTCGTGATGCGAGGGCCAGGGCGTGTGGGCGGCTGCGTGCGCGAGGTTGAACCCTGCGGATGCGCCTGCTTTAGCCCTGACGATAGTCTCTGTCCAGGATACTGTATATTTCTGCGCGGTCCGGCTTGCCGGTGCTGGTGAGCGGGAAATCCGGCAGGATGCTCAGCTGCTTGGGTGCGGCGGGCGCGCCGAGCTTTTCGGCGCAGCGGGCACGGAGCAGGGCGCAGAGTTCCTCGTTCAGGGCGGCGCTATTCTCAGCAGATGTAGCAGCAGAGGGTACCAGCGCGGAGGGCACGAGCGTGACCGCGGCGGCTATGGCGGTGCCCCAGCGTGCATCGGGCAGACCGACCACGCAGGCTTCGCGTACAGCGGGGTGCTCTTCGAGGACGGTTGCCACGGCGCGGGCGGAGATTTTCACGCCTCCGCTGATGAGCACGTCGTCGCTGCGGCCAAGCACCTGCAGGCGCTGCTCGCTACAGTTCTCGTTGCTGTCGGGAGCCGCTACAGGGCTCAGCAGCCCGTAGTCGTCGGTGCGGTACCAGCGGGTACCGTCCGCGGCGGTGAAGAAGTGCTCGGCGGTGCGGGCGGTATCGCCAATGTAGCCGCTGGCGAGGTGCGCGCCGCTAATCCAAATACGACCCACCTGCACAGACTCATCATGCTCATCATGCGCCAGCTTCCCGCCGATATTCGGCACGGAGGGCATGCTCTCTTCAGGCACGAGCTCAACCCGTACGCCGGGCAGCACGGAGCCGGAGTAGACGCATCCGCCCGCGGTTTCGGCACTACCGTAGGTGGTCACCGTATTCAGACCCAGCGCGGAGGCGGCGGCGAGCAGGTCGGCGCTGGCGGGGGCGCCTCCGAGCAGGATTCCGGTGAAGGAGCCGAGCGCCTCGTGAATTTCAGCGCCCAGGTGCGGGTCGGCGTCCGCGCTTTCGAGGAGCTTATGCAGCTGGGTGGGTACCAGGGAAATAAACCGGCGTGCCGAGCTTATCTGCTCAACCGCCTGCAGGAAAACCTCGGGGCTAAAATGCACCGGCTCGGTTACGGAGCGGGCAATCACCGGAGCGGTACCTGCGAGTATGGAACGGGCGAGCACCTGCGCGCCGGCAATATAGTGTGCCGGAAGAGCCAGGAGCCACTGCGAGGTGACATTCGCGTTCGTCTCAAAAAAGTTCTCAGTGGCTGCCGCGCTGGCGGCAAGAGCCCGCGCGGTCAGTGCGGTGCGTTTAGGGGTTCCGGTTGAGCCGGAGGTACCTACCACCAGGGCAACAGGCTCAGCTACCTCTGCACTTTCAGCATCCAGCGCGTACCCACCCAGCAGTTGCTCAAAGGCACCCAGCATGGCGTGCGGGTCGGCGGGCTGGTCGGCGCGCACCTGAACCGCCTGCGGGTGCAGGGCAGCCTCCTGCGGGGCGGGGGAGGGTGCGAGCCCGGGTACGGGGGTGTTCATCATGGAAAATCCTTAGCGGCTGGCTATAGCGGCTGCGTTCGTCGGGGTGTTATCCGCCAGGGCATGTTATATGCCGGGGTGGGGGGGGAAAGACGCGGCATCAAATGCGCCGGAGCCGGATTCTTAGCTGAGGTTCTCAGGGTTGAATCCGGCTCCGAGCCTATGCATCTGAAACTACTTCTGCAGAGGGACTGTCTCTTAGAAGTAGTACGGGTAGTTGGACCAGTCCGGGTCACGCTTCTGCAGGAACGCGTCGCGGCCCTCCACGGCCTCGTCGGTCATGTACGCCATGCGGGTTGCCTCGCCGGCGAAGACCTGCTGGCCGAGCATGCCGTCGTCGGGCAGGTTGAAGGCGTACTTGAGCATGCGGATTGCCTGCGGGGACTGGCGGGCGATGTGCGCCGCGTATTCCAGGCCCTTGTTCTCGAGCTCTGCGTGGGGGACTACGTCGTTGACCGCGCCCATTTCGTACATGCGCTGTGCGTCGTATTCCTTGGCGAGGAAGAAGATTTCGCGGGCGAACTTCTGACCCACCTGGCGTGCGAGCAGCGCCGAACCGTAGCCTGCGTCGAAGGAGCCGACGGTTGCGTCGGTCTGCTTGAACTTGCCGTACTCTTCGGAGGCGATGGTCAGATCGGCAACCACGTGCAGGGAGTGGCCGCCGCCTGCAGCCCAACCGGAGACCAGGGCGATAACGACCTTGGGCATGGTGCGGATGAGGCGCTGCACTTCCAGGATGTGCAGTCGGCCCGCACGTGCCGGGTCGATGCTTTCTGCGGTCTCGCCGCTGGCGTAGTGGTAGCCGTCGCGGCCGCGGATGCGCTGGTCGCCGCCGGAGCAGAATGCCCAGCCGCCGTCCTTGGCGGAGGGGCCGTTGCCGGTGAGCAGCACGGTGCCCACGTTGGAGGTCATGCGTGCGTGGTCGAGGGCACGGTAGAGTTCGTCCACGGTGTGCGGGCGGAATGCGTTGCGGACCTCGGGGCGGTCGAATGCGATGCGCACGGTAGGCAGATCGCGTACGATTTCGCCGTTTTCGTCGCGCTGAACCTGGCGGTGGTAGGTGATGTCGGTGAAGTCTTCGAAGCCTTCGACGACGCGCCAGTCGGCGGGGTTGAAGATGTCCGAGACCTTTTCGGGAAGTTGTGCAGTCATAGACCCTATTCTACGTTGCCCGCGGTGCGGTCGAGTGAGTGGAGCGGGCGCCCGGTATAGCGAATCAGGTTGTCGGGCATAGAAGAAGGCCCGGACCGCGTGTGTGCGGCCCGGGCCTTAGAGGCTGGGTAAGAATCCTTACCCTGCTTTCGTTATGCGTAGGTTACTTGACCTTAGCCAGCTCTACTGCGCGGTCGAACTCTTCGTCGATGGTTTCGTTCTTCTTGTAAGTCATCAGGGAGACGATGATTGCGATCAGCAGCGCCGAAGCGAAGCCGGGAACCATTTCGTAGAGCACGGACTTCAGCGGGCTCTGGCCCCATGCGAATGCCACAACGGCACCGGTAATCATGGAGGCGAGTGCACCCTGGGTGGTCAGCTTACGCCAGTAGAGGGAGAGCAGAACGGTCGGGCCGAATGCCGAACCGAAGCCCGCCCACGCGAATGCGACCAGCTGCAGAATGGAGCTGTTCGGGTTCCACGCCAGGGCACCGGCGACCACTGCCACGATTGCCACGCCTGCACGGCCGAGCCACAGGGACTTGGAAGCGCTGAGCTTCTTCGAGGAGAAGATACCGTAGAGGTCCTCCACCAGAGCGGAGGAGCACACAATCAGCTGCGAGGAGAGGGTGGACATAATTGCCGCCAGAACCGCCGCCAGAATCAGACCGGCGATGAAGGGGTGGAAGAGGATCTGTGCGAGGTCCAGGAACACGGATTCTGCGGTTTCGGGGTTGGTGAGGGACGCCTCGGGGTGGCGTGCAAAGTATGCGATGCCCATGAACGCGCCGCTCAGTGCGCCGAACACGGTCAGGACCATCCAGCTGATACCGATGCGGCGACCGGACTTAGCGTCTGCGGGGGTGCGCATCGCCATGAATCGCACGATAATGTGCGGCTGGCCGAAGTAGCCCAGACCCCATGCGAGGGACGAAACAATACCGGCGAAGGTGGTGCCTGCGAAGATGCTCAGCGCGTCGGGGCGTACCTGGCTGATGGACTCAACCACGGGGCCCACGCCGCCGAGGTCAATGATGGTGATGACCGGAACGGCGATCAGCGCTGCGAGCATGAGCAGACCCTGAACCATGTCGGTGTAGGATGCGCCCATGAAGCCGCCGAAGAGCGTGTAGAACACGGTGATGCCTGCCAGCAGGAGCATACCGGTGTGGTATTCCTGACCGAAGGAGGACTTGAAGAACAGACCGCCGGACACCATGCCGGAGGAGACGTAGAAGGTGAAGAACACCAGAATCACGACACCGGAGACGATGCGCAGCACGCGCTTGGTGTCCTTGAGACGGTTGCTCAGGAAGACGGGGACGGTCACGGCGTCGCCTGCTACTTCGGTGTAGCTACGCAGTCGCGGTGCCACGAACTTCCAGTTGCACCATGCGCCGATTGTCAGGCCGACGGCGAGCCACGCCTGGGAGAGGCCGCTGAGGTAGACGGCGCCGGGCAGACCCATGAGGAGCCAACCGGACATGTCGGATGCGCCAGCCGAGAGTGCGGCGACGGTGGGGGAGAGCTGTCGCCCGCCCAACACATAGTCGTCAAGACTGTTGTTTTTGCTATTTGCCCATAGGCCGATTGCGATCATGGCAACAAAATAAATCGCCAGCGCGATGACCTGGTATGTACTCGCGGCCATAATGTTCCTTCTCTCCTGGTGATAGTGTGCGCCTGTGTGTATTTATGCGCTACCCCATAACTTTATGAGTGGCATAGGATACAGTCTAGGCTCTGAAGGGCTGAAAATAAAGTCTATTTGACGCTAAAGAGCGCGAGTCTATGGAATAAATATGTATTTGCTGTGTAAATCCTATGGTCGTACACGTGGGGTGCTGTGGGAGCATGTGCGAAAAAGTGCCCGAAAAACCCCTGAAATTCAGGGTTTCGGGCACTTCGGTGCAAGAGATGCAGTTTAAAAGCAACGCAAACGATCAGAGCCGTATGCATCTGAAACGAATTAAACGAAAAATTTAAAAGCCGTTCGGAGTGTTGAACTGTTACACAACAATGTCACAGAGGCTTAGAGATCCCTCACAACCCACGGCTCAGTAGCCATACGAGCCGGGTCAAAACGCTCTAAAATCGCCGCCGCATTGGGCACCGGGACGTCCGCAGAATGGGCAGAGCCATCAGCGTCGTACACCGGAATAGACGCGGCAATCCACCCCAAAATCGTCGGAATCTCAACGCCCGCCTCACGCAACTGCGGTAGAGTCACCGCACCGTCACGCTTAGCGAGTCGCTTGCCCTTCTCGTTCAGTGCCAGCGGCACGTGAGCGTAACGCGGCTGCGCCAACCCCAAAAGCTGCGCCAAATACGACTGGCGGGGCGCAGAAGGCAACAGATCATCGCCGCGCACAATCTGCTCAACCCCCACAAAGGCGTCATCCACCACGGAGGTCAGGTTGTAGGCGTAGGTGCCGTCATTACGCACCAGCACAAAATCATCCACCAGACCGGTGTAGGTACCGTAAAAATCATCCTGCACGGTGTAGCTCGTGCACTCGGCGCGCAGGCGCAGAGCCGGCGGACGCTGGGCGCGGCGCTCCTCCCGCTGCTCCTCGCTCAGCCCGCGGCAAGTACCCGGGTATGCGCCCGGGGCACCGTGCGGGGCGCTTGACGCCTCCTGAATTTCGCGGCGAGTACAGAAACACTCGTAGACGAGTCCCGCCTCGCGCAGCTGTGCAACCGCCTGCTCGTAGGCGGCAAGGCGCGTGCTCTGATACAGTACGCCCGCTTCCTTACCCTCGGTGCTCTCGGATCCCTCGACGCGCTCTGCTGAGGCGCCGGGGCTCGCATCCCAATCCAGGCCCAGAGCCGCCAAATCAGCAATCTGGCGTTCCGCCGCGCCCGGGCGCACACGATCCAAATCCTCCACGCGCAGGTAGAAGGGCTTGCCGCCGCGGCGCGCCATCGCCCACGCCAAAATAGCGGTACGCAAATTGCCCAGATGCAAGTCCCCCGAGGGGGAGGGGGCGTAGCGTCCGGTGCCGCTGGGGAACGGCTGTGCCGAAGTATGAGCGGCTGAGGCGCTAGAAGAAGAGCTGGAGGAAGAAGTCATACTCCTATCCTATAGGGCGTGAATTTCTGGTTCCTGCTCAGCGCCTCGCTGACTCCTAACCGGCGCTGGACTAGCAGGAGGAACGCGCTATCCGGCTAATCAATCTGTGGAGGTTGTCAAGCATCACGTATCAGTTGTCCGTAGAGGTGGAATTGTGCAGAATGATGCACTTTTATTGCCTTAGTCGTGTGCGATAGTGCAAAAATATGTTCCCTAGAAGGCGGAATAACCCCGCAAGCACCAAAAATTACAGTAGGGTTGTATCTATGGCTCGTACTATTGAACTCGCAGACGGTGTGTACCGCATTGCGACCGATAACTACCGACTGAACACCGGACTGGTCCTCGGACTGGAACGGGCACTTGTCGTGGATACCGGCGCAGGTCCCCGTCAGGCAACCGAAATTTATGATGAGGTTCGCCGTCTCACGCGCCTTCCTATCACCGTCGTAAACACTCACGGACACTATGAGCGCTTCTTCGGTAACGATGTTTTCGCGGCAATGGGTGCCGAAGAATTCTGGGCGCATCCTCGCGCCGCGCGTGCAATTCGTAAATACGGTGAGGCGCAGCGTCCCTACGTCGAGACGCTCGAACCGGAAATGGCGCACCACCAGGGTGCAGCCACCGATATTATTGTCCCCAACCGCCTGGTCGCCAACAGCGGTGACGGCATTACCTTTACCCCCATTGACCTGGGTGAGCGTAGCGCAACCCTCATGTACATGGGTCCCGGCCACACCGACGGCGACATTCTGGTCGGCATTGAAGATGTGCTCTTCATGGGCGGTCTGATTGAAGAGGGTACCGACCCCTACTTTGAGGATTCTTTCCCCGACCGTTGGATCGATACCCTCGGTGCTGTGCTCGAATTTGATCGCTACCGCGTGTTCGTGCCCGGTAACGGTGAGCCGGTGGACCGCACCTTCGTGGAGCGTGAACGTAACACCATGGTGACCGCTATTGAGTCGATTCGTTCCTCCACTCTGGACCGTGAGGATGAAGCAACTACCGCGGCAATGTATAAGTTGCCGTATGCGCCGGGTGCGACTCGCTTCCTGCTGGATCGATTGGCTCAGCTTGAGAACGCGCCGGTGGCGGCATACCTCGATTCGGAGCACCCGGATACCAGTGGTTTCACGGGTCCGATTACTCTGGGTCAGGCATCGTACTAAACCCCGTATGCAATATGCCTCATGGGGCATAAATGCAGGTGAGGGCTGGTTTCTGTGATAGAAACCAGCCCTCACCTTTTATATACCCTCAGCTGTTTACCTTCAGCGAGGTGACGTTTTTAGCGCTGAACGTACTGGGCGCGCATTGCCTCGCAATCAGCCTTCAGGGAGGCAGGCACTTCGCCCATTGCCTCGCACAGCTGAACGAAACGGTGGCGCCAATCCAGATGCTGCAGCGCCTGACGGATCTGCTGTTCACCCTGCGCCGGGGTCCAGCGGGAGACAGCCTCGGCAACCTGTGCGAGGCCCGCCCGTGCATCCGCGTGATCAATGTCGATGGTCGCGCCATCCCAAAGAATCTCGCGTACGGTGGTCGTGTTCGGAACCTTGCCGACCACAGTCACACCCGAAGCCAGCGCATCGGTCCAGCGGCCGGTAATGTACTCCTTGGTCGGGTGAGTGTACGGCGCCGGGCTCACAGAGGTGGAGAACGCCAGCAGGAACTTCGCACGGTTCAGCGAATCCTGCAGGTGCTGAGCCGACTCGCGATCGTTCGCACCGAAGGGCGGGCGGCCCTCAAAGCTCAGACCCAGCTCACCGGCAAGGGCGGCGGTCGCCTCGTCATCCTCGTAGGCGGCGGGCTGACGACCCACACGCAGCAGGTCGGTGCTCTTCGAGCCCAGCGTTGCCAGACGGTCGTTGAACTTGCTCCACACGTCCGCACCCCAGGGCAGAACACCGGGGGCCTTCACGCCCGCGGCAGTCCAGGGCTGAACGTCGTCAACATCCGCAACGAAAATGCGGTCGTAGGTGGAGGACTTAGCCACCGCGGGAATACGGTCATCCCAGAAGCTATCAATCACCCAGCCGTAAATCGCACCGTAGCGGCGGAACGCGAAGGAACGCTGCGAAATGGCGTAGAGCTGACCGGGATCAGACGCAATCACCAGGCAACGCTTAGAGCCACTCTTAATGCGGGGCAGGCGTGCCAGAAGTTTGGTTTCCTTGCTGAGGGATGCGCCCACATCTACGGTGTGGACGGTGCCGCCGGTGTAGCGGGCGAGAAGCTCCGCCATGGCGTGTACGGGAACCCAACCGGCTCCGGAGGGGACGGCAACAATAATATCGAGTGAGCTCATGAGAATCCTTGCGGCTACGCCCGCCGCGTGCACCGGGCTCACCGGGGTAAAACCCCTGGTCGAGCGCGGTATGCGTTAGCGGTGAGAGCGTGAATGTCAATAGATGATAGATAGGGTGCCTTGCGTCAGCAGGCGCGCGGGAAAACGCGAAGGTGGCGGCGAGTGAAACCGCTACGACCGGCTAACTTTTAGAGCCACGGAAGGCTACGGCACGGATAGTTTTCAGTATATCGGTCAACTCCGCGCGCGGGGGCATAGCCCACAGCCTTTGTATGCGGCTTTAGGGTGTGTGAATGCGCACCTCAATGCCGGATTCGGTACCGAAACCGGCAGCCATGCGCGCCAGATCAGTGTTCGGGGCGGCAGCCACCGTGAAGAAACGGTCCACAGCGGCGGTGAACTGCGGCTGACGAGCCATATCACCGTGTTCAAGGGTCGTGAAAATACCGCCGCCGGCATCGTCGAAGACCTCAACGCGCAGTTCGGGAAGGAGCTCCGTGCTCGGCAGGTTCAGCGAGGACACATCGTGCTGGAAGGTCAGGTCACCGCACAGCAGGGTCACCGGCAGGGCGGCACCACCAACGACCGGGCGGGAGTTCTCATCAACGCCGGCGGGGTAGTAGCCCGACAGGGACACACCAATAGCGGTCGCAATCGTGCCGTCAATACCGGCAAGACCGCGGTTGGCAAACACGCGCGCGGGGGCGGGCTCGCCCAGTGCGGGGGCTGCCGCGTCCAGATCACGCACCAGGTTCGATGAACCCAGCACCATGAGGCGGCGCTGAGCTACCGCGTCCTTCCAGACGCGGCGCGCGTAGGAGCGGCCGGCGGTGCGGTTGCGGTAATCGGTGTAGTCTACAGAGCCTGCAGAATCAGAGTGCTCGTAGGCGGCAATGGCGCGCAGGCACTCATCCTGCAGCTCGCGGGCGGGCTCAACCCACTGATCCAGCCAGCTGAGTCCGTCAACGAGTTCATCAGCGGGCACAGTGGAGGCGCACGCAAACTCGGCAAGCTCATGCGGGGTAGATAGCTCCACGAAGGAGCGGGCGCCCGGCTCGTACCAGCTGGCGCGGCGAGGGGCGTAGAAAGCGCACTGAATATCCGTGCGTTCGAGCAGCGCCGTAATCGGGCGTGAGAGCGTCGGGTGGCCGAAGAGCACCACACGCTCAATCTGTGCCGCGGGCGCGAA
>ERZ1674288.43-NODE-43-length-20986-cov-11.788161_pt1 | contig 20986 bp, 9 predicted proteins | sample MGYA00581190_ERZ1674288 | MGnify/ENA primary metagenome ERZ1674288 (study PRJEB41354, sample SAMEA4873332) | human saliva metagenome | biome: human-associated habitat [ENVO:00009003]; feature: mouth environment [ENVO:08000002]; material: saliva material...
GTTGCTTATCTTGATGCTCTAGAAAATAAATCTCAAGACAAAGTTAATGAATGTTTGAAAAAAGTAAATGATAAGGTTAATAAATTTATTTTCAGTAAAGGTGATGCTCAGAGGGAGCGAGAGGAGCGTATTCAGTCAACCCTCTCATGGCTTGAGAAATATGTTCATTATCTACCAGGTAATCGCAACCCTGAGTCTTGGATTCTGGGGCAAACGGTCGGAATTAATTGTGATGGTAACCAAGTAGCAAAGGAATTGATATCTAGCCATGGTAGGGAAATTAGGGAAACTTGTAAGCTTCTGACAAGTGAGAAAATTAATAGTAGTCATATTTTGCAATATGAGATTGAATTGTTGGAGGGTGTTGGTATATCTAAATTTGAAGCCCTGCTTAACGTGCTTAAGCAATATGATGGTTGATAAAAATCCTCTTTTTATTAGATATTTAATATCTAAGCATTCTTCTCTGAGTATGAGGGCTTTTAGATAGCGAATATAAATATGACGGGCGGCGGGGCGTACCCGCCGCCCACCCGATAGACTGAAACCATGACAACCCAACTTCTCACCGGCATCCCCGGAACCGGTAAAACCCACCACCTCACCGAACGCGCCCTGCGCTACCTCGCCGACGGGAACGACCCCGCCCGGCTACTCATCCTCGCACCCACCCGCACCGCCGCAACCCGCATGCGAGACACCATCGCCGCCTCCAGCGACCGCAGCCTCTCCGTAGCACCCACCCGCGCCTGGGCCGCATACGCCTTCGACCTGCTCAAACGAGCCCAAACCCGCGGGCTGCTCAGCGGCGTAGAAGGCAACCTCAAACTCCTCTCCGGCCCCGAACAAGACGTCATCATCGGCGAACTACTCGCCAACCACGCCGCCGGCATCGCACCCGGCCCCACCTGGCCCGACGTCCTCCGCGACGCCCTACCCACCCGCGGCTTCCGCCACGAAATCCGCGACTTCTTCGACCGCATGGCAGAATACGACCTCACCGCCGACGACGTACACCGCCTCGCCAACGAACACAACCAGCCCGCCTGGCACGCCCTCGCACAGCTTCACACCGAATACCGCGCCGTGCGAGCCCTCCGCGCCAAAAACGCCTACGACCCGGCAGTACTCATCAACGACGCCTGCCGGCTGCTACTGCGCGCCCCCGAATTCCTCGCCGAAGAACGCCGCCGCTACGACCTGATCCTTATCGACGACGTGCAGGAACTCAGCCCCTCCATCTACCGACTGCTACGCCTCATCGCCGCAGAAGAACCGCCCACAGACGCCGCGCACCTGACCGAAACCCACCCCGACCTCTTCGCTGAAGGCCCCCAGGTTGTCATGACCTACAGCGACGAAGCCGTGGTCCAGGGCTTCCGAGGCGCCCGCCCAGACCTCGTCACCACCCTGCAGGCAAGCTTCCCCAGCATGCGCACCCGCACGCTCACCACCTCGTACCGCCTGCCCGCACTCATGATGCCGCTCGTGGCGGATATTCGCCGCCGCCTGCCGCGCTACACCCGGTTCGTGCCGCTCACCGCAGAGCAGGAGGGCGCGAAGGATGGCGTAAAGACCGGCGCGCCCGCAACCTTTGGACGCATCAACACCACCCCCGCCGACGAAGCCCTCACCTGGGGCGCCACCGACGAACCGCTGCTGCACCTGGGCGCCGACGGCAAAATCCTCGACCCCGCACACTACCGCACCGCACCCGCCGGTGTGTATAAGTATGCGCTCGCCAGCTCCCAGGACGAGGCGAACCTCATCGCCCAAATGCTGCTCGAAGAACGCATCTACGGCAACCACCCCTACCGCGAGTCCGCCATCATCGTGCGTAACGGTGCGGACGTGGCGCGCATCCGCCGCGTGCTCTCCTCGAACGGCATTCCGTCGCGCACCTCCGCGGCGCTCGTGCCGGTGCGTGACGAGCCCGCCGTGCGCCCCTTCCTCGACGCGCTCAGTCTGCTCGTCTACGCCCGCAAGCGTGGCGAGAAGGCGCTGAACCCCGCCGTGCACATGCCCGCTGGAGAAGGTACGGAGGCGAGGGAGCGACCCGGGTATGAGGCCCTCAGCGCCGCCGAAGCTGAAGAGCTCATGCGTCGAAGCCTCGACGACGTCATCGCCGAGGAAAGCCGCGCCAACCCCCTCGGTGGCGCGCAGAGCGCCATCACCCTGCTCACCTCCCGGCTCGGTGGCGCATCCAGCATGGACGTGCGACGACTCCGTCAGCAGCTACGATCCATCGAACTGCAAAGCGGCGGCCACCGCCCCAGCGACGACCTGCTCCTCGGCGCCCTGCTACACCCCGAAACCCTCCCCGAAGAGGGCGTAGGACGCGCCGTGCACCGCATCGCAGCCGTGCTCTCCGCGGGACGCAAGGCACTCGCCCGCCCCGAATCCACCAGCACCGAAGTGCTCTGGGCACTCTGGGAAGCCAGCGGCCTCGAAAAGGTCTGGGTCGCCCAGACCCGCAACGCAGGCCCCGACGCAGACGCAGCCCACCGCAACCTCGACGCCATGATCGGCCTCTTCGAAGCCGCCGACCGATTCGACGAGCAGATGCGCGGCGCCGGCGCCGAACAATTCCTCGACTTCATCGACGCGCAGGACCTGCCCATGGACACCCTCGCCGCCCGCGGCGTACGCCAAGACGCGGTCGAAATTCTCACCCCCGCGCTCGCCGCCGGCCAATCCTGGCGCACCGTATATGTATGCGGTCTGCAGGAAGGCACCTGGCCCAACACCACCGTGCGCGGCTCCCTGCTGGCTACCGGCGACCTCGTGGACCTGTGCGATGCGCGCATCCGCCAGCGCGCCCAGCATCAGGCTGGGGAAGAACAGGTGCCGCCCGCGCGCATCCGCAGCTACCCCGAACGCGTGCGCGACACCCGCCACGACGAGCTACGCATGTTCGCCGTCGCCGCCACCCGAGCCAGCACCCGCCTCGTGCTCACCGCCGTGCGTAACGACGATGAGGCACCCGGCGAGTTCTTCGACTTCGTGCTACCCACGGACGCTGTCGGCGACTCCACGGACGTGCCGATTACCCGCGTGCGCCGCCCCGCGACCCTGCGTTCCCTGGTGGCGGAGCTTCGCCGCACCCTCGTTGAGGAGTCGCTGAACACGATGCGTGCCGAAGACGCTCAGGACGGTGGGCAAGAGGGCGCGCAGGCTGGAAACGCGCCGGACGAGGACGCCCTCACCCCGGAGGCGTCCGCCTACCGACTCGATGCCGCCTCCCGCACCCTGGCGCGCCTGGCGAACGCCCAGGCGCCCGGCGCCGCACCCGACGAGTGGTGGGGTCTGCTGCCGCTGTCTAGCACGGAGTTGCTCTTTGCGCACCGTCCGGCAGACAACGCCGAGCCGGGCGAAAACAACGGCGAAAACGGCGAAGAACAGACCGAAAAGCCTAGCCGCCGCACCATTGCGCTTTCGCCCTCGCGCCTGGAAACCATTCACAGCTCCCCGCTGGACTGGTTGGTTTCCGCCGCCCGTGCCGAAGCACAGACGGACCTGTCCCGCTCCCTCGGCACGCTCGTGCACGCCATCGCCGAGGAGTACCCGACCGGCACCCTCGAAGAGCTCCAAACCGCCCTCGACGAGCGCATTAGCTCCCTCGGCGTGCCCGCCCGCAAGGACGACGAAACCGACGAAGAGTACCGCGAGCGCGTGCCCTGGGAATCCTACGCCCTCTACGAGCGCGCCAAGCGCATGATTCTGCGCCTGAGCTACTACTACCGTCAGCACATGGGCGATGCCGGTTGGCAGAACCTCGGTGTTGAAGGCTCCTTCGCGGTGCGTGTGCCGGTGCCCTTCGACCCCGCCGGTGAAGTCGGTGAGCTGGATGCGCTGCTCACCGGCCGTGTGGACCGCCTCGAGGGTACCGCCCCGGCTGAGGACGGCACCCGCCGCTACGCCATTGTTGACCTGAAAACCGGCAAGTCCAAGCCAGACGGTAAAACCATGGAAACCCATCCGCAGCTTGCCGCCTACCAAATCGCGGTGGAGGCTGGCGCGGGCGAGCAGCTGGAGGAACGCTACCGTGCCGAGGCCGCCGCCCTGGAGGCGGGTGAACCGCTACCGGATGCCCGCCCTCAGGAGCTGGAGTACACCGGCTACACGGGTCGTTCCGGAGGCGCGGCGCTCGTGCAGCTGGGCGCTTCGGGCGTGAACGACGAGAGCAAGACTCGCCTACAGGTTCAGCCCGCCCTGACGGAGCACGATTCCTGGGCAGCTGAGCTGGTGCAGCACGCCGCGGAGCTGATTGCTGGCGCGCAGGTGCAGGCTCGTCACCGTGAGGGCGGCTATGGGTGCCGCCTGCCGGAGATTTGCCCGATTTGTACGCGCGGCCGTCAGGTGACTCAGCCCTAGTACCCCCTGTTCTTTCGATATCACTCATCCTGAACCTCCCATGCGAATGACCCATGAGGAAGAGGAAACATGACTGACTCTGGCGCATACGGCGCTACTAACTCCGGCGCTCACTCTGGTCCTGGCACCGGCGCGGCTTCCGGCATGCTCACCCCCGCCCAGTGGTGCGAGCACAATAGCTGGCAGCTACCCAACGGCGCGCTCTTCTCCGCAGAAGCTACCGCGAACAACCCCGAGCTGAAGCCCGCGGGCTACCGTAGCGCCCTCGATATTGCCGAGATGCTCAACGGCGCCGACGGTAAGAAACCGACCCCCGAGCAGATCCGCATGATTGAGGCGGGCCCCGCCCCGACCCTCGTCATTGCGGGCGCCGGTTCGGGTAAGACCGCGACCATGGTCGACCGCGTGATTTGGCTGGTCGACAACGGTTTTGTGCGCCCCGAAGAGGTGCTCGGCGTGACCTTCACCCGCAAGGCGGCAACCGAGCTGCGCAGCCGCATGCGCGCCGGTTTGAACACGCTACGCCGTAGCCGCCGCATCGCCCCGACCGACGAGGAGCTGCGTGAGGGCGTCGCTGACCCGACCGTGCTCACCTACCACTCCTACGCGAATAACCTCGTCAAGGAGTACGGTCTGCGCCTGGGCGTGGAACAGGACGCGCAGATGCTTGGCGACGCGCAGAAGTGGCAGCTTGCCGCGCAGATTGTGCAGTACTGGGAGGGGGAGCTGCCCCTCGACAAGGACGACGTGCCGGTGTCTGCGGCGACCATGATTAACCAGCTGCTGCAGCTCTCTGACGAGTGTGCGGAGCACCTGGTTGAGCCGCAGGAGGTTATTGACTTCTGCACCGAGCAGTTGGCGGCGTACGCGGCGGTGCCCGATCCGCGCCGTGCGACGAAGACCGAGAGGGACATTCAGAAGGTTCAGCGTCTGCTGCGTAACCGCCGAGTGTACGCGCGTATGGCGATGAGCTACGCCCGCGTGAAGGCGCGCATGCAGGTGTTGGATTTCGGTGACCTGATGCGTTTTGCTGCCCGCATTGCGGAGGCTGACCCGGCGATTCGCGAGGGTGAGCGCGCCCGCTTTAAGGTGGTTCTGCTGGATGAGTTTCAGGACACTTCGCACGCGCAGATGAGCCTGTTCTCCTCGATTTACGGTGCCGATGAGGCGGCGGGTATTCCTGCGCATCCGGTGATGGCTGTGGGTGACCCGAAGCAGTCGATTTACGGTTTCCGTGGCGCTTCGGACGGTCAGATGTTCAGCTTCTACCGTCATTTCCCGACCGAGCACGCGCAGCCTCTGTTTTTGTCCATTGCGTGGCGTAACGATATTTCGGTGTTGAACGCGGCAAACCACGTGGCGGAGAAGCTGAAGGAAGTGCCCGAGTGGGTGCGTGCCGCTGACGGCGATATTACTGCCGCTCAGGTGCCTGACCTGCGCCCGCGCTGCGCCCTGGTGGGGGAGCCTGGTTCGCCCGCCTTTGAGCAGGCTGCCGCGGGCATGGTGGGCCGCGTGGATTTGACCTACCACGACTCTGACCGCGAGGAGGCTGTGGCGATTGCCGAGCGCATTGCGGCGATGCGCGCGCAGGCGGTGCGCGAGTATGAGCGCGCCTACGCGGCGCATCGTTCCGGTGACGGTTCGGTGCGTCCGCGCCTGAAGATGCCCGAGATTGCGGTGTTGGCGCGTGTGCACGGTCAGCTGGACCCGATTCGTGTGGAGTGCGAGCGCCTAGGTATTCCGGTGCAGCAGGTGGGCCTGGGCGGTCTGCTTTCGCAACCGGAGGTTGTGGATTTGGTGTCGGCGCTGCGTGTGCTGGCTGATTCGAACCGTTCGGATGCCCTGGCGCGCCTGCTGACGGGTGCGCGTTGGCGTTTGGGTGCGGCGGATATGTTGGCGCTGGGTGATTGGGCGCAGTCGCTGGTGCGTGAGCGTGAGCGTGCCCTGCGCGAGCAGATGGCGTTGCGCATGCTCGCGGAGGCCGAAGACGCTGACAACGCCGAAGATATCCGCTTGGAAGCAGAGCACCTGCGCGCCGCCCAGGAACGCCTGGACGAGACCCTCAAGGGCGCGGTGGAGGACTCCTCCGGCTACGCCTCCCTGATCGAGGCGGTGGAGAACCTGCCGCAGGACGGACCGGACGGCGAACCCCTCTACGGCGAGCAGTACCGTGGCCGCCGCTTCTCCCCGGCGGCGCTGGAGCGTCTGCGTGCTTTCGCCGAGCAGATGCGCGTGCTGCGTGCCGGTTTGAGTGAGGATTTGGGCACGCTGCTGTACGAGATTGAGCGCACCATGCTACTCGATATTGAGCTGGCGGTCCGCCCGGGTACCGACCCGCTGGGTTCGCGCGCGAACCTGGACGCTTTCCATGAGGTGGCCGCCGCCTACGGCATGTCTGCGCCGCGTATTAACGCGATGATTTACGCCGGCTCTGACGGCGTGAGCGCGGAGGAAAGCGACCCGGGCGCGCGCCGCTTCCTGCTGTCTTCGGGCGGCGTGAGCTACGTGATGGGCTTTTTGGCGTGGCTTGAGCGTGCCGATGATGAGGAGAAAGGCCTGGCGCTGGGTGCCGTGGAGCCCGACCCGAATGCGGTGCAGCTGATGACCATGCACGCCGCGAAGGGCCTGGAGTGGGATCATGTACTTCTGCCGGGTCTGTGCGGTAGCGCGACCGGTGGGCAGACCCCGAACCTGTGGCAGATGTCGGCTAATACGGCTCTGCCCTGGCCGCTGCGTGGTGACCGCGAGTACCTTCCGTCGGTCCTTGAGACGGCGGAGGAGATTACCGCCTTTGAGAAGGCGAAGGACCTGGAAGACTACCTTGCCACGCATAAGGACGACGCCGCCGAGCATGCCGGTTTGGAGGACCGCCGCCTCATGTACGTGGCGATGACCCGTGCCCGTAACCTGCTGGCGATGAGCGCCTACCGGTGGAAGAGCACCTCTGTGTCGCCGCAGCCCGTGCAGCCCTTCTGGGAGGAGCTGCTGGAGATGCTCTTCAATCCGCTCGTAGGTCTAGACGCGCCTTCTGTGCGTTTCCAGGAGACGATAGACGAACCCTGGGCGGCACCGCAGCTGGTGGGCATGGGCCTGTCCTACACGATGCCGAACCCCGCGGACAAGCGCAAAAAGGTGCACCTGAACCATGTGCGCTGCTGGGCTGAGCAGCTGGCTGAGTCGAAGTACCGCCTGACCGAGCCGGTCACCCTGGTGCACGGTACGGTCGTGGACCCCTCAAACCTGCCGCCCGTACCCGATGAGGCGGCACTGCTGGAGGAGCTGGAACGCTACCCCCTCGACGCCGACGAGCTCACTCCCGAGCAGGCGGAGGCGCGCGCGGCCGCCCAGGCAACCTACGTCGAGCAGGTGCAACGCTACGCCTGGGCGCTGGTTGAGGCGATGGCTCCCGCCCTCGCGCAGGATTGGCAGCTGGCGGCTCCTCATACCCGCGCCCGCACGGTGGCGGAGAACTGCTCCCGCCTGAACCTGCCGGTGCCCGAGTGGATTATTGATGCCACCGAGCGTGAGAAATGGCGTGAAACGCAACCGCTCGAGCCCGGTTACTCGCCCACGGTGGCGGCGGCACTGCCGATTGAGGTGCGCGGCCAGTTCGCGCAGAAGAACTACGAGGACAGGAACCCGAACCTGGGCGCGGTGCTGACCGCCATGTGGCCTTTTGATCCGCTGGAGCGCCCCGTGATTTGGCGTTGGGCTTCTGACGATGCCCTCAACCGGGGCACGGAGGCGGTGCTTCGTCGCGGCCAGCATGAGCAACTGGAGCGTGAGATTGCGATTAACTCCTCGAGCCGTCGTGAGGCGGTGGAGCGTGCCGCCCTGGCGGTGGAGCTTGCTGTCGGTGAGGGTGACCCGCACCAGGGCGCGGAGGTAGCGGGGGAGAGTGCAAATCACCCTGCACCCGCCGCGTCTGCTACACACGGCGAGTCCGCCATTCCCGAATCGCTGCGCCAGCAGGCGGTGGACTGGGAACGCGAAGCCGACCTGCTGCTGCTCATGATGGGCCAGACCGACCCGGTGCTGACCGAGCAGCTGCCGGGGCACCTGTCCGCCTCCACGTTCATTCGCCTGAGCGAGGACCCGCAGGGCACGGTGCATCAGCTGATGCGCCCGGTGCCGCAGCGCCCCTCGCGTGCGGCAACGATTGGTACGGCGGTGCACGCCCTGATTGAGGAGCACTTCGGTGTCGCGCCGACCGCCGACCCGCTGGAGGCGCCCGAAGCGGAGGACACGGTGGGCGTTGACCTGCCGGGCTCCGCCTCCGCCGCATCAGGTGCGCTCGCTGAGTCTGCAAATCCCGCTGACCTGCAGGAACAGGTGCTGGGGGAGGGGTCCGAGGAGTTCACCTTCGAGGACGCTTACGAGGAATCCGAGAGCGAGCTGGACGCCTCCGTTCAGCGTCTCTGGGAACGCTTCGCCAACAGCGAGTGGGGTAGCGACGAGTGGAAGGAACGCATCTGGGCGGTCGAGTACCCGGTCGAAACCCATATCGAGGGCGTAAGCCTGCGCGGCCGAATCGACGCGGTGTTCCGCACCGAGGACGAGGACGGCGAACGCTGGGTCCTGGTGGACTGGAAGAGCGGCGCCCGCCCGAAGATGTCGACCATGCAGTCTCGACGCTTCCAGCTGGGCCTGTACCGTATCGCGTTCTCCCGCATCATGGGCGTGGACCCGGAGCGTATCAGCACCGTGTTCGTGTACCTGGGAGGTAAGGGCGTTGCGGAGGTGTGGGATCACCAGATTCGCGGCGGCCTGCCCACGGAGGCGCAGCTGGCGAAGGTGATTCGTGAGGCGCGCAAAGGCTAGATAGCAGGGCTAAGCGGCAGTGCTAGCCGGCATGCGCTCGCGCGTTAGCTTTAGCCAATAACCGCATACAGAAAAGCAGCTCACGTAGGCTTTGTGCCTCGTGAGCTGCTTTTCTGTGCGGATTTTCTGATGCTGGCTGTTTGGTTTTTTAACGGCAGAGGACGCCTCGTTACCCCACTGCATTAGGGTAAGAGGCGTCCTCAGCCGCTGAAGAACTATAGAGGTACTTCGTGCCCTCGCACGCTCCGGGAAAGAATCGCGCCGAACGACTGCCGCTCTCGCGGCCTCACTCGCGCCGCCGGCGCCCCGTGGGGTTTGCGTGCGTCTTTACTCTCAAACACAACCTCGAAAGTAACTCTATAGATTTCTGCCATCGGTGATTGGTTGCGCGGTGCATGAATCCGGCTCGGGTCTGACATGACCGGTCAGGGTCCCGTCCAATCTGTCTCCCCAATTTATCGCTGCCACGATATCAGCGCTGGTCAGTGCGCTATGGGGAGTGTGTCCGCTGGTTTTCTCGCGGCACAGCAAAAGTATTCCAGGAGTTTTTGAAAAAATCTACGGGCAAAGTTTTTACCCTAAAATGCACTATTTTGAGCATAGTTCAAGGTGAAGTTGAGGCTCTGTGGACTCTCAAAACCAAAAGTTGGTTTTTGTGGGTTTGTGGTGTAATTGCACCAGGGAAATATTGTGAATGGCACCTTTAGCGCACCTTCAAGTCTCAGCCTTAATCTGAGTCATTCATGCACAAAAATGCAAAACCGGTGCTCAAAAAGTGCCGGAAAACACTTAAAGAAATTTTGATAAAAAGCCGTCAAAAGCCCCTCCAACTAGCCCTTATAAGCATCATTCTGCCGGTTTGACAGACACTCAGTAGAGCTGATTTCGTCGGGTGCCACGCATGCCTTTAACTCCTGCAGATACTCACCTGGATACAGCTCAGCCCCGCAGTGCAGTACTGCGAGGCTGAACTGAAAAACCTATGCGGCAGGTGACGCCCTGGCTGGCAGTAACCTGGCGGCTACTTGCCCTAATAGCTACTCGGCGGGACCGACCAGCGGGCCGACCTCCTCCTGACCGAGCAGCTCGCCGGAGGCGCGCAGATCATCCTGAATGTCCAACAGCATGGACACTGCATGGGTTGCGCCGTCGCGGTCTCCGACCTCCACGGTGTGGGTGAGCCACTGGGCAATCGCGAACTCCGCGTAGAAGTTCGCGCGCTGCGCCAGGTAGGCGTCGGGCAGCTGAGGCATCTGCTGGCGGTACACCTCAATCGCCTCATCGGTGAACTCAATGTCCTGGCAGGAGTACAGCCAGGCGAAGTCCTGCGCGGGGTCGCCCACGTGCACATCGGACCAGCCGGTGACCTCCACGATGCGCGCCGTCGAGGGCGTGACGTGCAGTACGAGGTTCTCGGCCCCCATGTCACCGTGGACCACGCGCGGGCGGAACTGCCACATGGGTCCGGGGGAGAGCACGGTACGCCAGTGTGCGAGTAGGTCGGCGGGTACCTTGCCGGTTGCGGCGGCACGCTCCAGCTCGGCGTTCTTGCGCAGGCGAATCTGCTCCGAAGAGTAGGAGGGCAGGTCAGCCTCGTAGATGATGTCTTCGGGCATCACGTGCAGGGTCGCAATGTCCTTGGCGATGATGGAAGCCAGGGAGGGGCGGTTCGCCGCAACTTCGCGGCGGCTCAGCTCAGCCAGCTGGTCTACGTCGTAGATGGTGCCGGGGATGTGCGTGTACACGAACACGTTGCCGCCAGCGTACGGTACGGTGCCGGCGACGGTGGGTACGGCGAAGGGCAGTCGGGCACGCAGGCCGGGGCTGAACGACTGCAGGATGAGGTGTTCAGCTTCGAGGCGCATGCTGGCGTCGGGGCGGCGCGGGGCGCGCACTCGCCAGCGGCGACCGGTGGAGTCGGCGATGATTGCCGAGTCGAAGTCGTCGCTGTCTTCGCGGACCGGTTCGGCGCCGACGGGGTAAATCCCGGGCACTCCGGCGGAGACAATGGCTGCTAGCTGAAGGGGAGATAAAGTCACGGGTTAAGGTTACCAAACCAATGTGTGCCGTTTAGTAGTTTTTGGGATCTTTATGCCAAGTGGTGAAGATACTTGCGGACAAGCCTAAACGCTTCCGCCTGCGCTTCTGCGCTCGCCTCTATCTATGCTTCTACCTGCACGCACCCAGATAGGTAGCGCCTCACGCCCTGAATGAAAGAAGCGACGGCTAAGAAGCCCCGGTGGACTCTGGGAGAATACAATGGAAGACCGGCTATCACCGCCTCCGCGCGCCCGCATGTTCTGTTCACGTGCCCGCGCGAGCGCCTGCCGCCTGCCCGTACCGCCCGCCTTACTGATGGAGCATTATGACCGCCACACCTCAGCAGCCTCAGCATATGATCTCCGCAGACGATATTCTTGCCGGGCTTGACCCGGATCAGCGTGCGGTCGCTACCGAGCTGGACGGCCCCATGCGCGTGCTGGCGGGTGCGGGTACCGGTAAGACTCGCGCGATTACGCACCGCATCGCCTACGGTATTGCGATTGGCCGCTACCAGGGCCCGCGCGTACTCGCCCTGACCTTTACCCTGCGCGCGGCGGAGGAGATGCGCACCCGCCTGCATCAGCTGGGTGCGCACGGCGTGCAGGCGCGTACCTTCCACTCGGCGGCGCTGCGTCAGCTGGCGTATTTCTGGCCGCAGGTGGTGGGCGGTACGTTCCCGTCCATCGTGCAGAATAAGGCAGCGCTCATTACGGAGGCGGCGAACCGTCTGCGTATCAGCACGGACCGTTCCCTGCTGCGCGATTTGGCGTCGCTGATTGAGTGGGCGAAAGTTCAGCTGCTCACCCCGGACACCATCATGCAGCGCCTGAGCGAGAAGCAGCTACCCTCGGCGGTTACCCCGCAGAATATGCAGCGTATTTTCCAGGCGTATGAGGATTTGAAGGACGAGCGTAACCTCATCGACTTTGAGGACGTACTGCTGCTGACCATCGCCATGCTGGAGGAGGACGAGAAGCTCGCCGCGACCGTCCGCAACCAGTACCGCCATTTTGTGGTGGACGAGTACCAGGACGTCTCCCCGCTGCAGCAGCGTCTGCTGGATGTGTGGCTGGGCGGCCGCGACGATATTTGCGTGGTGGGCGATGCCTCCCAGACGATTTACTCTTTTACCGGCGCGACCAGCCGTTACCTGCTGGATTTTGCGCGCCGGTACCGTGGCGCGCACACGGTGAAGCTGACCCGCGACTACCGTTCCCATTCGCAGGTGGTGGAGTTGGCGAACCGTCTGTTGGCGGCGCGTCGTCCGCATCCGGATTCGAGCCCGCATTCGTGGGCGCCGCCGCTGGAGCTGATGTCTCAGCGCGGCCCCGGCGTGGATGTGGAGTGGTTCGGCTATGCCGACGATGAGCAGGAGGCGGCAGGCATTGCCGAGGATATCCGCGACCTGATTGAGAAGGACGGCGTGCCGCCTTCGGAGATTGCGGTGCTGTTCCGCACGAACGCACAGTCGGCGGCGATTGAGTCTGCGCTGGCTTCCGCCCACATTCCCTACCAGCTGCGCGGCGCGGAGCGTTTCTTTGAGCGCCCCGAGGTCAAGCAGGCGATGCTTGCCCTGCGCGGTTCGGCGAAGTCCACGGACGGTACCGAGGACGTCACCCGCTACACCCGCGATGTACTCGGCGGCCTCGGCTATAAGGAGGAGGGCCCCCTTTCGGGAGGCGCCACCCGCCAGAAGTGGGAGTCCCTCGCCGCCCTGGTGCACATGGTGGACATGATGGCGCATCACCGCCAAGAGCAGCTTCAGGAGCACCGCGCGAACCCGCGCCCGGGCGTGCCCGAGCCGCTACCTTTGACCATGCACGAGGTCGTGGCGACCCTGAACCACCGCAGCGAATTCAACGACGCACCGCAGGTCAACGGCGTAACCCTCGCCTCCCTGCACGCGGCTAAGGGCCTGGAGTGGGACGCCGTGTTCCTGTGCGGCCTGAACGAGGGCCTCATGCCCATTACTTTTGCGACCACCCCGGACGAGGTGGATGAGGAACGCCGCCTGCTGTACGTGGGCATTACGCGCGCCCGCAAGTACCTGTGGCTGACCTGGACGATGACCCGCACCGTGGGCGGTCGCGGTCAGCGGAAGCGTTCGCGTTTCCTAGACGATATTGATCCGGCGAAGCGCCGCCGCAGGGCTGAGAGCGCCGGCTCGTCGTATAGTCAGCCCCGTGCCGCACAGCCCCGTTCAACTCAGCCCCGCCGCTCGTCGAAGGGAAGAGGAGATTATGGCTCAGCGTTTTAAGCGTGAAATTCTGCCCGCAACCGAGGACCGCCCGCAGATTGAGCTGGTCCGCTCGGCGCGCCGCACCCGCACCATCAGCATGCAGCGTGACGGCGTGGACGAGCACGGCAACCCCGCCTACCGCCTGCTCATTCCCGCCGCGAGTACGAGCGAAGAGATTGACGAGCATATTGCCCGCCTGCTGCCGCGCATTCAGCGTCGTGCCGCCCGCCGTGAGCGTGCCACTCAGCTGACGGTCACGGACGAGTACCTGCGCTCCCGTGCCCTGCACCTGGCGCAGAAGAACCTGCCGGAGCTGGTTGCCTCGGGCAGGCTCGAGAAGCTGTCGATTCGCTGGGTGAGCAACCAGCGTCAGCGCTGGGGCTCGGCAACCTACGCGAATACGCAGATTCGCATCTCCTCGGAGCTGCAGGGCGTGCCCGAGTACGTGCTGGATTCGGTGATTCACCACGAGCTTTGCCACCTGCTGCAGCCGAATCATTCGGCGGCGTTCCGTGCTCTGGAGGCGCGTTACCCGCAGTTGCTGCGGGCGCAGGCCTACCTGGAGGGGTACGCGCTGGGGCGCTCGCGTGCTGAGGGTGAGCGCGGCGAAAACAGCGCGGACTAAAATCCAGCCAGCTAAAATCCAACCGGCTAACGCGCTTCCCGAAAATCAAAGAATCAAAAACCAAACGAAACACTCGAGCGGGGGTGACTTGTACATTCACAAGCCACCCCCGCTCGAGTGTCAGCTATTTACTTTCGCCGCTCAGCTTTACTTCGCTCAGCTTTACTTTTCTTCGGGCGCGTTGCCGAAGCCGCCGTCCAGCAGCTTCTGCAGCTCCGAGTCGAAGTCCACGTCGTCCAGGCTGATTTCGTTCATGCGCGCATCGTATGCGGTGAAGTCTTCCAGCTCGGCGGGGGTGGGCAGGGTCTCCGGGGTGTCCCAGAGGCCGTCGCGCGCCTCAATGCCGTGGGATTCTTCGTACCAGCGCCAGAACTGCTGTGCTTCACGCACCAGGCGCGGGCGCAGTTCCAGGCCGACCAGGTTCTCGAAGACCTGCTCGCTGGGGCCGCCGTCGATGCGGCGGCGCGCCATGATTTCGGTCAGCTGCGGTGCCTTGGGCAGGTTGCGGGTCGCGTCCTCGGTGACGACGGATACCCAGCCTTCGATGAGGGCGAGCAGACCCTCCAGGCGCTGTACCGCCAGTTCCTGGTCTTCGGTGCGCTGGGGGCTGAACATGCCGCCTTCGAATGCTTCCTGTACGGCGTCGGGGTTGCTCATGTCTACCTGGGATGCGGCGTCCTGCATGCGGTTCATGTCCACGCGGATGCCGCGGGCGTAGCGCGCCACGAGCTGGACCAGGTCTTCGCGCAGCCAGGGGTTTGCCTTGTGCAGGCGGATCAGCGCGGATTCACGCACGGCAAGGTAGAGCAGGACCTCCTGCGGGGGTACCTCGATGCTCTCAGCGAGCTGCTGGTAGCCGTTGGGCAGCAGCGCGGAGGAGCCCGGCGCGAGGGGGAAGCCCACGTCGGTGGAGGAGTACACTTCACCGGCGAGCTGCGCGAGTGCCTGTGCCATCTGCGCACCAAAAATCACGGAACCAATGTTGTTCAAGAAGCCGCTGTTGAGAATCTGCGAGATCTCTTCGGGTACGTCTTCGGGTGCGCCGGGCATGACCATGGACTGGGTGACTTCGGCTGCGACCGGCTCGACCATTTCGCGCCAGGAATCGAAGGAATGCTCAACCCATTCGGCCTTGGACCATGCTTGCACCGGGTGGTTGTGGCGCTCAACGGTGGTCACCGCATCCAGCCAGAGGTCGGCGAGGTTCGCCGCGTCTTCTACGGCACGCTTGAGGTTTTCGGGTACGGAGGGGTCTTCGCCCATGGATGCGAGCATCTGGCGGGTCTGGTTCTTTACGTTATCCCAGTTCACGCCGCTGGGGCTGTCGGATGCGCCCGCGCCGGAGAACATTGCCTGTACCTGCGCGAACATGCTCTGCATCATGGCGGGGTCGAAGCTCATGCCCATGTTCTTCAGGTCTTCGGGGTCGATGCTGATGCCGAAGGGGTTCTGGCCGCCTTCGCCGAAGAGCGCGCCGAAGGGGTTCTGCGCGTTGGAGGAGGCGCCCTTACCGCCCTGGCCGGTTGCCCCTGCGGAGGGGTCGAAGCCCTGCTCCTGCATCTTCTTAATGAATTCTTCGAGGGGGTCGCGCTCGTTGGAGGCGCCGCCGGTGGGGTTCTCAGACATGTGAAGCCTTTCGTAATCCGGGGGTGGGCGTAGCTGGCCCGCTCGCTGTCCAGCCTACCGATTTTTGCTGAGAATTTCCCGTGCCGCTGCTATGGAAGCGGCTTAATCAGCTGAGGGCACACAAGCTTGTCTTTGGGGTCGGGTTTTGGGAGCTTTTTCGTGCCGCTGTCACCGTCGGGTGCTGACACAGCGCGGTGCGGGTCAGAGCATGAACGCCTCCTGGTTGCTCTATTTTTAGCGGGGTGACGGTGCCCGCGCGCGTGTTGAAAAGCAGGTTTATCCGGTACTGTAGAAACCATGACTAAGTCCACCCCTGATGCTGAGCAGCAGCCGAACGCCGCGAGCGTGAAGAGTAATGAGAAGGCGGCTAAGCGCCGTTCGCGTTTTGCCCCGCGCCGCGTGAACCTGCGTTCGGTGAGCGCTGTGGCGACGTGCGCCCTGCTGGCTGGTGCTTTTGTTCTGCCCAGTTCCTATGTGAAGGAGGGCCCCGGCCCGCTCTTTGACGTGCTCGGAACGTACCAGGATAAGGAAGTCATTGAGATTTCTGGCGCGCCGAGCTATAAGACGTTCGGCAAGATGAACATGACCACGGTGTCGGTTTCGGGCGGCCCGTACACGGAGCTGTCCGGTGCGGAGGCGTTCTACGGCTGGTTGGCGTTTGACGGTAACCGCAGCCTCGTGGTGCCGACCGATGCCCTGTACCCGCACGTGAGCCACGAGCAGGCGACGGCTGCGACCGGCGCGCAGATGGCTGATTCGCAGACTCAGGCGAAGGTCGCGGCGATGCGTCAGCTGAAGATGCCGGTGACTGAGAAGGTTCAGGTGCTTTCCACGGTGGAGGGTTCCCCGGCGGCGAGCGTGCTGAAGGGTGATGACCGCATCGTGAAGGTGGGGGAGAAGCAGATTGAGACCCTCACCGACGTTCCGAAGGCTGTGAACGCGTCGAACGGTTCGCCGATTGATGTGACCGTGGAACGTGGCGGCAAGCAGCAGACGTTTAAGCTGACCCCGGTCCGTTCGAGTGATGATAGCCGCTGGATTCTGGGCGCTGGCCTGAAGCAAAGCTATGACCTGCCGGCACACGTGCAGTACAACCTGGACGGTGTGGGCGGCCCGAGTGCCGGTCTGATGCTGGCGCTGGGCACGGTCGATAAGCTCAGCGAGGGTACCCTGCTCGCCGATGAGGACGCCGGAGGCGACCCGTACCGCAGCTACATTTCGGGTACCGGAACGATTGATGCGAACGGCAAGGTCGGCGCAATTGGCGGCATCAAGTACAAGATTTTGGCGACGGGCCGTTACGGTGCGCGCTACTTCTTGGCGCCTAAGGAGAACTGCGATTCGATTGTGAAGATGCAGGCGCAGGACCCCGACCTGTTCAACTACTATCACGCCGGTCAGGTGCGCGGCACGATGGTGGTTGTGCCGGTGTCGACCCTGGACGAAGCGGTGAAGACGGTGGAAGCGATTAAATCCGGCACCCCGGATGATTCCCTGCCCCGCTGCGGTTCCTAACATAACGTTTCTCTCCGCGAGGTTCTCACCCGTATAGCGTAGAAGTCAGCCCCGGTACTTTACGGTACCGGGGCTGTTCTGCGCCCTCCTTACCTCTTTTATCTGCTGTATTTCGCCCCGAGCTTCTACGAGGTTCTGCCCTTCTGCTGTACCTCTGAGATACTTAAAGGCAGTTATTTTCTCTGAACGTATGATGAGCGAGGAATTGTGTCTGAGTCGACCAATAACACCGCGCATCCCAAGCCGAAGAAGTCAACGCCTAAGCGTCGTAGCCCCCTGCGGGTGACGATTGCTGTGGTGGCGGTGCTCATCGCTGCTTTTGTGGGTGCGTCCCAGGTGTACACGGACTGGCTGTGGTTTGATCAGCTGGGTTATAGCACCGTGTTCACTACCCAGATTTTGTTGAAGGCAGCCGTGTTTGTGGTGGCTGCCGTGGTGATTGCTGTGCCGCTGTGGGCTTCGATGTCCTACGCGGTCCGTCATGCTGATGTGGCGCCGGCGTCCGAGAAGAAGCCGCAGGAGGCGCCGAACCCGAATCAGAGCGTGCCGACGAGCGGCACGGATGCTGCCGAGCAGATGCTGCGTGACGTGTTTGGTCAGCAGCGTGCTGAGGAGAGCATGCGCCGCTACCACGAGAGCGTGGATAAGGCGCGTAAGGTTCTGCTGATTGTGGTTCCGCTGCTGTTGGGTCTGTTCATTGCTTCTGCGACGATGACTCAGTGGAGCACCGTCGCGCTGTTCTTCAACCAGCAGTCCTTCGGTAAGACTGACCCGGAGTTCGGTCTGGATTACGGCTTCTTCCTGTTTGCGTTGCCGTTCTTCCGTATGGTGGTGACTCTGGTGACCTCCGCTGTGGTGCTGTCGGCGCTCGCGGGTCTGTTCATGCACTACTTCTACGGCGGTATTAAGGTTCAGCCCGGTGGTGTGAGTACCACGTCGGCATTCCGCCGTCACGCTGCGATTGTGGTGGCTGTGTTTTTGCTGACTCGTGCGGTGAGCTTCTGGTTGGACCGCTATTCGTCGACTCAGCAGCAGGTGGGCCGTTGGGCTGGCGCGATGTACACGGATGTGAACTCGTCAATCCCGGTGAACGCTATTTTGGCGATTTCTGCTTTGCTGGTGGCGATCATGTTTGTGGTGGCTGCTTCGATGAATCGTTGGCGTCTGCCGCTGATTAGCACCGCGATGCTGGTGATTGTTGCCGTGGTTGCTGGCGGCCTGTACCCGTGGATTGTTCAGCGTTTCCAGGTGGTTCCGAATGAGCAGGGTGCTCAGTCGAAGTTCATTCAGCGCAATATTGATGCGACCCGTTACGCGTACGGTCTGGATAAGATTGAGACCACTCCGTATGACGCGACGATTGATACCCGTGCCGGTGCGTTGAGCTCTTCGAGCGCGACCATTGCGAATATCCGTCTGTTGGATCCGAATGTTGTGTCCTCGGCGTTTGCGCAGATGCAGCAGTTCCGCCCGTACTACCGTTTTGATTCGCAGCTGTCGGTGGACCGCTATTCGGTGGGTAACACCACGCAGGATACGGTGCTGGCGGCTCGTGAGCTGAACCCGGCGCAGACGAGCGGCGATTCTTGGTATAACCGCCACGTGGTGTACACGCACGGTTACGGCGTGATTGCCGCGTACGGTAACCAGGTGGATTCTGCGGGTAACCCGAAGTTCTTGCAGTCCGGTATTAAGGCGACCGGTACCCTGAGCGAGGATTACGAGCCGCGTATTTACTTTGGCACGAGCTCGCCGGAGTATTCGATTGTGGGCGGTAAGGGCGACACCCTGGAGCTTGACCGTCCGCTCTCTGCTGAGGAAACCAACACCTCCGATGCGAAGTACACTTTCGCCGGTTACGGTGGTCCTCGCGTTGATTCGCTGCTGGCTCGCCTGTCCTATGCGATTAAGTTCCAGTCCTCTGACATTCTGCTTTCGGATGCGGTGCGTGAGGGCTCGCAGATTCTGTACGAACGTAACCCGCTGGATCGTGTGCGTAAGGTGGCGCCGTACCTGAGCGTGGATTCTAAGCCGTACCCGGCGATTGTGAATAACCGCGTGCAGTGGATTGTGGATGCTTACACCACGAGCGATCAGTTCCCCTACGCGCAGGGTAGCTCCCAGGATGCGGCAACCGCTGCGGGCGCTCAGCGTTCTAACTCGGTGAACTACATCCGTAACTCGGTGAAGGCTACCGTGGACGCGTACGACGGTTCGGTGACCCTGTACGCGTGGGATGAGGAGGATCCGGTGCTGAAGGCGTGGCAGGGTGTTTTCCCTGGCACGGTGAAGAGCTACCGTGAGATGAACGCTTCGCTGATGAGCCACGTGCGTTACCCGACTGACATGTTCAATATTCAGCGCACCATGCTGAATAAGTACCACGTGACGAACGCGAATAGCTTCTACGCCGGTGACGATGTCTGGTCGATTCCGAATGACCCGACCAATGATCGTAACCAGCCGATTTCGCCCTACTACCTGTCCTTGCAGATGCCGGGGGATTCTCGTGCGCACTTCTCGCTGACGACGACGTTCATTCCGCAGCAGAGCGATTCGAACTCTCGTAACGTGATGTACGGCTTCCTTGCCGCTAATGGTGATGCCGGTACCGGTAAGGACGGCGAGCGTAGCCCCGATTACGGCAAGCTGCGTCTGCTGGAGTTGCCGCGTTCTTCGGTGGTTCCGGGTCCGGGTCAGGCTCAGAATATTTTCAACTCTGATGCTGAGGTGTCGAACCAGCTGAACCTGCTGCGCCGCGGTTCGTCTGAGGTTATTAACGGCAATATGCTGACTCTGCCGGTGGGCGGCGGCATGCTGTACGTTCAGCCGGTGTACGTGCAGTCGAGCGGTGACGCCAAGTACCCGCGTCTGCAGCGTGTGCTGGTGAGCTTCGGCGATAAGGTCGGTTTCGCTCCGACTCTGGAAGAGGCACTGAACCAGGTGTTTGGTGGCTCTTCGGGCGCGAAGTTGGACGGCTCGGCGGCTAGCCCGTCTGCGTCTGCCTCTGGCTCCTCGGGTACTTCGGGCGCTTCGACCGGAGGTACTTCGGCTTCGCAGTCTTCGGAGCTGAAGCAGGCTCTGACGGATGCCTCGAAGGCGATGACCGATGCTGATGCGGCGATGAAGAAGGGCGACTGGGCTGCCTACGGTGAGGCTCAGAAGCGTCTGGAAGCAGCCGTGAAGAAGGCTCTAGAGGCTGAGGAGGCGCAGAACGCGGCGTCCGCTAAGGCTTCTGCATCGGCTGCGCCCAGTGCCTCTGCGGCTCCGAGCGCAGCGGCTAGCGCTAAGCCCAGCGCAAGCCCCTCGGCTTCTCACTAGGATGCCTGAGGCGGCGGGGGAGTAGCGCATACCGGATGCTCGCGGATCGGATGTCCACGGGTCTAGCTCCTCGCTCTAGGCCCTGAAGCTAGGCTCGGGCGCTCGCCGCCGTGCGTAGCTCCTGTTGGTTATTCGACAGCGGCTAGCCGGTAGCGGCTACCTCTGGCTGAATCTGACGGAACGGGGTGGAAGCGTATTGCTTCCACCCCGTTCCTGTACGTTCTACCCCTGATACTGCCCACAGCCCCCGGTACTACCCCGTAGCCCTAATTACCGGCCCCTCACCCCCTGTTTTTGTGTGCTTGGTTACAAATCGTGATTTTGTCTTGCGTGCTCGGTTTCGGTCCTGTATAGTTGTATGAGTCGCCGCGGGGTGGAGCAGTTCGGTAGCTCGCCGGGCTCATAACCCGGAGGTCGCAGGT
>ERZ1674288.44-NODE-44-length-20955-cov-8.825598_pt1 | contig 20955 bp, 17 predicted proteins | sample MGYA00581190_ERZ1674288 | MGnify/ENA primary metagenome ERZ1674288 (study PRJEB41354, sample SAMEA4873332) | human saliva metagenome | biome: human-associated habitat [ENVO:00009003]; feature: mouth environment [ENVO:08000002]; material: saliva material...
AAATAAATAGTTGGGCAACCTACTGCTCATGCACCAGCAGCGTCAAAACACCCGCCTTACGCGCCGTCGGCAGGGTGCACTCCACCGACCAGTCCTCGCTGACCGCCTCCAAAAATTCGGCAATACCCGCCGTGGAGCCATCAATAGGACGAGCCGCCAAGCCCGACTGAATCAAGTAGCGCGCAAACAGGCCGCGGTAATGCTTCGCCATGTGCGAGACGACCTTACGCGAACCATCAGCCGCCACACGCTCCACACGAACCGCCAGAGTCTGCGACGGGGGAGTCACCCACGACTTCGCGTAGGCGGCAGAACGGCAATCCAGAATCAGCTGGTCCTTCGCAGTTGCCTCCAGGGCGGTACCCAGCGCGCCCTTCCAGAAGGAGGCGAGCGCACCAATCGAACCCAGCTTCACGCCCATGGACAGGCGGTAGGCGGGGATCGCGTCCTCGGGGCGCAGAATACCCCACAGCGCCGAAGAAATCAGCAGCGACCAGTGCGCGGCGTCGCGTTCGGCGGGGGAGAAGCTCGCATAATCCAGCGCTTCGAACAGCACGCCCGTGTAGGTGTGGATTGCCGGCTGTGCAGGCTCGGTCAGCAGGCGCGTGTTGCGTTCCACCTCTGCTTCGAGGGATGCGCCCACCTTGAGCTCTGCCAGGGCATCGGGTCCCGAGCTGACCGCGGTCAGCTCCTCCAGGACGCTCTCACGCTCGGAAGTGAGCTCAGGGAACGAGAGGTCAGCGAAAGAAACCGGCGCATTGCCAGCCGGGGCGGGGGTCTTACCTTCGGAAGGGGGAAGAAGAATCAGCATCTCTCCAGTGTACCCGCGAGGCGCAGCGTAGTTGCGAGGCGAAGTAAGCCTGCGAGGCGAACTGCGAAAATAGTCGCCGCCAGGGGTATGCGTATAATGGGTTGGGTGAAACGGGCCGTCCGGGCAATCGCGAGGCACACGTGCTTCGAGGAAAGTCCGGGCTCCACAGCACAGGATGGTGGATAACATCCACTCGGGGTAACCCGCAGGCCAGTGCCACAGAAAGTAAACCGCCGCGGTTCGCTGCGGTAAGGGTGAAAGGGTGGTGTAAGAGACCACCAGCGGGCGCGGTGACGTGCCCGGCTAGGTAAACCCCATTCGGAGCAAGGTCAAACAGAATACGCCATGGTAGGGTAGTGCGCCCGATCCCCGTCAGCTTCCTTCACGGAGGTGGGGTGCGTATTCGGGTAGGCTGCTTGAGGCGTGCGGCAACGTACGTTCTAGATAGATGATTGCCTCGAAACGCCCCTTCGGGCGGCGTTTTAGACAGAACCCGGCTCATAGGATGACCCGTTTCACGCTACCGTTGGCTGAAGGAAAAGATCATCGGCTGATGGAAAACGAAGACCGCGAATGCGCTCGAGAGTGCATTCGCGGTCTTCGTTTTAAGTTCTCGGGAGGTCGGTCCGACCTTCAGAAGAGGTCGTGATTAGTGGCCGAACGGATCCGGATCCACGCCGGGCATCCACGAGTTACCGTCGACGGTCCAGCCTTCCTTCTTCACGACCTTCTTCATCTTGCTGGTCCACTTCTTGTTCAGACGGTTCACGTACAGCTTGCCGTCCAGATGGTCGGTTTCGTGCTGCATGCAGCGTGCGAACCAGCCGGTCGCCTCAAAGTGGACGGGGTTGCCGTGCTCATCAAGACCGTTCACGGTGACCCACTCGGCGCGCTTGAGGGGGAAGCTGTAACCGGGGAAGGACAGGCAGCCCTCTTCCTCCTCGTACGGGTCCGGGTCAGCGGTAGAAATCTTGCCCAGGGTCAGCACCGGGTTGATGATGCAGCCGCGCGGGGGCACGCCGTCCTCGTTCTCCATCTTGTAGGTGAAGATGCGCAGGCCCACACCAATCTGCGGTGCTGCCAGACCCACACCGTTGGATGCGTCCATGGTCTCGTACATGTCAGCCACGAGCTCCTTGAGCTCATCATTAAACTCGGTGACGGGTGCCGCGGGGCGGTGCAGAACGGGGTTGCCGTGAATAACGATGGGGCGAATAGCCACGGAATCATCCTTTGCTTGTGTTGAATGGGAACTGTTGAACGGGAACTTGCCGGATGCGCCTGCCGCATGAAGATACGGGGCGTGCCCTGTTCCCGCTCGCTGGTTTAAAGTGCGGGTGTAAAAGCTCTATTCCGGTAAACCGTGTGCGGGGCAACCGAACAGGGGATAACGCGAACAGAGGGTAAAGCGAAAGGGCCGTTACGGATAACCATAACGACCCTTTCCATCGGGGTGATCGACGGGGGTTGAACCCGCGACCTCCTGGACCACAACCAGGCGCTCTGCCAACTGAGCTACGACCACCATGTGCTTCGCTTGGTTTCCCTTGCGATATGCAACGGATACTACTGTACAGGAGATTCAGGAACCTGCCAAGTTGAAAAGCCGTGATGCTCGTTACATGCTGTGCCTGATGTGAACCGCGGGGGAGGGGAGCCCACTGAGGCCCGTCGAAGCCCTCAAAATCAACTGCGGCACCTAAGCAGTGCCACTGGCTAGAGACTATGCTTCGGTAGCCTCAGAAGCGGACGCCTCAGCCTCGCGTTCAGCTGCCTCACGTGCGGCACGCTCCGCCTCCACCTCACGCGCAATCTGCGCCGAAGCAATCGCATCCGGGCCCTGCGGCACAAAAATAGCGCGGCGGTAATACTTCAACTCATCAATCGAGTCCTTGATATCACCCAGTGCACGGTGGTTGCCGGTCTTCGCCGGGGCGCTATGACGAGCCGCCGGGTACCAGCGCGCCGCCAGCTCCTTAATGGTCGACACATCAATCACGCGGTAGTGAAGGTGCGCCATGACCTCGGGCATGTAACGCTCCAAGAAACGCTTATCCATGCCCACGGAGTTGCCGCCCAGCTGCGCCTTGCCCGCCACCGGAACATACTTCTTGATGTAACGAAGCACCTGCTCCTGCGCGTAATCCATCGACACGCCGTGCTCAATATCGGGCAACAGACCCGACGCCTCATGCATCGAACGCACAAAGTCATTCATGTTCTCCAGCGCACCGGCAGGAGACTCATTACCGGGCTTAATGACGAACTCAACGCCAGAACCCAGAATGTTCAAATCGGCATCCGTGACCAGAACGCCCACCTCGACTAGAGCGTCATTCTCCACGTCCAGGCCGGTCATCTCGCAGTCAATCCATACAATACGTTCACTAGAAATACTCACCCTCCCACTCTACCCCCAAACGCCGCCGACCAGCCTCCCGACCTGTCATAAAAGCGCACGCAGCACGCACACAAGAACAAGAAATAGGGGAGCGGGTGCGCCCACCGATGTACCCACCGATGCGTCCGCCGCCCTGTCCGCCAGTTCTACCGCAACAGTGAATCCGCCGGGTGCTCAGAGCCGCTCGGGTATGATAAAAACCAGAACGACGATGCAGACAGAAAGGGAGTTATGCGCGCACCAAAGGAGCTAGCACACCGGCTCACCACCCCCGGCGCACACGACGCACCCCTCTCACCCAAACTCTTGGACTACGTCAATAATCACCGTCTGCGCACGCTGATTATCGGCACCATCGGCTCCATCATGGTCACCCTCGGTTCCTACGCCGTAGGCTGGCTCGCCGACAGCTCCAACTTCTGGCGCTACGAAATTATTCGCGCCATCCGATTCGAAGCCGCGTGGGTTATCACCGGCATTATCCTGCTCGCCCTCGGCGCCATGATCATGTGCCGCGAATGGCTGCGCATCTACCAGAAAATGGGCGACTGGAACGAACCCAACACCATGCGTTGGATGATTGCCGTCACCGTCAGCTGGTCCCTGCCACAGGTCTTCGCGTTCACCATCTACAGCCGCGACATGTTCTCCTACTACGGTCAGGGCATGGTCATGGCGCACGGCCTCAACCCGTACAAGCACGGTGTCTCCGAAATCTCGAACTTCATGCAGAACGGCGCGGACCCCATGTGGGCGGAATCCCCGCCGCCGTACGGACCGGTCTCCCTCAAACTCGAAGAGTGGATTGTACGCCTGGCAGGGGAGAACATCGACCTCTCCCTCTTCTACTTCCGCCTGCTCTCCGTGCTCGCGGTCATCGGCATCCTCTTCTACGTGGCAAAGCTCGCCAAGGCGCACGGCTTCAACCAGGTCCGCGCCCTCTGGCAGATCGGCCCGAACCCGCTGTTCATCGCATCGTTCATCGCCAGCGGCCACAACGACTCGCTCATGACCATGTTCATGCTCGGCGGCCTCTACTACGCCAAGCGCTACCGCGACACCCTATGGGGCGGCCCGCTCGGCGTGACCTTCGTAGCCTTCGGCGTTGCCGTCAAGCCGCTCGCCCTCGTGGTGCTGCCCTTCGTGGGCCTGCTCTGGGCGGGTAAGAACGCCTCCTGGCCGCGCAAGTTCATCTTCTGGGCTCTCTCCGGTGTGCTGCTGCTCGCCGAAATGGCGCTCATGGGCTGGGCAACCGGACTGGAATTCGGCTGGATCAAGGCGCTGTCCACCACCGGCGGCCAGTACATCTGGTACACCCCCTTCGGCCTGGTCATCGGCGCCGCCTCCCTGTTCGTTCAGGGTGACACCTTCGAGGTCATCCGCAAGCTCATCGAAACTGTCGGCAAGGGCATTGGCATGCTCGGCGCCATGGCAATGGCATTCGTCGGACGCGACCGCAATATCGTGCGCCACGCCGGCCTCGCAATCCTGTTCATGCTCCTGTGCAGCCCCATGATTCAGCCCTGGTACCTGCTCTGGGCAATCCCGATGCTCGCCGCAACCGGCCTGCGCTCGCACTTCCAGCTCATGTGGTACTTCATCACCACGCTGTTCTTCATGGCGTACGGTGTGAGCGACCAGCTGAACGTTTCGCCCTACCTGCGCGATTTCAACCAGGACATGGGTCGACTCATCGCGACCGTCATCTGCCTGGGCTACATCATCTACCTGGTTGCCCTCGACCCGGCAACCCGCCGCCTGGTGTACGTGAGCCTGCACCCCACGCAGATTCGCCGCACCACCATCCGCCTGTGGTGGCAGCTGTTCCCCGGCGCAACCCGCCGCCGTGCACGCCGCCGCGAGGTGAAGAAAGCAGAACGGGAAGCCGCTAAGGTAGGCTCCTAGCGCAAACTCCTAACGCGCCCGTCTGGCCCGGTAGCCCAGTGGCATCCTCCGCCTGTAGAGGCGCGGTGCATGAGAAGCTCAAAATCTCATGTACCCTAGAGGAAGGCCTCAGTAGCTCAGAGGATAGAGCAGGAGCCTTCTAATCTCTTGGTCGGGGGTTCGATTCCCTCCTGGGGCGCCGTAACGAAAACCGCCCCGCACCCTAAACTCAGGGTGCGGGGCGGTTTTCTTTATGCATTTACGTTTTGCGCCGCCGTACGTAAGGAGGCGGTGCCGGGAGGATACTTCTTGGTCGGGACTATTTCTTCTTAGTCGGGTTGGTGTCCTTGCAGGAGTTGAGGACGCGCTCCATAACCTTCTTCTCATCCGCGGTCACCCACAGCTTGTACTTCGCCTTCACGTGCACCTGACGAGCCACGTAGGTGCAGCGGTAGGCGGTGTTGCTCGGCAGCCACTCGGAGGCGTCTGCATCGGACTTCTGCTGGTTCGCCGGACCGTCCGCGGCAAGCAGGTTCTCCGGGTCGTTCGCCAGCTGGCGGCGCTGTTCGGCAGTCAGATCCTGCGCGCCGGTCTGCCATGCGTTCGAAAGAGCAATCACGTGGTCAATCTGCACAGCCGAAGAGGTCTTCTTGCCGCGCTTGAACTCGATGGTCTTACCGGTGTACGGGTCATCCAGAGTGCCACTGATCACGGTGCAAGCGTGGGTCCTGGCCTTGAAACGAACATTGGTCAGGTCGCGGCGCAGAATATCGTCGCGGGTGTTGCACTTGTTGCCGTCAACGTCATCCCATGCGGGACCGAACTGGTCGCGAGAGTAGCCGGCCTTCGAGGCGCGATCCTTCACCTGTAGGGACGCCAGTTCGCTCTTCGCGGTCGCCAGATCCGGTGCGAGCGCGGTTGCGGGGTCAACCGCCTTGTAGGGGTTCTTGACCTCGGCGAGGGTTTCCGTTGCGACGTTCGCTTCTTCGTCATCTGCGGTGGATGAGGTGCTCTTATCGGTGCCGAGCAGCCCATCCACGCCGTTCTTGCTCACGTAGACCAGACCAATGATCAACACGATTACGGCAAACAGGGCGAGCAGACCGTAAATGAGGCGCTTCTTCTGCGGGTCCATCGAATCGGGCAGCTTGGGCAGGTTGCGCTGCAGCTGCTGAAGTTCCTGCAGGGAAGGCAGGTTGTTGTTCGCGGGCTTTTTGCTCACGGGTTCTCCAAGGCGGGTAGACGGGATGCGGCTGAGTGCACCGCATCATCAAGGATAGAGGGAGCGGGGTGGAAATAGTGAACTGGAGGGCAAAAATAGCCGCCCCGGCGCTGAGATACCTATCACGATGCCGGATGGGGCGTAGTCGTCATATTTCTGAAGGGAATGCGTTGCCCGCGGGCGATTTTTGAAAAAACGGGGTGAAAAGTTCAAAAATCCTATCCACAGGCGGTGCTTAAAACCGTAAAACGCGAAGTTATCCACAGGAGCGGTAACCGCCGGATGCGGGAGCGGGTCAGCCCTGGCAAGGTGAAGGAACCCACCCACTAGTTTCTAAGGAGAAACCATGAGCGACACCATCCTGATCCGCGGATTCACCGCCTCCGACCCGGCACTGAGCACCCTGCCCAACGGGGTGCCCGTCGTGAACTTTCGCCTCGCCAGTACCCCTCGCTGGCAGGATGCTACCGGCACCTGGAAAGAAGGCACCACCAACTGGTACACCGTGAAAGCCTACCGTCGCCTCGCCCAGAACATTGCCACCTCCATTGAGAAGGGGCAGCCGCTGGTCGTGAGTGGCCGCCAGCGCATTAGCCGCTGGAACCGCGAAGACGGCACGCAGGGCACCACGGTAGAAGTGGATGCCTTCGGCATCGGTCACGACCTGAACTACGGTACGAGCACCTTCGCCCGCACCGTGGAGAAGCGCACGGTCAACGAAGGCTCCCTGCAGGGCGCACCTCAGCAGGGTATGCCGGGTGCGCCGCAGCAGTACGCGCCGCCGCAGGAAGCACCTCAGTACGCACCCCAGCAGAACCCGGAGGCGCCGGGCATGACCGCTCCGGGCGCTCCGGTACAGGACGGCGCATCCCAGAGCGGGGGAGCGCAGAGTGACGAACCCCCCTTCTAAAAGTGCTCCCCGGATGCTTGCATAAACGCGGGTGCATTGGGATAATGGAGCATTGTGTTGACATCGGGCACGCCCCTGCCGCAGGGGGGAGAGCGACCAACGGTGTCAGCCTTCGGGCACCAATCCTGTCCGAAGCATCAAGTTTTCTGTCCCGCAGTGGGGCAGAGCAATCTGAGTCTATTTGACCTGCGGCAGATGACTCTGGAGATCTACAACTATGCAGACTCTTGACTTCCTCGACAAGAAGTCCCTCCGTGACGACATCCCCGCATTCGGCCCCGGTGACACCCTGAACGTTCACGTTAAGATCGTTGAAGGTAAGAACCACCGTATCCAGGTCTTCAAGGGCTTCGTCGTTGGCCGCCAGGGTGCAGGCGTTCGCGAGACCTTCACCGTCCGCAAGGTTTCCTTCGGCGTTGGTGTTGAGCGTACCTTCCCCGTTCACTCTCCCTCCATCGAGAAGATCGAGGTTGTGACCCGCGGTGACGTCCGTCGTGCAAAGCTGTACTACATGCGCGACCGCCACGGTAAGGCTGCTCGTATCCGCGAGAAGCGCGAGTTCTAATCTTTATAGATACAGAATTCTGTTGCAAACCGCTCCCCAACCGCATTCCGCGGGAGAGGAGCGGTTTTTGCATATTCTGAGAACCTTGCCGCTCTCAGGAAACAAAAGCCCAAGAGCGCAAACACTCTCGATACAATAGCTAGGTACCGTTTCACTCGAGCTAGGTATCTCTCAAACGAAAGGCTCACTCCAGCATGGCAGACGACAAGAACACTGCGAACACCAGCCCCTTCCCTGAGGGATACCAGCCTCAAAGCCGCCGCGAGCGCCGCGAAATGGAAGAATACTTTGCGCGCCTCGCCGCCGAAAAGGCAGCAGCTGAGAAGGCTGCCGCAGAGAATGATGGCGCTGAAAAGGTCGCTACCGAGGAGGCTACCCCCTGGAGCGCTACCTCTTCCACCGAACGTGACGCCAAGGGCGCATCTGAGCGCGATCACGAGGTGGTAGCCAGCGCCGAGGCGAGCGCCGCCTCCGCAGGTACCGCCGCGAAGGACGCGAAGAAGAATACTAAGCGCGAAGAAGCCACCGACGAGGAGACTACCGCAGACGTGGAGCCCACCAAGGACTTCTCCGAAATGACCCCCAGGGAACGCCGCAAGGCAAAGCGTGCCGAACAGGCGGAGCTGACCTACTCCCAGGCGCAGGAAGAAGGCCGCCTCGGCGAATGGTTCTGGGTGCAGGCACGCGAGGGTGGCACCGTCATCCTTTACGCGCTGGTCATCGCGTTCCTGGTGAAGACCTTCCTGCTGCGCGGCTTCTACATTCCCTCCGGCTCCATGGAGCAGACCCTGCAGGTCAACGACCGCGTGTTCATCAACGTGGCGGGCTCCTACTTTAGCGAGCCCAAGCGCGGCGACGTCATCGTCTTCAAGGACTCTCAGGGCTGGATTCCCTCCACCCAGAAGACCAGCAGCCCGCTCAAGGATGCCCTGTCCTTCGCCGGTATTCTGCCGGATACTTCCTCGAACTTCCTGGTCAAGCGCGTTATCGGTACCCCCGGTGACGTGGTCGAAAGTGACGGCAACGGCAAGATCAAGGTCAATGGCGTAGAGATTAACGAACCGTACCTGTACCCCGGCAACAACCCCTCGGAGGTCCCCTTCAAGGTGACCGTGCCCGCTGGCAAGTACTTCGTGATGGGTGACCACCGTAGCAACTCCGCCGACTCCCGCTACCACATTAGTGACGGCACCGCGTTCATCTCCAAGGACGACGTGCAGGGTAACGTGTTCGTCGTGGCGTGGCCGCTGAACCACTTCGGCCTGCTGACTGACGAGAGCTCCGTATTCTCCTCGGTTCCTGCGCCGACCTCCACCCCCTCCGAGTAAGCGAGCTTGGGAATGATGGCGAGCGCCCAGAAGAGCGCAACGAAACCCGCGAAGACTAAGCCCGCGAAGGCAACCCCGCCCGCCGCCGACCTCGAATACGAGCAGCAGCTCTTCGCTTCCGGTGCCCGCACGGTTGCCGGAATCGACGAGGTGGGCCGCGGCTCCATGGCGGGCCCGGTGACCGTGGGCGTCGCAATCCTCACCCCGGACGCCACCCTCGAGGTGGGTGGTCTGATTGACTCCAAAGCGCTTTCACCGGCACGCCGCGAATCCATGGTTCCCGAGATTCGCCAGTGGTGCGCCGTGGCGGTCGGGCACGTGGAACCGGCAGATATTGACCGGCTCGGCATGACCCTCTCGCTGAGGCTTGCCGCCCAGCGTGCGCTCGCCGAACTGGCGCGCCGCGGATACCGTGCCGACGCCGCTTTGTTGGACGGTAAGCATGACTGGTTCACCCCTCCGCAGGAGGACCTGTTCAGTGCGCTGGCACCGGATCCGGCGCAGGCACACTACAACGCACTGCTCGCACAGGCATGGGACGGTGTGGGCGAGGGGAGTGTAGGCGAGCCCGCGCAGATGCCGGTGACCATGGTCATCAAGGGTGACTACAAGTGCGCCTCCATCGCCGCCGCCTCGGTGGTTGCGAAGGTGGAACGTGACGAGCTGATGGTCCAGCTGGACGCCCGCTACCCGGGGTACGGCTGGGCAAAGAACAAGGGCTACGGATCCGCCGCGCACCGCGAGGCGATTAGTGTGCAGGGCCCCAGCCCGCAGCATCGACTGTCATGGTCGCTTCCGGCGACTGCCGAGCAGATTGAGGCGGCGGCAGCACAGCGCGGCTAAGGCGCAGGGTGCGGCACCCTCGGGAGCCCCCATGCCACCGCTGAATCAGTACTAAGAAAGCCCAGGAAAGGAAGAGTAGTGAGCGCAGAAGACCTCGAAAACTACGAGACCGACGCCCAAATGGCGCTCTACCGCGAATACAAAGACGTCATGTCGCTCTTTAGCTACGCGGTAGAAACCGACCGACGCTTCTACCTGGCAAACCAGGTGGACGTCACCCCGCACGTGCAGGACGGCACCCTCTACTTTGAGGTGAGCATGAGCGACGTGTGGGTGTGGGACGTGTTCCGCTCCAACCGCTTTGTAAAGAAGGTGCACGCCTACTCGGTGCGTGACGTAAACGTGGAGGAGCGCCTGCCCAACCAGGAGTTCACCGTGCCGGAAATGCCGGACTTCAACGCCTAGCTCAAGCCTGATTCGATACCTAACCGGGGTCAGTGCACCGGCGCCGGATGATTGGAATGCGGAGGAAGCAGGCGATGAACCCGCGCAAATATGACGCGCCGAATCGGCGCCCGGGCGGTATTTTTGAAAAATATGCCCCAAAATTTCAAATAAACGACTGTGGATAACCTCTAATTCCTTCTGGGAGCCGAGGTTATCCACAGTTTTTCGTTAACCGCATCCGGGCACGCGCGCGGCGGGCACAGTAGAAGCACAACCGCTATCTACCGGGGGAGAGACCCATGACAACAGCCCGAATAACAGCCCGCGCCGCAACCCGAAGCGCGCCCAACAGACCCCTGCTCCAGAGCACCCAGCCTCCGCGAACCCAGCTCCAGCGAACCCTGCCCCGCGCCCACAGCGTCGGCAGGTGGGGCGAGGAACTGACCGCCCGCATCCTTGAGGCGAACGGCTATCGAATCTTGGAGAGGAACTGGCGACCGCCCGCCGGGCTGGAACACGAACAGATCCGCGGGGAGCTCGATCTGATCGCCATTGACCCCGAGGACGAGCTGGTGTTCGTTGAGGTCAAGACCCGCAGCAGTGAAGACTTCGGGCACCCGTTCGCGTCCATTGACCGCGACAAGGCGCGCCGCACGCGCTCGCTGGCGATTCTCTGGTGCCGCCTGCGTGAGAACCTGGATTTTCCGCGCTTTCGCATTGACGCAATTGCGGTGACCGGGACCTGCGAAACCTTCACCTTCGAGCACCTGAAGGCGGTGGCGTAATGGGATTCGCACGCACCTATTCCGTGGCGCTGGTTGGCTTGCGCGGGCACATTGTTGACGTTGAGGCGGACATTTCGCAGGGCCTGCCCGGCTTCGTGCTACTGGGCCTGCCGGACACCGCCCTCAACGAGTCGAAAGAGCGTGTGCGCTCCGCGGCGAAAAACACCGGCATCACCCTGACCCAGCATCGGCTCACCGTGAATCTGACCCCGGCGACCCTGCCCAAGCGCGGCTCGGCGTTTGACCTTGCCATCGTAGTGGCGGCGCTGCAAGCGGAGAAGAAACTTCACCCCAGCGGCGATAGCGTCTTCCTGGGCGAGCTGGGCCTGGACGGGACGCTACGCCCCGTGCCGGGCATCCTGCCCGCGGTTAAAGCCGCCGTGGACGCCGGTCACCACCGCGTGATTGTGCCCGCCGAAAATGCTGAGGAGGCGGCGCTCATCCCCGGCGCGCAGGTGAGCGGTTTCCGCTGCCTGGCGGAGGTTTTTGCCGCTCTCGGCGCGGAGAGCCAGAAGCTGACCTACCCGCCCGCCCCGCAGATGGAGGCGAGCGCACCGGCGGCGAAACCGGCTGAAATTCCCTCGGATATGAGCGATGTTGCCGGCCAGTCACAGGGGCGTTTCGCCCTGGAAATTGCCGCTGCGGGTGGCCACCACATGCTGCTGACGGGCCCGCCCGGTTCGGGTAAAACCATGCTGGCGGAGCGCCTGCCGAGCATCCTGCCGACCCTCGATAACGATGCCGCGATGGAGGTGACCGCGATTCGTTCCCTCTGCTCGGCGGGGGAGCACCTGAGTGAGCTGGTGCGTCAGCCGCCGTTTGAGGCGCCGCATCATAGCGCCTCCGCGCCGGCGATTCTGGGTGGCGGCAGCGGCATTCCCCGCCCCGGCTGTGTGTCTAAAGCGCACCGCGGCGTGCTCTTCCTGGACGAGGCGCCGGAGTTCAAGCGCACGGTGCTTGATTCGCTGCGTCAGCCCCTGGAGTCGGGGACCGTGACCCTGGACCGTTCGAGCGCATCGGCGACGTATCCGGCGCGTTTTCAGCTGATTCTGGCGGCGAACCCGTGCCCCTGCGGCATGAACGTGGGCACCGGTACAGAGTGCACGTGTGCCCCGCGTGAGCGTCGCGCCTATTTTGGGCGGCTGTCCGGCCCGCTGGTGGACCGCATTGACGTGAATGTGACGGTTCCGAAGGTGTCGTCCACGGAGCTTGCAGGCGGGCAGGTGAACGAGAGTTCAGCGCAGATTCGTGAGCGCGTCATGGCGGCGCGGCAGGCTCAGCGTGAGCGCCTGGAGCCGTACGGGTTGAAGACGAACGCGGAGATGAATGGCAAGATTCTGCGCGGCCCGCTACGTCTGGATGCGAAGCTCACCGGCGAGCTGAACGCCGCCGTGGATCGCGGAACGCTGACGGCTCGCGGCTACGACCGGGTGCTACGTATCGCCTGGACCCTCGCCGATTTGGAGGGCGCCGCCTACCCGAGCCGGGAGCACCTGGATGTGGCGCTCTTTTTGAGGCAGCAGGGGCAGCTGAAATAGAGGCAACTGGAATAGTGCGCCGAAGCTTTGAACGCCGAGGTGGCAACGAGATTGAGTCACTCACGAGAGGAGAAGAACGTCATGAGTGAGAAGAAGCTAAGAAAACGAGCTGAAGAGGCTGAATTGACAGAAAATGGGCTGAGAGAAACAGCGCCGGAAGAGCATGTTCCTGAAGAGAGCCTGCCAGAAGTGAGCGTGCCTGAGGAGCGCGCGGCGGAGGATTTTGTGCAAGAGGAACTGCAGATCCGCCTGCCCGGCCGCACCCTGGATGCGCACGCCTTGGTGCGTGAGAGGGTGGCTCATATTCTGTCGCTGGGGCAGGAACCCTCGCCGAGCCCCTATAACGCGGCGCGGTTGCCGGGGTTCCTCGCTTCCTGTCTGAACCCGGTGTACCTGAAAGAGCTGAGCCCGGAAGAGATGAACCGGGAGGAACAGCCGGGGGAGGAGCATCAGGGTGAGCGCCCCGACCCCGCACCCCTGTTCAATCCCACCCTCAGCGCGCAGGAGCTTGAGGCGGCGTGCCGCGAGTACATCCGCTGCTGCACCGCTCAGCTGATGCGCTACGCCGAACCCGCCGATGAGCTCGTGGTCGAGTCCCTCACCACTCTGGGCGCCCCACTGACCCTGCACTACCTGCTGACCGGGCATATCCCGGATGAGCACACCTGGGAGCACGGCGAACCGGATACGCAGCTCAGCGAATTTCTGAACTCGGTGGGCGCACCCGCGGAAGGGGAGTCCGCCCTGTTTTCCAGCGCGAATGGCTACTACACGCCGGGCGAGCATCAGATGAGCCGCGATAAGTTCGGCAAGGCGCTCGCAACCCGCCGCCTGCGCTGGAACCGCCGCATGGAACGCACCCTGAACGCGGAGGCGCACATGGCGGCAACCTGCGGGGCGTGGCTGGTCACTCCCGCCGATCCGCTGTGGCCGCCGCAGCTGAACGATTTGGGGCCCGCCCGACCGTACGGGCTGTGGTGCCGAGGCGATTCTCGGCACCTGCTGGATGTGGCGTCTGCCCCGAGCGTTGCGCTGGTCGGTTCGCGTGACCCGAGCATCTACGGCACGGAGGCGACGACCCACCTCGCCGCCGAGTTGGCGCGCCGCGGGTACACGGTGATTTCTGGCGGCGCGATGGGTATTGATATTGCGGCGCATCGGGCGGCGCTGACCCAGCAGGGCAGCGACCTGCCGACCATCGCCTTCATGGCGGGTGGGCTGGACCGGCTGTACCCGGCGCAGAACTCGGATGCGCTGAACATGATTGTTGACCGCGGGCTCATCATGAGCGAGGTGAGCGTGGGCAACACCCCCACGCGCTGGCGTTTTCTAGAGCGTAACCGCCTGATTGCGGCGTTGGCGCGGCACACCATTGTGGTGGAGGCGCGCTGGCGTTCCGGTGCCCTGAATACGGCTCGTCACGCGATGGAGATTGGGCGTACCCTCTGGGCGGTTCCGGGGCAGATTAATTCGCCGAACTCGGTGGGCACGAACCGTCTGTTGCGCGATGGACTAGCGCAAACGCTTACCGAAGCCGCCGATATTCTTGAGTATGATGCCGCCGCCGGTTTCGAGCTGGGCACCGAACATGAGAGCGAGTGGGATCCGGCATCTGCTGCATCCTCGACGGCGCTGGATGAGCTGACCGAACGACAGGGTAGGGTCTGGGACGATTTGAGCCCGCGCTCCTACCGTGGCGTGGACGAGATTGCCGCAGCCCTCGGGCTGAGCGCCCGCGACGTGATGGCTGACCTGTTCCACCTGGGGCGCTGCGGTCTTGCTGAGAGTAGCGGAACGAGCTGGAGGAAGGTCCGCCCTGCTATCGCGGCGTAAAGATCTTCCTGATGACGGGGCGGCACGTGGAGAGCGCGGAACCTCTCTACAATTGGGGGTAGGCTTGCGCGCACTGGCGCGGAGCCTACCCCTCGCCGCCTACCCCGCCGCCGCACCATCGATAGGCGCATCGAGAACACACGAAAGGAGGGACGCATGACCCCCGCCCGCCAGCACGAAAACCGGGCTGAAAACCGGAACGAGAACCGCGAGGAATACCGGGACGAGGCTCCCTCCACGACCCTGCCGGTAACCTACACCCGCACGCTTGCGCCGGAGCATGTAGAGAGCTCCGCCCTACCCGGCTCTGCTCTACCCGAATCGGCACTGGGTGTTTCCGGCGAAGTGTTCCGCCCCGTCCTGGACCGTTTTGAGCGGTTTCTGCGCTATGAGAAGCACCGTTCCGAAGAGACGATCCGCTCTTATATTTCGGATTTGGAGGGCTTCTTCGGCTATATGGCGCGCCGCGGTGTGCGGCACCTGGACAGCATTGATGCGTCCCTGATTCGTGAGTGGTTGGGTTCGTTGCACCTGCGGCAGGCGGCTCGTTCTACGGTGGCGCGCCGCGGCTCGACCCTGCGCACGTTCTTCACCTGGGCTCAGGAGGAGGAGCTGGTGAACGCCAACCCCACGCGCGGTATGCGCACCCCCAAGCGGGAGAGTCACCTGCCGCCGGTGTTGAGCCGCGAGCAGATGAACCAGCTGCTGGCGACTCTGCAGGAGCGCAGGGCGCAGGATCTTCGTGATGCGCGCCTACTGCGCTTGGAGGCGGTCGTTGAGGTACTGTACGCCTCGGGCATGCGTATTTCTGAGTTGACCGGCCTGGATTTGCAGAGCGTGGACCGGGCGAATAAGACGGTGCGCGTGCTGGGTAAGGGCAATAAGGAGCGCGTGGTGCCGCTGGGAACCCCGGCGCTCAAGGCGTTGAATCGTTGGGTGTCCTATGGTCGTCCGCAGTGGATTCCGGAAGGCGCGCAGGGCGTGACGGCGCTGTTTATCGGTCCTCGCGGTGGGCGTGCGAATGCCCGTCAGATTCGTGAGGATCTGACCCGCCTGCTGCGCACGGTGGAGAACACTCAGGCGTCGGGGGCGCACGTTTTGCGTCATTCGGCGGCGACTCATCTGGTGGACGGTGGCGCCGATATTCGCTCGGTGCAGGAGCTTCTGGGCCATTCGTCGTTGGCGACCACGCAGATTTACACGCACGTTTCGATGAAGCGTCTGGCGGAGACGTACGCGCGGGCGCATCCGCGAGCCTAGGTTTCGTGCCCGGGGAAGGCCGCCGCCTAGCACGGGGGAGCACTTCGGAACGCCGCCGCTCATGTCTCTCTATTTGAACCTTGCCCGTCCGGGTTGTACGAATGGGTGAGTTCAATCTAAGCTATACACTGTTCAACCACCGCCTAAACTCCCAGTGCGCCCCGAATGTCTGCACTGGGATGTTTATACAAAGCGGCTGAACAAGGTAGCATAGGTAACAGACTAGCCGTGGTCTCCGTCTCTACGGAGGCACCGCGTACGAGTACTAAAAACCAGAAAGGTCGCACCGCATGCGCGCACTCGTTTGCCCCGGACAGGGCTCCCAGAAGAAGGGCTTCCTGAGCCCCTGGCTCGAGATTGAAGGTGTGCGTGAGCACCTGGAACGACTCTCCGAAGCGGCAGGCATCGACCTGATTCACTACGGCACCGAAGCCGAAGAAGAAACCATCAAGGACACCGCCATCGCCCAGCCCCTCATCGTGGCTGCAGGCATCGTCACCGGTCGCCTCGCACTGCGCGAACTCGACGGTGAAGAGCTCATCTTCGCGGGCCACTCCGTCGGCGAAATCACCGCGGCAGCCCTCGCGGGCGTACTCAGCGACGAAGACGCAATGCGTTTCGTGCGCGTGCGCGCCAACGGCATGGCGGAGGCGGCAGCCGCCTCCCCGACCGGCATGGCTGCGGTACTCGGCGGCGTTGAAGAAAACGTCCGCGAAGCCATCGAGGCAGCGGGTCTCGTTGCCGCAAACTCCAACGGCGGCGGCCAGATTGTAGCTGCTGGCCCCATCCCCGCCATCGAAGCATTCGCCGCGAACCCGCCCGCACGCGCTCGCGTCATCCCCCTGAAGGTCGCTGGCGCATTCCACACCGAGGCAATGGCACCCGCCGTGCCCGCACTGGAAGAGTTCGCCGCATCCCTGAAGGTCTCCGACCCGACCTCCGCACTGCTGACCAATCGCGACGGTTCCGCCGTGGCATCCGGTGAAGAGTTCGTCAAGACCCTCGTCTCCCAGGTGACCAGCCCCGTCCGCTGGGACCTGTGCATGGCAACCCTGCTTGAGCGTGAGGTCGCCGGTATTATCGAGGTCGCCCCCGCAGGCACCCTGGTCGGCCTGGCTAAGCGTGCGATGCGCGGCGTGCCCGGAACCTCCATCAACACCCCCGAGGATCTTGCCTCGCTGAAGGGCTAAACGCCGGGGGAGAGCACCCCGCTCTCCTCACACCAGGAACCCTTCACACTAGACATGCACTTTAGACATGCGAGGCACACACTGCCTTGCAAGCATCAGCACTAAGGATTGAATACGTGACTACCCTCAAGCAGTACGAAATCAACCGCTACTCCCGCATCCTCGGTTACGGCGCAGCCCGCGGCGAGGTCATCGTCCCCAACGATGACATTGTTGAGGCAATCGACTCCTCCGACGAATGGATCAAGCAGCGCACCGGCATCGCAACCCGCCACCGCGCCAGCGAAAACCAGTCGGTAGCCGACCTCGCCATCGGTGCCGCAAAGGACGCCCTCGAAGCATCCGGCGTAGCAGGCGAGGACATTGAGGCGGTCATCATCTCGACCATCTCGCACCCCTACGCAACCCCCTCCCTGGCAACCCTGGTCGCCGACGCCATCGGCTCCAAGTGCCCCGCATACGACATCTCCGCAGCGTGCGCAGGTTTCTGCTACGGCATCGCCCAGGCAGACGCCCTCGTCCGCGCGGGCACCGCAAAGCACGTGCTGGTCATCGGCGTTGAGAAGCTCTCCGACTTCATCGACAACACCGAACGCACCATCTCCTTCCTGCTCGGCGACGGCGCAGGCGCAGCAGTCGTAGGTGTCTCTGACGAGCCGGGCATCGCCCCGACCGTATGGGGTTCGGACGGCTCCCGCTGGGGCACCGTCGGCATGGACCGCTCCCTGCTGGACATCCGCAACCGCGACTTCGTTGCGAACCCCGTGCAGGAAGGCGAAAAAATCTGGCCCACCCTGCGCCAGGACGGCCCCTCCGTCTTCCGTTGGGCAGTATGGGAAATGGCGAAGGTCGCCAAGCAGGCACTCGAAACCGCCGGTATCACCCCCGACGAGCTCGGCGCGCTCATCCCGCACCAGGCAAACGCCCGCATCATTGACCAGATGGTCAAGACCCTCAAGCTTCCCGACACGGTGGCAGTGGCACGCGACATCGTCGATGCCGGTAACACCTCCGCCGCATCGGTACCCCTCGCCGCACACCGCCTGCTGAAGGAGAACCCGGAACTCTCCGGCAAGTTCGCCCTGCAGATCGGCTTCGGTGCCGGCCTGGCATTCGCAGCTCAGGTAGTCGTCCTTCCCTAAGAAAGACCCCGGAGCCCGATGCTCCCCGCCCCCTCAGCCCGGCACCAAGCCGGTGCACGAGAAAGAAAATAAAGCGGGAAAGCATCCCCTAAAACTCCGAGTTGACGCATGCGTACACCACGCAGACACGATAAACTCGGTAATGCACGCGTACCCACGAACTGTGGGTGCGATGACCATCGAACAACAAAGGAGCCCCTGAATGGCTAACAAGGAAGAGATCCTCGCAGGTCTGGCAGAAATCGTTAACGAAGAGACCGGCGTTGAGGTTGAGGACGTTCAGCTGGACAAGTCCTTCACCGAGGACCTGGACATCGACTCCATCTCGATGATGACCATCGTCGTGAACGCTGAGGAGAAGTTCGAGGTGACCATCCCGGACGAAGAGGTCAAGAACCTCAAGACCGTTGGCGACGCAGTCGAGTTCATCGCGAACGCTGCCTAAGCTATAACCAAAGCTATAACCAATAACGAGGCGGCGCGGGCTCTCACCGGCCCGCGCCGCATCGCTATTCACTCAGCTTTCAATCCAACACACCCCCGGGAACACGCAGAGTGCGATGACTGCACTCTCCACGGCGTGAAAACGCCCACTGCAAACCCCGGGCCCTACAGGTTTTTATCCACACACCACCGGATAAACCACCAAATCGACCACCGAAGAGAAAGTGCCACAATGTCTCGAAAAGTGCTGGTGACCGGCCTCGGCGCGACCACCCCCATTGGCGGCGACGTCCCCACCACCTGGGAAAACGCAACCAAGGGCGTATCTGGTGTATCCACCCTCGACCACCCCTGGGTCAAGGAATACGACCTGCCCGTATACATTGCAGGCCAGCTCGCTGTGCCCGCCCTCGAATCCGGCCGCCTCACCAAGGTAGAAGCAAAGCGCCTGGATCCCTCGGGTCAGCTCGCCCTCATCGCCGCACGCGAAGCATGGGAAGACGCAGGATTCTCCGGCCCCGACGCCGAATCCGCAGAAGAAGTCGACCCCGAACGCACCGGCGTAGCCTTCGGTACCGGCATTGGTGGCGTGTGGACCCTCCTCGACGCATGGGACACCCTCCGCGAAAAGGGCCCCCGCCGCGTCCTGCCCATGACCGTGCCCATGCTCATGCCCAACGGCAACGCAGCAGCCGTCTCCATGAACCTCAAGGCACGCGCCGCAGCACAGACCGTCGTCTCCGCATGCGCATCCTCCACCGAAGCCATGCAGCTCGGCGCCGAAATGATCCGCAGCGGCAAGGCAGACGTCGTCATCGTCGGCGGCGCCGAAGCAGCAATCCACCCCCTGCCCATGGCAGCATTCGCCAAGATGCAGGCACTCTCCTCCCGCAACGACGAACCCGAAAAGGCATCCCGCCCCTACGACGTCGACCGCGACGGCTTCGTCATGGGTGAAGGCGCAGCAGCGCTCATCCTCGAATCCGAAGAACACGCCAAGGCACGCGGCGCACGCGTCTACGCGGAACTGGCAGGCACCGGCGTCTCCGCCGACTCCTACCACATCACCGCACCCGACCCCGCAGCACTCGGCGCAACCCGCGCACTGCGCGAAGCCCTCGAAGACGGCAACATCGACCCGAAGACCGTCGTGCACATCAACGCGCACGCCACCAGCACCCCCGCCGGTGACCTGCCCGAAGCAACCGCAATGCACGAAACCTTCGGCGAGCACACCAAGAACATTGCCGTCTCCGCAACCAAGTCCATGACCGGCCACCTGCTCGGCGGCGCGGGCGCCCTCGAGGCTGTGCTGACCGTATTGGCTCTGCACCACCGCACCGCTCCCTGCACCATCAACCTGGACAATAAGGACCCCCAGATTGACCTGGACGTGGTGACCGATGCACGCGAGCTGCCCGCCGGCGAAATTGTGGCACTGTCGAACTCCTTCGGTTTCGGCGGCCACAACGCTGTTGTGGCATTCCGCTCCGTAGAGGACTAATCCCGTAAAAGGGTACGTCGGATAATGCTAGCGGGGGAGTGCCCCCTCTGCGGCGCTGGGGCGCCTTGAGGACGGAGCCCCCGCCACGCATTACCGACGCACCCTCTGTAGGTATAGAAATAAACAGGGTCGCCCGTGATAGTTAGCTATCGCGGGCGACCCTGTTTCTGTGGGTTAGTTGTTTGAGAGGTTGTACCGGTTCAGGCTCGCGGGGGAGTGCCCCCTCTTCAGCGCCTGGGGGCGCTTCGAGGACGGAGCCCCCGCTTCGCGTGTCCGGTACGCCCTCTAGGTCGCCTATCCCTCGGGGCAGATTGATATAGGGGTTGGTCTGTAGTTGGGTTTCAGAGGTAGCACGCCTGATTTGGGCTGAATAGGGGGTCGTTCTGTCGTTGGGTTGCGCTGCCCGTTTGCCTGGGTGCGTGGCCACTAAACGTTTCACAGGTTAAAAACGGGTGGCGTATCCGCTCCGGCACTGCGAATACGCCACCCAAACACACCACACTCCACAAGACAATGCAGAGCGCGCGGGATCAACCATCCCGCAAGGTTCCCGCAACCTCCATCGCGCACCACGGTAGGCGACGACAGAAGAACGGGAGCTTATGACCGTTCGACACGCACAACACCCCACACAAGTGGGTACGCCGTGCGATCATCCGGAAGTTTATTCGGAAGAGCTCCCACGCCGGTTCCGTCGAGAAAATAATTCGGTGTGGTTGCCTCCCGATGGTGAAGCACATCAACATCGTGTGCCGCAATACTGCGCAATCCAGTACGCGCAGATGTTGCGTGAAAACCATACTCGGGAATGCAGTCCGCGGGCCAGTTTTCCAGCTTCAAATGGCAGAAGCTTAAGGGTTTGATGTGAGTGCTCGGATGGTCCGAATCAAGTAGCTCTCAACGGAACC
>ERZ1674288.48-NODE-48-length-19573-cov-9.830567_pt1 | contig 19573 bp, 17 predicted proteins | sample MGYA00581190_ERZ1674288 | MGnify/ENA primary metagenome ERZ1674288 (study PRJEB41354, sample SAMEA4873332) | human saliva metagenome | biome: human-associated habitat [ENVO:00009003]; feature: mouth environment [ENVO:08000002]; material: saliva material...
TGTCTTGGTGTAGCGTGTTTGGTGACAGTCCGTGTCCACTATTTTTTGCTCTGGATGCGCGGAGAGCACCGTAGTTGCGCTTAGAGCCGCTCTAAGGTCTAAGCTGTTGGTGCTGGCGTTCTTTCCCTTTTTGTCGTGCAACCGGAGGGAACGCCAGTCTATTTTTATGCCCTTGTGCAGTTGACTGCTTTCAGCGGGCTAGAGGTCACATCATAAGATGTTGGCCCACTGACCGGTAGGTATGTTCGCAGGCGGGCGTACAATGAAAGTACGTGCGCCCGGCCGGCGGCACCTACGAATTCCGCGAGAAACGACACCACAACGCCGTGTTCTCCCCACCGCCCTTCCCCTTTTCAGCATCTGCTGGGGCGAGTATCGCTGATGACCGACCGACCCGTCCGACGCCGCATCCACTGTAACGAGGAGAAATCTCATGGCATATCAGCCGACCATCCTAAACGGTGAAACTGTTTTCCGTAACGAAGTTTTTCAGACCGGACTCATGTCCCAGCTGCTGGACGGCATCTACGATGGTGAGATGACCATCGGTGAGCTCCTGAGCCACGGCAACTTCGGTGTGGGTACCTTCAACGGCCTCGACGGCGAAATGGTCGTCCTCGACGGCGTCTGCTACCAGGTGCGTCACGACGGCTCCGTATCCCTGCCCGACCTGCGCCAGCAGACCCCCTACGCCGTGGTCACCAACTTCGTGCCCATGATTAAGCGCGAACTGCCGCTGAACCTGCTGCGTAAGTCTGCCTCGCAGATTCTGGATGACTTCACCGTCTCCAAGAACTACATGTACGCCATCAAGATTTACGGCGAGTTCGAATGGGTCCGCACCCGCACCGTCATCAAGCAGGAGAAGCCCTACCCGAAGATGGTTGCGGCCACCGAGAATGAGGACATTGTCCAGTTCGATAACGTGACCGGCACGATTGTTGGCTTCCGCACCCCGATCTACGAGCAGGGCATCTCGGTGCCCGGCTGCCACGCCCACTTTATCGATGATGAGCGCGTTCAGGGCGGCCACGTGGTCGACTTCAAGCTGCGCTCGGCAAAGGTCGAGATTTGCCCCGGTACCGGTCTGCAGCTGCACCTGCCGCTGACCCCCGAGTTCTCCTCCGCTAACCTCTCTCCCGAGGACCTGGCTGAGCAGATCTCCAAGGCTGAAAAGCACTAAGTTTCTTTCCCACCGGGATACAGCAACGGGCTATATTACCGAAGGAGCCGCCCTCTACTGTTCTGTAGAGGGCGGCTCCTTCGTGTTTATACGCGCTGTAAAGGGCGCTTACGCCTCCGGCACGAACTCACCGTGGCCGCGCTCGCGCAGGGCGGCACGCACCTTCTCAGCGGCCGCATCCAGCTCTTCGGCGGTAGCATCCTTCTTCGCGTTAGCGGGATCGTAATCAGCCATGCCGTCAGCCGGGAACAGGTGGATGTGGGTGTGCGGAACGTCGAAGCCCGCAATCATCAGAGCCACACGGTCTTTATCAAACGCCTGATCCAGGGCACCAGAAATCTTGTGCGCCACAGCGAACAGGTGCGCCGCCAGTTCAGCCGGCAGGTCGGGCCAACGGTCAATCTCAGCGCGGGGAACGAGCAGCAGGTGACCTTCTGACAGAGGCATGATGTCCATGAACGCCACGCACTGGTCGTCCTTCCAGACGAAGCGGCCGGGAATCTCGCCCTCAATAATCTTGGTAAAAATCGTGCTCACAATACTCTCCTTCATGCGCCGTCATCGGCGCGTTTGAAGCTCAACGGTCAGGCTTACGCCTCAACCTCAATACTCTCACCGGGGTTCAGGTGCTTCAGCTCAGTGCCGTACTTCGCACCGAAGTTCGTCACCAGGCCTTCAATAATGCCGGTGCCATTCTGATTAATCATGCCGTTGTGAATCGGAACCACACGCTGCGCGCCGGTCGCAATCACAAAATCGATGACTTCCTGAACCTTCGACCAGGGGGCGTGAATCGGCACCAGGACGGTATTTGCACGCACGCGGTGAGGAACCACCAGCGAGTCACCCGGGTGGTACACGGCACCGTTAATCAGGTAACCAACGTTAGCGATGGTCTGAATCAGCGGGTGAATCAGGGCGTGCTGACCGCCGTAGGTCTTCACCTCAAAACCGGGGATGCTGAACTCAGAATCAGAGGAAACAACGGTAACCTCGGCAGCAGGCACAGCCTCCTTGATGACCTGGGCTACAGCCTCGGGAGCCCAAATCTTCAACGGGTTCTGCGACTCGGCGCGCTGAGCAATCAGCGGCAGCACCGACGGGCCATCAAAATGGTCCGGATGTGCGTGAGTCACGAACAGGTAATCGGCGCCTTCCAGCGCGGTGGCGTGTTCGCCTTCTGCGGCAAAGTTACCGGGGTCAAGAACGAGGGTGCGCCCCTCATTTTCAAGGCGGATACATGAGTGGGTGTACTTCGTCATTTTCATAGTTTTAGTCTACCGCGAACCTCCACACCCGCCCCGAGGCGGCTTCAACTTTTGAGATAAAGCGCAAATCAACCACCTTTTGAACGCCTCTAGTGTAAAGTCGTAAGACAAGATCGACCACACAATGGGGCGGAAATCCGCTCCGAAAGGTTCAGCAATGGACACTCATATTCCCGTACGGAGAATTACGAAGCCCGCCGAAGCCCGAAATACCCGCCAGCGTCGCATCATCAAGGCGACCATGGAAGAGCTCGGCGATTTCATCTCAGCACAGGATCTGCACCTGACCCTCGCGAACCGCAAGGAACAGGTCTCTCTCGCAACTACCTACCGTGTACTGCAGTCGCTGGCTAACGCCGGCGAGCTCGACTCGGTCAAGGGCATTGAAGGTGAGACCCTGTACCGCCACTGCCAGGTGAAAGATCACCACCACCACCTGCTCTGCCGCCGATGCGGCACCGCCATTGAGCTGGAAGCACCCGCCCTCGAGGACTGGGCACTGGCGATGGGCAAGCAGCACGGCTTCTCGGAGCTGGAGCACGTGGTAGAAGTGACCGGCTACTGCCCGGACTGCACTTTAGCACGTCGCGAGGAAGAAGCGCAGGGCGGCACTGCACGCTAACGTTGCAGGCCAAGCCGCAACCTCTAAGCCCCTCATCTGAGGAGCTATCCCCCATCGAGGGAAAACCTTCTCAACGAAGGAAACGGCGCCTTCAAGATCTTTGACGCCGCTACAGCACGACACACAGGGCATCTGAACAAGGCAACGCCACACAGACTAAGCCCACGCCGCACCGGGAGAAACCCCTTTTCACAGCGGCATCCACATGCACGACAACGAAAGAGCCCCACCTCATTCCCGAGGTGGGGCTCTTTCTATAGGTCCTATGCCTTCTCAGTCAGCTGACGGCCCGACGCGCTATGGCGACGCTTCACGCCACCAATCACACGGCACACCACATAAATCAGGAAGGAAATACTGGTCACGTAGGGGCTAATCGGCAGCGAACCAGCAAGAGCCAGCAGAATACCGCCCACGATGGACGCCTCCGCGAACAGCACCGACAGGATTAGGGTGCGCACCGGAGATGCCGTCACCTGCATCGCCGCAGCCGCCGGAGTAATCAGCAGCGCCAGCACCAGCAGCGAACCGACCACCTGCACCGACAGCGCCACAGCAATACCCAGAATCACCATGAACACCAGGGACAGGAAGCGCATCGGCACACCCTTAGCGCGAGCGACCTCCGGGTCCAGGGAGGCGAAGCTCAGCGGGCGCCACACCATCACCAGCAGGGAAATAATAACCACCGCACCAATAATCATGGTGTGCAGCTGGTCGGCATCCACGGACACGATCTGACCGGTCAGCAGACCGAACTTATTCGCGCTACGGCCCTGGTACAGGGAGAGGAAGAGAATACCCAAGCCCAAGCCGAACGGCATGAGCGCACCAATCACCGAGTTCGAATTGCTCGCCTTAGAGCCCAGAAAGGCAATCAGCAGAGCCGAGGCAATCGAACCGACCATGGAGCCGGTCACCACGTCATAGCCGAGCAACAGGGCAAGGGCTGCACCCGCGAAAGACATTTCAGAGACGCCGTGCACCGCAAAGGCGTGGTCGCGCATCATCACGAAAATACCGACGAAACCACCGATAAGGCCCAGAACAGCGCCAGCAAAAATGGAGTTCTGCAGCATCTGCAGCAGCTCACCATAGCGGTCAAAGACGAAGATACGGGAGAGCAAATCATTCTGTGCGGCGGCAACCGGTGCCAGAGCGGGGAGGGAAGCAAGAATGGTCATCGAGTGGTTCCTCCCGGAAGGTGTAGGGTGCGCTGCGGTTCAGAAAGACCAGACTTCAGGTGGGAGCCGTGAATGTTCTGGTCGGTGCCCTCAATATGGCAGTGGTCGCTGGCGTGAGTCTCGCCCACCACCACGTAACGACCATTAGACTTGAGCACGCTCACCGGGGTTCCGTACAGGGAGGTGAGAGTCTCGCTGGTCATGACCTCTTCCACCGAACCGACCGTGAAACGGCCATTCGCCAGGTAAAGAACGCGATCCACATGCTCAATGATGGGGTTGATTTCGTGGGTCACGAACACCACCGCCACGCCGCGTTCACGGTTGAACCGGTGAATCAGCTCAGCCACCGCGTACTGGTGGTTGAGGTCCAGGGAGAGTAGCGCCTCGTCAGCCAGCAGAATCTTCGGGTCGTTCGCGAGCGCCTGAGCGATACGCAGGCGCTGCTGCTCACCGCCGGAGAGAAGGCCCACCGGCACGTTCGCGTACTCGGTTGCGCCGACGGCTTCGAGGAGCTCGTCCACCTTGGCGCGGTATTTGCGGCCGTGCAGGCGGATGCCCCAGCGGTGCCCGTCCACGCCAAGTCCCACCAGGTCGCGGGCGCGCATCGGGGTGGAGGTGGGGATGGACTTCTGCTGCGGTACGTAGCCGACGCCGGCGTTGCCTAGGCGTGCGGGCTTGCCGAGCACAGAGATGTCGCCGGCGTTGAGTCCGGTCAGGCCGAGAACGACTTTGAGGAAGGTGGACTTGCCGGAGCCGTTGGGTCCGAGCACGGCGAAGTATTCGCCCGCGCCGATGTCGAGGGTTAGATCTTTCCAGAGGGTGCGGGCCCCGAAAGCGAGGCTACCCCCGCGAATGGAAATCGCGGGGGTGGCACCGTTATTGTTGTCAGTCACTTAGGAGAGCGCCTTTTCGAGGTTGCTGACGTTGGTCTTCATCCATGCCAGGTAGTTGGTGTTTTCCGGCAGGGTTTCGGTGAAGGATACGTAGTTCACCGAGGCGTCCTTAGCTGCCTGCAGCACCTCGTTGGTCTGGGAGGTGGAGGTCTGCTCGTTGTAGGCGAGCAGCTGGACCTTCTTCTCGGTGACCATGTCCTTGGTTTCCTTCAGGACGAGGGCGGGGACGTCGTTGCCGGCTTCGGCTGCCTCAGCGAATTCGCTGGGGGTTGCGTTCTCTGCGCCGGTGGAGGAAATCAGGTAGTCCGGCACGGGCTCGGTGGACAGGTACTTCTTACCTTCACCGGCGATTGCCTTGGCGGTGGTGTCCAGTGCGTCCAGTTCCTTGGAGAAGGTGGATGCGTTGGTGCGGAACGCCTCAGCGTGTGCGGAGTCGAGGCCTGCGAGCTCTTCAGCAATCTGCTGGGCGACCTTCTTCATGGTTTCGAAGTCGTACCAGAGGTGCTCGTTGAACTCGTGTGCGTGGGCGTGGTCGCCGCCGTCTTCGTGGTGTTCGCCGCCGCGGTGGTCCTCGACCAGGTGGGTGTATTCGGCGTCGGTGAGCTTGCCGCTGACCTTGACCGCGTTCACGATCTTCTGGGAGGTGTTGTCCTTGCCGGCGAGGTCTTCGAGGAACAGGTCGTAGCCTGCGCCGTTGATGACGATCAGGGATGCGTCCTTTGCCTTGAGGCGGTCGGCGCTGGTGGCTTCGTAGGAGTGGGGGTCGGTGCTGGTGGAGGTGATGAGCGCGGTGACCTCGATGTAGTCGCCGCCGACCTGCTTGGCGATGTCTGCGTAGACGTCGGTGGATGCGACGACCTTCACCTTGCCGTTGTTGGAGCCAGCCGAGGAGGACGAACCGGATGAGGTGCTGTTCTCGGTTGCGCAGCCTGCCAGCAGCAGGGAGGACGCGGCGAGTGAGCCCATTGCGGTGAGGAAGTGCTTGCGGGTGATCTTCGGGTGCGACATGAGGGCTCTCTTTCGGTTCGTTCTAGTCTGTAGGTTCCTTAACTACATCATGCGCACACCCGTATAAACAACTCTTTATTGGTGTCATTTGGGTGCTGTTAGGCAACCCTTTTCCCTGTCAGTAGCTTATGCAACAGGGAAAGTTAGCTCAGCCTACTGCGCTCCCCCGCAGCCGCTTCATCCAGCCGCTTCATCCCGCCGTCTGAGAGTGCCCCTTGGGTGCATCCATAAGCCGTTTCTGACCGCAAAACAGCCCGCCCCGCGCCCTCCTTGACGAGGGCACCGGGCGGGCTGTGTGTTCAAGATTTCCCTGTTTTATTCGGGGTATCTCACGATGCGGCTACTGAGCTTATTACTGGGCTTCGCGTGCCTGCTGTCGGCGTACACGCTCACGCACCGCGTCCTGGGTGGTGTCGTTGATTTCGCCGACGAGCTCCTCCAGCACGTCTTCGAGGAAGACCACGCCGAGGGTTACGCCGTGCTCATCCATAACCTGCGCGATATGGGTTCGGCTGCGCTGCATGGAGGCGAGCGCATCGTCAATATCGGTGGTCGGGGTGAGCGTATCCAGGGAGCGCAGCTTGTACCAGGGGAAGGGCTCCTCGAACCGCTCGGGGGCGATGGCGAGGGCGTCCTTCACGTGCAGGTAGCCCATGTAGGTTCCGTCGCTGTCGGTAATGACGAAGCGGGAGTAGCCGCTGCGTGCCACGGCGCGTTCCAGTTCGGCGGGGGTGCTGCCGAAGGGCAGGGTGACGAGCTTATCGCCGGGCACCATGATTTCGTAGACGTCCTTCTCGGTGAATTCGAGGGCGCTTTCAATCACGCCGGCGTCGTCTTCCACGGTGCCTTCCGCGGTTGAGGTTGCCACGATGGTCTGCAGCTCGCCCAGGGTGAAGGTGGAGGCGACCTCATCCTTCGCTTCGACCTTCATGAGCGCCAGCAGCTTATTGGACAGGTTGTTCAGCAGGGCGACCACGGGGGCGAAAATCTTGGAGAAGGTCACCAGGGTCGGCACAATCCAGAGAGCCACACCGCGGGCCGCGAGGGTCACGGCGGCGTTCTTGGGAACCATCTCGCCAAAGATCACATGCAGGTAGGTGACCAGGATTAGGGTGATGCCGAAGGCGAGCACGTCCACGATGGCGTGGGGCAGGCCGACCAGGTGCAGGGGCACTTCCAGCAGGTGGTGCAGCGCCGGCTCTGAGACGTTCAGAATCAGCAGCGAGCAGATGGTGATGCCCAGCTGGCAGGTGGCGAGCATGAGCGAGACGTTCTCTAGGGCGTAGATGACGGTCTGCGCTCGCTTGTTGCCTTCTTCGGCGAGCGGGTCGATTTGCGCTCGTCGGGTGGACATGATGGCGAATTCACCGGCGACGAAGAAGGCGTTACCGGCGAGCAGGATGACGAGCAGTGCGATGGCTACCCAGTCGTTCATGCGTTGCCTCCCTTCTCGGTCTGTTCCTGTGCGCTAGGTGCGGGGGTGAATCGGATGCGGTCGACGCGGCGGCCTTCGAGGGTGTCGACGCGCAGGGTACCGCCGGATACGGGGACGCTGTCGCCGACTTCGGGGATGCGGCCGAGTCGTTCCATCATGAAGCCGCCGACGGTTTCGTATTCGGGGCTTTCCTCAACCTCGAGTCCGGGGATGAGGGCGTTGATTTCGTCGGGGCGGCGCAGGCCGGAGAACACCCAGTCGCCGTTGCCGTAGCGCAGGGGGCGTTCGGTGCGGCCGCGGTCGTGTTCGTCGGAGACTTCGCCGACGATTTCTTCGACGAGGTCTTCGAGGGTTGCGATGCCTGCGGTTCCGCCGTATTCGTCGAGGACCACGGCGAGCTGCAGGGCGCCCTGGCGCAGCTGGGTGAGCAGCGCGTCCAGGTGCAGGGTTTCGGGGACCTGCAGCACGTCTTCTGCGAGGGCTCCGGCTTCGAGGGTTTCGCGTACCTCCGGGGGCACGCCGACGGCCTTCTTCACGTGCACGACGCCCACGATGTTGTCGTGGTCGCCTTTGTAGAGCGGGAATCGGGAGTGGCCGGTGGAGCGCGCCAGTTCGATGACCTCGGTGACGGGCGCGGTGTCTTCAAGCATGGCGACCTGGCCGCGCGGGGTCATCACTTCGGAAGCGGTCAGCTCGGAGAAGCGCAGGGTGCGGTCCACGAAGCGTGCCGCGTCGGAGTCGAGGGTGCCTTCTTCTGCGGAGCGGCGCACCATGGAGGAGAGCTCTTCGGGGGTGCGTGCCGCGGAGAGTTCTTCTTTGGCTTCCATACCGAAGCGTCCGAGAATCCAGTTGGCGGAGCCGTTCATGACGCGCACGAGCGGGGACATGACGCGGGTGAAGGCGAGCTGTGCGGGGGCGACTCGGCGCGCCACGTCGTAGGGTTCGGCAATGGCGAGGCCCTTGGGGAGCAGTTCGCCGACGACCATGGAGAGCAGGGTTGCGATGAGCATCGCTAGCACCAGGGTGAGCACGTCGGTCACGCTGGTGGGCAGACCCAGGCTGTTGATGGCGCCGGTGGTGAGCGCCTTGATGGCGGCATCGAGGGTGTAACCGGTCAGCAGCGTGGTGATGGTGATGCCAATCTGGCAGCTGGATAGCTGAGTGGAGAGCGTCTTGAGGCAGCGCAGGACGGCGTCGGCGGCTTTATCGCCGGAGTCCTTTGCCTGCTGCACGGTGGCGGTTTCGAGCGCCACGAGGGAGAACTCTACGGCAACGAAGAAGCCCGTTCCCAGGATGAGGAGTAGGCCGATGAGCAGGAGGATTAGATCCACTCAGCCACCGCCTCCATCGACTGGTGTGCGGTGCCTTGGTTCTGGTGAAGCACTACCGCGCGGGAGGTGTCCAGATGCTGGGCACTCGAAAGCGGATTGTTTTCACGAGTAGCGGCACGGAACATGCCGGTACGGAACGCCGAGTATTCGGGCAGTATTATGCGTTGACTAGTATTCAGGGTCTTACTCAAAGGGTCATCCATACCCCATATTTTAGCGAAGGTTTCGCCCTTATCCCCCGTCTTAGGTGCCCTCTCACAGGCACACGCGTGGGCTGCGTGCACCCTCAACACCGTTTGAACTGCGTACAGTGAAAAATTGCATTGCGGATATGGCGCGATGAGCTGGAAAGTTCACCGTGATTCTCTTTACACTTATACATAGGAGCATGAGTGTGCCGCCATGCAAGCGGATGAACCCCGACGTTCACGGCACGCTAGGCAGGTTGGTACGGTGCACACCCCGCACACACAACAGCCACCAAAGGCGATGCGCACATGCTCAGCGTGATGATTCGCCCCTCGAAGACGCGGGTCGTCTATGCCGGGGAGAGTCCCGGACGCGACGGATAAATTCACACTAATTGGAAGAGGCGTTTAACGTGCCAAATCTGCCAGAACATCTGGTGCCTGAGGAATTTGCCGGTAACGAATGGTTCGTTGAAGAACAGTACGAGCGTTACCAGAAGGACAAGAACCTCGTGGACCCTTCATGGTGGCCCATTTTTGAGACCATCGACAAGGCGCTGGGAGGCGCCGGTACCGCTAGTGCAGCTCCTGTTGCGGCACCCGCCGCACCGGCTGCACCTACCGCACCTGTAGCAACTCCCGCCCCCGCGGCACCGAAGCCTGCGGCTGCGCCTGCTAACCCCACCCCTCCCGCTGCTACCAAGAAGGCTGAAACTGTGGAACCTGCTGAAGACAAGATTGTCCCCCTCCGCGGCCCTGCTAAGGCAGTCGTCACGACCATGGAAGAGTCGCTGACTGTCCCCACCGCAACCACCGTTCGTGCGGTCCCCGCAAAGCTGCTCATTGAGAACCGCGCAGCGATTAACAACTACCTGGCAAGCACCCGCGGCGGCAAGGTCTCCTTCACCCACCTGATTGGTTACGCAGTAATTCGCGCAGTGGCAGCGATGCCCTCGATGAACGTGACCTACGGCGTGGACGAGAAGGGCAAGCCCGTTGCAATCCACAACGCGCACGTGAACTTTGGTCTGGCTATTGACCTGCCCCGCCCCGATGGTTCCCGCAACCTGGTCGTTCCGAACCTCAAGGGTGCTGAGCAGCTGAGCTTCCGCGAGTTCTGGGATGCGTACAACGACATCGTTAAGCGTGGCCGTAACGGCGCGCTGACCATTGAGGACTTCCGCGGCACCACTGTTTCGCTGACCAACCCCGGTGGTATTGGTACCGTCCACTCGGTGCCCCGCCTCTCCAAGGGCCAGGCAGCGATTATCGGTGTGGGTGCGCTGGAGTACCCGGCTGAGTTCCGCGGCCTGTCCGAGAAGCTCATCACCCAGCAGGGCCTGTCCAAGATCATCACCCTGACCAGCACCTACGACCACCGTGTCATTCAGGGTGCAGGTTCCGGTGAGTTCCTGAAGCTGGTTGAGCACTACCTGCTCGGCGGCGACGACTTCTACGACGCTATCTTCCGCGACCTGAAGGTTCCTTTCGAGCCGGTTCGTTGGGCACGCGACAACCACGTCGATGACGCTCACGAGATTTCGAAGGTTGCACGTATTCAGCAGCTGATTCACGCGTACCGCGTGCACGGCCACCTGACCGCAGCAACCAACCCCGTTGGTTACAAGATGCGTTCGCACCCGGACCTGAAGCTGGAGAACTACGGCCTGACCCTGTGGGATCTGGACCGCGTCTACCCGACCGGTGGCTTCGGCGGTGCCGAGCGTCTGCCGCTGCGCACCATCCTGGAGCGCCTGCACGAGGCTTACTCCGGCTCCCTGTCCGTTGAGTACATGTACTCTGAGGACCCCGAGGTTCGTGCATGGTTCCAGGAGCGCCTGGAGCGCGGCGTTGCTAAGCCCACCCGCGAGGAGCAGCTCCGTGTTCTCTCCAAGCTGGTTGAGGCTGAGGCATTCGAGAACTTCCTGCAGACCAAGTACCTGGGTCAGAAGCGCTTCTCCCTGGAGGGCGGCGAGTCCCTGATTCCGCTGCTGGACGCTGTTCTGGACAAGGCCGCTAACAACGACCTGAAGGGCGTTGCCATTGGTATGGCACACCGCGGTCGCCTGAACGTTCTGACCAACATTGCTGGTAAGTCCTACGCTCAGATTTTCCGTGAGTTCTCCGGCACCGCAGCACCCTACGAGGGTGGCTCCGGTGACGTGAAGTACCACCTCGGTACCGAGGGTGTCTTCACCTCCGATTCCGGTAAGCAGACCCAGGTGTACGTGGCTGCTAACCCCTCGCACCTTGAGGCTGCAAACACCGTGCTCGAGGGTATCGTCCGCGCTAAGCAGGACGTCTACCGCGAGCAGGGCGTTGAGGGCCACCCGGTCCTGCCGATTCTGATTCACGGTGACGCAGCGTTCGCTGGCCAGGGTATCGTCATGGAGACCCTGCAGATGGCTGACCTGAAGGCGTACACCACCGGCGGCACCGTGCACGTTGTGGTGAACAACCAGATTGGCTTCACCACCCTGCCGAACGACGGCCGCACCGCAACCCACGCTACCGACATTGCGCGTATGACTAAGGCTCCGGTCTTCCACGTCAACGCTGATGACCCGGACGCAGTGGTTCGCGCCGCACGCCTGGCATTCGAGTACCGTGAGCGCTTCGGTCGCGACGTTGTCATTGACCTGATTTGCTACCGCCGCCGCGGTCACAACGAGGCTGACGATCCGTCGATGACCCAGCCGAAGATGTACCAGGACATCGACGCTCTGCCTTCGACCCGCACCCTGTACGCACAGGACCTGGTCGGTCGTGGCGATGTCTCTCAGGAAGAGGCAGACGAGGTTCTGGATTCCTACCACTCGAAGCTGGACGCCATCTTCGTCGAGACTCAGTCTTCGGCACCGGCTCCGACTGCTCCGCACGTTTCCGGTCTGGAACTGCCGGCTGCTCAGCAGAACACCGAGGTTGTTCACGCTGGCAAGACCGCCATCTCGCTGGAGACCTTCCAGCACATTGCTGATGCGTTCGGCAAGGCTCCTGAGGGCTTCACCATCCACAAGAAGCTGAAGAAGCTCATGGAACAGCGCGTTGAGATGGGCCGCACCGGCAACGTGAACTGGGGCATGGGCGAACTGCTCGCCTTCGGTTCGCTGCTGATGGAGGGCACCGACGTTCGTATGAGCGGTCAGGATGTTCAGCGCGGTACCTTCGTTCAGCGTCACGCTGTTCTGCACGACCACATCACTGATGAAGAGTGGTCGCCGCTGGAGCACCTCTCTGAGGATCAGGGCAAGTTCCGCATCTACAACTCCTTCCTCTCTGAGTACGGCGTTCTCGGCTTCGAGTACGGCTACTCGGTGGAGCGCCCCGACTCGCTCGTGGTGTGGGAGGCTCAGTTCGGTGACTTCGCGAACGGCGCTCAGACCATCATTGACGAGTTCGTGTCCTCCTCCGAGCAGAAGTGGGGTCAGCGCTCCTCGCTGGTCATGCTGCTTCCTCACGGCTACGAGGGTCAGGGTCCTGACCACTCCTCGGCTCGTGTTGAGCGTTACCTGCAGCTCTGCGCTGAGAACAACATGACTGTTGCATGCCCCTCGACCCCGGCTTCGCATTTCCACCTGCTGCGTCGCCACTCTCAGCACCGTCCGTACAAGCCGCTCGTGGTCATCAGCCCCAAGCAGCTGCTGCGTCTGAAGGCTGCTGCGTCCTCCATCGAGGACTTCACCGAGGGTTCGTTCCAGCCGGTGATTGGTGACCGTTCGGGTATTAACCCGGCTCAGGTTGAGCGTGTGGTCTTCGTGTCCGGTCGTCTCTACTACGATCTGGAAGCTGAGCGCGAGCGCCGCGGCGACACCAAGACCGCTATTGTCTCGGTGGAGCAGCTGTACCCGCTGCCCGAGAGCGAGATTAAGGAGCAGCTGGCTCTGTACTCGAACGCTACCGACGTTGTGTGGGCTCAGGACGAGCCTGCTAACCAGGGTCAGTGGCCGTTCATGGCTGTGAACCTGCTGCCGCTGCTGGACCGCCGTATGCGTCTTGCTTCCCGCCCCGCAGCTGCTTCCCCGGCTGCCGGTACCGGTAAGCTGCACGCAGCTGAGAACGAGGCTCTGCTCAAGCAGGTCTTCGAAGGCTAAGCCTTCTACGGCTAACCGGCTAAGGATTTAGCTGTTCAAAAACCGTCTCCCCGTCAGATGTTTCTGGCGGGGAGACGGTTTTTTAGTCTCGGATGCATACCAGAGAGGGTATTAAGTTCGAAAAGAAGCCGGTAAGCGCTTATCCTAGATATAAAGACTATTACTCACGTGCCTTGCCGCCTCTCACGGCGGGCGCATACTGCAGAAGAAAGAATTCCGTGGAGCAACGCAATATTCGAATTGTGGCAGTCGGCGATGACCTGCTCGCCGGTGTTGGCGATCCCCGTACTCTCGGCTGGTTTGGCCGTGTTATGGCGCGCACCCCGCAGACCACCGCATCCATCGCGGCATATAACCTTGCCGCACCCAATGAAGGTAGCGAGCAGCTGAACGCACGCTGGTTCGAGGAGGCGCGCCGCCGCTTCGTTCCCGGTGCTGATAACCGCCTCATTATTGCTCCGTCGACCTTTGACATTGACTTGGGTCTGACCAGCGCACGTTCGCGTTTGAACCTGGCGAACATTGTGGACATGGCGTCGCAGAACAACATTAAGGTTCTGGTTGTTGGTCCGCCGCCGACCCTGGATGCTGAGCGTAACCGTCGTATCGCCGACCTGTCGGCAGCGTACGCGGATGTGGTGACCCGCCGTAACCACGTGTACGTGGATACTTTCAACCCGCTGCTGCACCACGAGCAGTGGCGCAACGACCTTGCCGCTAATGACGGCCGTCCGGGTCAGTCCGGTTACGGTCTGATGGCGTGGCTGGTCCTGCACCGCGGCTGGTACAACTGGCTGAACATTCCTGAGCACGGCTAAGAGCCCGCTCCCCTAGTCGGACTTGGTCGGAAGAGCGAAAAGACGCGAAGAAAGTTCGTGTTTTTTCGCTCATATCCCGGTTCCAAGATGCAATCATGCCGTTTCTATGAAAAAATAGACGGCGTTGCCCTTATAGCGTGGAGCACCGGTTTCGGTGACCGCCTCTGCTAGGGCAGGTAATAGGGAGCGCGCACCGCGAAGGTGGGGCGTGCATCCATGAACACTATAAGGAGGCTCTGATGAGCAAGCGCGGTCGTAAGCGCAAGGACCGTCGTAAGGGCGGCGCAAACCACGGTAAGCGCCCCAACGCATAAGGTATCTTGCATACACTTTAAAACCCCGGCGTTTCGGATACTATTCGGACCCGGGGTTTTGCTTTACCCGCAGATCCGCTGAGTTATCTGCGGAATAAAGAGAAGAATTCTACGTTATGACAGTGAACGCCTGGCGCGTTCCTGTAGAGGAGAGAACATGGCTGAAACCAACACCGCGGCGGATACCCGCGAGCTGCGCGAACGCTTCACCGCGGACGCTATGCAGTATGTGGATCAGCTCTACGCTGCCGCCCTGCGGATGAGCCGCAACTCTGCCGATGCTGAAGACCTGGTTCAGGAAACCTATATGAAGGCGTTCGCCTCGTACCACCAGTTCACCGAGGGTACGAACCTGAAGGCGTGGCTGTACCGCATCCTGACGAATACGTACATCAATCTGTACCGTAAGCGTCAGCGTGAGCCGCAACAGTCTCAGGGTGAGACGGTGGAGGATTGGCAGCTGGCTCAGGCCGGTGAGCATGATGCGGTGGGTCTGCGTTCTGCCGAGGCGGAGGCGCTGAGCGCCCTGCCGAGCACGGAGGTTCGTGAGGCTCTGAATGAGCTGTCTGAGGATTTCCGCATGGTGGTGTACTACTCCGATGTGGAGGGTTTCGCGTACAAGGATATTGCGGAGATTCTGGATATCCCTCTGGGCACGGTGATGTCTCGTCTGCATCGTGGCCGCCGTATTCTGCGTGAGAAGCTGCTCGATTATGCGCGTGAGAACGGTCTGCGCCCGTCGACCATCGCGAAGGTAGAGGCGAAGGCTGAGGCGAAGGCGAGCGCTAAGGCGCAGTCGGCAAAGGCAGCCAAGGGCACTAAGGCAGCCAAGGACGTCAAGTCCCCGCCGGCAGGCTCTCCTCCCGAGGCGCCTGCGGCTTCTTAGCTTCGCTCTTCTACACGTGAGTTAGCCCCAGAGCCTGAGGCTACACTCCCCTAACGCTTTATACCTTCCGTGTGAAAGGAACCCCGATGTCAACCACAGACAAGAATTCTTCCATCCCCGAATCGCCTGCGGCTTCCGAACCTCTGGAGGATTGCGGCGGCATGCCCTGCTCTGCGACCCTCAAGCACCTCTACGAATTCCTCGATAGGGAGCTGAGCCCCGAGCAGCTGCGCACGATTCAGGAGCATCTGAATGCCTGCCCCGAGTGCGCGGATGTGAAGGACTTTGAACTGATGATTCGTGAGAAGATGCGTTCTTCGTGCGCTCAGCAGGCGCCCGAGCAGCTAAAGGCGCGTCTGCTGCAGGATGTGCAGAAGTTCTGCGCCGAGGCTAACCTCTAAGCTGTCCCAAGCTCTTGCCACGCTGGGGTACAGACATCCGACGATGAGTGAAGGCGGTGCACCAATGACGGTGCGCCGCCTTTCTGCATGTTGCGTTGGTTAGCGCTGTCTGGTTCACGCCGCTTATCTCATGGCTAGAGTCCTCGGCGGCTCGCAAACCCTCAACCGGTAGAATAGGGGTAGACGTCAACCGGCGCAGCGTCTCTGAGTCTGCGCCCTCCCCATGATTTGAACCAGAAGAGGATGTATGAGCGACGTAGCAGTGCAGCTTTCCCCCGGTGATTGGCCCGCTCCCCTGGCACCCGCCTCCAGCGAAGCCGCTGGCAAGAACGCGCTGGTGCATATTCCGGGTTCTAAGTCGCTCACAAACCGCTACCTGCTGCTTGCCGCTCTGGCTGATTCGCCGTCGTATTTGCGTGCGCCCCTGCATTCGCGTGATTCGGCGCTGATGATTGAGGCTCTGCGTCAGCTGGGTGCGGGCGTTGAGCTGGTGCCGACCGATTCGCCGTTCGGTCCGGATGTGAAGGTCACTCCCCTAAGCTTCGTGGAAGCTGAGCCGCGTGCTGTGTCGATTGAGTGCGGTCTTGCCGGTACCGTGATGCGTTTTGTCCCCGCCCTGGCGGCGCTGCTGCCGGGTGAGTTCGCCTTTGATGGTGACCCGCATGCCCGTCAGCGTCCGATGGGCCCGGTTCTGGAGGGTCTGCGTCAGCTGGGTGTGCAGGTGGATTGTGAGCAGGGCGAGAACGCTCTGCCGTTCGTGTTGCGTTCCCCCGGTCTGGCGAGCGCTGAGGGTGTCTCTGAGGCGCCCGTGGTTCGTATTGATGCCTCTACTTCTTCTCAGTTCGTTTCGGCTCTGCTGCTGATGGCGCCTCGCCTGCCGCAGGGCATGGTGCTGGTGCATGAGGGCTCTTCGGTGCCGTCCATCCCGCACATTCAGATGACCGTGGAGGCGCTGCGCCAGATGGGTATCCGGGTGCAGGAACACTACCCGAACCAAGGCAACGAAGCAGAGGGCGGCGAGTACCGCTGGACGGTTCATCCCGGTTCCTTCCCCGGCTTTGAGATGACCATTGAGCCGGACCTGTCGAACGCCGGTCCGTTCCTTGCCGCCGCCGTGGTTACCGGCGAGTCTGTAACTATTCCTTACTGGCCTGCCCCCGCGGCTGATTCGTCGGCGGGTACGACCCAGGTGGGCGATATGTGGCGTGAGCTTCTGCCCGCACTTGGCGCCCAGGTGAGCTACGCTGAGGGCCGTCTGACCGTGACCGGCCCCCGTGAGCTTCCCGAGGGCGATTTCTCCTTTGACCTGTCTGCCGGTGGCGAGCTGGCGCCGACCATGGCTGCCGCCTGCGCCTTCGTGAAGGGCCGCGTTGAGCTGACCGGTATTGCGCATCTGCGCGGTCATGAGACGGACCGCCTCGCAGCGCTCGCCGCCGAGATTAACCGTCTGGGAGGTAGCGCCCACGACACCGCCGATTCGCTGGTGATTGAGGCGCCCATCCCCGCTGACGCTGAGGCTGAGCAGGTTCTGGCGCGCACCTACGACGATCACCGCATGGCAACCTTCGCGGCGATTATTGGTCTGCGCCGCGGCAACGTGGTGGTGCAGAACGTTGCCACCGTCGCGAAGACCATGCCCGAATTTACCGCAATGTGGGAGGACATGCTGGCGCAGTGGCAGACCGGCGCCTCCACCGCTGATGCTACCGCCGACCAGGAGGTCTTCTAAATGGGTTCTTCCCGCATGAACGTGCGCGATTTCTCCGAATGGGACGAGTCGGATGTGCGCGTGCGCCCGAACAAGAAGGGCTCCCGCCCCCGCACGAAGGACCGCCCGACCTTCAAAGAAGCGATTCGTGGCAGGGTCATTACGGTGGACCGCGGCCGCTGGTCGGTCGTCGTTGATGAGGGTACCGAGAAGGAGCGTACCCTCATTGCGGCGCGTGCTAAGGAGCTGCGCCGCACCGCGATTGTAACCGGCGACTTTGTGGACCTGGTAGGTGACACCTCCGGTGCGAAGGATACCCTGGCGCGCATTGTGCGTCTGGGTGAGCGCACCTCGATTCTGCGCCGTAGTGCCGATGACACCGACCCGTCGGAGCGCGTGGTCGTGGCAAATGCTCAGCAGCTGGTGATTGTGGTTGCTGCGGCGAACCCGGAGCCGCGCACCGGCTTCATTGACCGTGCCGTGGTGGCTGCGTTTGACGCCGGGATTGAGCCGATCCTGTGCATTACGAAGACCGATGTGCGGTACCCGCAGAACCTGCTGGATTACTATGCGGCGAGCGGTTTGAAGATTGTGCTGTCTTCGTCTTCGGATGGTTTGGCGCCGAGTCAGGAGGGCGCTGCCGGTTTGGAGTCGGCACCGGTTCAGGAGCTTCTGCAGGAGCTGCTGGGCCAGGTGTCGGTGCTTCTGGGCCATTCGGGTGTGGGCAAGTCGACCCTGGTGAATGCGCTGACCGGCTCCGAGCGTGCGACCGGCCACGTGAACGCGGTGACGGGCCGTGGCCGCCACACTTCGTCGTCGGCGTTGGCGTTACGTCCGGTGAATGCGAATGGGGAGCCGATGGAGCCGGGCACCTGGATTATTGATACTCCGGGTATTCGTTCGTTCGGTCTGGCGCATGTGCCCCCGGAGACCGTCGTGGAGGCGTTCGTGGACCTGGCGCCCGGTGCGGCGGATTGCCCGAAGGCGTGTACTCACGCGGCTCAGGCTCCCGAGTGCGGTCTGGAGGCGTACGTTGCCGCCGGTCACGCCGGTGAGAGCGGCCCCGCCCGACTGGAGTCGCTACGTAAGCTGCTGTTGCTGACTCCTGAAGAGGGCGATTCGGAGAAGGAACTGGGCGCTCTCGTCTAGGGTTCTCTGCGGGGTTCTCTGCCCCTCCCGCACACACATTTTTGCTGACTACATCACCGATACTGAAGAAGAGCATTACTATGAGCCGTCCCCAGCAGTACACCGACGATTTGCGTCTTGCGCATATTCTTGCCGATAGCGTCGATCGTGTGAGCGCCATGCGTTTTCGTGACCGCCCGGTCTTCTCCCCCGCTTCTGAGGTGGCAGAGCCCGCGGAGGCGGCACCCGCTGCGGCACCGTTGGCGCCGTGGCAGCAGGCTACTCAGCAGCCTGCAGAACCGCAGGTACAGGAGCAGGAACCTGTCGATTACGCCTCGGGTGTGGCTCAGGAGGTTGAGGAGCTTCTGCGCGCTCAGCTGTCGCGTGTGCGTACTCGTGACGGTATTGCCGGTGAGCATGCCGGCTATAACGGTCAGGCGTCGCGCCAGTGGGTGATTGCGCCGATTGCTGAGCTGGATAATTTTCGCCGCGGCGTGCCGGTGTGGGCGACTCTGATCGCTCTGCTGGATCAGGGTGAGCCGGTGGTGGGCGTGGTGTCTGCACCCGCGCTGGGTCGCCGATGGTGGGCTGCTCGCGGTTCGGGCGCGTACACGGGTAAGTCCTTGGCGCAGGCTACTCGTCTTGAGGTGTCTTCGCTGACTCAGCTGGATCAGCTGTCTGCCGCGTACACCGACCTCGCCTCCTGGAAGGCAGCCTCTGAAGGCGCTGTGGACCGCTCTGGCGAGCTTGTACAGCTTCTGGGCTCAGTGGGTCGTTCCCGCGCGTACGGTTCGTTCTGGGCGGCGTGTATGCTCGCTGAGGGCGCGGTAGATACCGTGGTGGATGCGTCCCTATCGTTCTACGAGGTGGCGGCGCTTCTGCCGCTGATTCGTGAGGCTGGCGGCGTCGCCTCCACTCTGGAGGGCGACCTGCCCGAGCACGCGGGCGTTTCGGTCTCCGGCGTGCACCCGGTGTCCCTGGTGGCAAGTAACACGGCGGCGGTCCAGCAGCAGGTGCTGGAGGCGCTCGCGCCCCGTTCCTAGACTCTCTCCGCGCCTAGCCCCTCCCCCGATGGTGGTAGAAATATAGCGAGGCGGCGGCTTTCCGGTAAG
>ERZ1674288.50-NODE-50-length-18090-cov-15.061325_pt1 | contig 18090 bp, 18 predicted proteins | sample MGYA00581190_ERZ1674288 | MGnify/ENA primary metagenome ERZ1674288 (study PRJEB41354, sample SAMEA4873332) | human saliva metagenome | biome: human-associated habitat [ENVO:00009003]; feature: mouth environment [ENVO:08000002]; material: saliva material...
CAACTCATATCAAGAAATACCGGGGCAAAACTAAAGGCGGACGGTGATAACACCGTCCGCCCTAAGCACCCGGAGGTTTAGAACCTTAAAGAACCAACCCCTCCGGCTACACGCAATGCGTAGAACCCTTAGTCCTGAGCCTTCATTGCTTCGTAGTATGCGTCCTGAATATCCTGGTGGATGCGGCCGCGGTCAGAGACCTTGTGGCCGTTAGCCTTAGCCCACTCGCGGATTGCTGCGGTCTCGGGGTTACGCTTGACCGGAGCAGCGGTGCCGCGGGGTGCACGGGTGCGCTGGGTAGCGGTACCCTGCACGCGGCGGGACTTTGCCACGAAGGGGCGGATAGCGTCACGCAGACGAGCTGCGTTAGCGGAGGACAGGTCGATCTCGTAGTGAGCGCCGTCCAGGCCGAAACGGATGGTTTCGTCTGCGGGGCCACCGTCGAGATCATCTTCAAGGATGATGCGAACCTTCTGTGCCATTGAGGCACCTCCTCATCTGTTGCATATATCCTGTGGATAAACCCAAAAGCCTCTATCGGAGATTGAGAAAATAGTGTGCCGGATATATTTATGTACTAATTTTCTTTCACATAATAACAGAAATATATTAAAGATTCCGAAAACTTCCTGAATATTGAAACAATGCGCTGATCGCCCTGAGCGATATATCCATTCCGTTCATCTCCGTTAAATCCTCACCCACCCCGCACACATTAATGCGCAGTTTAGAGTGCAAATACTTTGGATTCCTCCGGCACACACTATGGGGACAATATCGAACAATGCACAACCCGGCACCACCAACAATCCCCAGGAATTGCATCACCCGCACGGGCACCCACAATACGCCATTCACTCCAGGCATTCCCAGGCTATTCAAAAGCGAAATTTTGGCCCTATCCCAACAGCTCATTCTTTTCTATGCGACACATTCGTGTATAAGAACAGAAACCCCCGCCAGAACGAATAGAGCAGCATAAATCAGCACCAGAATAGAACAAAAAAGCACCGAAAAACGCCCCTGACCTGTGCAAATACCAATCCAAGCCCACAGCACACGCTATACACCGTGCAAAACAGTGCACGCAAAAACGGCGGGTGCCGCAGATACAACCGTATCCGCGGCACCCGCCGCATTATCGCCTCTCAAGGTGAAGCTAAAGCTTAGGCTTCCGGCTTCATCAGGGGGAAGAGAATAGTCTCACGAATACCGGGCTGACGCACCACAGTACCCGGACGCTCCGGATCTTGGTCGCCCGCCAGCAGCATAATCAGGCGGTCAATACCCAGACCCAGGCCACCCATCGGGGGTGCACCGTGCTCCAGGGCGCGCAGGAAGTCCTCATCCAGCTCCATCGCCTCATCGTCACCGGCAGCAGCCAGCAGCGACTGAGCGGTCAGACGCTCACGCTGAATGACCGGGTCAATCAGCTCGGAGAACGCGGTACCACGCTCCATACCGCCAATAATCAGGTCCCACGCCTCAATCAGAGGCTCACCGGAACGGTGCGGACGAGCCAGCGGCTGAGCGCTCGGCGGGTAATCGTACACGAAGGTCGGGTTCACCAGGGTCGGCTCAACAATCTCACCGAAGAGCTCGGTCACCAGCTTCTCAGCGTCCCACTTCGGGTCGATATCAACCTCGTGCTTCTCAGCAATCTCGCGCAGAACGGATGCGTCAGTCTCGGGGGTGACCTCAACGCCCACAGCCTCAGACAGGCCCGGGTACACGCCAACCCACTTCCACTCACCGAACAGGTCGATGGTGCCGTTCTCAGTCTCAATACGCTCGGTACCAACAGCCTTCGCGCAGCTCTGGATAATCTCCTTCATGCGCTCAGCCATCACGAACTGGTCTGCGTAGGTCTCGTAGCACTCCAGGGTGGTGAACTCGGGGCTGTGGGTCGAGTCCACACCCTCGTTACGGAACACGCGACCAATCTCGTACACGCGCTCGATACCACCAACCACTGCACGCTTGAGCGGCAGCTCGGTCGCAATACGCATGGTCATCGGCTGGTCGAAAGCGTTCAGGTGAGTGCGGAACGGGCGGGCAGTCGCGCCACCGTGCACCAGCTGCAGAACGGGGGTCTCAACCTCAATGTAGCCGTGATCTTCCAGCACGCGGCGGACGGTGCGGGTAATCAGGGCGCGCTTCTTCACCAGCTCGCGAGCCTCCTCGCGAACCATCAGATCCAGGTAACGCTGGCGAACGCGGGTTTCCTCGTTCAGGTCCTTGTGCAGAACCGGCATGGGGCGCAGCGCCTTCGACGCCATCTTCCAGTCGGTCACCATAATGGACAGCTCGCCACGGCGAGAAACAATCACGCGGCCGGTCACGAACACGTGGTCGCCCAGGTCAACCAGGGACTTCCACTCAGCCAGGGACTCCTCGCCAACCTCAGCCAGCGACAGCATCGCCTGGATGCGCTTACCCTCGGTACCACCCTGCAGGGTCGCAAAGCACAGCTTACCGGTGTTACGGACGAACACCACGCGGCCACCAACATGCACCACACGGTCAGTCTCGTCGCCAGCCTTCAGCTCCTCAGCAGCCAGCTTCGGATCGTACTCGGCGCGCAAATCCTCAATGTGGTTGGGCTCCACGCGGTTACCCTCAGAATCCAGCAGACCCACCGGGTATGCCTCGCGACCCGACTCGATCAGCTTCGCACGCTTCTCCAGGCGAATCTGCATCTGCTCGGACATATCAGCAATCGCCGGTGCGGCAGTGTGCTCAGTGCTCACAGTGATACCTATCTGTGTAGTGTGTTGGGGACTCTTCTAAACGAGCGAACGCTTAGCGCAGGTCCATGTTGTCAATCAGGCGGGTCGGGCCAACGAACGCGGCAACCAGTGCCAGCACTCGCTCCGACTCCTCAGTCGGCTCACCGAAAGTCATCGGGTCGACCAGTTCCAGGTAGTCAAGGCGTACACCCGGAGTGGAGTTGATACGCTCACGCGCACCCTCCAAATCAATCTCGTGGAAGCCACGGTTCAGCGAATTCTCACGCAGCATCGCCAGGGTGCGGGAGAGCACCAGGGCAGACTCGCGCTCCTCATCCGACAGGTAGCTGTTACGCGAAGACAGCGCCAGGCCGTTATCGTCGCGCACAATCGCCACGGGGCGCAGGGTCACGTCGTGGTTGAAGTCGCGCACCATACGCTGAATCAGGATGTACTGCTGAGCGTCCTTCTGACCGAAGTACGCATTCACCGGGTGGTTACCGGCAGCGGGGCGAATAATGTTGAAGAACTTATTGACCACGGTCAGCACGCCATCAAAGTGGCCGGGACGGGTCGCACCCTCAAACTTGGTGCCCAGCTCGCCGCTCGAAATGCGGATCAGCGGGTCACCGTCGGGGTACATCTCTTCAACCTCGGGGGCAAAAATAATGTCAACACCGGCAGCACCAGCCAGGGCAGCGTCTGCCTCCAGGGTGCGCGGGTATGCTTCGTAATCCTCGCCGGGGCCAAACTGCAGCGGGTTCACGAAAATGGAGGCGACCACTACATCATTCTGTTCAGCGGCGCGACGCAACAGGGTTGCGTGGCCGTCATGCAGGGCGCCCATGGTGGGCACGTAGCCCAGGGATGCGTTCTTGTACTGAACTGCGGTGCCGTTCTGCTCCGCCTCCTGGCGGGCGGCCCGGTCCAGTTCCTCCTGCGCTGCGGCAAGAGATTCGGTGATTGCCGTGCGGAACTCCGCAATGGTGGTCACGACTCGGGGCTTCGAAGTCTCAGTCATGACGAGAACTCCTTGTTTTCGGGGGCTGAATCATCAATATCGCCGGGGTGGTTGCATTCCGAAGAATTGCCCAGCAGATTCTCAATTCGTCCCAGTTGTTCATCGTTTAACAAACCTCTATTATGCGCTCTTTTTGCGGTTGCGTGTGCCAGAGCGGCATAAGAGTCTGTAATATCACCTGTTTTCTCATGCTCTGAGTACTCATTCAGAGCATGCAGATGAGCCTTCACAGTGCCTGCGTCTCCACGTGCCACGGGCCCGGTCAGGGCACCCTCGCCGCTGGCGAGCGCATTGTCCACGGCGGCTCGAACGAGCGGCCCCATATAGCGTGCCGGGTCCTCAATACCGATGGATGCGAGCATCTGCTGGGACTGACCCAGGATGGTCACGAGGTGGTTCGCGGCGTGCGCCAGGGCTGCGTGGTAGAGCGCCCGGTCAACCTCGGCAACGTGTACGGGTTCGCCGCCCATCTCCACCACGAGTGCCTGAGCAATCGGGATGAAAGGCGCCGGTCCAGTCACGGCGAAGCAGGTGCCGTTCAGGCGCTGCAGGTCCACGGACATGCCGGTAAAGGTCATGGCGGGGTGAATCGCCAAACCGATAGCACCCAGTGCGGTCGCCGGTGCGAGCACCTCGGTGCCGTGGCGGCCGGAGGTGTGCACCAGAATCTGACCGGCGGTCAGGCTCCCCGAAGACGCCAGGTAGGTGACAAGGCCCGGCAGCTCATCATCGGGAACCGCAAGAATCAGCAATTCGCTACGTTCGGCAATCTGCTCCACAGGCAGCAGAGGCACATCGGGAAGCAGCATCGCGGCGCGCTCCTGAGAAGCCTCAGACACCGCGTGAACACCCACAATCGTGTGTTCGCAGGCGCGCAAAGCCGCACCGAGGACGGCGCCAACCCTCCCGGCGGAAATAATTCCAATGCCCAAACGCGCAGGTTTTGAATGCTGTATCACGGCTTTAAGTATATTCTCCCTTTCACGCAGGCCCTGCCGCCGGTGTCACGAAGACGACCGACGGCAGGATGCGTTCTGCAGTTTTGCTAGTTGTCTGGCTGAGCTAGCGGGTTAGCTGAGCTGGCGGGCTGGCTTAGGGGCGCCCGCTCATCACCGGTACGCGGTAGTAGGGTTCAATACCCTCCAGGCGAACCGTCATCAGCCACACCAGGTCCTCACAGACGCGCGGCGGCAGGTGCATCATGAGCGTGCGCACCGGGCCGGGTACCGTACCGAAATGCACGCTCGCGCATCCGAAGGCACGCTGTAGCGGGCCCTGGCCCCAGCTCACGCTCAGCACGCGGCTGACCGGAACAATCGACAGCGTACGGATAAAGTAGCCGCCACGAATCAGCAGCAGGTCGCCCTGCGTATGCTCGCCAACGCTCGCCCGTGCGGCGTCCGAATCAATGCGGGTGGTCGCCTGCACCGAACCGGCAGTGTAACCGACCGTGGTCACGCCGTTACGCTTCCAGGTGAGCAGGTCCATCCAGCGCGCCGATGAAGGGGTCACAATCATTGCCGGAACCTGCGGCTGCTGACTCTTCAGCGAACCGTTGGCGGTATCCAGCAGCACCTGCGCCTGCGCCTCATCCAGAGCGGGCAGCAGCAGACGCAACACCATCAGCGTCTCCTGCCTATTACCAACCGGCAGAGCAATATTGCGGGTCACCAGCTTCTGGTTGTCGTTCTGCTCAACACCGATACCGGCAATGGTCATCTTGATGCGGTACCAGCCGAACACACGCCACAGAATGGACTGCTCCACCGCCAGCGCCTGAATACGCTCAACCATCACATTCTGGGTGTGCGTGCCGGTGAAACCGTACCGCAGGGTCACACCACCCTGACCACTCGGGGTGATTTTGAAGTTCGCGGCACCATCAAAACGTGCCCACAACGTACCCAAGTAACCGAGCAGCGGTACGAAGGTGCCGGGTAGCAACGCCATGAAAATCAGGAACGGACTCTCGCCATCTAGGATCGCGGCAATGACCGCGGCACCAACCATGAGAGCTACGGCGGGCACCAGCCACACAAGGTGCTCCAGCATGATGGAGGCAACCAGACGCATATTCGAGATGCGGAAAATCGGCGGCTGCGAGGGGTCAGCCGGTAGCGGGATGGGGCGGCGAGCGCCGCGGCGGGATGCAACGGGCTGCTGGATTCCCTGCTCGGGTGCGGGCTGCACGGGTGCGGGCTGCACGGGTGCGGGCTGCACGGGTGCGGGCTGCGAGTAGCCGCCCTGCTGAGGCGCTACCTGCTGATGAGCGGGCTGGGTGCCGTCCTGCACGGGTGCGCCATAGGACGCCTCGTAAGATGCCTCAAACGGCTGATGCAGCTGATCCGCATCCGGCATACGCTCCGCCGAAATCTGCATGCTCTCGGGCAGCACATCGACCGGGCGACCAGCAGCCTCCGAACGCAGCAGATTAATACTCGCCATCGCGGTACGGCGCAGAACCTCCGCCTTGCGGGCGGAAACGTACTTGATGTGCAGCGCCTCCGAAGAGCCGTCAGCAACCTCAAAACGAAGCTCCGACAGACCCAGCAGGCGCGCCACCAGAGGACGCGAAATGTCCACGCTCTGCACGCTCTCCAGGCGGATTGTGCGGTTCTTCTTGAACAGAAAACCGCTACGGCGGTGAATCGCCAAATCGTCCAGGCTGTAGCGGGTAAACCACCAATCAATCGAGCCGCCAACCAGAATCAGCACGAGCACGGCGAAGCCGATAAGCTGCGAGTACGTTGCGCTGAAGTAGCTACTGTTCTCGTCGAATGCCTGCGTCAGGCGCGCGCCCCACTCGTTCGGCGGGGTGGTCAGAATATTCAGGATGATGCTCTGGAAGAAGCCGAACGCCAGCAGAATAACGAACCAGAGGTTCATGATGAACGTGCGGATATCGGCACGCCACCACTTCTGCTCCTGAGTGTTTGGGGCGTTATTATTCGGAACCGGGGTGCTCATTAGAGTGCCGCCATTCGCTCATCGGCGCGGCGCACCAGATCCGCGCGCAGCTCCTCCGCCACGTTCAGCGGAATACCGAATAGCACCATCGTGCCAGTGGTCGTACCCGCGGTGCGCACCGTCAGGCGGGCAACACCGCACATGCGCTCCAGCGGACCCGAATCCACATCAACATACTGGATGCGACCGTACGGCATAGAGCTCATCGAACGGAACACGATGCCGCGGCGCGCCATCAGGTGATTCGACTCCAGGGCGTAGCCGAGCGCGCGAGTACGGCGCGGAGTGGTCAGAATCCACCACAGACCCCACAGACCAAACACCGCAATCACAGCCAGGCCGACGATGCGCAGCACCTCCGGGCCGCCGAAGAACGCACCCGCACAATACAGGGCAACACCCGCAAGAATCGGGAGCGCCAAAGCAGAAAGAGTGTGAATATAACGAACCGTCAGGTAGCGGGAGGCAGCGGGCACCCACTGCGGCTCCGGCGCGGGCTGAGAGGTAACCGGCTGGGGGCTTACCGGCTGAGCGGGCGCCGACTGCGGGGGAACCTGCTGAGGCGCGTTCGGGTACGCGGCAGCGGGCGGAACCTGCTGACCGTACTGGGTTTGCTGAACATACTGCGCCTGCTGGTCATGCTGTGCCTGCTGTCCATACGGGGCACCAGGCTGACCGTAAGCCGCCTGCTGGTACTGCCCGTACTGGTCCTGCTGACCGGGCTGACTCTGCCCATACTGACCGTATTGAGCATTCTGGGCGTTCTGGGCGTTCTGGGCGTCCTGCCCATACTGGCCATTCGGCGAATAACTATTCTGGTTAGGAGCCGACATAGGTTCCTCCCTCTCGCGGCTTGACAGCACCGGAAGAGGAGGCCGCATCCTCATCATCCTCCGGCGGAATACGACAACAATGCTGAGCCCACAGGCCAGCAATCAGCAGGGCAACACTGCCCACACAATTAACAAGAACCTCCCAAAAGACCACCGAAAAACCGCGCACAGACACCATCGCCACATGGTAACCAAGAATCGCAGCGCACCAGCCCGTCAACAGGGCACCGGTCATGATGGAACCCTGCGCATACGCCACCGCACGCGCAGCAAGAATCGGGCCCATATGCGGCACCTTCTCACGCGTCTGAATACGACGATAACGAGCCACCTGCACACCCAGCCACACGGCACCCGCCGCAACCAGCAGGCACACCGCGCCGAGCATCCACGAAAAATTCAGCTCACCAAAACCGGCGCCAATCATCACGGAATTCACCATAAGAGCGGCAGCGGCACCGCACACAGCCGCCACAATAATCGCCCGATAACTCAGGGGCTTCATGGTGTTTCCTTTCGGTAGGTTCCTCTACCTTCCAGAGTGCCACATTTAAGGCTGATCAGGTACCTGCATCTCACGCATATAGCTAATAGCGTCTTCATCCGCCCCAAGCAGCGTGCGGGACAGCTCCGCAACGTTCACGACCTCGCGACTCAGCGGTGTGGGAACCTCATCCGGCCGCTCCCCCGAAGGCTCCGCACGCCGGGTCACCGTCAGGTACGCCTGCGGGTCCATCTGCGCCCACGGCACCAGCACAAAAGCACGCTCCTGCGCCCGCGGATGCGGCAAAGTCAGCACCGGATCTTCAGAGATCACGCCGTCATAGTCAATCACGTCAATATCGAGGGTGCGCGGACCCCAACGCACCAGGCGCTCACGGTGATGCGCCGCCTCCACCGCATTACACAGCTTCAGCAGCTCGTAGGCGCCCAGGTCGGTGGTCACCTCAATGACCGCGTTCACGAAATCCGGCTGACCCACCGGACCACCCACCGGGGCAGTACGGTACAGCCCGGAGGCGCGCACCAGCTGCACGCCGCCCGCCACCAAATCGGCGACGGCACGCTCCAGGGTGTCTTCACTTTCGCCCAGGTTCGAGCCCAACGCCAACACCGCGCGGTGCCTCTGCGTATCGGGCTTCTGCGTGCCCGCCACTAGCGGCCGTCCTCAGCGGTACGCTCAGTAACACGCTCGCGGAACGCGCTCACCGCCACGTTACCGAACGGCAACTCAATCGGCGCCTGCGGCTTCGACACGGTAATCTCAACCGCCTGAACGTGCTCAAACATCGCGAGGATACCCTCGGCAATGTTCACGGCAAGGGTCTCAATCAAATCCAGCGAACCGTTCGTAATGTGGCGGTGAATCAGGTCCACCACCAGCGCATAGTTCGTGGTCTTCGTCAGGTCATCCGTCGCAGCTGCGGCGGAGAAATCGCTGTACAGGGTCGCATCCACGACGAAGGGCTGGCCGTCGCGCTTCTCAAAATCGAGCACGCCGTGGTAACCCTTGGCGGTAATGCCGGTGAGGGTGATGCGGTCGTGGCGTGCGTAATCTGCCTGGGTCATTGGGGTCTCCTAGAGGGTATTCGGGTAGTCGGCGGTTGCGGGTGGTGGTTCTAGCTGACAGAACGCAGCGCGGAGGCGACCGTCACCGCATCCACGCTGGCGGGCACGTCGTGCACGCGCACCGCCCACACGCCGCGGGCGGCCACCAGGGCGGTCACCGCCGCCGAAGCTGCGGCACGATGCTCAGCCGGGCGCGGCTCCGACAGCGACTGCCACAGTTCGCGTTCAGCTTCACCCGCATCGGTTGCGGTGAAGCCGCTCGCGTTCAGACGCTCGGCCAGGGCCGCATCCGCAGCCGTCAGGGCGTTGGCAATAAAACGCTTGCGGGAACCGGCGATGAGCAGGCGATGCCCCAGGGACTGCAGCTCGTCAATGGCGGCGAGCAGCTCCCAGTCCTGCATGCCGCCCTTCGCGAAGCCCAGGCCCGGGTCAAGAATCAGGTTCTGCGGTAGCACACCGGCGGCGAGGAAACGCTCACGCAGACCGGTCAGCTCTTCCACCACCTCGGTGACGACGCCGCGCGGGTACTCTGCCAGGCTGTCCATGGTCTGGGAGGTGCCGCGCGCGTGCATGAGGATGTACGGCACCTGCAGCTCGGCGGCGGTTTCAATCATTTCGTCGCTGACGTTCAGACCGGACACATCGTTGATGATGTGCGCACCGGCGGCGATGGCGGCGCGGGCGGTCTGCGGGTTCATGGTGTCAACGCTGATGGTGGTGCCCATCTGCGCGACCGCCTCGATGACGGGCAGGATGCGGCGCTGTTCCTCCTCCACGCTGATGCGCACGGCACCGGGGCGGGCGGACTCGCCGCCGATGTCGATAATGGAGGCGCCCTCGGCAATCATGCGGGCGGCGCGGGCGATAGCGTCGGTCGCGGCGTAGTGCTTGCCGCCGTCGCTGAAGGAGTCGGGGGTGACGTTGAGGATGCCCATGACGAGGGTGCGTTCGGCGGCGAGCGCGTCGCAGGGCAGGAGGGCTACACGGGTGGATTCGGTCATGGTTTTAATCGTACCGAATCTGCCGGATGACACAGCGCGCCATATTTGCATATGGCATACCGATTTAGGGGTATCCTGGGAGGGTATGCTCTGCCTGCGTCACAGCGGTGTGGGTTGGGCACCTCATACACATACATACTCTAGGAAGTGACTCATCGTGAATATGAAGACCGGCGCTTGGATCCTGTCCCTGGTGGCTCTTGCTGCGCTTGTGACCATTGTGCTTGCTGAAGGCGCCCCCGCGGTCCGCTGGATTGCTTTCGGCACCGCAACCGGTTGCGGCTTTATTGCTGTGGGCTTGATCGTGACGCTTGCCCTGGGTTGGGATGATCCGAGCGAGGCGAAGGGCCGCCTGCAGCGTTAGCGGCGGGGCTCTTCTAGCTTCTGCGGTAAGGCGCTATCGGCGCCGCCACGGCTGCGGAAGGCACCCGGCTCAGAACACACTCTCGGAGCACTTTGGCGATGCGAAAAGGGGCGGAGGTTTTCACCTCCGCCCCTTTCAGCGTGTCTATCGAGTGCTTAGCGCTGCGAGAAGATCAGGCTCATCGCCTCCGCACGGGTTGCGCCGTTCATCAACGCACCGCGTACCGCGCTGGTCACGGTCTTCGCGCCCGGCTTACGCACACCGCGCATCGACATGCACATGTGCTCAGCCTCAATCACCACAATCGCGCCGCGCGGGTTCAGGTGCTCCTCCAGAGCCTCCACCACCTGCGTGGTCAGGCGCTCCTGCACCTGCGGGCGGCGGGCATACATATCCACCACGCGGGCGAGCTTGCTCAGGCCGGTCACCTTACCGTCCGGTCCGGGAATGTAACCCACATGCGCCACGCCGTGGAAGGGCACCAGGTGGTGCTCGCAGGTCGAGTAGAACGGGATGTCCTTCACCAGCACCATCTCAGAGTGGGCAATGTCGAAGGTTGTACCCAGAATCTCGCCGGCGTCCTGGTGCAGGCCTGAGAAGAACTCCGCGTAGGCGCGCGCCACGCGTGCCGGGGTCTGCTGCAGACCGTCACGGTCCGGGTCCTCACCGATCGCGAGCAGAATCTCGCGCACAGCCGCCTCAATACGCGGCTGGTCGACAGCGTTCTTAGCCTCGCTCATTCTCTGCTCCATTCTGGTTCGGGGTGCCGTTCTCCGGGCGCTGCGCCGGAGGGGCGGGGTAGTTCGGGTACTGCTGGGTGGGCATTGCGACGGTCGGGTCGGCGTCCGGGTCGCTGAGGGGCGCCTGAGGCGGCAACGGCTGCGTAGGTGCTACAGGCGCCTGCTGGGTCGGAACCTGCTGCGCGGGTGCTGCCGGTGCTACAGGAGCAGTCGGCGCTACGGGAACAGTCGGTGCCTCGGCAGGTGCTTCCGCAGCCTTTTCGGCTTCCTTCGCCAGCTCGCTCGGTGCCTTCACCGGCGGAATGTCGGTGCGCTCGCGGGTCGGCTTGGAGTACCAGTACTCACGCTCGGGGCGCTTACGAACGTCCTTGAAGATTTCGGCAATCTCGTTCTCGAGCAGGGTTTCCTTCTCGAGCAGGGCGAACGCCAGGCGATCGAGCACGTCGCGGTTCTCCACCAGAATCTCGAACGCCTCATCGTGTGCCTGCTCCAGTAGGGCGCGAATCTCAGCGTCGACCTTTGCCGCGGTCGCGTCGGAGTAGTTGCGTGCCGAGGCGCCGCCGCCACCGAGGAACGGTTCGGTGTCTTCGCCGCCGAGCTTCACGGAACCGATCACGGCGCTCATGCCGTAGTCGGTGACCATCTTGCGGGCGGTGTCGGTTGCCTTCTGAATGTCGTTAGACGCACCGGTGGACGGGTCGTGGAAGACAATCTCCTCAGCCGCACGGCCGCCCATCGCGTACGCCATCTGGTCGAGCAGTTCGTGGCGGGTCGTGGAGTACTTGTCGTCCTGCGGCATGACCATGGTGTAACCCAGGGCGCGGCCGCGCGGAAGAATAGTAATCTTGGTGACGGGCGCGGAGTTACGCAGTGCCGCCGCAACCAGGGCGTGGCCACCCTCGTGGTATGCGGTGACCTTACGCTCGTGCTCGTTCATGATGCGCGAAGAACGCTGCGGACCAGCCATGACGCGGTCGATTGCCTCGTCGATAGCGCGGTCGTCAATCACGTTGCCGTTATCGCGCGCGGTCAGCAGAGCCGCCTCGTTCATGACGTTCGCCAGGTCAGCACCGGTGAAGCCGGGGGTGCGCTTAGCGACCTGAGCCAGGTCCACGGTGTTAGCAATCGGCTTGCCTGCGGCGTGCACGCGCAGAATCTGCTCGCGGCCCTTCATGTCGGGGGCGTCCACGCCAATCTGGCGGTCAAAACGACCGGGACGCAGCAGCGCCGGGTCCAGAACGTCGGGTCGGTTCGTTGCCGCAATGACGATGACGTTCGAGTTGCCGTCAAAGCCGTCCATCTCAACCAGCAACTGGTTCAGGGTCTGCTCACGCTCGTCATTACCGCCGCCCATGCCGACGCCGCGGCGGCGGCCAACAGCGTCAATCTCGTCGACGAAGACGATGGCGGCGGGGTCGCTCTTCGCTTCCTTGAACAGGTCGCGCACGCGGGAAGCACCCACACCCACGAACATTTCAACGAAGTCAGAGCCAGAAATCGAGTAGAAGGGCACGCCAGCCTCGCCCGCCACAGCCTTGGCGAGCAGGGTCTTACCGGTGCCGGGAGGGCCGTACAGCAGCACGCCCTTGGGGATCTTTGCACCCAGGCGGGTGAACTTTTCGGGTTCAGCCAGGAACTCGCGGACTTCTTCCAGCTCGGCGAGCGCCTCGTCCACGCCGGCGACGTCGCTGAAGCGAACCTCCGGCTTGTCCTTGGTGAACTTCTTCGCGCGGGACTTGGAGAAGCTCATGACGGAGGAGCCGCCTCCGACTCGTCCCATCAGGAACCAGAAGAGCGCACCAAAGAGCAGAATCGGCAGAAGCAGGGACATCAGGGAGCCCAGGAAGCTGTGCTCAACCGGCTGGTCCGTGTAGCTTTCCAGTTCGGCGGATTCCATTGCCTTAGCAACTTCCTCGCCGCGGGGCTGCACGTAGTAGAAGCGCACCGACTTACCGTAGTTGTCGTTGCCTTTCTTGTAATCGTCCTTGAGCTGCAGCTCGACGCGCTGGTCGCCGTCATAGATCTTTGCGCTCTTGACCTGGTGGTCGTTGAGCAGCTGAAGACCCACGTTGGTGTCCACCTGACGCGAGGGCTGAGTGAAGAGGGAGGTCATGAGGAAAGCCAACATGATGATGACGGCTGCGCCCGGCCAGAACCAGGGGCCGTTAATCAGCTTCTTCAGGAAGCCCTCCGAGCCTTTCTGCGGAGTATTGGGGGTTTGCGCCAATGCTTTGTCCTTACGTTGCGGCTGTAACCCGTTGGGGTGCGGCATGCCTGCCGGAACACCCAACGATGCAACCTTAAATGTACCCTACCCCGGCGGGCGGCTAGGTACAGGGCTTCTCTATTTCACCTGCGGGCTAAAGGGTTGTAGCACTCTGCGGGGCTGAAAGTGCATCTTCTTTATCGTGTATCCGCGGCGGCGGGTATCTGCGGTGGCGGGTATCCGCCGCATCCACAGTATGCCTCCGGGTACAGCAACACCCCGCTCCCCCACAAGAGTGAGGAGGCGGGGCGTCACCACCTAACAGCGTGGCTGCTGAGGTGAAGGCTTAGGAGTAAACGTGCGGGTGCAGGGTTGCGACGCAGTCCAGGTTGCGGTACTTCTCAGCGAAGTCCAGGCCGTAACCAACAACGAACTCGGGCTCGATGTCCCAGCCGACGTACTTGACCTCAACGTCAGCCTTGACGACCTTGGGCTTGCGCAGCAGGGTGCAAATCTCAACGGAAGCTGCGCCGCGAGAAATCAGGTTCTGCTGCAGCCATGCCAGGGTCAGGCCGGAGTCAATGATGTCTTCAACAATCAGGACGTTGCGGCCCACCAGGTCGGTGTCCAGGTCCTTGAGGATACGCACAACGCCGGAGGACTTGGTGCCGGAACCGTAAGAAGAGACAGCCATCCAGTCCATGGTGTAGTGGCCCTTGAGAGCGCGGGAAAGGTCAGCCATGATCATGATGGCGCCCTTGAGAACACCCACCAACAGCACGTCCTTACCGGCGTAGTCTTCGTCGATGCGCGCCGCCAGTTCGGCGACCTTCGCATTAATCTCTTCCTTGCTGAAGAGAACGTTCTTGATATCGTCCTGCACGTCGATAGCCTGCACGATGTATTCCTTCGTATTCTTTTAGACGCTCTGCGCCTCCGCCGGGGGCCCCGGATGCGGGGTTTCATGCCTTCCCACAGCGGATAATGTGGATGGTGTTCGCCTTAAGTATGGCTTAAAACGGCGCCGCGGCGCACCTCACCACGCAGATAGTGTGCGCTGAGGAGGCTCCACAGGCATCTAGCTGGGCACCTAGTTAGGGTCGAGTTGGCACTAATACGAGCACGTCCAGGCGTTCACCGGTTGCCGGATGCACAACCTTGCGACGGCGGTACGCACTCACGTGACCGGGCATCTGAACGGGCCCGGCTACCGCGTATTCGGCGGTGAAGGAGTCCAGCGCCTGCAGTCGCTCGAAGCCGGGGTTCTCTCCCCCGGCGGCCTTGCAGGCGGCCGCAAGCACACGCAATCGAAGCGCCGGATGCAGCGCCGCCACCTGCGCACGGTCCAGCAGCACGGCGTCCTCACGTTCGATGCCGCGCACGGCGGTTCCGGCGGGCAGAAGCGCCTGCTCGTAAGCGGTCTGTGCCTGCTCGTCGAGGTACTCGGCGTCCGGGCCCGCTACGGAGGCGGTGCGCGCCAGGGAGCGGGCGACGTCTCCGCCGAGGTGCTCCTCCAGGTAGGGCAGCACGCTGTGGCGGATGCGGGCACGCATGAGGGACTGGTCGGTGTTGGTCGGGTCAATCCAGGGGGTGAGGGTTTCAGCGTCGCAGATGTCGAGCATGTCGGTGCGGCGCAGGCCGAGGAAGGGACGCAGGTAGGTGACGCCCTCTTCGACGCGCACGGGTGGCATGCCCGCCAGGGAGCGTGTGCCGGAGCCGCGGCTTAGGCCGAGCAGCACGGTTTCTGCCTGGTCGTCGAGGGTGTGGCCGAGTAGCACGGCGCGGGCGCCGGTCGCCTCGACGGCTTTCGTGAAGGCGGCGTAGCGGGCGGTGCGTGCCGCCATTTCGGGGCCCATGTTACCGGCGGGAACCTGCACTTTTTCGGTGATGACGGGGTGAAGCCCCAGGTCGGTGAGGGTCTGCGCGGTCTGCGCGGCGACTGCGGCGGAGTTTTCTTGTAGCCCGTGGTCGACGATGATGGCGCCTACGCGCACGTCGCCGCGGCGGGCGAAGTGCGCGGCAATTGCCGCCAGTGCGAGGGAGTCGGGGCCGCCGCTGCAGGCGACCAGGAGCAGGGGCAGGTCGGCGGCGTCCGGGGTGGAGGTGGTGCGGGAGCGTCCGGTGGCTTTGATGCTTCCGGCGCCGAGGAGCTTTTCGAGGGCGGCGGCGAGGTGGCGGCGGGCAGTGCCGACGGCGGGGTGCAGGCGTCCTGCGCGTCCATTCTGCATGGTGGTTCCTTTATATAGGCGTGCGGGAGGGGTTAGGTGAGAGGGTTAGTAATGGCCAGCTCGATGCCGAGCTCTTGGGCGACCTTGAGGACCGCACCAATTGACGGGCCGGGCAGCCCACGCTCAATGTCGCGGATTGTTTTATCGCTGAGCCCGACCATCCACGCCAACTCCATTTGGGTGATTTTTTCGTACTTGCGGACGGCACGAACCTGCGCACCAAATTCTTGCGCGAACCCTGTTGCATCGAATGCCATAGGGGGTTCCCTCCTCACCGCTACAGAACCTCAGGTTATACGAACTATTCTTCGTAATATGCCCATATTAGCACTCTTGGAGGCACCCTGAGGCTATTTTCCGAAGAATAGTTCGGTTAAACATGCCCTTCCGACACCCCCAAACACGGCCAAGGAACACAAAAAAGGGGGCGTGCCCACCGCCTCCAGCACGCACGAAAAATCGCACGAACCAGACGCAGGGAACACGCCCCCAGCAAGCCCTCCGCTCACCTGCCGCTAGGACAGCGACTGCAGACGAGCCACAATGGGCGCCAATTCCTCGTGACTGTCCAGAATCATAAGAGGAATAAAAATAGTGCGGTGCGAAGCGAAGTAGTAGTCCGGCACCCTGTAGGCGTCCCATGTCACGTAATCGGCCCTGGGGTAGTTGAAGTTCATGGGCAGGTCATAATCCTCCCGCTTCGCCATTGCATGCTGGTACGCCCAGCTCATTGCTCGGTGCAACTCACTACCCCGCTTAATGGGGGCAAAACGCTTCTTATATCGTGCGGCATTCGCCTTACCCAGGGGCTCCAGAGTTACCTTGGGGCTACCCGCAGCACGATAAAGGAAGGTAAAGTATGCGCCGCGGCTCGCCGGAGTGTCGTAGTGGAAGGAACCATCAGACCAACCGGTGGTCAAGCCCACTCGGGTCGCCCAAATAGCAACCTTATAACGAGCATCGCCCGGAGTTAGGTCGGTGTACGGGGACTTCTCCGGCAGGTTCTTCACCTCGGGTGAGCCAGCCAGCTGATACAGGTACTCCAGTAAGCGGCCGCGCGAAATGGTCATAACCTCATTCGGCAGGGACCACTCATCGATGTTATACAGCTCAGCAACCTGCTCCTTCGTAATCAGGCCGGTACACTCCGCCCACTGCCAACTGTTCATAGCGTTCCTGCCGTATTCGCCGTACATTTCGAAACAGTCGACATTAGCCTTGGGTTCTTCAGTAGGCTGTGCAGGTTTCGGATCAATATGCGCGGCCTGGGCCACGCCCTGGCCCATGAAGCCCATAGCCAGTGCCAACAGTGCCGCCGCGCCACGGGTCGAAAGGTTTTTCTTCATTTTCTATCCTCGGTGAAAGGTGTGAGAACGGAAGAAGAGTGAATTTCTTTGACCATACTCAGAATCTGCACCCTGCGCAATAAATTACGCCCGGCGTGCAGGCGGATGCGGCGAAAGACACAACAAAGGCGAAAGATGCAGCAAAAGGGGCGTGCCCACCGCCTCCAGCACGCACGAAAAATCGCACGAACCAGACACGGGGAACACGCCCCCAGCAAGCCCTCCCGCTCACCTACCGCTAGGACAGCGACTGCAGACGAGCGACAATGGGTGCCAACTCCTCGTGGTAATCAAGAATCGCGAGAGGGGTGAAAATAGTAGGGTACGAAGCGTAATAGAAATCCGGTATTTTATTGATTTCCCAGGTATTGTACTCGGTGTAGCTAACACTCAACCAGACACTATCAAGGTTATCATCGGGCCTCCTTAAAGCATGCTGATAAACCCAACTCATTGCTCGATGCAACTCGCTCCCTTCCTTAATGGGAGTAGCACCCTTCTCCGCACGCACAGCATTCGCCGCATCCAGAGATTCCAGAGTCACCTTGGGGCTACCCGCAGCACGATAAAGGAAAGTAAAGTAGGCACCACGGCTCGCCGGAGTGTCGTAGTGGAAGGAACCATCAGACCAACCGGTGGTCAAACCTACACGGGTCGCCCAAATAGCAACCTTATAGCGCGCATCGCCCGGAGTCAGGTCGGTGTACGGGGACTTCTCCGGCAGGTTCTTCACCTCGGGTGAACCCGCCAGATGGTACAGGTACTCCAGCAAGCGGCCACGCGAAATGGTCATGACTCCGTTCGGTAACTTATCTTCACGGGTTCGGGCCAGCCCAACAACCTGCTTCTTCGTAATCAGGCCGGTACACTCCGCCCAATCCAAACTGCCCATAGTGTTCTTGCCGTAATAGAAGTGCATGTCAAAACAATTAACATCAAATTCCAGCTCTTCAATAGGCTGTGCAGATTTCGGCTGAATGTATGCCGCCTGGGCTACACCCTGACCCATGAAGCCCATAGTCAGTGCCAACAGTGCCGCCGCGCCGCGGGTCGAAAGGTTTTTCTTCATTTTCTATCCTCGGTGAA